>Ga0136633_1001691_pt1 | contig 15909 bp, 20 predicted proteins | sample AntDrymeUQ832206_2_FD_105494 | JGI IMG/M metagenome (GOLD analysis project Ga0136633, IMG submission 105494) | Polar desert sand microbial communities from Dry Valleys, Antarctica - metaG UQ83 (22.06) | ecosystem: Environmental > Terrestrial > Soil > Desert | place: Antarctica: Dry Valley...
GGTGGGTGACGAGACGGAAGGCGGGCGATGTGCAAGCCAACCCGTTCGGAAACATGGAAATTCCAAGAGCCGACTCAGGTCGTGCTGATGCTGGTCTGGCCGATCGACGCAATCCGCGTCTGGCAGGGCGGCGGGTGAGGGAGAGTATGATGAAGAAACTGATTTTCGCCGTGGCGCCTTTGATCCTGTTCGCCGCGACCGCCGCCGAGGCCAGGCCGGCGCGCTGTGTCGTCACCAGCGCGGGCAATCAGGCCTGGCGCGGCCCCTGCGATTTCCAGGCCGAGGCCGGAGGCAGCTTTTCGGTCAGCCCGATGCGCGGCAGCTTTCCCGGCGGGATCAGCGACATCAGCGTATCGATGATGGGCAATGGCGTCGCCGACGTGCGCGGCCTGACCAGTCGCGGCATCACTTCGCGCTGGGGTGAGGCGCGCCGCTCGCCGCGCGACCGCGCCTGCTGGATCGGCAGCGATTTCAGCGTCTGCGCTTATTGAGGCTCGGCGCGCGCGCGCCGGCGCGCGCCCGTCAGCCAACGCATGATTGTCTCGATCGGGCCGCGCGCGAAAGCGCGGCGCCATAAGGTCGCGAGCAGAATCGTGACCGCGTAGAAGACCACGCAATAGCCGAGCACCCACGGGAGGCTCTGGGGCGGTTCATAACCCAACCACCCCGGCGCCCAGATTCCGACCGTGCCGTGGAAAATATAGACCGACAAAGCGAGCTGGCCGGTGTGGATGAGCGGCGTCAGCCAAGGCCGTTCGCCCCAACGGCCGGCGATGCCGAGGCACAGGCTGGAGACGACCAGCGCCCAGCCGATCCCGACCGTCACGAAGAGCGGCATGGGCGGGTAGGGATCGCTGCCGAACATATCCGCCGCCGCTTCGATGGTCTCGCGCGGGCCGAGGGCGAAAGCCAGCTTGAGGCCGCCGAAATTGAGCAGCATTTGCGTCAGCGCCTCGGAGACAAGGACGAGCATCAGCCCGGCGAGCAGCATCCGCCGCCGCATGCGCGCCGCGCTCAAATCGAGCCGCCCGACCAGCATGCCGGCGAGCAGGAAGGCAAACCAGGGCGCGACCGGGTGATAGCCCTGAAAGAAGATATCGATCGCGATCTCGCGCGGGTGCAGGCTCTCGGTCGTCCCCCAGAACGGAATGCCGAACTGGCTGGGCAGCACGTAGTAGAGCAGCGGGAAGATGAAGGTCAGCGCGGCAATGATGGCGATCACCCACCGTTCGCGGGCCGCGAACAGAAAGGAGACGGCGAACAGATAGACGCCGTAAAAATGGAGGATGTCGAAATCCCAGATCTGCCGGAAGGCCATGCCGATCACGAACAGGAACAAGGCGCGGCGGAGCAGCAGGAAGCGGTCCGCCCGCAGCGCATCGGGATTGCCCGAGCGGCGCGCCTTGCCGGTCAGCAACGCGACGCCCATCCCGGCGAGGAAGACGAACAAGGCCGCCGCCCGCCCGTCCACCTGCTCGGCGAGGCGAAGCAGCCATTCCGGCAATTCCTCCTCGGTCAGCTTGGCGCGAAAATTGACCGTGAGCATGCCGAAGATCGCCAGCGCCCGCGCCAGATCGAGGCCGAGGATGCGCGAGGATATAGGCGCGGGGAGGGGGTTGTTCATTGCCGGTTCCCCGGAGCCGCGGGCGGGCCGCGCCGGCCGCGCCCGATCGGATCGGCTTCGAGCCCGATATCATTGTCCGAATAACGGCCCGCGGGGCCCCGTCCGCGCCCGCGCGGATCGGCAAGCCGGCCGCGATCATTGTCGGTGACCGTCGCGCCCGCGCTGCCGCGGCCGCAGCCCGACTGATCGGCCGCCATGCCGCTGTCCTGGTCGGACATGCCCGTGCGCCCGCCGGTCCGACCATGGCCGGCTTCGTCGCTGCTCGGGCCGCTGTCGCAATCGGCGAGCCCGCTTGGGGCCGGCGCCACCGGCGCACAGCCGGTCACCAGCGCGACCGCGCCGCCCGCCAGAACCACGCCGCCGCTCACCCGCGCCAAGAACGAGCGGCGCGTCGTCGGGCGCGAGCGAGCGAAAGCGGCGATGATGAAGTCCCCCGCCGCTTGGCCTAAGCAATCGGGGGCGGCGCGGCAACGGGCCTAACGGCCGAGCATGGTCTCGGGAATCACGACCCGGTCGAAGGTCGCCTCGTCGACCAAGCCCAATTCGATGCCGGCTTCCTTGAGGGTCAGGCCCTTCTTGTGGGCATGCTTGGCGATGCTCGCGGCATTGTCATAGCCGATCTCCGGCGCCAGCGCGGTGACCAGCATCAGCGACTTGTTCATCAGCTCGGCGATGCGCCGCTCATCCGGCTCCATGCCGTCGAGGCAACGGATGGTGAAGCTCTCCATGCCGTCGGCGAGAAGGTTGATCGAACGGATCACATTGGCGCCCATCAAAGGCTTGAAGACGTTCAATTCCATATGGCCTTGCAGGCCGCCGACCGTCACCGCGACATGATTGCCCATCACCTGCGCGCAGACCATCGTCAGGCTCTCGGCCTGGGTCGGGTTGACCTTGCCCGGCATGATCGAGCTGCCCGGCTCATTCTCGGGTAGCTTCAGCTCGCCGAGGCCGCAACGCGGACCGGAGCCGAGCATCCGCACATCATTGGCGATCTTGGTGAGGCTGACCGCGATGACGTTGAGCACGCCCGACAGCTCGACGAGCGTGTCGTGCGCCGCGAGCGCCTCGAACTTGTTAGGCGCGGTTTCGAAGGGCAGGCGGGTGAGCCCGGCGATCTCGGCGGCGAAGGCTTCGGCGAAGCCCTCGGGCGCATTGAGGCCGGTGCCGACCGCCGTCCCGCCCTGCGCGAGCTGGTGGAGTCGGGGCAATACCGCTTCGACCCGGGCGATGCCGCTTTCGATCTGGAAGGCGTAGCCGGAAAACTCCTGGCCGAGCGTCAGCGGCGTCGCATCCTGCAAATGGGTGCGGCCGATCTTGACGATGCGGTCCCAATTCCCGGCCTGCGCAGCCAGCGTGCGGTGGATCGTGCGCAGCGCCGGCAGCAGCCGGTTGTGGACCGAGCGCGCCGCCGCGACATGCATCGCGGTCGGGAAGCTGTCGTTTGACGATTGCCCCTGATTGACATGATCATTGGGGTGGACCGGCGCCTTGCCGCCGCGCGTCCCGGTCAGAATCTCGTTCGCCCGCCCGGCAACGACCTCGTTCGCGTTCATGTTGGACTGGGTGCCGGACCCCGTCTGCCAAATGACGAGCGGAAACTGATCGTCATGATCGCCAGCCGCGACTTCGCCCGCCGCCTGCTGGATCGCCTCGCCAAGCTCCGGGTCGAGATTGCCTTCCCGCGCATGGACCCGCGCCGCCGCCTGCTTGACGAAGCCCAGAGCGTGGACGATCTCCACCGGCATCCGCTCGCGATGGCCGAACGGGAAATTCTCGATCGAGCGCTGCGTCTGCGCCCCCCAATAAGCGTCGCCGGCGACCTCGATGGGACCGAAGCTGTCGGTCTCGGTGCGACTGGTGGTGATGCTCATGCTTCCCCCGTCATGCTGAACTTGTTTCAGCATCCATTCCGCGGACCAGCCGCGCTCGCCTCGGTATCAACCCTCAAACACGTTCAGGGTGACGGCTTGCCGGAGCCGTCACTTCTTCCGCTTGAAATCCACCGCAACGACGTTCGAGCCGTCTTCGATCGGCGCCGCGAGCGGTAGATCGTTCTCGGCGGGATCGTGCGCGTCGAGCTCTTCGTCCTGCGCCTGGAAGGCGAGCTGGAAATTCACCTCGGGATCGTGAAAGCCGGTGATCGCCGCGAACGGTATGACGAGCCGGGCCGGCGCCTGGTTGAAGGACAGCCCGACCTCGAAGCCCTCGTCGCTCACCTTCAAATCCCAGAAACGGTTCTGGATGACGATCGTCATCTCGTCCGGAAAGCGCGACGACAGGCTCTTGGGAATGTCGACGCCGGCCGCATTGGTGCGGAAGGTGATGTAGAAATGATGGCCGCCGGGCAGCACGCCGGTCGCCGCGACCTCGCCGAGCACCCGCCCAACGACCGCGCGCAACGCCTCCTGGACGATCTCGTCATAGGGAATCAGGCTATCGGGCGGCGGCTCGCTCATGGCTTCGGACTCGTAGCGCGGGGCGGCGGAGCGTCAAGCGCGTTGCTCGCGCCACCGCCGCGCCCTATCGCACCGCCCAAGGAGGCTCATCATGCCCATCGACGCCACTTTGCCCTATGACGGGAGCAACATCTTCGCCCGAATCCTGCGCGGCGAGATACCGGCGCAACGGGTTTATGAAGACGAGCATGCGCTTGCCTTTCACGACATCAACGCGCAGGCGCCAGTCCACATCCTCGTCATTCCAAAGGGCGCCTATGTCTCGTGGGACGACTTTTCCGAGCGTGGCTCGGCCGAGGAGATTGCCGGCTTCGTTCGCGCCGTCGGCCATGTTGCGCGCGAACAGGGCCTCGTCGCATCCGGCTACCGCCTGCTCGCCAATTGCGGCGCGGACAGCGGCCAGGAAGTGCCGCACCTGCACGTGCATTTGTTCGGGGGCAGAAGGCTCGGGTCGATGCTGACGCGCTGACCGCCGCCGGAACCGCCATCTGTATTCAGCGTTTGACCCATATGGCCTTTTTGCTTCAGCGCAGCGCTCTTCCCCAGGAACGGACGGATTTGATTCTCAGCGTCTGGCAGGCCGCGCAGCAGGCGGCGCGCGCCGTCTCCTCGCGCGCCGCTTTGCCTTCGCCGCGACCGGAAGCCGGGCGATGAGATCGCGCAGTCTTCTCGCGATCGGCTTCGCGGCGATCCTCTCCGTCATCGCCCTGATCGCGCTCGGGCAGGTGCAAAGCGGCGCGGAGCGGCCGGCGCCGCCAGCCGCGCTGAAGAGGATTGCTGCGAGCAATGGCAACGCGGCCTCAGTCGCCGCCACCACCTCGCGCCAACGCTCGCAGGCTAGCGCCGAAGAGGCAGACGCTCGGATCATGCGGGAAGCCGAGGCCGCCGACTAAGCCGCTTTCCTCCCCGAATGCCGCGCCCTAGACTTGGTGCGGAGAGGGGAAATCCGATGATCGTAATCCGTGCGACGTTCGCGGCGCTGTTCGGCCTTTGCGGCGGGATGGCCGCTGCACAGCAACCGGCCGCCGACAATGCGGGCAATCGCATGATCCCCTTTGCCGCCATAGCGCCGATCTCGGAGGAGGTGCAGCAAACGCGCAGCGCGGTTCATTGCGATGCCGAGCGGAGCGTCTGCCTCCAGGCGTGGCGCGGCGACGGGGCGGGTTGGACGCTCGACATTCATGACGGTCTCCCGAACCGGTCGAATGCCGCCGTGCCGCGCCGTATCGCATTGCCCGGGGGCGAGGATCCGGAGCGCGAAACCCATGGCATCTGGCCGCATTTGGTTCGTGAGGCCTCCGGCGCGCTGCTGATCGGCATCGACCGGCTGCGGTCCGCCGGCTTTTCCGGGGGCGGCGCGAGCGCCACGCACACATTGCTCTTCCGCCTGACATCGCCGGGCGCGGAGCCCGTCGAGGTGCTCAATGTCCAGACCAGCTATGGCGCAATGATCCGCGCCTGCTTCTCGGAGGACGAATACCGGAATCGGGGCGTCTGCCACGACGAATATGAGATGACCGGAACGCTCGCCCTCGCTCCGGAGGCCACCGGCCGCCCGCGCCTGACCTTCACGGTCACCGCGCGCAGCTATCCGCGCGGCGCCCGCACCGACGAGAGCGAGACACGCCGCTACCGCCGCGCCGATCTGGTCTGGGAGCCCGATCCGGCCTGCAGCTACCGGCGCATGTTCGCCATCGACGCCGCAACCGGCCGCTACGTGCCGGACGCGCCGCTTCCCGAATGCTCCATTTACGCTTTGCCCTGAACGATGGACGCCTTCTCCTATCTCTCGGTGCTCACCTCGATCATCCTCGGGCTCGGCATCCAGCAGGTGCTGCTCGGCTACCGGGCGCTGATTTTGTCGCGCAAGCGAGTGCGTTTCTACGCGCCGCCCTTGATCTAGTCAGTGCTGCTGCTGGCGATGGTGGCGCAGCATTGGTGGGCGAGCTTCACCCTCGCCAATCGAACCGAATGGTCCTTCGCGATCTTCGCGACGATCCTCGTGATGACGGCGCTCATTTATATGATGACCGCGATCGTTCTGCCCGACATCCCCGCCGACGAGCCGATCGACTTGCGCGAGCATTATTTTCGCGAAGTGCCGGCCTTTTTCGGGCTTGCGATTGGCATCGTCGGCTGGAGCCTGTTCCGGGAATATATGCTGGAAGGGCGGCTGCCGGAGCCAGTCAATCTGTTCTTCCACGGCGTCTTCGCGCTGACCGCGTTGATTGCGGCGCTCTGGCGCCGTCCGCGCGTTCACGAAGGGCTGACGGTGCTGATGGCGCTAATCTTCGTGATCTATATCGCTTTGCTCTTCTCGCGGCTCTAATCTCCCGGCCGGTAGGTGCGGGCGACGTGCCCCGCCAGCTCGTCGGGGTGGAAATAGACCGGGCGAAGATCGCCCGCCGCGTAGCGCGCCGCCTGATCGTTGAAATGGCGGGAGTCGGGGTCGCCGCTTTCACCGCCAGCGGTGACCGCCCAGGCGCGTACGCGCGGGCCGAATTCGACGATCGCGACGAAGCTGTTGCCGCTGGTGCCGTACCAGCGGCGCGTGCCGGGATAGGGGCGCGCGGCGAAGGAGGCGAGCGTGCCCCAGCGCGCCGAAGCGAAGGGGACCGGGGTCGAGGGGCGAGCGTCGTCGAAATTCTGCACGATCGCGCCGTCATTGCGCTGGAAGCGATTGATCTCGCCCCAGCGCACCCGCCAGCCGCCCCAGTCGCGCTCCAGCCGGGCGACGGCGCGGGCGAGGGCGCTTAGCCTCTCGCTGTCCGGTAAGGCGGCGATCGCGGTCCAGCGATTGCCGGGTGCGTTGGCGGTCGCGTTCCACAGTTCGTCCGCCCAGAACGTGGCGAGGCTCGTCGCTTCGGACTCGGCGGCCCAGCGCCGGTCCCAGCGGGCGAGCAGAGCAATGGGGCCGCCAAGCTGGCTGCGTAGGGGGTGACGCGGCGCCAGCGCAGCAAAGGCGCGCTGCAACGCGGGGATCGCGGTTTCGAAGAAGGGCATGTGCGGATCGTAGGCGATTCGGCGCAGCGCTTCGGGAGTAACCGCGCGGGCTGAGTCGAGCAAAGCGATGGCCTGATCGCCACGCGGATTGGCGCCGGCATTGTCGGTGTAGCGCGGGAAATCGGCCTCGCGCGGGCTGTCCGCGCCAGCGCCGCGCCAAGGGGAATCGTTGGCGTTGTAGAGCCAGTGGGCGCGGGGGTTGCGGATGGTCGGCAGCCGATCGAGCGGGGTCAGGCCGCGCGGGTCGGTCGCCGGATTGCTGCCATCGACGGGATTGCGCCAGTCGAAGCGGTCGTCGCGGATCGGCAGATATTGCGGGTGGAGATAGGCGATCGTGCCATCGGCGTCGGCATAGATGGTGTCGTTGGACGAATTGGCCTGGAGCGCGGCGACCCGCATATAGCCGGCGAAGTCGCGCGCCCTGGTGCGCAGCCAGCTCTGCTGAAGCGCCGCGACGGGGCGGTGCATCAGCGACAGCGCGAACCAGCGCTCGCCGTCGCCGCGAACGATCGGGCCGTGATGGGTGGCGTAGGTGGTGAAGCTGCGGATCCCGAAGCTGTGCGGTTGCCGCACGCGCAGCCGCACCTCCCGACGCTCGACCGGGCGCAGCCTTCCGCCATGGCGATAGAAGAGGCGGTTGCCGCGGCGGACGATCGTTTCGGCATATTCATCGATATTGTCGATGCCGCTGGAGGTGTGCATCCAGCCGACCCGCTCGTTGAAGCCCTGATAGATGAAGAACTGGCCCCAGGTTGAGGCGCCATAGGCGTTCAGCCCTTCCTCGCTCGTCATCTGCAGTTCGGAGCGGAAGAAGAAGCTGGTGTGCGGGTTGATCAGGAGGAGGGCGCGCCCGTCCCGGGTCAGCGGTGGGGCGATAGCGATGCCATTGGAACCGCGCCGGCCTTCCTCGTCGAGCGCGGCCATGATCGGGCGGTTGGTGGCTGGTCCGCCGTAGAAGCCGGCGAGGGCTTGAAGATCAGCGCGCTCGATGTCGCCCCCGATGCTGCCTTCGGTGAAGGAGAGCGCCATCCACGGCTCGAAGCGGGTGAGGACGCGCGGGCGGACGTTTGGATGGGTGGCGAGATAGTGGTTCAAGCCGGCCGCCCAGGCGTCCATCAAAGCGCGCAGCCAAGCGGGGCTGCGCTGATAATCGGGCTGGAGCCGGGCCGGATCGATCCATAGCCGCTGGCGCAGATCCTGCCATATCGCGGTCTCGCCTTCTGCTTCGGCGAGGCGGCCCAATGCGGTGAGGTAGTTGGTCTCGATCCGGTTGAAGTCGTCCTCGGCCTGCGCATAGACCGCGCCGAAGACGGCGTCGGCGTCACTTACGCCGTGGACATGGGCGATGCCCCAATCGTCGCGGGTGATGGTGACGCGCTGGGCCTGCGCGCGCCAGGCGGCAAGCTCTGCGGGGGATTGGGCGAGGGCCGGGGCTGCGACGAGGAACGCGAGCAGCAGAAGGAGACGCCTCATCCCGCAGGGCTATCGCGCTACGGGCGGCGCCGCAAGCTCAGCGCAGGATATCGAAACACGGAGGCTGTGTTGAGCTGTTGTGCGGCGCGAAGCGGACGGCCGGCACGGTCAGCAGCGGGTTGTTATGGTGCCCAGGGACGGGATCGAACCGCCGACACCGTGATTTTCAGTCACGTGCTCTACCAACTGAGCTACCTGGGCTTATCCGGGCGAGGCGCGGAAAAGAGAGCGGCCTATAAGGGCGCTCAGCGCTCGCTGTCCAGCCCGTCATGATAACCCGGCGCATCGGGATCGGCCGTCTCGCCGGGGACGCGATAGGCATCGCCCAGCCAATTGAGCAGATCGCGGTCGCGGCAGCCTTGCGAGCAAAAGGGCTTGTGACGGGCATCCGTCGGCTTGCCGCACAAGGGGCAGGCGTCACGTTTCATCGGCAAACCTCATTCTCAGCCGCGCGGGCCCGCGGCGAAGCTGTGTCGCATGCCCGTGCGGCGCTCCAGTTCGGCGCACAGATCGGGATGCGCCGCCAGCCACCGAAGGGCGGTCTCGCCAAGGATATGGTGATGCGGCCCCGGCGGCGAAAGGCGCTCGGCGGCGCGCAAAGCGGCGCGCGCCTCGGCGGCGGCTGGATTGCGGCGCAATTGCTCGGGCAAGGACGGCCGCACGCGCCGGCGAACGATCTGGAGGAAGCCGAAGCCGTTCATCGCGGTGCGCTCGAAGGGTTGCGGCAAAAAGGCGTCGATTGCCGCGCCCACTGCCTGACGCTCGGCGCGGCCGGCGAGGGTCGGGAAATCGACGCCGATTGAGCCGGTGATGCCGTGGCGGACGATCGCTTGGGCGACAGCCCTGGCGGCGGAGATGGCGAGCGCCGGCAGCGGCGGATCGCCATCGACGTCGAACAGGGTCATGGCTGGGGTAAAGGCGACACGGAGCCGGCCACCCGGGAAACCAATATCGCGATTCCCGGCTTCGTCCAGCAGCTCCGACCAGCCCGCCGCCTCGAATGCGTCGGCCTCATGCGGCTGTGGGCGGCGGATTTGGAGCCCCTCTGCGGAAATGCGGGCGAGGAGATTGGGGCCTTCGGCGCGATCGGCGTCGGGGGCGGCCGGGATCGCCTTGGCGGGTTTGACCCGGCCGGGTTCGGGCCAGGCCTCGCGGATGATCTCGACGTTGAGCCGCGCCCCTTCGGCGAGGCCGTTGGGCACCGGACTGAGGAGAGCCTCACCACCGTCAATTGCGAGCTGGCCGGCGCGGTTGTCGGTCAGGCGGGCGGCGAGGATCGCCCCGACGCGCGGGCCGGTGCCGGGAAGCTCGATCTCCGCCGCAACAATTGCACCGCCTTCGACGAGGATCGCGCGGTTCTCACCGATCCCCTCTTCATAGAGCCACTCAGCCAAGCGGATAGCCGGCGGCGCGCAGCAGCGCCCGCGTCTCGAACAAGGGGAGGCCGACGATGCCGGACCATGAACCCGAGACCATGCGTGCGAGCGCCGCGGCCCGGCCCTGAATGGCATAGCCGCCCGCTTTGTCGCGCCATTCGTTGGTGGCGAGATAGGCGTCAACTTCGTCGTGCGAGAAGCGCTTGAAGGCGACGATCGAGGTGGCGAGGCGGTGGCGCGCCTTGCCGTTCGCGTCGATCAGGGTGACCGCGCTGTGGACACGGTGGCGTCGGCCCGAGAGTAGGCTGAGTGTCGCGCGCGCCTCCTCCTCGCTTTCGGTCTTGGGCAGGATGCGACGGCCGGCGGCAACCACGGTGTCGGCGGCGAGGACCAGTGCGCCCGGCTCGGCGAGCGCCGTCGCCTTCTCCAGCGCCATGCGGCGGGCATAGGGGATGGGCAGCTCACCCTTGCCTGGCGTCTCGTCGATTTCCGCCGGGATCACCGCGTCGGGGACGATGCCCAGACGCGCGAGCAGATCGAGCCGGCGCGGACTGGCGGAGGCGAGGATGAGGCGGGGCAGGGTGCTCAGGATTGCGGACCCGGACCGCCGCGGCCGGGCATGAAGCGATAGGTGATCCGCCCCTTGGTGAGATCGTAGGGCGTCAGCTCGACCAGCACCTCGTCGCCGACCAGGACGCGGATGCGGTTCTTGCGCATCTTGCCGGCGGTGTGGCCGAGAATTTCGTGGTCATTCTCAAGCTTCACGCGAAACATCGCATTGGGCAGCAACTCGACCACCTGCCCGCGCATCTCGAGAAGCTCTTCCTTGGCCATCCAAACCTTGCCTGCGAAAAATGCCGGCCGGGATTTAGCGGCTCGGCACTCAAAATAAAACCCCGCCCGGCGCTGTGCCGGACGGGGTTCAAGCGGAGAAAAGGATCGAAGATCAGCCGCCGTGGCCGGCCAATGCCGCGAGCAGCAGCAGGGCGACGATGTTGGTGATCTTGATCATCGGGTTCACCGCCGGGCCGGCCGTGTCCTTATAGGGATCGCCGACCGTATCGCCGGTCACCGCAGCCTTGTGGGCCTCGCTGCCCTTGCCGCCATGATTGCCGTCCTCGATATATTTCTTGGCATTGTCCCAGGCGCCGCCGCCCGAGGTCATCGAGATGGCGACGAACAACCCCGACACGATCACGCCGAGGAGCAGGGCGCCCAGGGCCGCGAAGCCCGAAGCCTGGCCGGCAACCAGGGTGATGATGAAATAAACCGCGATCGGCGCGAGCACCGGCAGCAGCGAGGGAATGATCATTTCCTTGATCGCCGCCTTGGTAACGAGATCGACGGTGCGGCCGTAATCGGGCCGGCTCGTCCCTTCCATGATCCCCGGATTGTCGCGGAACTGGGCGCGGACATCCTCGACCACCGCGCCCGCCGCGCGACCCACCGCGGTCATGCCGAAGGCGCCGAACGTGTAGGGCAGGAGCGCGCCGAGCAGGAGCCCGACGATGACGTAGGGGTTGGAGAGCGAGAAATCGACCGCCACGCCCGGGAAGAACAAGGCGAGGTCCGTCGTGTAGGCGCCGAACAGGACGAGCGCCGCCAAAGCGGCCGAGCCGATCGCATAGCCCTTGGTCACCGCCTTGGTGGTGTTGCCGACCGCGTCGAGCGCGTCAGTGCGCTCGCGCACTTCGTCGGGAAGCCCCGCCATTTCGGCGATGCCGCCGGCATTGTCGGTCACCGGGCCGTAGGCGTCGAGGGCGACGACCATGCCGGCCAGCGCCAGCATTGCGGTCGCGCCGAAGGCGACGCCGATGACGCCGGCGATCTGGTACGACGCGATCACCGCGACGACGATGACGAGCGTCGGCAGCGCCGTCGATTCAAGGCTGATCGCGAGGCCCTGAATGACGTTGGTGCCGTGGCCGGTCTCGGACGCCTTGGCGATCGAGCGGACCGGGCGATAATTGGTGCCGGTATAATATTCGGTGATCCAGACCAAAGCGCCGGTCAGGCCGAGGCCGATCAGCATGCACCAGAAGAGCTTCATGCCGGTCAGCGCGATGGTCGCGCCGTTGACGCCCGCAATGGTGGCGACGGTCGTGTTCATGTCGCCCAGCACGTAGAGCGTCGCGCCATAAATGGCGGCGGCGCCCAGCACCGCCGAGGTCCAGAAGCCCTTGTAGAGCGCGCCCATGATCGACTGGCCCTTGCCGAGCCGGACCATGTAGGTGCCGATGATCGAGGTGACGATGCAGACGCCGCCGACGATGAGCGGCAGCGCCATGAGCTGAAGCAGCACGTCCGCGGCAACGCCGGTGATCAGCAAGGCGACCGAGACCATGGTGACGCCCAAGGTGACGACATAGGTTTCGAACAGATCGGCGGCCATGCCGGCGCAATCGCCGACATTGTCGCCGACATTGTCGGCGATCGTGGCTGGGTTGCGGGGATCATCCTCGGGAATTCCGGCCTCGACCTTGCCGACCAGATCCGCGCCGACATCGGCCGCTTTGGTGAAGATGCCGCCGCCCAGACGGGCGAAGATGGAGATGAGCGAGGCGCCGAAGGCCAGAGCGACGAGGCCGTCGATGACGACGCGCGAATTGGGGGCGTGGGCGCCGGGGCCGATCAGATACCAGAAGAAGCCGGCGATCGCGAGCAGGCCCAGGCCGGCGACGAGCATGCCGGTGATCGCGCCCGAGCGGAAGGCCATGGTGAGGCCGCCCTGCAGCGAGGTGCGGGCGGCTTCCGCGGTGCGGACGTTCGCCTTCACCGAGACGTTCATGCCGACGAAGCCGGTGACGCCCGAAAGCACCGCGCCGATCAGGAAGCCGACCGCGGAAATGAGCCCGAGAAAGTAAAAGACGACCAGAGCGACGACGACGCCGACGACCGCGATGGTGAGATATTGGCGGTTCAGATAAGCGCGCGCGCCTTCCTGCACGGCGGCGGCGATGTCCTGCATCCGCTCGTTGCCGGCGGGCGCTTTCAGCACCTGCATGGTGGTGATGCCGCCATAGAGAACGGCAAGCAGGCCGCAGGCAATGGCGATGAGCACAACGGTCATGATCTTCCCCTGATTTTACACGAAGCGAGCGCACACGGCCGAAGCGGCGCGCCCGAAAGACGAGGCCTTTACGGGGGATGAACCGTGGTTTCAACCGTGACGAAAGGACTTAGGTCAGCTGCGATGCTCAAAACCGAGACGGTCAGGGAGGGGGACGGGCTCGCCGCGATCGGAGAGGGTGAGGCCGCGACCGCTTGCGAAAGCGCCGATTCTGGACAGGCTGAGGCCAAGTTCCTCGGCAAGAGCGAGGATTTCCGCAGCCGATTTCGTCGACGCGGCGAAGAGCAACTCATAATCGTCGCCGGCGGAGGCGGCGGTAAGACTGGCGGCGCGGGCATCCCCGTCGAGAGCAATCAGGTCGGCGGAGAGCGGCAGCGTGTCCAATTCGATCCGCGCCGCACAGCCGCTCGCTTCGGCCATGCGCGCGGCGTCGATCAGCAGGCCGTCGGAGACGTCCATCATCGCGCGGACCACGCGGGCGAGGCGCTGGCCCGCCTCGAGCCTCGGACGAGGGGTCCGGTAGCGTTCGATAAGAGCCGCCGGGTCGGTTTTCCCGCGCTGCAGTAAAATAAGGCCCGCGCCCGCGTCGCCGATCGTGCCGCTCACCCAGAGATCGTCGCCGGGGCGAGCGCCATCGCGCCCCGGGACTCTCTCTCCCGCCACGCCCAGTGCTGTCAGCCCCAGCGCGCGCGGCGCGCCTGCCGGCATCGCCACCGTGTCGCCGCCGAGCAAGGGGAGGTCGAAGGCGGCCAGCACCCCCTTGAGCCCCTCCGCGAAAGCGAGATCCCATTCGGCTTCACCAAGCGCGAAGCCGAGCAGCGCCCCGATTGGCCGCGCGCCCTTGGCGGCGAGATCGGAGAGGTTCACCGCGACCAGCTTCCACGCCACGTCGCCGGGGGGATCGCCGGGCAGATAATGGACGCCCTCGACGATCATGTCGTGGGTGAGGACGAGCTTTTCGCCGCCGATCTCGAGCACAGCCGCATCGTCGCGCAGCCCGCGCGCGGCGGGGTGGGTCGCGAAGGCGCGCAAGGCCTCGATGAAGGTGGATTCGCCGCTCATAATCCTCCCCGGGACGGGGAGGGGGACCGTTCGCCGGAGGCGAATGGTGGAGGGGGTTCAGCGCGAGTCTCGGGGCCCCCTCCACCAGCCCTCGGCTGGTCCCCCTCCCCGTCCCGGGGAGGATTGAGGCTCACGCCCTCAACTCTTTCGCCAGCGCGTCGAGCAGGCCGTTCACGAAACCCGTCTCGCGGGCGTCGTAAAAGGCCTTGGCGACATCGAGATATTCGCTGATCACGCTCGCGGTCGGCACGTCGGGGCGGGCGGCGAGCTCATAGGCGCCGGCGCGCAGTATCGCCTTCATCGGCTTGTCGAGCCGGGCCAGCGACCAGCCCGCGGCCAGCTTCGCCGCGATCTGCGCATCCAGCTCCTCGGCCCTGGCGAGCGCGCCCTTTACGATGTCGTCGAAATAGTCGACCTCGGCCTCGGCATATTCGACATCCTCGATCGTCGCGCCGAGCCGATGCTGATGGAATTGATGCAGCAGCTGAGCGACCGGGATCGCCTCCATCTCATGCTGATAGAGCGCCTGCACGGCGGCGAGGCGGGCGGCGGAGCGGGAAAGCGAGCGTTTGGCGGTGGTCGACATCGGCGCGGCTATAGGCGAGCCGTGTCGCCCATGAAATCCCGGATCGCGCCGGCGACGAAATCCGGGTCCTCCCAGGGGATGAAATGGCCGGCGTCGGGATTGAGGGCGAGGCGGAGGTCGGGGACGAGTTCGGCGAGGCCATCGAGCTGGACCGGGAGCAGGGCCTTGTCCTTGAGGCCCCAGATGACGAGGGTCGGCATGGCGAGCGGCGGGAAGGGTGCGCGCATCCAGGCCGGGGCCTCGGCCGCCTCGCCGGGCGCCGGCACGATCATCTCGCTCGCGCGGTACCAGTTGAACATGGCGGTCAGCGCGCCCGGGGCGGACCATTGGTCGAGATAGGCCTGGCGCTCCTCGGCCGGGATCAGGCCGAGATCGGCGTGACTGCCGAAGGTCTTTTCATAGAAGGCCTCCATGCCCATCCGCGCGATGCCCTGCTCCATCGCCGGATTGCGGAAGGCGTTCATATATTGCGAGGCGGCGCGCTGGGCCCCGTCCTCGATCAGGCTCTTCTGGAAGATGAGCGGGTGCGGCGAGTTGACGATGATCAGCCGCCCGATGCGATCCGGATAGCGCAAGGCGGCGAGCCAGGCGACTGCCCCGCCCCAATCATGGCCGACCAGGGTGAAACGCTTCAGGCCTAACGCATCGGCGAGAGCGATCAGGTCCTCAAGGATGCGGTCGGTGCGATATTGGTCGACGCCCTCGGGCTTGTCGGAGTCGGCAAAGCCGCGCTGATCGGGCGCGATCACCCGGAACTCTCCGGCAAGAGCGGGCAGGACGGCGCGCCAGGTGCGTCGCGATTCGGGAAAGCCGTGAAGGAAGAGGATCGCCTCGCCATCGTCCGGGCCCCCACTCTCGACGGCGAGCGTGACGCCGGTGGAAAGGGCGATGCGGGTGGTGGTGAGCGTGGTCATGAGGCTTCCTTATCCGCGCCCGGCGTTGCTGGGGAGGGCTTGCCCGGCGCGAATTGGCGGCAACGTGCTGTGCCGGCATCATCGCCCACACATCTGTTCCTTCGTTGAGCAACCGAACGCCGATATCCATTTGCATTAATCGTCGCCTGGCGCCCGCGCGCGGATCGCTAGCGCGTGCACCCGCTCTCGCATCAGATCGCCCAGCGCCGCGTTGACGGCGCGCTGGCGCTGAAGCCGACTCATTCCGGCGAACGCTTCCGCCTCCACCTCCACGGTGAAATGGCTTTCGCCGCTGCCGTCGTCGCCGGCATGGCCGTGATGCTTCGCACTGTCGTTGATCAC
>Ga0136633_1001693_pt1 | contig 15906 bp, 15 predicted proteins | sample AntDrymeUQ832206_2_FD_105494 | JGI IMG/M metagenome (GOLD analysis project Ga0136633, IMG submission 105494) | Polar desert sand microbial communities from Dry Valleys, Antarctica - metaG UQ83 (22.06) | ecosystem: Environmental > Terrestrial > Soil > Desert | place: Antarctica: Dry Valley...
ACAGCGTCGACCTCGACGACGAGCCACCTGCAGCGTTGGTCGCGGACTGATCCGACTCGCCGAACCGAGTCTCGCGTCGTAGGCTTGACCCAATCTCATTCTTCGACAGGGTCCTCCATGCCCTGCCCCATCAGTAGAAGGTTGAACGTGACAGACGCCCAGCAGCCAGTTGAGACCGCGAACCACAGCACCGGCACCTCCGGGGTCAAGCGCGGCATGGCCGAGATGCTCAAGGGCGGTGTGATCATGGACGTGGTCAACGCCGAGCAGGCCAAAATCGCCGAGGACGCCGGCGCCGTCGCGGTGATGGCCCTCGAGCGGGTCCCTGCCGACATTCGTGCACAGGGCGGCGTCTCGAGGATGAGCGATCCGGACATGATCGACAAGATCATGGCGGCCGTCTCGATCCCGGTGATGGCCAAGGCGCGGATCGGCCACTTCGCTGAGGCGCAGGTGCTGCAGAGCCTCGGCGTGGACTACATCGACGAGTCCGAGGTGCTGACTCCCGCCGACTACACCCACCACATCGACAAGTGGATGTTCACGGTTCCCTTCGTATGCGGCGCCACCAACCTTGGCGAAGCATTGCGCAGGATCTCCGAAGGTGCGGCGATGATCCGCTCCAAGGGAGAGGCCGGCACCGGGGACGTGTCGAACGCCGTCACACACATGCGCACGATTCGCGCGGAGCTGCGACGACTCGAGGGCCTGTCCAGTGATGAGCTTTACGTTGCCGCGAAGGAGCTCCAGGCGCCGTACCAGCTCGTCAAGGAGGTCGCCGAGAACGGCAAGCTGCCCGTCGTGCTCTTCACCGCCGGCGGCATCGCCACCCCCGCCGACGCCGCGATGATGATGCAGCTCGGCGCCGAGGGTGTGTTCGTCGGTTCTGGGATCTTCAAGGCCGGTAACCCGGCTCAGCGTGCCGACGCGATCGTCAAGGCCACAACGTTCCACGACGACCCCGACGTGGTCGCGAAGGTGTCTCGCGGACTCGGTGAGGCAATGGTGGGCATCAACGTCGCCGACATCCCGGCGCCGCACCGTCTCGCCGAGCGCGGCTGGTAGTTCGGATGGGGGACAAGGTCTCGCCGGAAGAACAGGTTCGCGACTTCACTCGTTCCTGCGTGCGATCCGGACTGCTTTCGCAGAGTGAAGTTCTCGACGAGGTCGTCCTGGCGATCGAGTCCGAACTACCGGATCGGGCCGACGAATCGCGCGAGCTGGCCGGGATCTGGGTCGCCGAGGCGCGCGACGCGCTCGTCCACGACCAGGGGAACTGGCCCGAGGCGAGCGACTACGACCGACTGCAGACCGCCTTCGCCGAGCTCGAGATGGCTGACGTCGCGGTCCTGCAGGGTTGCGACGATCACTGGTCGGCCAAAGCTGAGCTCGAGCGACGTACCGCTGAAGACAGGCGCCCGCGGGGGATTGCCTGGTTCACCCGGTCAGACGTGTGGCACGCCGTCGACGAGGGGATGCTCGAGGTGAACCTGTGGCACGCCACGACCGCCAACGTCGCCCTGGGCGACGAGATGTTGGACGACGTGATCGTGGTCCTGAAGAAGCACGGTCTGGAGTCACACTTCGGTGAGGGCCGGATCGAGGTCAGTGCGCACTGGCAGAAGCGGATCGCAGCCTGGTCCGACGAGCCGGACGCCTAGACTTCAAGCGTGACCGTTTCCCCCCTGATAGGCGTGTTCGCCCTGCAAGGCGATGTCCGTGAGCACATGCGGATGCTCGAGATTGCTGGCGCGCGGACTATTCCGGTACGTCGTGCGACTGAGCTCGCCGACCTGGACGGGATCGTCCTGCCCGGTGGTGAGTCGACCACGATGTACAAGCTCGCCCGCACCTTCGAGCTGTTCGAGCCACTCCGCGACGCTATTCGTGGTGGCCTCCCTGCATTCGGCACCTGCGCCGGGATGATCATGCTGGCCGACCGCATCGAGGGTGGGATCGCGGGGCAGGAGACGATCGGCGGACTCGACGTCGTCGTACGACGCAACGCCTTCGGTCGGCAGGTCGCATCGTTCGAGGCCGATGTGGACGTCGACATCAAGGAACACGACGTGCCCTTCTCGTTCCACGCGATGTTCATCCGCGCACCGTGGGTGGAAAAGGTCGGGCAGGGCGTGGAAGTGGTCGCGAGAGTGGCCTCAGGTGATGCCGTCGGTAGGATCGTGGCCGTTCGGCAGGCGAACCTCCTTGCCACGTCGTTCCATCCTGAGATCACCGGCGACCACAGAATGCACGACCTGTTCGTCGGCCTGGTTCGCGCGACCGGGTCACAGAGCTAGAAACAAGAAGCGGAAGTAGGGCGCCTACTCATGTCTGGCCACTCCAAATGGGCAACCACGAAGCACAAGAAGGCCGTCGTCGACGCCCGACGCGGCAAGTTGTTCGCCAAGCTCATCAAGACCATCGAGGTCGCCGCACGGATGGGTGGGGCGGACCTGGCCGGAAACCCGACCCTCTATGACGCCATCCAGAAAGCGAAGAAGTCGTCGGTCCCCAACGACAACATCGACAGGGCGGTCAAGCGCGGCTCGGGTGCCGAGGCCGGCGGGGCGGAATATCACACGATCATGTACGAAGGGTACGGCCCCAACGGGGTCGCCTTCCTCATCGAGTGTCTGACCGATAACAAGAACCGAGCGGCCATGGATGTGCGCACGGCCATCAACCGTAACGGTGGCTCGCTGGCCGACCCGGGTTCGGTGTCGTACCTGTTCAACCGCAAGGGTGTCGTGATCTTGGCCAAGCAGCAGGAGGACAACCAGGTCTCCGAGGACGACGTGCTCGAGGCCACCCTCGACGCAGGCGCCGAAGAGGTCAACGACATCGGCGACTCCTTCGAGGTGATCACCGAGGCCACCGACCTGGTCGCCGTCCGGACGGCGCTCCAGGCAGCGGGAATCGACTACGACTCTGCAGAGAGCTCGTTCGTCCCGTCGATGACCATTGACGTCGACGCGGACACGGCCGGCAAGGTGTTTCGCCTCGTCGACGTGCTCGAGGACCTCGACGATGTGCAGAACGTGTTCGGAAACTTCGACGTCTCCGACGACGTCTTGGCGATGCTCGACGCCTGACCCGCGATAGCGCGGCGAGTCGTACGTCGGGCGGGGAGACCCATCGGTTAGGTTTGAGTCCGAACAGACGTTCGACGCAGACCTTCGAGGAAAGGGGCGGCCGCGTGCGCGTGCTCGGGATCGACCCAGGCCTGACCCGATGTGGCCTGGGCGTGGTCGAAGGGTCCATCGGCCGGCCGTTGAGCATGGTGGCGGTGGGCGTCGTACGCACCCCTACCGACATGCACGTCTCACTGAGGCTGTGTCGGATCGCGGCCGAGATCGAGCACTGGCTTGACGAGCACAGCCCGGATGCGGTGGCCGTCGAGCGAGTGTTCGCCCAGCACAACGTCAAGACCGTGATGGGCACCGCGCAGGCAAGCGGCATCGCCATGGTGGCCGCAGCTAGACGCGGCATCCCGGTGGCGCTACACACCCCCAGCGAGGTGAAGGCCGCGGTCAGCGGCAACGGTCGCGCTGACAAGTCCCAGGTGGGGATCATGGTCGCCCGACTGCTCCGGCTCACCGAGCCGCCGAAGCCCGCCGACGCCGCCGACTCGCTCGCGCTGGCGATCTGCCATATCTGGCGCGGAGAGGCACAAGCGAAGATCGAGGCGGCGGTCGCAGCTGCCGGAGGGAGAACCCGTTGATCGCCTTCGTGAGAGGCACCGTTGCCGAAGTCACTCCGAACTCAGCGGTGATTGAGGTCGGAGGGGTCGGGCTCGAGCTCAACTGCACGCCGAACACCTTGGCGACGTTGCGGCTGGGCATCGAAGCGACCTTGCCCACCAGCATGGTCGTGCGCGAGGAGTCGCTGACCTTGTTCGGCTTCCTCGACGACGACGAAAAGCTGGTGTTCGAGCTGCTGCAGACCTCCAGCGGGGTCGGGCCGAAGCTCGCACAGGCGATGCTGGCCGTGCACTCGCCCAACGAGCTGCGCCGCGCGGTCACCACCGAGGACTTCAAGGCATTGACGATCGTGCCAGGCATCGGACAGAAGGGTGCGCAACGGATCGTGCTCGAGCTCAAGGACCGGATCGGTGCGCCGACAGGGCCGACGACGTCGAGGGGCACAACGACCACCGTGGGCGCGAACACATGGCGCGACCAGGTCCACGCCGGGCTGGTCGGCCTGGGTTGGTCGGCGAGGGAGGCCGACAAGGCCGTCGAGTCGGTCGCGCCGCAGGCCGCGGAGTCCGACGGTGAGCCGAACGTCGGTGCATTGCTGCGTTCGGCGCTTCGCACCTTGAGTAGGGCGTGAATGCGATGAGCGACTTCGGCCCCGGCCCAGCGACCGAGGCGGCAATCGAGGCAGCGATCGCGGCCGACGACGAGGCCGTCAAGAAGGAGTACGTCAAGAACGAGTACGTCGAGGGCAGGGCGATCGTCGAGGCCGAAGCCGAAGCAGATGAGCGGGCCGTCGAGGCAGCCTTACGTCCCCGCACGCTGAACGAGGTGATCGGGCAGGAACGCGTCTGCGAGCAGCTGTCACTGGTGCTGGAGGCGGCGCGTGGCCGAGAGCGCGCACCTGACCATGTGCTGCTGTCCGGGCCGCCCGGCCTGGGCAAGACCACACTGGCCATGATCATTGCCGCAGAGATGTCCACACCCCTGCGGATCACCTCGGGACCGGCCATCACGCACGCAGGAGATCTCGCCGCCATCTTGTCGGGGATGAACGAAGGAGATGTGCTCTTCGTCGATGAGATCCACCGGATGTCGCGTCCTGCCGAAGAGCTGCTCTACATGGCCATGGAGGACTTCCGGGTCGACGTCGTCATCGGGAAGGGGCCAGGCGCCACCGCAATCCCGCTGGAAATCGCGCAGTTCACCCTCGTCGGCGCCACCACACGTGCTGGGCTGCTGCCCGGCCCGCTCCGAGACCGGTTCGGGTTCACCGCCTATCTTGAGTTCTACGAGGCCAGCGAGCTCGAGCTGATCGTGCGGCGCTCGGCCGGGCTGCTCGGTGTCGAGCTGACCGACGATGGTGCCGCCGAGATCGCCTTGCGGTCCCGTGGCACACCCCGGATCGCCAACCGGTTGCTACGCCGGGTCCGGGACTACGCCCAGGTCCGTGCCGACGGAGTGGTCACGGTCGAGGTGGCCCATCGGGCACTCGATCTGTACGAGGTCGACCAATCCGGTCTCGACCGGCTCGACCGCGCCGTGATCGACGTGCTGTGCAGACGCTTCGGCGGGGGGCCTGTCGGCGTCAGCACGCTCGCGGTCGCCGTCGGCGAGGAACGCGAGACGGTCGAGGAGGTCGCCGAACCGTTCCTGGTCCGGTGCGGGTTCCTCGCGCGTACGCCGCGCGGCCGTGTCGCCACACCAGCCGCATGGGCCCACCTAGGACTCAGCGTGCCCCCCGGGGCGGCATTCGGTGGGGCGACCGCACAGGACTCCGTCCAGAGCGACCTGTTCGACGTCTACGACGACGACTGAGCGCGCCGACTGACGCCCCAGCGTGACGCTGGGGACGTCGCCGTGGTCGCAGCAGTTGGCGAGGGCAGTTAGGATTCACCGTTGGTCGATTCTTTCGACCTCTGTGCCCTGCCCGTAAACACCCTGAAGGAGCCATCGTGTCGAACGACCTGGCGAATATCCTCCCGCTTCTGCTCATCGTTCTCGCTTTCTGGTTCCTCGTGATCCGACCAGCGCGCAAGCGGTCGCAGGACACCGCCAGGGTCCAGTCGAGTGTCGATGTCGGCACCGATGTGATGCTTGGTTCGGGCATCTACGGGACGGTCGTTGCCGTTCACGACGACACCCTTCAGCTCGAGGTCGCTCCCGGGACCACCATGAAGGTGGCGCGCCAGGCCGTCGTACGCGTGGTTGAGGCCGAAGTTCGCGAGGAGACCGCGCCCAGCGACGACTCCGCCAGCGAGGCGTCCCCGAACGTGAACCTCGACAAGTAGCCAGTCCCGGGTCTCGCGGCCCGACACTCTAGGAGCGAAAAAGCAGTGGCGAGAAACGCGTCCCGTCCTGGGCGCACGCTGGTCATCTTCGGGTTGGTTGTTGCCTGCCTGTATGCCGGTGTGGCGCTTGGTGCCGATTGGAAGCCCAAGCTGGGTCTGGACCTGCAGGGTGGCACTCGAATCACCCTGGAGGCCAGCACGGAGTCCGGGGAGAAGGTCACCCCGGAGAAGCTCGACGAAGCTGCCGGCATCATCGACAGCCGTGTCAACGGCAGCGGTGTCAGCGAGGCCGAGGTTTCCACCTCGGGGGATCGCAACATCGTCGTCGAGATCCCGGGCCAGAACCGGTCTGATCTCGTCGACACGGTGAAGCAGACCGCACAGCTACGTTTCCGCCTCGTCGCAGCTTCCGGGGCCGGCGTCCCCGTGCAGCAGGACCCGAGTGCCAGCGGGTCAGCCGATCCGTCGCCCAGCGCAGATGCGACATCGACGGCTGAGCCTTCGGCGCAGCCGTCGAAGAAGGCCACACCGAAGGGTCGGGCACTGTCCAGTGGGCTGGTCAAGGCGGATGAGACCCCGTCGGCCAAGCCGTCGAAGAAGAGCTCCGCCGAACCGTCCACGGCGCCGTCTACGGCACCTTCAGAGGTCCCATCGGTTCTTCCGGAGCAGCCGGCCACGACCAAGGGCGCGCCTGTCGACAAACCCCTCGAGTGGATGCGCAACCCGGGCAGCTCGTGGGTCCAGGCCTTCAACAGCTACACCTGCCCGACTGGCGATAATCCGGCCAAAGCGGCCGAGGATGTCACCGACAAGCCTCTGATCACATGCGACAGCGACGGCTTCAAGTATCTTCTCTCGGCCGCCATGATCCAGGGCACCCAGCTCAAAGACGCCAATGCAGGTATCCCGCAGAGCCAGGTTCAGTGGGTTGTGGATCTGTCTTTTGACAGCACCGCTCGCGACACCTTCGCTGACGTCACCAGGTCACTGGCAGGAACCGGCGAACAGTTCGCGATCGTCCTCGACGGCAGCGTGATCTCGGCACCGACCGTGACCCAGCCGATTACCGGCGGCAAGGCGCAGATCACCGGTGACTTCAGCCAGGCGGAAGCACAGACCCTCGCCAACAGCCTCAAGTACGGTGCCTTGCCGCTCAAGTTCACCGCTCCCGTGGTGACCGAGGAAGGTCCGTCGCTTGCGGCCGACCAGCTGTCCGCCGGAATCTGGGCGGGTGTGGTCGGGCTCAGCATCGTCTTGGTCTACTGCCTGCTCTACTACCGCGGTCTTGGCCTGGTCGTCGCTGCATCCTTGATAGTGGCCGCGGGAATCATCTACGCCGTCGTGCTGGTGATGAGTCAGGCAGCCGGCTTCACCTTGACGTTGCCGGGTATCGCCGGGTTGATCGTCGCGGTCGGCATCACTGCGGACTCCTTTGTGGTCTATTTCGAGCGAATACGTGACGAGATGCGTGACGGCAAGTCCATGCGCGTAGCCGTCGAAACGGGCTGGCTGCAGGCACGCCGGACCTGTCTCGCTGCCGACGCGGTGTCCTTGCTGGCAGCGGTCGTCTTGTTCATCTTCGCGATCGGCGTGGTCAAGGGCTTCGCCTTCGCGTTGGGCATCAGCACGCTCATCGACATCGTGGTGTTCTTCTGGTTCACCAAGCCGATGGTCTCCTGGCTCGCGCGATTCCCCTTCTTCAACGCAGGCAACAAGCTGTCCGGGCTTGACGCCGAGAACCTCGGCCTCGACCGGCTACCCGGCGTACGTCGTACCAACGCCGCAGGAGGGAAAGCCTGATGGGCAAGATCTCACGTCTCGGGAACTCCCTCTACGAGGGCGACGTCTCGGTCGACTTCGTCGGCCGCCGGCGGTTGTGGTACGCCGTGTCCGCGGTCATCGTGCTCGTCGCGATCGCTGGGCTGTACTTCAAGGGCCTGAACATGGGCATCGAGTTCGAGGGTGGCGTGGAGTATCGCGTTGCCATGCAGTCCGGTGACGCGGACCAGGCGGCCGTCGAGGAGATCCGTGACGCCGTAGCCGGCTCCGGCATCGACGCCGCGTCGTCGCCGATCGTCAACACCTCCGGCACCGACATCATCCGGGTTCAGACCGAACCGGTCAACAACGACGAGGCCACCCAGATCTCGCAAGCGATCGTGGAGGCAGCAGGCGTCCAGGCGGGTGACATCAGCCGGGACTCGATCGGCGCAACCTGGGGTCAGCAGGTCGCGGACCGGGCGATGATCGGCCTCGCCGTGTTCATGGTCCTAGTCGTCCTGTTCATCTGGGCATACTTCCGTCAGTGGAAGATGTCGGTCGCCGCGATCGTGGCGGTGATCCACGACGTCGTCATCACCGTCGGCATCTACGCGCTGTCCGGGTTCGAGGTCACCCCCGCTACGGTCACCGGTCTACTGACGATCCTCGGGTTCTCGCTCTACGACACCGTGGTCGTCTTCGACAAGGTTCGCGAAAACACGAAGAATCTGGCGAGGACGCGACAGACCTACAGCCAAGCGGCGAACCTTGCTGTCAACCAGACCCTGGTTCGCTCGATCAACACCTCGATCGTGGCGCTACTTCCGGTGGGTGCACTGCTTTACGTCGGTGTCTTCACGCTCGGCTCAGGTGCGCTCAAGGACCTCGCGCTGGCCTTGTTCGTCGGTATGGCAGCTGGGGCCTACTCCTCGATCTTCGTCGCGACGCCGTTGCTCGTGCAGCTCAAGGAGTTCGAGCCGGACGTGAAGCACGGCGACGCCCGGGCGAAGGCCCGTGCACGTCACCACGCCGACCGGTTCGCCTCGGTGCCGGTCTTCACCGAGGACATGCCGACCCAGGAGAACCCGGGGGAGGCGCCCGAGTTCGAGCCGGAGACCGAGCCCGTCGGTCGGGCCACCGGGCGCGAAACACGCACCCCTCGATACACCGCTGGCGAACGTCCGGCATCTCGTGCGGTGACTCAGTCGGCCTCGGCGAAACGGGCTCAGCCGACGCGGAAGCCACGGTCGCAGCGCGGCAAGAAGTGAGTACGACGGTCCCGTCACCGGCCGACGAGAGCCTCGAAGGTCACCTGGACTCGCTGATCCGCGACGTGTCGGACTTTCCGAAGCCGGGCGTCGTGTTCAAAGACATGACACCGCTGTTCGCGGACCACGACGGCTTCTCGGCCGTGATCAAGGCACTGGCCCGTTTTGGTCGCAACGCCGACGGGGACGTCGTCATCGACAAGGTCGTCGGCATGGAGGCCCGAGGATTCATTCTCGGGGCGCCGGTCGCCCTCGCCCTCGGTGCCGGATTCGTTCCGGTGCGCAAGGCAGGGAAGCTGCCGGGCCCTACGCACGCGGTCGAGTACTCCCTCGAGTACGGCGAAGCCACGCTGGAGATTCATCGTGACGCCATCGACAAGGGGGAGCGTGTGCTGATGATCGACGACGTACTCGCCACCGGCGGCACGGTCGCAGCAACGGCCCGGCTCATCGAACAGTGCGGCGGTGTCGTTGCTGGCGTGGCCGTGCTCATGGAGTTGTCGTTCCTCGACGGGCGCAAGGCGATCGGCGACGTACCGCTGGCCGCGCTCAGGACGGTCTGATCTCCTCGCTGGCGCCCCTTCATCCGATGCCCGGGGCATAGACTTGATATCGGGTCGAGCAAGGGAGCATCAGTGGCTGAGGAACGCGTAGGTAATCGTTCTGCAGACGCGCCTGCCGCTCCTTCTCCGTCTGTCGTCGACGAGGCCCCCCCTTTTCCCGCTGATGAAGAACCCGCTGCTTCCATAGGCGGGCCGACAGGTCGGCGGATGCGCTCGCGCCTCGCCCGGATGGCGACCAAGAACCAGCCCGGCAACCCGGTCCTCGAGCCGCTTTTCCGCGCCGTTCGGACCAACCACCCGAAGGCAGACCTGGCCCTGATCGAGCGGGCGTACCTGGCGGCCGAGAAGGCGCATGGGACCCAGATCCGCAAGAGCGGGGACCCTTACATCACGCACCCGCTGGCCGTCGCCTCGATTCTTGCCGACATCGGTATGACCGAGCCGACCTTGTGCGCGGCCCTTCTGCACGACACGGTCGAGGACACGCCGTACACCCTCGAGGAGCTGCGAAAAGACTTCGGCGACGAGGTCGCGCTGCTCGTTGACGGTGTGACCAAGCTGGACAAGGTCAAGTACGGCGACACGGCCCAAGCCGACACCATCCGCAAGATGATCGTCGCGATGAGTCGCGACATCCGGGTGCTCGTCATCAAGCTGGCCGACCGGTTGCACAACATGCGGACGCTGCGCTACGTGAAGCAGGACACCCAGGAGCGCAAGGCGCGCGAGACCCTGGAGATCTTCGCGCCGCTGGCCCACAGGCTCGGCATGAACACTTTGAAATGGGAGCTCGAGGACCTCGCCTTCGCGACCCTTCATCCCAAGATCTATGACGAGATCGTCAGGCTGGTCGCGGATCGCGCACCTTCTCGGGACCAGTTCCTGGCCGAGGTGGTCGAGCAGGTCAACAATGACCTCGCGGAGGCCAAGATCAAGGCCTCGGTCACTGGTCGACCCAAGCACTACTACTCGATCTACCAGAAGATGATCGTGCGGGGACGGGAGTTCTCCGACATCTACGACTTGGTGGGGATCCGGATCCTGGTCGAGTCCGACCGCGACTGTTATGCCGTTCTGGGTGTGCTGCACTCGCGCTGGAACCCCGTGCCCGGCCGGTTCAAGGACTTCGTCGCGATGCCGAAGTTCAATATGTACCAGTCCCTGCACACGACCGTGATCGGGATCCAGGGCAAGCCGGTCGAGCTGCAGATCCGCACTTTCGCGATGCACCGCCGTGCCGAGTACGGCGTCGCGGCGCACTGGAAGTACAAGGAAAACGTCGGCTCGGGTGCCGACACCAACCGCTCTTTGGTGCCGCAGGGCGCGGGCGACGCTGACATGGCTTGGGTTCGTCAGTTGCTCGACTGGCAGCACGAGACCGAGGACCCCGGAGAGTTCCTCGAGTCGCTGCGCTTCGAGATCAACTCCGCTGAGGTGTTCGTCTTCACGCCTCGCGGTGACGTGATCGCACTGCCGACGGGGTCGTCTCCGATCGACTTCGCCTACTCGATCCACACCGAGGTCGGGCACCGAACGATCGGGGCACGCGTCAACGGCCGGCTCGTGCCGCTGGAGTCCGTCTTGGACAACGGCGACGTGATCGAAGTGTTCACCTCCAAGGCGCCCAACGCCGGTCCGAGCAGGGACTGGATCGGCTTTGTGAAGTCACCCCGTGCCCGCAACAAGATCCGCCAATGGTTCACCAAGGAACGCCGCGAAGAGGCGATCGACCAGGGCAAGGACCAGATCGCGCGCCTGATGCGCAAGGAGGGCATGGCGCTCAAGCGCGTGCTCACCCATGAGTCGCTGAGCACAGTTGCCACCGAACTGCGGCTCGCGGACGTCTCGGCGTTGTACGCCGCGGTCGGCGAAGGCAACATCGGCGCCCAGGCCGTCGTCCGTCGGGTGATCGACCTGCACGGCGGCGAGGAAGGTGCATCGGAGCATCTCGCCGAAGGTGTCCAGATCACCCAGGAACGGACGCGTTCCAAGCAGAGGCCGGGCGGCGACGCCGGCGTGATCGTCAAGGGCATCTCCGACGTCTGGGTGAAACTGGCGAAATGTTGCACGCCGGTTCCCGGAGATCCCATCCTGGGTTTCGTCACCCGCGGCGCCGGTGTCTCGGTGCACCGGACGGACTGCACGAACGCGGCGAGCCTCGAGACCCAGCCGGAGCGGATGGTCGACGTCGAATGGGCGCCCACGGCGCAGTCGGTGTTCCTGGTCAACATCCAGGTAGAGGCACTCGACCGGGCCCGGCTGCTCTCCGACATCACAAAGGTGCTCTCGGACGCGCACGTCAACATCCTGGCGGCCTCGCTCCAGACGAGCCGGGACCGTGTTGCCAAGAGCCGCTTCACCTTCGAGATGGGGGACCCGAAGCACCTCGGCCACGTCCTGAAAACCGTCCGCTCCGTGGACGGTGTCTTCGACGCCTATCGCGTCACCCAGTAGCAGTCACCCAGTAGCAGTCAGCCAGTAGCAGTCAGCCAGTAGCCGTCACCACGGGTGACTCAGCCGGAGAACTCGTCGAGCGCCTTCTTGGCCTCGGTGAGCCAACTCTTGCGGGCCTCGATCGCGGAGGCATGTTCTTGCGCCTTCTTGGTGTTTCCGGCGGCCACTGCCTTATCGTGCTTGGCCTGCAGGTCATCGAGCGAGGACTCGAGCTGGGCGACGGTGTCGGCGGCGCGGGCACGGCCTTCGGGGTTGGAGCGACTCCATTGATCGTCCTCCACGCCGCGAATCGCCTGTTCGACCTTCCGGAAACGTCCCTCGAGCCCCTTCATCTGCTCGCGGGGCACCTTGCCCGCTGCATCCCACCGGTCCGCGAAGTCGCGGAAGGCGTCCTTGGCGGCCTTGAGATCGGTCACCGGCAGGAGTGCCTCGGCCTCGGTCAGCAGGGCTTCCTTCTTCTCGGCGTTCTCGGCGAACTCGCGATCCAGCTCGGTGTTGGCGGCGTCACGTGCTCCGAAGAAGGTGTCCTGCGCTCCGCGGAACCGCTTCCACAACTGGTCGTCGACGCCCTTCGGGGCGGCCCCTGCCGCCTTCCACTGAGTCATCAGGTCGCGATACTTGCCGGACGTGGGACCCCAGTCGGTCGAGTCGGACAATGACTCCGCCTCGGCGACCAGTTTTTCCTTGACCTCGCGTGCAGAGTCGCGCTTCTCGTTGACCTCCGAGAAATGCGCCTTGCGCAGTCTCGTGTACGTCGTGCGCGCGGTGGAGAATCGTCGCCACAACGTGTCGTCGGTGCCCTTGTCGAGGCGAGGCAGCGCCTTCCACTCGTCGAGCAGTTCGCGCATCCGGTTGGCGCCGTTGCGCCAGTCGTTGTTCTCGGAGATCCGCTCGGCCTCGGTTGCGATCTTCTCTTTTTGCCCTTTGGCCGCCTCGACCTTTTTGGCACGTTCGGCCTTGCGCTGTTCACGGCGCACGTTGATGGTTGCGGTAAGTGCCCCGAGCCGCGCGTTGAGACTCTCGAGGTCGCCAACAGCTTGTGCCTCGGCGATCGAGGCGAGGACCTTCTTCACCGCAGACGCAGCATCCTCGGGAGCCAGTGCACCGGCCTTGACACGCTGCTCGAGCAGGTCGACCTCGAACGCGAGGTCGTCGTACCGCTTCTTGAAGAATGCCAGTGCCTCGGCTGGGCCGCCGTCGGGCCACTGGCCGACCTTGCGCTCCCCGTCAGCGGTTCGGACGAAGACGGAACCGTCTTCAGAAACCCGGCCCCAATCGTCCGTCGTCTGGTCGCTCTCGGAGCTATTCACCGGGTTACCTCAATGTTCAGCGGTCGGTTGCGATCCACGGAAGCAGCATCGTAGTCAACACGGGCGGTGCTGGTCGCGTCGTTGCCGGAGTCGTGCATCACGATCCAGCTGATCAGGGCGACGACGGCGAGTACGACGATGAGCGCCGCACCGCCGAGATGGAGCAGCCTGCTACGAGACTCATGGCGCTCGTGCCTGACCGCCCGTCGCTGTGCACTCGCGCGGGCGATCTGCTTGCGTCGTGACTTCTTGGTAACCACGGCGCTGAGTCTAGGCGTTTACCCAGCACCGTTAACAAGCAGGAGACCGGGCTCGGTAGGCTGCAACGGTCGAATGCGTCCCAGAGGCAGGGCCAGAACATCAACGGAGGGCGTGCGCGTGCTGATTGCAGGTTTTCCAGCCGGACCGTGGGGGACCAACTGTTATGTCGTCGCTACCGGAGTGGGACAGGAGTGCGTCGTCGTCGACCCAGGCAAGGATGCCGCCGCGGGTGTCGCTGATGTGGTCCGGGAGCACAGGCTGAAGCCGGTGTCGATTCTGGTCACGCACGGCCACATCGACCACATGTGGTGTGTGGCGCCGGTCGCCGGAACGTACGACGCGACTGCATACATCCATCCCGATGACCGGCACCTGCTATCGAACCCGATGGCCGGGATCTCGCCTGAGACAGCGGGAATGCTGCTCGGCGGCGCGTACGAGTTCGCCGAGCCCGACGACGTTGCTGAGCTCGCGGACGGGCAGCAGTTAGACCTTGCTGGGCTTCAGTTCCTGGTCGACCACACGCCAGGACACACCGCAGGCTCGGTGACGTTTAGGACGCCGTACCAAGAGGACGACACGGCAGCGGACGTTTCCGCGGTGATGTTCTCCGGGGACCTGCTGTTCGCAGGCTCCATCGGACGCACCGACCTGCCCGGCGGGGATCATCCGACGATGCTGCGCAGCCTGACGTCCAAGGTGCTTCCCCTCGACGACAACATCGTGGTTCTCCCCGGACATGGGGAGCAGACCAGCATCGGTCGCGAGCGCGCCACGAACCCGTACCTTCTTGACCTGATCTCCAGTGACAACAAAGCAGTGACAACAAAGGCCGTTGAGACATGAGCAAACCCAACCCGATGAGCGGGTTTCCCGAGTTGCTCCCCGACCAGCGGTTCGTCGAGCTGCACGTTCTCGACCGACTTCGACGGGTTTTTGAGCTGCACGGCTTCGCCTCGGTCGAGACCCGGTCGGTTGAGCCGCTCGACGAGCTGCTGCGCAAGGGTGAGACCTCGAAGGAGGTCTACGTCCTGCGTCGACTGCAGGCAGATGCCGAGGCAGACGATGCAGGGATCGGGCTGCACTTCGACCTGACGGTGCCGTTCGCGCGCTACGTCGTTGAGTACGCAGGAAAGCTCGACTTCCCGTTCCGCCGCTACCAGATCCAGAAGGCCTGGCGGGGAGAGCGACCCCAGGACGGTCGCTACCGCGAGTTCACCCAGGCCGACATCGACATCGTCGGTAAGGACACCCTCGGCTTCCACCACGACATCGAGGTGGCCCGGGTGATGGCAGAGGCGCTGGCAGGGCTCTCGTTCTTGCCCGCGATGCGGTTACAGATCAACAACCGCAAGCTGATCCAGGGTTTCTACCAAGGGATCGGTGCCACCAACATCGACGCCGTCATGCGCGTGATCGACAAGATCGGCAAGGTGCCCGCCGAGGTCATCGCGACGATGCTCGTGAACGAGGCCGGGCTCGACGACACGCAGGCGCAACAGTGCCTCGAGCTCGCCGAGATTCGAAGCACTGACACGTCATTCGTGAAGCGGGTGCGCGCCCTCGGTGTTGGCAACGACCTGGTCGAGGAGGGACTCCGCGAACTTGCCGCCGTCATCGATGGTTGCGCGTCGGTGACCAGCGAGCGGTTCGTGGTCGAGGCGGACCTGAGCATCGCGCGGGGACTGGACTACTACACGGGCACCGTGTTCGAGACCGTGATGGACGGCTTCGAGGGACTCGGGTCGATCTGCTCCGGTGGTCGGTACGACTCGCTGGCCAGCGACGGGCGTACGACCTACCCAGGCGTCGGCATCTCGTTGGGCGTCAGCAGGATGCTCGTTCCACTGCTCGGCAAGGGCATGGTGGCAGCCGACCGCAGCGTGCCGAGCGCCGTACTCGTGGCCTTGCTCGACGAAGAGTCCCGCGGCGCCTGCGACGAGATCGCCCAGCAGTTGCGTGCCAACGGCATCCCCACCGAGGTGGCCTCTGCGCCCCAGAAACTCGGCAAGCAGATCCGTTACGCCGAACGCCGGGGGATCCCGTTCGTGTGGTTCCCCCCAATCGAAGATGGCTCGCACGAAGCGACCTCGCATCAAGTGAAGGACATTCGCACTGGTGAGCAGATCGACGCCGACGCTGCGACCTGGACTCCGCCCGGGCAGGACCTGACCCCCACCGTCACATCTCAAATGGCACCGCACCAACGAGCTGAGGAGCTTTCGTGATCCGCACCCATGACGCCGGCAGCCTGCGGGCAGACCACGTCGGACAAACCGTCACGCTTGCTGGTTGGGTGGCTC
>Ga0136633_1001694_pt1 | contig 15903 bp, 15 predicted proteins | sample AntDrymeUQ832206_2_FD_105494 | JGI IMG/M metagenome (GOLD analysis project Ga0136633, IMG submission 105494) | Polar desert sand microbial communities from Dry Valleys, Antarctica - metaG UQ83 (22.06) | ecosystem: Environmental > Terrestrial > Soil > Desert | place: Antarctica: Dry Valley...
GCACTACGACTTCCGGCTCGAGATCGGTGGCGTCCTGGTCAGCTGGGCCATCCCCAAGGGACCGACCCTAGACCCGGGGGAGCGGCGCCTGGCGATGCGGACCGAGGACCACCCCATCGAGTACCTGCCCTTCGAGGGCGTCATCCCCGCCAGGGAGTACGGGGCCGGCGACGTCATCGTCTGGGACTGGGGCGTCTTCGAGCCGGAATCCGGCCACCCTGATCCGTCAACCGGCTTACGCAAGGGCGAGATCAAGTTCACGCTCCACGGCGAGCGGCTGCGCGGTCGGTACACCATCGTCCGCACCGATAGCGACCAGGGGCGCGAGCGATGGCTGCTCATCAAGAAGCGCGACGAGGCCGCGGCTGACGGATGGGACGCGGAGGACCATCCGACCAGCGTGAAGACCGGCCGCACCAACGACGAGGTGCGCGACTGCGTCGAGCCCCACTTCAATGCCGAGCCGCCGCGCCCCGTCGGCGAGGTCGACCTCTCCGCGGCCGTCACGGCTCCCATGCCCGATTTCATTCCGCCCATGCGTGCCACCCTCGCCAGCGCTCCGTTCAGCGACCCCGACTGGCTGTTCGAGGTGAAATGGGACGGCTACCGCGTCGAGGCGGTGGTGCGCGAGGGTCGCGCGCGCCTGTGGACCCGCAACCACCAGGATGCGGCTCGCTACTTTCCCGAGCTCGCCGCGGATGCGCCGTGGATCGAGGCTGATGAGGCCATCGTCGACGGCGAGGTCGTGGCCCTCGACGAGGCCGGCCGCCCGCGCTTCAGCCTGCTCCAGGATCGGACCGGCATCCGCACGGGCCGCACCGCCGGATCCAAGCGTCCAGGCAAGCCCGCCCCGATCGTCTACCAGGCATTCGACCTCCTCCATCTCGACGGCCAGTCCCTGCTGCGGGTCCCCTTGGAGGAGCGCAAGCGTCTGCTGCGCAGCCGGCTGCGCGCGCATCCCCTCGTTCGCTACGCCGGCCACGTGGACGGCGATGGCACGGCGTTCTTCGACGCTGCGCGCGAGCAGGAGCTGGAGGGAATCGTCGCCAAGCTCCGTGGCTCGCCCTACGAGCCGGACCGCCGCAGTCGCTCATGGCTCAAGCTCAAGGTGCGACGCGAGCAAGACGTCGTTGTGGTCGGCTGGCTGCCGGGGCAGGGGACTCACACCCAGCTCGGCTCGCTCATCGTGGCTGTGCGCTCCGGCGATCAGTGGGTCCACGCCGGCCAGGTCGGCAGCGGGATCGACGCGCGGACGCGGAAGGAGCTCCGCGGGCGACTCGACACGATGAGCCGGACCGAATCGGCGCTGGAGCCGGTGCCGAGGCTGAAGGGCGCGCGCTGGGTGGAGCCGAAGCTCGTGGCGCGCGTGGAGTTCGCCGAATGGACGGCGGACAACCTCCTTCGCCAGGCGGCCTACAAGGGCCTCGAGCCCGACAAGAGCCCGCGCAGTGTGCGGCGCGAACGCGAGGTGGCAACCGTCAGGGCCCGGGCCGAGGCCGCGCGTGTCACGAGTCCGGAGCCAACGACTGCCGCCGATGACGTGGTCGCCACCCTGGACGCGCTCGAGACGGAGGGTATCTGGGTCGTCGATGGGCACGAGATTCGCGTCACCAATCTCGACAAGGTCCTGTTCACGGGGCGCGGTGACGAAGCCCCGGTCACGAAGCGCGACCTGCTGCGCTACCACGTGGCCATCGCGCCGACCCTGATCCCGTATCTCGATGGGCGCGGCCTGACCGTCCAGCGTTACCCGAACGGCATCGAGCAGAAAGGGTTCTGGCAAAAGGACCTGCCCAGCCACGCGCCGGCGTGGATCACACGTTGGACCTACCACCACCGCGAAGAGGGACCGAAAGACTACCCGGTGGCCGATTCGTCCGCGACGCTAGCCTGGTTGGCCCAGGAGGCGGCGATGGAGCTTCACCCCTGGACCAGCCGGACAGATGCGCCGGACCTCCCCTCGTACGCGCTCATCGACGTCGATCCAGGTCCGGACACGGCATGGGAGGAGCTCCTGGTCCTGGCACGACTGTACCGGGCCGCCCTCGAGCACCTCGGGGTGCGCGGTCATCCGAAGGTGACCGGCAAGCGCGGCATCCAGGTCTGGATCGGCATCGCGCGAGGTCCGACCTTCGAGGACACGCGGGATTGGGTGGAGGGTCTCTCGCGCGCCATCGGCGGCACGGTCCCGGACCTGGTCAGCTGGGAGTGGGCGAAGCGAGCGCGCAAGGGCAAGGCTCGGCTCGACTACACGCAGAATGCGATCAACAAGACCCTCGTCGCCCCGTACAGCACGCGGCCGGCGCCCGGAGCGCCGGTGAGCATGCCCATCACGTGGGACGAGCTGGATGACCCGGCCCTGCGTCCGGACCGATGGACGATCCGCGAGGTCCCCGACCGGCTGCGCTCCCACGGGGATCCGTTCAAACCGATCCTCGCCGACGAGCAGAAGCTCCCACCGCTTGGCTGAGGAACGCGAGGTGGACTACCATGGGGCCGATGATTGACCAGCTCCTGACCATGACCCCCGAGGCCCGCGAGAAGGTCGACGGCGTTCGCACGTTCAATGACTTTCCTGAGGCCATGCTCCGCGTGCGGGTCCTGGCCAAGGACGGCCCCCGCTTCCGCTACGAGATCGCCCTCGAGGACCCTCGCGAGCGTGCCGATGGCGACCTGCTGATCGACCTGGATGGACTGAGCATCGCCGTGGACCCGACCAGTGCGGCCGATCTCGCCGGCGCCTCCATTGACCTCGACCCATCCATCACCGGTGGCGGACTGCGCATCGACAATCCGAATGAGGGTTGGCAGGACCCGGTCGCGCGTGCCGTTCAGGAGGTCATCGACCGCCAGATCAATCCCGGGGTGGGATCACACGGCGGGATGGTGACCCTGGTTGACGTGAAGGATGGCACCGCGTTCCTGCGCTTCGGAGGAGGATGCCAGGGATGTGCCGCCGTGGATGTCACGCTCAAGCAGGGAGTGGAGACGGCCATCCGGGCCGCCGTTCCTTCAATCTCGGCGATCGTGGACGCGACCGATCACGAGGCAGGCGCGAACCCCTACTACCAGCACGGGCACTAGGGGAGCGCCATCCGGCGTGGGGCCCCTCGGGACCCCGGCTGCGGGGTTAGCGCGGGAAGTCGCCGCCGCCCGAGGCGGCCATCACCGTCGAGACGAGGCTGAGTATGCTCAGTGCCGCCGCGGTGCCGGCAACCGTGAGCGATCGGACGATTCGCCTGGTGCGCATCGGTCTGTGCTCCTTGTACCGCGGCCGATGGGTTCAATTGGACGGCCGCTGGGAGCACGGTCGGACCGAACGGACCAGCGAGCAATGACCCATCGGTCCCGGTTCGGACGCGTGCGGGAGTACTTTCGGCAGCAACCTGGTCAAGGAGGGCTTGCCAAGGGGTATAGACTGCCGGCATGCCACGGACCAAGGTGGGCGCGCGAGCGACCGAGAAGGATCACGACCTCGCGCGACGCATTGGTGAGCGGATCCGCGAGGCGCGTCACCGTGCAGGGCTCACGCAGCAGCAGCTCGCCGGGGACCGATACACCAAGGCCTACATCAGCGCCCTCGAGACGGCAATCGCGCGGCCCTCAATGGTCGCCCTGAGCTACCTGTGCGACCGGCTGGGACTCCCGGCGAGCCACTTCATCGACGAGACGCATCCTGCCTGGACTCGGCTCGAGGTGGACATGCGCCTCGCTGCGGGCGATTGGCAGGCCGCCGCGGACGGATATCGCGCACTTCTCGATGACTCCACCGACGACATCGCGCGTGCCGACCTGCTGCGCGGCCTGGCCGAGGCCTCCGCCCGGCTGGACCAGGGCAAGGATGCCATCGCGGCCGCCTCGGAGGCGGTACGCGTCTACGCGGCGTCCGGGCGCGAGACCGATGGAGCGCTCGCGCGCTACTGGTTGGCATACGGCCTCTACCAATCGGACAACGAGCCGGATGCCCGCAGCGTCCTCACCGCTCTGCTCGAACAGGTGCGCAATGGTCTCAATGTCGAGCCGGACTTCGAGATGCGCCTCCTGACGTCGCTTGCCGCGGTCGAGTCGCACACCGGGCAGGCGGCTCGGGCACTGACCTATCTCGAGGAGGCGCGCGGGCTTTCCGCAGACCTTGACGACCGTCGACGGGCGGCGTTCCTCTTCAACCTCGCCATCGGCTATCGCGAGGTGGGCGACTTCGAAGCTGCCATCCGTGCCGGTACCCAGGGCATGGCGCTGTACCGGTCGGCAGGAGCAATTTTCGAGTCGGCACGCATTGAGAACGACCTGGCGCTGGCCTACCTTGCCACCGGCCAGACCGATCGGGCTCGAGATCTGGCTACCGATGCACGACGCCAGATCGAAGAGACCGGCGACGAGCGTTGGATGGCATCGGTGACCGATACACAGGCGCAGATCGCGCTCGCGGCGGGTGACATCGAGGATGCCCTGCGCCTGGCGGCGGCGGCTCGCGTCCACGCAGCAAAGGGCGGCAACGAGTACGTCGGCCTGGTGGCGATGATCACCGAGGCGCGCGCGCTGCGCCAGGCCGGCCGAACCCAAGAGGCCGAGATTCGCTTCGGCGAGGCTGCGACGGCGGCTCGCGCGAGCCGCGTTCCCAACCGGCTGCGGGAGGTCCTGCGCGAGTGGGCCGATCTGCGCGCCGAGACAGGGGATCATCGCGGTGCGTACGAACTGTCTCGTGAGGCGCTTGCGGTCAATTGAGTGTTGACAGGTGAGTACAGGGGCCGTACGCTGAGGTCCGACGAGTCGGATGGGCACGCCGGCTTGCCTGCAGGGATCGGAGATGGGGCACGTCTCCGATCCCTTTCCGCGTCCCTCAGGGGCCTGCTGAAGGGCTGACGTCCGCACCCACCAGCTCGAACGACCCTTCGGCGATCGGCTCCCCGGCCGGCTCCGCATAGATCCGCATCAGGTAAGTGCCTGAGCCGAAGACGGCCAGCAGGTCGTCAGTCGGAACGGTGAACGCGATCGAATCGGGATCGGGAAGGATCTGAGCCTCGATCGGCTGTTGGACAATCTCATCCGCCGCGCCGCCGGTGCGAAGCACCTCGACGTACACGGCCTCGGGCACGGCTCCCACGAGCGCTACCGAGTAGGCAAAGGTATCTCCGGCCGCGAAGCGATCGACCTTGGCCGCCTCGGCGACCTTGCCGGTGGCTGGGTCGATGGCGGTTCCAAAAGTGATCGCGGTCCGGTCGCCGGCGACTGACGAAGGCGACGGAGTGCTGCCGGTCGGTGTTCCGTCGCCATCTCCGCCCAACACGCCTACCACCAACGCGATGCCAAGCACCAGCAGAATCGCGGCGACCCAGCCGGCGATGCGGCGCGCCCGGGGAGAAAGCACAAAGCGCTCGTCGTTGCCGAGTCGTCGTGCCATGGGGTGCGCACGAACTGAACGGAGGCGCTGTCGCATCGGCCTGGGCCTGCTCCTACGGGGCCGCGGTGCTCATCTGCACCGTTCACTCTACCGTCCGCGCCAGCGGGTAGGATGAAGGTCATGACACGACGCCTCTTCATTTTTGACGATCCCGATCGCTTCGTGGCCGGCACGGTTGGAGAGCCCGGAGATCGGGCTTTCTATCTCCAGGCGCGCAAGGGCGGCGCGCTCGTGAGCGTCGCGATCGAGAAGGTCCAGGTGGCGGCCCTGGCCCAGCGGCTGGAGGATCTGCTGGACGCGGTCGAGGTCCCGTCGCATCTGACCTCCACCGACGAGCATGGGCTGGAAGAGCCTGTGGTCGAGCTCTTTCGAGTGGGAGCCTTGGCTCTCGCCTGGGATGCCGGCATCGAGGCCGTGGTGATCGAGGCCCAGACGCCGACCGAAGATGGTGAATATGTCGAGCTGCCTGACGACGCCGATGAAGGCCCCGATCTGCTTCGCGTGCGGATCAACCCAGACGAGGCGCGCGGATTCGTGCAACGTGCGGCGGCGCTTCTGACCGCCGGCCGCCCGGCGTGTCCCTTCTGTGGCCAGCCGCTGGACCCACATGGTCACTTCTGCACGCCGAACAGCGTGGCGCTCAACTAGGTGGACTCTGGCTCGCTCGACCCGCCACTGCGCGTCGACTGGTTGGAGCCCGCCGAGCTGAACGATGGTGCTCCCGGTCGGCTGGGGATGACCTCTCTGCCGGGCAAACAGGGTCCATCGTTTCGTTACCCCGGCCGCGTGTACCGACGCGAGCTCGGTCGCGATCTCGATGCCCTGCGCAACGGTGGCATCCGCCACCTGCTGCTGCTGGTGGAGGACGAGGAGCTGGACAGATGGGGCGATCCGGAGATCGTGAGGCACGGAGCCGAGCGGGGCGTCACCGTCGATCGCCGTCCCCTGCGGGATGGCAATGCTCCTCGCTCGGCGCAGGAGATGGACGAGACACTCGAGGTGCTGACAGCCGCGCGGCGCGCCGGAGATGTCGCCGTGGCCTGCATGGGAGGCGTCGGGCGCACCGGCACCGTTGCAGCCTGCGCGCTCGTCGCGGCGGGCCGGACCGCCGCTGGCGCCATCGAGCGTGTGCGCGAGGTGCGCCACCCGACCGCCGTCGAAACGCGGGAGCAGGTCGCTTTCGTTCACGCGTACGAACGTCATGTAGCCACTCGCCGGGGTCGACCCGGTAAGGTGGCGCCGTGAACGAGAGATGGGTCTGCAAGCGCTGCTTTACGACCCCGAGGATCCGCAACTGACCGATTCCATGGAAGGCGCCAAGCGTTGAAGCGACCGCGCTATTTCGGCGTCTGCTCCTCCGCGATCTCGACGAACTGGCACAGGGCGTTGGCAAGCTTCATCTGCTCGGGCGTTCGCGCACGTACTCGCAGAAGCGCAGGCTCAGCCACCACGACCGCGACGCAGCGAGCCCGCGACGTGGCCACGTTGAGCCGGTGCCGCGAGTAGAGGAAGCTCATCCCTCGTGGCGCATCCTCGGGCGAGCTCGTGGTCATCGAGTAGATGCTGATGGGAGCCTCCTGACCCTGGAACTTGTCGACGGTTCCGACCCGCGCCTGCGAGGGCAGAAGGCGCGCGATGGCGCCGACCTGCGCGTTGTAGGGCGCGACGACCAGGACGTCCGCGTAACTCAGCGGCCGCTCCTCGCCGTCGGCGTCAACCCAGGTCGAGCCACCGTCGACCAGAGCGCGCACGACCGAGACAACCTGGTGCGCTTCCTCGCGCGACTCGCTGTCGGCGCCTGCGTGGTCCGCCTCCAGCATTCGCAGACCAACGCCGCCGATGGGCTTCGTGGCGTGCAGCTCCTGGCGCGCCAAATGCGGGCGTGACTCGAGCCGGTTCTCGTAGAACGCCTCCGAGGTGAAGCGTGTGATTTGGGGATGAAGCCGCCACGTGTGCTCAAGGAACAGGCCCAGATGATCCGGCATGGCGTCGTGGTTACCGAGGAGGTGCGACAGGGCGGAACGGTCGGCCCCCGGTGGATGCGTGCCCTGGAGCGGTTGATCGAGCTGCTGGGGGTCGCCCAGCAGGACGACGGATCGCGCGGCCCCGGACATGGCAAGCACGTTCGCCAGCGACATCTGGCCGGCCTCGTCGACGAAGAGGACGTCGACGAGATCCGCGCTGGCCTCGGGTGACCACAGCCAGGCCGTTCCGGCGGCGAGGTTGAAGCTGCCGTCCGCCAGCCCGTCCTGCACCTCGGCGTTCTTCGCCGCAAGGGTCACTCGCTCGTCATCGATGCCATCGACGCCCTCGCTCACCTTCTGGACGGCACGGACCTCGACGCCCTCGTTCGCCGCTGCAAGCACGGCGTTCAGAAAGTGCATGATGACCTTGTGGCTGGTGGCGCTGATGCCGACGCGCTTCCCCGCCTTGAGCAGCTGGACCATCATGCGCGCGCCGGTGTACGTCTTCCCCGAACCCGGAGGCCCCTGGATGCCGAGCGTCCCCCCGTCGAGAACCTCGGCGATGCGGCGCGCCGCATCGAGCTCGGATTCGCCCGGGTTGCACAGCGGGTCGCCCGGCGCCTGGCCCACCGCCGGTGGTCGTCGAAGCAGGAGGTCACGAGCCGCGCGCCACGGTCCGGGTGCGTCGATCCCGTTGGCGGTCGTCCACTCGCCCAGCCGCAGGAGCGCCCCACGCTGCTCCCGATCGCTAATGATGTTCAGGGGAACGAGGGCGCCAGGATGCTGCGGCTCGGCATCCGGCGGCCAGGTCATTTCGACCGTCAACGTTGCATCGTCCACCTGCATCAGGCCACCTTTCACCTTCCAGGCGCTCCACTTCGCCCCTGGTTGCTCCTGGTACAGGGCCGGGTCGTAGAGATCCGACCGCGGGCCGATGTCGTGCTCCTGCGGCGGGTACCGGTATCGCCACGTCTGCCGCATGTGCGACCTCGGTGTCGGACGCCAGGGCTCACCGATGGGTCCCTCCGGCTCGATAGAGCCGAGGGCCTCGCGGTCTGCCGCCAGTTCGGCGTCATCCATCCCCATGCGGTTGAAGAACTCCCAGAAAGCGACCTTCGCTTCGCGCCGATGCCAGGACAGCAGCTGGGCGAGCAGCCAGGAAGCTTGCTGCCCGTCGGTCCGCTCGTTCGGATCGGTCGGTACGTCATGAGTCAGCCGATCGACCACCTCCTGCACGCGGGCGTTCGCCTCGCTCAGCTGTGGCGGCGCCTCCGGCGAGAGCGGAGCCGGTCGCGGCACCTGCTGGCCGGTCACCGTGGCCAGCTCGCCGCGGAGCGTCTCGAGCCAGTCGCGCAGGCGCTGGGTACTGAGCACGTCGTCCTGGTTATAGGTCTCGATCGACTTCAGAATGGGTGAGTCGGGCCGGTCGCCTTCGCCGAGCTCGAGCCACTCCTCGAACTCCGCGATGCTGGAGCCCGCGTCCCGCAGGCCCTCTTGGCGCACGAACCCATACAGCGGCTCCAGGCGCTTGATGCTGTAGCTTTCGACGGACGCCCGGAGGCCCTGCCGCACGGCCCGGAACAGGTCGACCAGCACGCCGCCGCGGAGCAAACGATCCACTGCCTCCTCGCGCGTTCCGTGGCGACCCATGAGGCGCTTGAGCGCCGTCGGTTCGTACGCGGCGTAGTGGTAGACGTGCATCGCGGGGTAGCGCTCGAGACGCTCGGTGAGCAGATCCATGAGCCGCTCGAAGGCCGCCTTCTCGCCGGCCAGCGTGATCTCGGCGGGCGTATCGGGATCGAACGACCACAGGGCCGTGAAGGTGTCCTGAACGTCGAGCACGCCGAACAGGTAGTCGATGCCGTCGTCGAAGGCGTACGGATCGCCCTCCAGGTCGAGGAAGAGGTCACCGGCGGTCGGTTCGGGCAGGATGGCGAGCCCCCGCTCCCTCTCGGCCGGGTCACCGGGCGAGGGGAGCAGCAGCTCGTAGATGAGCTCGGGGCGCGCGGGCCGGCCCTCCACCTGGATGCGCGCCTGCTCGCGAACGCGCTCGATGCTCGCCGCGCTCGACCCGTCCAGCGGCGGGTCGAATGGAATCGGCGACGAGCTGAGCCCCACCACGGTGTCGATCTCTCTGGCTGCCAGTGCCTTGCGCTGCCGGCTCGTGATGCCCGCCACCAGCGAGAGATGGTCGTCGTCGCGCCGGCGTTGCACGCAGAGCTCCGACCAGCGGCAGACGTCGCAGTGATCGACGGGCTCGGGGTAGGTGGCGGCCGGCGGATAGGTGGCCTCTGCCGCCGGCGCGGAGTCGCTGCCGAGGGTCTCGACCTCGAACCGTCGCTTGGCGGAGCGGTAGTAGGCCATGTAATCGTCGACCCGCAGCGTCGTCTTCTCTCGCTCGCTGCCGCCGAGCACCACGTGCATGTGCTGCGGGCGCACGCCCTGGATGCGCTCGAGCTGCTCGACGTAGGAGCAGATCTGGAGCACGGCGCCCGCCTTCACGTGGCGCGCCAGCTTCGTGTCCGCGACTTCGTAGTGATATGGCCCCCACACCGATGGTCGATCGGGGTCGGTGACCTTGAGCAGGAAGTCGGCGTAGCCGAGCCAGCGGCCGTCGAAGAAGGTCGCCTGGAAGATCACGTCCGCCCCCGATTCCATGGCCGCAACAGTCTCCGCGGCCTGGCGGCGGATCCGATCGCCGCGCTCCTCATCGTCGCGCCGCTCGATCGTCTGCACGCGGCCGCCGAGCGCGCGCAGGTCGCGGAGATAGCGCTCCTCGTGCTGGATTCCGCGCCGCCGGATCATGTCGAGCTCGCGGTCCTCGCGCATCGGTCGCTTCACCAGGCCGGCCAGCGCGGCACGCTCGAGCGCCGTGAGATGTTCGCAGGCGAGATAGCCCACGAGGTCGGTGGCGCTGAAGACGGGCTTGCCGTCGATGAGCTGCATTGGTCAGAGCATCGCGGTCTGGCGTGACAGCTTGCCTGTCCAGATCACGGGGAGACTGATGGTGATGGCTCCGGGGTCGGATCGGGCACGCGCACGATCACCAGTGTCCAGGCGCAGTCCGACTCGACCGTGACGAACACCTGGCCGCGCACACCGAGCGCCCCGAACGAGCCGGGCTGCAGCGTTCCGGGGTCCACCCCGTTGCCGATGGTGGCGCGAATGGCCTGCACCGGAGCGCCGGAGCCGGCAGCGAGCAGGACGGCGAACTGGCATCGAACGCGTTCGGGGTCGAGGGCCACCCAGCGGATGGCATGGTCCCCCTCGCCGATCTCGATCGGTCCGTACTGGGCGCTCCCGACCTGCGCGAACGAGGCGACGAAGGGCGTGCCTGCGGAAGCGACGCCGGTCGAGGCGAGGTAGGCTTCGGGCTCGAACCCGGAGGCGATCCAGCCCTCCTCGAACTGCGGCTCATCCGGATCCGCGTCGGTGACGAGGTACCAGCCGACATCCTGAACCAGGATCGGTCCCATCACCACCTGCAGCTCGGCATTCAGCGGCAACAGGCCCGTGACGATCAGGCTCGTCATGCCCGGACGCTGGCGCACGCGGAGCCCGTCGATGGTGGTGACGATCAGCTCGCCCGCGCCAAAGTCGGGGAGCGCAAGCACGTTCGGCGTTGGCTCAGAGCTTGGAGTCGGGGTTGATGATGGAGTCGGCGCGGCGGTCGGGCTGGGAGTCGGGTTTGGGCTGAGGCTCGGAATGGGCGTGCGCAGCGGCGGAAACGTGCATCCGACGATGACGATCAGGAGCGCCCAGGCGAAGGCGGCAGCTCGGAGATGGCTCCCCACGCAACGTAGCGTAGCGGGTCAGGAGTCGAGCCGCGGGACCTCCGAGGCAAGCAGATCCGCGATCTCTCTCGCGTTGGTGGTGCCGTAATTGGCGTAGCAGTTGTTCATGAGCACATGGATCTCGGGCACCTGCTCGGCGACCTCTCGGATGCGCGGCACCCACTCCCCGAGCTCACCGGAGTCGTAGAGGTAACGGAAGCGCTCCACGACGGGGATGCCGGACTTCTCCCACGTCTCCGTCCGACGGCCATGGAATCGCACCACCGCCAGCGTCGGCGAGGTGACCACGGTCATGGGCGGAACCGACGACTTCGTGCCGGGTGGCGCGTCGACCATCACGAACGGGATCTCGTAGGTGGTGAGGAAGCGCAGGGTGCGGTCGCGGTTCTTGTCATTGAACCAACTGGCGTGACGCAGCTCGACGGCGAACGGCGTGTCGCCCAGCCGCTCCATGGCTTTCACGATCTCGTCGCGCGACTCGCTGGTGGGAAAGAACCAGCGCGGGTACTGGAGAAAGACCGCGCCCAGCTTGCCGGACGAACGCAACGGCTCGATGCCGTCCAGGAATCGCGCCCAGATCTCGTCGACGATCTCGTTCGGCAGGTCGCGGGCGTAGACTCGCTTCGCGCCGAGCAGCCCGGCCGGCAGTGCCTCGCGCAGGTCCTTCGGCAGGCGTCTGAGCTCCGAAGGCTGGCCGGTCATCAGCGCGTGGGCCTTGATGTCGAACGTGAAGTCCTGCGGCGTGCGCTCGAGCCACAGCTCACCCGTCCGTCGGGCGGGGAGCGCGTAGTAGGTGGCGTCGACCTCGACGATCGGGAACTGGTCGGCGTAGTACACCAGCCGATCCTCGGCCGACCCTGCATCTGGCGGGTAGAAGACGCCGGGCGCGGTCATGGTGGGATCGGTCCACGAAGCGGTACCGATGCGGACGCTGGCTCTTCCGACCGCCAGGGGCTCTCGGGCGGCCGCCGCGTGCGCCTCGCCACGCTCGCCGGCGGCTTCAGGTCCGGGGTCGTGCGGACTGCCCTCGCTCATCGGTCCATCCTAGGACCGATACGTGACACTTGCCGTCAGGAACGCGGGCTGAAGAGTTACGCCTGGCCGAGCGCGCGACGGACCGACGCGATCGACAGGACGACCATCACCACGATGGCCCCAGCAAAGCCGATGAGGAAGAGCGGATGCCATTCGGCGGTCATGACCACGATGCCGGTGCCTATGGCCAGAACCACCTGGAGGATTGCCGCCAGCGTCCAGGCCCAGGTGCGACGGCGCTTGGCTCCCCGCGAGGCGACGACGGCGACGATGGCGAACCCGAACGCACCGGCGGCGGCGAAGCGGAACGTCTCCTCAGCCGCGCGCCCGGCCTCGCCGCCCATGGAGTCACGGAAGGCGGCCGCGATCAGGCTGAGGGCCACGCTGAGGACCAGTGTGGCGGCCGCTTCGACCAGGAGCAGGGCGCGGAGCACTCCGACCATCGGCACGCGACGAGCGGCGTCCACGGACGCGACGTAGGGGACGGTGGCGGTGCGGGCGGCATTCATCACGCCAAGTCTTCGTTCGGTGGACATTGGTGAACAGGTCGGAATGCCGTGAGCGCGCCTACGTCATTTGGCCAGTCGGGGCATCTGTCGTGCATGTCCACACGCATGCGAAGTTCGGAGCCCGAACCCGGGCGCTCCCGCGCGCTGGGCGAGGTCGAGACGCTGGCGTGGCTGCTCGACAACAGTATCCCGGTGCCGGGCACCGGGGGGCGGCGGTTCGGGATCGACGCGATCATTGGCCTGGTGCCGGTCGTTGGCGACGTGATCAGCGGCGGGATCGGTCTGTTCGTGGTGTGGCGCGGCTCCCGGATGGGTCTGCCGCGCGTGGTGGTGGCCCGCATGCTCGCGAATTCGGCGCTCGACCTGCTGATCGGGTCGATCCCGGTCATCGGCGACGCGTTCGACCTGTGGTTCAAGGCGAATACGCGCAACCTCGGGCTGATGCGACGCCACCTCGAACGGCCGGAGACGTCGACGCGGAACGAATGGTTCGTGGTCGGGGCGCTGATCGGCATCGTGCTGGCGATCGTCCTGTCCATTGGATGGCTCCTCGCTTCGGTCGTAAACGCGCTGGTCAGTGCGATCGGCTGACGGCATCGGTCAGGTATTGGCGCCGATGAATTCGGCCACCTCGTCCAACGCGGTGTCCAGCACGGGGCCGACGCCGTGCCCCACCCGTGGATACGTGATCAGCGTCGCGTGGGGCAGGAGGCGGACCGCCTTCCGCAGCAGGTCGATGCGCGCGAATGGGTCCGACTCGCCAGAGATGAGGAGCACCGGGCAGCCGATGCGCGGCCAGTGGGCGGTGCGCTCGACCCACGCGTCGTCGCGCCCAGGCGCGTGGAGTGGATACGAGAACAGCACGAGCGCCGCGGGCGTGAGATCGGGTGCCAGGAGTGAAGCCACCCGGCCACCGAATGACTGGCCGCCGATCACCACCGACGCCGCATCCGAGCCGATCGCGGCACGGTAGGCTGGGATCGCGCGTTCCGCCTTCGCGCGCGGCAAGGTCACGAGCTCGATCGAGAAGCCGCGCGCCTCGAGTCCGGAGGCGTGCTTCGAAAGCTGCCTGGGGTTGCCAGATGCGCCGGGAGCCAGGAGGATGCGAGTTGCAGGCATCGGCGAAGACTATCTCTCCACGGGTAGGCTGTGCGCATGACCAACGAAAAGATCACCAAGTCGGACGAGGAATGGCGGGCGGAGCTCACCCCCGAACAGTTCCGCGTGCTGCGCAAAAAGGGGACCGAGGCACCATTCACCGGAGCATACGCGGACGAGCACGGCTCCGGAATGTACCGATGTGCCGGGTGCGGCAATGAGCTCTTCGATGCCGCCACGAAGTTCGAGTCCGGCTCCGGCTGGCCGTCGTTCTACCAGCCGAAGGATCCGGCAGCCGTCGAGACAGAGACGGATCGGTCCTTCTTCACGACACGCACCGAGGTGCACTGCGCGAGATGCGGCGGGCACCTGGGCCACATCTTCGACGACGCGCGCGATCAGCCCACCGGACTGCGCTACTGCATCAACTCCGCGGCGCTGAAGCTCGACCCGAAGGACGTCGAGCCGATGGAACAGGTCTAGCGCCCGTCGGCCACCGCGCGCATCACCTTCGCGGCGGCGCGGCAGTCGTCGGCGCTCACGTCCAAGTGCGTCACGGCCCGCACGACGCGCGGACCGAACGGGTTGAGCAGCACGCCGCGCTCACCGCAGCGCTCCACGAACGTCGCCGCGTCGGGGACGCCGCTGCGCTCCACGAGCGCGAACACCACGATGTTGGTCTGGACCGTGGCGAGGTCGAGCTCGAGGTCGTCGCCGCGGAGCAGCTCGTCGGCCAGCAGGCGTGCGTTGGCGTGATCGTCGGCCAGGCGGTCGACATTGTGAGCGAGCGCGTATGAGCCGGCCGCCGCCAGGATCCCGGCCTGGCGCATGGCCCCGCCGGCCATGCGGCGGTACCGATGTGCCTGACCGATGAGCTCCGCGGATCCGGCGAGCATGGAGCCTGCCGGCGCGCCCAGCCCCTTACTGAGGGCCATGCTGACGAGGTCGAAACCCGCCGCCAGCTCCGCGGCCGGCTGGCCACTGGCGATCGCCGCATTGAGCAGCCTGGCGCCGTCCAGGTAGGAGCGCAGCCCGTGGTCGCGTGCTACGGCAAGTGAGGCGCGCAGCGCATCGGCGCCGAAGACGATGCCGCCGGCGCGGTTGTGCGTGTTTTCGGCGACCAGGAGCGTCGTGGGCGGGAAGACGATATGGCCACGCGGCTTGATGGCGGCGTGAACCGCATCGGCGTCGTAGGTGCCATTGACGCCGATGATGCTGAACTGCACGCCCGCGTTGGCAGCACCCGCGCCGGTTTCGTGGAGGACGAGGTGTGCCTCGGTTGGCACCAGGATGTCGTCGCCCGGACGCGTGAGGGTGCGGAGCGCGACCTGGTTGGCCATGGTGCCGCTGGGCAGGAAGAGCGCGGCCTCGGTGCCGAGCAGCGCGGCCACCTCTGCCTGGAGACGGTTGACCGAAGGGTCCTCGCCATACTGGTCGTCGCCCACCTCGGCCTCGGCCATGGCGCGGCGCATGGCTGCGCTCGGCAGCGTGACGGTGTCCGAGCGCAGGTCGATCCGGTCGGGCATGGTGTCGATGATATCGGAGCCCGTCAGGTGGTCGGTGGTCGGTCTTCCGGGCGCCGTGGGTGCCGGACCACGGCGGGCAACGGGGCCAACGAGGGCGCGCGAGAGCCTGACGTCCCGCGCAGCCACTCGATGGCGGCCTCCACGTCCTCCACGCAGAACGGCTTGGCCATGACGGCCACGCCGGGTCCGGAGACGATGTTGATCGGCATCGACGCCAGCAGCCTGCCGGTACAGATCAGCACTCTCGGCAGCGCGAGGAGCGATGCTCGCTGGCGGGCGGGCAGCTCGAGGAATTGCGTCCCGTCGATGATCAGGCCGTCAGGGGCCTGGCCGAGCGCCAGTCGGGCCTCGAGCTCGTCGGGGGAAAGGATCTCGGCATCGGGCAGGAGTTCGCCGAAGAGGTCCCGGACGCCCGGTTCGCGGTCACTGATCCACAGCATTCCGGCCACGCGACACCTAGAGCAAGCCGGATGCCGGATGCCCGGTGAGCTCGCCAGCCATGGAGCCAAAGATGGTCGTGTGTCGCTCGATGTCGGCGTCCGTGGCCTGCGGCGCGACGAGCGCCATGTTGTGGAA
>Ga0136633_1001695_pt1 | contig 15893 bp, 15 predicted proteins | sample AntDrymeUQ832206_2_FD_105494 | JGI IMG/M metagenome (GOLD analysis project Ga0136633, IMG submission 105494) | Polar desert sand microbial communities from Dry Valleys, Antarctica - metaG UQ83 (22.06) | ecosystem: Environmental > Terrestrial > Soil > Desert | place: Antarctica: Dry Valley...
CAGCCATCGCCCATGTGCGTCGAGCGGCCGGGCAGAATGAGATTCTGGCGATTACCATAATGCATGTCGCTGCACGAGACGACGAAGCTGCCGTTCTCGAGCGCGGCGAGGTCGACCTCGCGTCCCGGCTCGAACACGCTTTCGTCCGGCACCACTTCCCCGTGCACCCGGAGCCGCGCCACGCCTCCGTCAGGGAAGATGTTCAGACGGAGATGCGTTACACGCGCTCCCTTCGATTTCACCGCAAACGGGTTCACGGTGTTTCCCCTGAGGCGCGACTTCCTGAGCAGCGGACGCCACTCGATGCTGCCGCCCATCATCCGATCGACCGTCGCCGAACCATCGATCGCGGCGGCATCGATGCTGGCTTCTTCCGGAAAGTTGCCGGTGAAGAAGCTGGTGTCGATGACGATGCCGCGCACAATTCCCGGCAGGCCGAGTCGGATGATCGCCCAGTCGTGGCCAGGCGTGCGCCGGCGCCGGGTTTCCCAGCCATCCATCCACTTGCCACGGTCGGTGTACTCGCCTTCGCGCCACTCGGGGCGGCTGGCCTTGACCAGATTTTCCTTCGGCGCGAAAAAGTCGTCGTTCGCCGCGATCACCGCCCCGCCCAGACGCTCGGCGGCGAGATCCGGCAGGTCTTTATAGGAAGGAGATTTGACGCGCTTCTTCGGACCGGCTGTCATCGGCCAAAGATACGTCGTCCACCGACATACGTCGCCGAGACCCGGCCGTAGAGCTCGCGTCCCGCGTACGGCGTCAGCTTGTGCCGGTGCAGCAGCTCGCTCGGCTCGACCACGAAGCGCGAGTCCGGATCCCAGAGAACGATGTCGGCGTCGTAGCCGGGAGCGAGCGATCCCTTTCGCTCCTGTAATCCCGCCAGTCGTGCCGGCGCCGCGCTCATCCACTGCGCGATCCGTTCCGGCTTGAGACCTCGACCCCGTGCTCCGGTCCATACGGCGGGCAGCGACAGCTGAAGGGATGCGATTCCGCCCCACGCCGCGAAGAAATCGCCGTCGGTCCCCTTCATCTCCGGCGGGCACGGCGAATGATCCGATGCGATGAGATCAATGTCTCCCCCTGCCACCGCGCCCCACAGCGCATCACGCTCGGCTTGTTCACGAATGGGAGGAGCACACTTGTACGCGGTGGCGCCATCGGGGATTTCCTCCGCCGCGAAAGTCAGATAGTGCGGACACGTCTCGACGGTCATCGGGAGTCCCCTCTTGCGCGCTGTGCGCACGACATCGAGCGAGCTCGCCGATGAGAGGTGAACGATGTGAACCGGCGTCGGATTCCGGCCCATCAGTCGGGCCAGCAACGAGATCGCGGCGCGTTCCGCCGCCACCGGCCGTGTGGTCAGGTAATCTCCGTACTTTCGCGAGCTGCCGCGGCCAGGCAGGAGAAACGACGGATCTTCGGCGTGCACCATCAGGGGAAGCCCGAGACGCGCCAGTACGGGAAGCGCCTGGCGCAGGTCGCGTTCGCTCACAGAGGGGAACTCATCCACCCCCGACGGTGAAAGGAAGCACTTGAACGCGCGCACCCCGGCGTCACGCAGTCCCTCCAGCTCCCCGACGTTCCCCGGCACGACCCCGCCGATGAACTCCACGTTTACAGCCGTTTTTCCCCGCGCGGCGTTGCGCTTGACTTCCAGAGCGGCGACGGTCGTAGTCGGAGGGATGGAGTTGAGCGGCATGTCGAGAATGGTCGTCACGCCGCCGGCCGCCGCGGCGCGCGTCGCCGTTTCGAATCCCTCCCAGTCGGTGCGCCCAGGCTCGTTGACGTGCACGTGCGTATCGACGAGCCCCGGCATCACGAGGCATTCACCCGCGTCGACGACGGCGACATCGGGCGGCACGTCCTCCCAGGTGCCGAGACGAACGATCCGCCCCGCGGAGATATGGACGGAGGCAGCGCGCACGCCATCCGGAGTCACGACGCCGCGCCCGCGGATGACGAGGTCCGTCACCCTGTGTCCATCCAGAACCGCCGCAACAGATTGGTCGCCACACACATCCGGTATTCAGCGGTGGATCGCAAATCGTCGATCGGCGTGATCTCTCTCGACAGAACGTCCGCCGCCTCATCGATCGTGCGCCCTTCCGCCAGCGCACGCTCCGTTTCCGGAACCCGCACCACCGTCGGAGCGACGCTCCCGAACGCGATGCGCGGAACGGGAGCCCTCACACCGGCGACCACGATCTTGGAGATGGCCTGAGCCGCTCGCGTGCCGACCTTTCGAAACCATTGCCTGCCTTCAACGGGCTCCACCTCGATCGCGACGATGAGCTCATTGGGTCGCATCACCGTCGCCCGGTAGCCAGTGTAGAACTTCGTGATCGGAACGCGACGCTCGGCGTCCGCGCTCCGCAGCACCACCACCGCATCGACGGCCGCGAGCACCGGCAGTGAATCTCCGGCCGGAGAGCCGTTCGCGATGTTCCCGCCCAGCGTGCCGCGATTCTGGATCTGGACGCCGCCGATCTGGCGCGCCGCATCGCCGAGCATGGGCAGGCGGCTCGCCACCAGCGGCGAGCGAATGAGAGACGTGTAAGTCGCCAGCGCGCCGATCACCAGCTTGCTCCCATCCATGGCGATCTCGCGCAGCTCGTTCAGCGACCAGATGTCGAGAAACCGCCGCGGCTCCAGAGTTCCGAAGTTGAGGGCGACGTAGAGGTCCGTGGCTCCGGCTATCGGCGTTCGCGGATCATCGCGCAGAATTGCGAGCGCCTCCGCGAGCGATGGCACGCTCCGCACTTCGAGCGCGGATATCGCCGTTCTCACCGCGCCGCGCTCGCCGGAGCCGGACCCGAAGCGTTTTGCGTCTCACGCCACTTCATCACCGCGCGGTAGATGGCCGAGTAGCCGGTGCAGCGGCACAGATTGCCGGCCAGCGCGGTTCTCACGTCCGCGAGCGTCGGCGAAGGGCCGAGGCTGAGCGCGGCCATGATCATTCCCGGCGTGCAGATGCCGCACTGCGCGCCCACCTCGTTCATGAAGTGGTGCTGGAGAGGGTGATCGTCTCCCAGTCCCTCGATCGTCACCACGTCTGCGCTCTCGACCTGTCCCACCGGAATCAGGCAGGAGCAGACCGCCTCGCCGTTCACGAGCACGGTGCAGGCGCCGCACTCGCCTTCCCCACAGCCCTCCTTCGTTCCGGTGAGACCGCAGTCTTGCCGCAGCACGTCGAGCAGCCGCGCCATTGGATGCGCGTCGACAATGGTGCTCGTCCCGTTCAGCACGAACCTCATGCTACCGCGGCGCAGCTGGCTATCAGCTCGGGCGTTGCCGGGATTTCTCGGATATCCAGCCCCAAATGGCGAAGCGCATTGACTACGGCCGGCGCCGGACCGTCCATCGGGAGCTCGCCGAGTCCCTTCGCGCCGAACGGTCCGCCTGGATAGGGATTCTCGAGCATCACGACATCGAGCTCCGGCATGTCGAGCGTGGTGGGAATGATGTAGTTCGTGAGCTGTGAGTTGGCCATCGCCCCATTGACCATTACCACGCGCTCGAGCAGCGCGTACCCGAGGCCTTGCGCCGTTCCGCCCTCGATCTGTCCCTGCGCCAGAGCGGGATGGATGGGCCGGCCGAACTCCTGCACCGCCGTCAGCTTCACCGGCCGCGCCTCGAATGTGTCGGGATCGACTTCGACCTCGACGACATCACATCCCCAGCCGTAGGTGGCGTAAGCGTCGCCCCGGTACGCCGCATCGTCCCACTTGATCCAGTCCGGAGGCTCGTACACCTGCTCGACGTTAAACGCGCCATGTCGCGCGTGATACTCGGCGGGTGACAAGCCGTTGAGGCGCTCCTTCATCTCGTGAGCGCATCCTTCGAGGATCTTGCCAACCACCATGCACGTGCGCGAGGCAACCGTCGGACCGCTATCGGCAACGCGCGCGGTATCGGGCTGGGCAACCTCGACATCCTCGTAAGGGATGCCGAGAGCGTCGGACACGATCTGGGCGTGCGTCGTGCGCGTACCCTGGCCGATCTCCGTGCTACCGGTGGCGATTCGCACTCCGGTGGGCGTCAGCTCGAGCCGCGCCCGTGATTTCAGACTAAGCTCACCGCTGCCGGTAAACCCGGCGCCATGATAGAACAGCGACAGGCCGAGTCCACGGTTCGTCCCCTTGAGCTGCTCTCGCCTGCGCGCGTAGTCCGTGCGGCGCACTGCCTCCTCGAGTACCATCAACGCGCTGGTGTCCTTACGCAGCGTCTGGCCGGTGGCCGTAGTGTCACCCGGCCGCAGCGCGTTGATGCGGCGCAGCTCAACGGAATCCATCCCCAGAGCCTCGGCGACGCGCTCGATCTGCACTTCCACGGCAAACTCGGTCTGCGGCGCCCCGAAGCCGCGGAACGCCCCGTTCGGGGGAGTGTTGGTGAACACGGTGCGGCCGCGGATGTGGACGTTCTCGCATCGATACGGACCAGCGGCGTGGATGCAGCCGCGCGAGAGCACCACCGGGCTCAGGGTGACGTAGGCACCGCCATCCATCAGCACGTCGATGTCCATCGCCACGATGCGGCCATCCCGCATGACGCCGGTGCGATGCCGCACGATAGCCGGGTGCCGCTTGGTGGTGGCGATCATGTCCTCCAGCCGGTCATAGATGATCTTCACCGGCCGGCCCGACTTGAGCGCCAGCAGCGCGGCGTGTCCGGCGATCATCGACGGATACTCTTCCTTGCCGCCGAAGCCGCCACCGGTCTCGGTCTGGATCACGCGAATCGGCGGGTGCTTCCCGAACAGGCACCTCAATGCCTTGATGACGTAGAACGGGCACTGCACCGAGCCGAAGATCGCCACCCCTTTCTTCCCTTCCACATCCTCGGGCACGGCGATCACGCCGTTGGGCTCGATGTAGACATGCTCCTGGTGCCCGGTGCGATAGGTCCCCTCGACGACGACGTCCGCTGTCGCCAGCGCGCTCGCCACGTCGCCTTTGACGATGTCGATCTTCTTGAAGATTTCCGGGGACTGCTCCGGATCGAAGACCGGCGTCTCTTCCTCGTACTCTATCTCGACGCGCGCGGCGTTGAGGCGCTCCCGATCCTCGTGCGCCAGCAACACTATCGGCTCCGCCATGTGGCGTATGTCCCGCTCGGCGAGAAAAGGCTGATCTTTCTCGATCAGATCCACCGAGTTGCGACCGATGATGTCGCGGTAGTCGACAATGGTGAAACCGTCGGTGTCGAAATCGAAGCGGATCGAGCGTATGCTGCCGCGCGGGATCGTCGAGCGAATGGTGCGGCCGTGAATCATCCCGGGGAAAGTGATGTCATCCGCGTACTGCGCGCGCCCCGTGGCTTTTCCGATGCCGTCCTTGCGGGCGACGCTGTTACCGACTGCTGGCATTTCCGGTCACGACCTCGATCATCGCTGAGGATTGAGCCGGAACATGCGACGATGCGCGGCGTGGGGCAAGATTTTTCAGGACATTGCGCCGGTGCTGGACGAGGCCGCGACCACCCGCCACATTGAAATCCATGACGCGTGCAGACGGGTTATCCGCAATGACCGGAGTCGATCGGTGACGACGCACCGGGAAGTAGTAGACGCGCTTTCGCGCGCGGCGGCGCAGCGCGATTCCGTGGTGCTCGCGACGGTCGTGCGCGTGACGGGGTCGAGCTACGGCGGTGTCGGCGCGCGCATGGTCATCCGCGGCGACAGTTCAACAGTGGGCCTGGTGAGCGGCGGATGCCTCGAGTCCGATCTCGCTGAGCACGCGCGGCGGGTTCACGCCAGTGGTCGCGCCGAGGTAGTGACCTATGACACGCGAGACGACGATGACGCGCCATGGGGGCTCGGGCTTGGCTGCAACGGACTGATCGAAGTACTCCTCGAGCCGCTGACCTCCGCGCAGGCAGTGGGTGTAGCGGCCCTCATCAGTGAGGCGCTTACTGCGGAGGCCCCATCGGTGATCGCGACGGTGACACGGGTGGCGGGTGCCGAATCCGACGCGGCGGTCGTTGGCTCGCATGCGCTGTTAGGCAGGAGCGCGATTCAATCAGTCGGCAACTGGGGAACGGGCAGCACGCTAGCGGACGCTGGCGGGCACGTGGATGCGGCGCTCGCGGCGGGACGACGCGGGATCGTGCGCGATATCGGTCCGGTGGAGGTGGCATTCGAGGTCGTGGTGCCGGCTATCCGACTGGTCGTCTGCGGCAGCGGTCCCGACGCCGCGCCGGTGGCGCGGCTCGCATCCCAGCTCGGATGGGACGTGACGGTGGTGGATCACCGCACCGTTACCCAGGCGCATTCCGCGCGGTTTCCAGGCGCGCGTGTCGTGGAATGTCAGGAGGCGCTGCGGTTGGCAGAAGTGGTGCCACTGACTTCCCGATGCGGCGCGGTGGTGATGTCACACCATTTCACGCGCGACCGTGATTACGTGGCAGCGCTCGTCACCGCCGGTGTGGCGTACCTCGGCGTGCTCGGCCCTCGTGCCAGGACGGAGCGGATGCTGGCGGAGCTTCGAGCCGGAAACGGCACCACCCCGGACATCGGCGACCGGTTGTTCGCTCCGGTGGGACTCGACATCGGCGGCGAGGGGCCGGACGCAATCGCGCTATCGATCGTCGCCCAGGTGTCAGCCGTCATGAGCGGTCGCGCGGCCGGACATCTGCGCGATCGCCGCGCATCACTCCACCCATCGCTTGCGCCGGTCGCCCCGACAGGCAGCAGTTGATCGACGACAGGTCGCCGCGCATTGGCGCAGTGGTGCTCGCGGCGGGAGCCTCGGCGCGGCTGGGTTTTCCCAAGCAGCTGATCGTGCACGAAGGTGAGCCGCTGGTGCGGCGCATCGCCCTCGCGGTGGTTGAAGCCGGTGCGGACCCGGTGGTGGTCGTTCTCGGCGCCAACGCGGATACGATTGCGCCGGTTTTAGAGGGACTCGACTCCGTGCGGGCCATCGTCAATCACGGCTGGAGCAAGGGGCTGGCATCCTCGCTGGCCACCGGCATCGCCAGCGTGTTCGCGGACGATCGCTGCGAGGCTGTGCTCGTCACGCTTGCCGACCAGCCGCTCGTCGACGCCGCGGCGCTCAAGCGGCTGATGGCTGCCTTCGACGCCGAGCACCGCATCGTGGCCTCGGCCTACGACGACACCATCGGGGTGCCAGCCGTGTTCGCGCGCGAGCACGCGGAAGAGCTCATGCGGCTCAGCGGTGATACGGGCGCGAGCGGATGGTTACGGGGCCGGGCGGGGGAAGTAACGCGCATTCCGCTGGGCGGCGCGGCGCGGGACATCGATACTTCGGGCGATATGGCGGAATTACTCTGACTGCTGAACGACCATCGCCTCGCTGAGAGTAAGAGAGATCCGCCCTCCACTCGGCACACAGCCGTCATACTTTCCGGTGACACCGGCGACGACCGCGCCAGCAGCCGCGCCCGTCGCCGCGCCAATGACGGTTGACTTGGTCCTCTTGCCGAAGATCTGGCCGGCAATCGCCCCGATCATTGCGCCGGTTGCCACTTTCTTCGCGTCGTCGCTGGTGCTCGCATCCCGGACTTTATCGACCTGCGCGTAGGTGACGATCGAGTTCACCGGGTAGGTCTTGCCATTGAACGCGATCGAGCGAACGACGAACTCGAGCTCGATGCCGTCGTTGGCGTTGGTGCTGCGCTTCGCGGATGTGACCTCGATCACGGCTGTAGCTCCGGCGGGAATGGACACACCGTTCGACCCGTGCACCGATTCAGCGACACTCGCCGTGAAGCGATCTCCGACCGCGTAGGTGTTCGTGCATACCCGCTGGCCGGAATAGAGGGAGATCGCAGAGCCGCCGGCGATCATGCCAACCGCTGCTTCACCGCCGCCCGGACCTTCGGTCACCGTGTTGCCGTTCGCGGTGGTGTTGGCGGGCCGTGCGGGCGTCGTCGCAGCGGGGGGCGGTGGCGCCCTGCGGGTGACGACGGTAACCGGGGGCGGCTCTCTGCGCTGTCTCGGAACCTCGGCAGCGGCCGGACGCGTTGAAACGCGAGGGGCCGGCACCGCATCGTTCACTACCGGATCGGTCGTAGCCGGAATGTCCTTCAGCTCGGGCTGCGCGCTGGTGTCGGCGTTGGCGAGGGCCAAATCGCGGACGAGCGAGCTGTCCTTTGCGAGTATGTCTTCAGGAGAATCCCCGCGCTTGCATGCTCCGAGGAGGAGCGCGGCGGCGAAGAGAGCTGGTGCAGCGAATGTCGAGAGCTTGTTACGCATGATCATGATCTCTGAAATGAAAAAGGGGATGCGACCACTCTGGCCGCATCCCCTTTCACCAAGCTGTTTAGTGGGGGAAGCGACGCGTTATGTCACCACCGGTACCGCGACCAATTGCAACCCGGCCCAACCCCGACCGGGTACCAGTTGGAAACGGATTGTTGACCAAGATGACGGGCCCGCGGTTGCGGCCGTCGCGGCGCGGATCACAGTGGTCGACGCCGCCCCCGCCGCCGCGGAGGACGACGCCGAAAATCGTGCCGATCACCGCGCCTGTCGCCGAGCCGCCGTCGCTACCCACAGACGACGGACCGCTTGGGTAGGAAACCGCGACTGGCTGCGGGCGCGGAGAGACCGGCGCATCCGATTCGATCGGTGTGAAAACCATCCTGACTTCGCTGGGTTCGGCCTCCGTCACCTCGGCGGGCGCCTCGGTGCGCACTACCTGGGGCGGCGATTTCCGCGCCGGCTTGTGGCGCTTGACTGGCGCTGATTTGGCTACCGCGCGGGCAGGAGGAGTCGTGCGCTCGATCGACGAGACGAATTGCTGGCTGGAGGCAACGGCTCCGTTCCCAAGCGTTATCCCATCGGCCGATGAAGCGAGCTCGAGGTCTTTCAGCAGCTCGGCGTTGACCGCGCTTTTATCCCCGCTGCCGCAGGCAGACAGGAACACGACACCGGCGCTGGCGATCAACAGGTGGCTCTTACGCATGTGGAGCTCCTTTCCCTCGCAAGGGAATGACGACCGTAACCCGTACAGTACTGCCCAGCACACCTGCAGAAACGGATCTGGCTGGCGCCCCTATAGAAGGCAACGCATGCGCCAGCGGTTGACCCCCTGCGGGCGGGGCTCAACTCACGGAATTCCGGGATTCTGTCATCCAGCGGTGACACCGTCTGTCCCAATCGCGGGACAGCAGGCGGAATGTCGAATGCACGCCTGTTTCTTGTTTCGGCCGACGCAGCAGCATACGTTCGCCGGCATGAACTCTTGCCTCGTCATCGCGGGCCGCGTTTCGGTCGCCGTGATACTCCTTGTGGGCATTGGGTGCTCGCGGTCCCGAAGTCCCGAGCTGTCCACAGCAGAGAAAGCGGCTATTGCCGATACCCTGAAAAAGCTGGTGGTGTCAGCTTACGACCTGTCCAGGCCCGACCCGGTCGGGAGTCTCATGAGTCTTTATCCCGATGGTGACAGCCTGATATCGGCGAGCGCCGGAGGTGTCATTCACACGCGCGGGCAGCTCGAGCAGCAGATCAGGACTTTCTGGACCTACGTTGGGAGCAACATGCAGAAGCCCAGGTGGGAATGGACCTCGATGAACGTCGATGTGCTTTCACCCGATGCCGCGGCGATGACGAGCACCTACCGGATCCCGCACACCACGCCTCAGGGGAGATCTCATGTGCTGGGAGGCGCGTGGACCGCGGTCTTCGCCAGGCGAGGTGGCCGCTGGGTCGTGGTTCAGGAGCACCTCTCCGACGCGCCGGCCAGTCCTTGAGCGGCTACTCTCCCGAGTCGTTCCCTGTGGCGCCTACGGAGGACTTGAGCTGCTGCCCCAGCTCTGTCTCACCACTGATGATGGAGCGCCAGGTCAGCTCCTGACCCCTGCGGAATCCCTTCTGGGTGACCTTGAGGCCTTCGGGTGAGATCGCGACCATGTAAGCTTTCCCATCGATGTCGATCTCGCGCTTCAGGACCTTCTCGAGTTTCGTCGCCATGCCCCCTCCGGGGAGTTGAATGTGTCGGTTGGCGATAAAATACGAGGAGATCGACCCAGCTACGAGTCCCCCCGGAGACTTTGGGGTGGGAGATGTGGCTTGTCCACGCACTCATTCGTCAATTAAGCACGGAGAATCAATGGCCCTACAGGCTCCGGGCGACGACAGCGCCCACCTCATATACGAGTTCGAGCGCCGCGCCTATCCAGTCAGGAATTCACTGCTGACGATCGGTCGCGACGCATCGAGCCATATTCTCATCCGTGAGCCCGCGGTTTCGCGTAACCACGCGGAGCTTCGCGCGGAAGAGGGCAAGTTCGTGCTGCATCCATGCGGCGTGAATCCGACGACCGTCAACGGCGCGACGCTCGTCGAGCCGCGCGCGCTGGCGGAAGGCGACAAGGTCGAGGTGGGCTCGGCGATTCTGACCTTCACCACCAAGCGCCTCCCACTCGGAGTGTCGGTGATCGAGCCCGCGGGGGCAGCCAAGCGGGAAAAGGACATCGGTACGCGGCGGAACACGATCAAGCATCCGATCATGGCGGGGACGCTCGATCCGGACGCTCCCCAGAAGATCCCGACGAACGTGATCGTCATGGCGGTCATGGTGATCGTCGTCATCCTGTATCTTCTCGGCAGATAGACTGAACTGCAACTGAGAACTGCCATGCTGCCCGCAGTCCGCAGTTTCGGTCGTCTCAGCCCGCGATCTCCCCCGCAAACCGAGCGAGCACCATCTCCTCCAGCTCCTTCCTGAGCGGCTCGAGCTCTATCGTCTCGAGTACATCGGCAGCGAACGCGTAAGTAAGAAGCGTTCGGGCGCGCTCCGGCCCGATCCCTCTGCTGCTCAGATAAAATAGCGCGGTGTCGTCGAGCCGCCCCACAGTGGCGCCGTGGGTGCACTTCACATCGTCGGCAAAGATCTCCAGCTGGGGCTTGGTGTCGATGCGCGCCGTTGGCGACAGGAGAAGGTTGTTGTTGCTCTGCTTGCCATCGGTCTTCTGCGCCTCGCGGTGGACGTAGACCTTTCCGTTGAACACTCCGTGGGAGCGTCCGCCGAGCACTCCCTTGTAGACCTCGTGGCTGGGACAGTTGGGCGCGATGTGCTCGATGCTCGTCTGGTTGTCGATGTGCTGCGTGCCATCGGCGAGATAAAGACCATTGAGGGTACAGGTGGCCCCTTCGCCATCGAGCGCGGTGTAGATGTTCGTCCGCGCGAGCGCGCCGCCGACCGCCAGAGAGAAGGAGTGGAACTGGCTGTCGCGCGACTGCCGCACCTGAGTCGTGCCGACGTGGAATGCCTTCGCGCTCTCCCGCTGCATCTTGTAGTGATCGAGGCGCGCCCCTTCGCCGACGGCAATCTCCGTGACGGCGTTGGTGAGGTAGATGGTGTCGCGAATCGAGACGTAGCTCTCTATCACCACCGCGCGGGAATGCCGCGCGGCGATGACGAGATTTCTCGGGTGAGAGACCGATTCCCCGTGCCCCTCGGACACGAACACGAGATGAATGGGCTCCGCGACGACCGCGTCCGCCTGGATCTCGATGAACGCCCCATCGCGAATGAAGGCGGTGTTGAGGGCGGTGAAGAACTGCTGCTCGAAGGGCGCGATTTTACCGAGGTGCCGCTCGGGGCGGCCGGTACCGGAGCGTAAGGCTCTCGCCAGACTGCTCACACGAACCGAATTCCCCAGTCCGGCGTAGGACGAAAGATCCGGCGCGAACTCGCCGTTCACGAACACGAGCGTGTGCCAGGTCGGTTGCCCAAACGTGAACCTCGCGAGATCGGCCCTCGCCACCATCCCGGCGGTGCTGCCCTCGGACGAGACACCGCTGGAGCTTACCTCCGCGACCCGGAACGGCCGCTCGGCTATCGCGGCGACACTGGTAAAGTGCCAGTCCTCGTTCTTCGTCGTCGGAAATCCGAGCGCTTCGGCGCGTGACATTCCCCGTTCACGGATAGTGCGCAGCCAGTCGGGCGCTTCCGGCTGGCGCTCGAAATCCGCCCGGAACACAGCCACTGGTGCCGCAGAGCGGGATGTCGCCACTTCAGCGGGTTGTCTCTCGGTATCGGCGTCTGAGAGAGTATCCGGCCATGTTGCCGCCTCGCTCAAGCCGCGGCTCCCGCGGTGTGCAGCCAGTCGTAGCCTCTCTCCTCCAGCTCCAGCGCGAGCTCCTTCCCGCCCGACTTGACGATGCGTCCCCCGGAGAGCACGTGCACGAAGTCCGGAATGATGTAGTTGAGAAGACGCTGATAGTGCGTCACCACGATCGTGGCGTTGTCAGGCCTTCTGAGCCTGGTGACGCCCTCGGCGACAACGCGCAGAGCGTCGATGTCCAGCCCCGAGTCGGTCTCGTCGAGGATCGCGAGGGTCGGATTGAGAACGGCCATCTGGAATATCTCGTTGCGCTTCTTCTCCCCGCCGGAAAAACCCTGATTGACCGATCGGCCCAGCAGCGCCTGATCCATGTTCACCAGCCTGAGTTTTTCCTCCACGAGGTCGAGAAACTCCAGGGGATCCACTTCTTCCAATCCCTTGGACTTGCGAATCTCGTTGTAGGCGGAACGCAGGAAGTACGCGATGGAGACTCCGGGGATTTCCACCGGATACTGGAACGCGAGAAAGATCCCCTTCTGCGCGCGCACTTCGGCGGCCATCTCGAGGAGGTCTTCTCCGTTGTAGCTGACAGTCCCCCGCGTAACGGTGTAGGACGGATGCCCGGCGAGCACCTGCGCGAGCGTGCTCTTGCCGGAGCCGTTGGGACCCATGACAGCGTGCACCTCTCCCGCGTTGACGCGAAGAGTTATGCCCCTGAGGATTGCCTTGTCGCCGATGCCGGCGTGCAGATCATTTATTTCGAGCACGAAACCAGTGATTGAATGTTGTCTGTACCGCGTAAACGAACTGACTGAAGAGCGTCCAATTGGCGGTGAACGGATACCCCGGCGTCCTCGGCCCGCCGCGCAGCCAGGCCCAGCCTGCTCGCGCACGTTGGCGAAGGCTCCGCGGGTTCATTTGATACCGGCTTGGCGAGCGGGCGGGTCAGCTCACGTCGGAGGCGTTCTCGCGTAGCAAGAGACTCGCGCGTTTTGCCCGCGACAGCGGGCAGCGAGGCTCGCCGCGTGTAAGCGAGTACGCCGACAAAGTGACCTGACCCGCCCGCTCGCCGCGCGAAGATCTGAAAATCAACCGACGGAGCCTTCGAGAGTGATGCCGAGCAGCTGCTGAGCCTCGACCGCGAACTCCATCGGGAGCTCCTTGAACACCTCGCGGCAGAACCCGCTCACGATCATCGACACCGCGTGCTCGGCGCTCACCCCGCGCTGCTTGCAGTAGAAGATCTGGTCCTCACCGATCTTGGAGGTCGATGCCTCGTGCTCGAGTGTCGCCGTGCTGTTCTGGACCTCGATGTACGGGAACGTATGCGCGCCGCAGTTGTTGCCGATCAGCATGGAGTCGCACTGCGTGTAGTTGCGCGCGTTCTCCGCCCTGGGCAGCACCCTCACGAGGCCGCGGTAGCTGTTGTTGCCTTCCCCCGCGGAGATCCCCTTCGACACGATCGTCGACTTGGTGTTCCTGCCGATGTGAATCATCTTGGTGCCGGTATCGGCCTGCTGCTTCTTGTTCACCACCGCGACCGAGTAGAACTCCCCGACCGAGTTGTCGCCCTGGAGAATCACACTGGGATACTTCCAGGTGATGGCCGAGCCGGTCTCGACCTGCGTCCACGAGATCTTGGAGTTCACCCCGGCGCACTTTCCGCGCTTGGTGACGAAGTTGTAGATGCCGCCTTTTCCTTCCGCGTCGCCCGCGTACCAGTTCTGCACCGTCGAGTACTTGATGGACGCGTTGTCCAGCGCGATCAGCTCGACGACCGCCGCGTGCAGCTGATTCGTATCGCGCTTGGGCGCGGTGCACCCCTCGAGATAGCTAACCGAAGCTCCTTCATCGGCGATGATGAGCGTCCGCTCGAACTGGCCGGTATTCGCGCTGTTGATGCGGAAATAGGTCGACAGCTCCATCGGGCACTTCACGCCCTTCGGCACATAGGCGAACGATCCATCGCTGAACACGGCGGCGTTCAACGCGGCGTAGAAGTTGTCGCTGTGCGGCACGACGGTGCCGAGGTACTTCTCGACGATCTCGGGGTGGTTCTGCACCGCATCACCGAACGAGCAGAAGATGACTCCGTGCTTGGCAAGCTCGTCCTTCATCGTGGTGCCGACCGAGACGCTGTCGAAGATCGCGTCGACCGCGACACCAGCCAGGAATTTCTGCTCGGTGAGGGAGATGCCAAGCTTTTCATAGGTGCGGAGCAGCTCGGGATCTACCTCGTCCAGGCTCTGGAGCGGTTTTACGCTCTTGGGAGCGGAGTAGTAGACGAGTGAGTCGTAGTCGATCGCGGGGTATTTGACGTTGCCCCAGTGGGGCTCTTTCATGGTGAGCCAGCGGCGGTAGGCCTTGAGCCGCCACTCCAGCATGAACTCGGGCTCCTGCTTTTTCGCCGAGATCAGGCGGATGATGTCTTCGTTGAGCCCGGCCGGGACGGTGTCCGTCTCGACATCCGTGACGAACCCGTACGCGTACTCGCGGTTGACCAGTGACTCAATTGCCGAGCTCATCCTAACTCCTTGGCGTTTCGATACTTCCCTCGTAGATTCAATCTAAAGCAATTCTGTCGGGATAGTCAAGCTGACTCAGGTCGTATCTATCCTTTTGTGTCATCAGCACTTACGCGGCCGGGGAGGCATGTGGTCCACGCTGCTCCGCATACATTAGAGGACTCGGCAATGCCTCCCGAATTCGAGGCTGTCGCGGTCCTTGGCGAGCTGGCTGAGGGCTCGGTCCTCCAGCGAGTACGCGCCAGTGGGGAGGCAATTTGCCTCGTTCGCCACGGCGGTCAGGTTTCGGCGCTGAGCGATATCTGCACACATCAGCATTTTTCGATGTCCCAGGGCGCTCTTCTGGCTGACGGGACCCTTCAATGCGCCTGGCACGGGGCGCGGTTCGATTGCCGTACCGGAGAGGTGCGGCAGGGACCGGCGGAGAGCCCCCTTCCGGTATTTGTGGTGCGGGTCGAGGGAGACACTATCCTCGTCGGTCCGCGCTCGGAACGGAGGGGCCCAAGGTATGAGTCGCACGCGGCGAAGGTCGAATGAAGCTCCGGCCTGACTTTCCGCTCCTCGCGAACAATCCGGGTCTGCACTACCTCGATTCGGCGGCGACTTCGCAGAAGCCGGCAGCGGTCCTCGACGCGATGCGGGATTTCTACGAAACGAGCAACGCCAACCCGCACCGTGGCGCGTATTCGCTCTCGGTCCGCGCGACCGAGTGCTATCTGCAGGCGCGTTCCGATGTAGCGCGTTTTCTGGGGGCCGCTGATACGGATGCACTTATCTTCACACGCGGAACCACCGAGGCGCTCAACCTGGTGGCCGGCTCGTGGGGCCGGGCGAACGTACGGGCGGGGGACGAGATCGTGGTGACGGCCATGGATCACCACGCGAACTTCGTCCCATGGCAGCAGCTGGCGCTGGAGAAGGGAGCGACGCTGCGGATCTGCGAGCTCACGGACGAAGGGAGGCTCGATCTGGGCTGTATGCGGGGGCTCGTGTCCTCGCGGACGAAGGTCGTCGCGTTCAATCACGTGTCCAACGCCCTGGGCACGATCAACCCGGTAACGGACATCGTGCGCCTCGTCCGCGATCAGTCTGACGCGATCACAGTGTGCGACGGAGCGCAGAGCGCTCCACACTTCCCGGTGCGTTTCGACGAGCTCGGCGTCGATTTTTACGCGTTCAGCGGACACAAGATGCTCGGTCCGATGGCGCTCGGCGCGCTGATCGGCCAGCGCGACCTCCTGGAGAAGATGCCCCCGTATCAGAGCGGTGGGGACATGATCGAGTTCGTTCACGACGACCGCTCCACATGGAACGTCCTGCCCCACAAGTTCGAGGCGG
>Ga0136633_1001696_pt1 | contig 15883 bp, 16 predicted proteins | sample AntDrymeUQ832206_2_FD_105494 | JGI IMG/M metagenome (GOLD analysis project Ga0136633, IMG submission 105494) | Polar desert sand microbial communities from Dry Valleys, Antarctica - metaG UQ83 (22.06) | ecosystem: Environmental > Terrestrial > Soil > Desert | place: Antarctica: Dry Valley...
CAAAGAATCGAGCGTCCACTGCATCCGTTCGAGGTCGAAGATGCATCTAATCAAGTGATGGACCAACCGAGCGACCTCGACCTGGTCGAGGCAGCCAAGGCGGGGGACACCCGCAGCTTCGGCGAACTGGTCCGCCGACACGGGCCCCGACTCCTGACCCTGGCCCGGCACATGGTCGGACCCGACGCCGCCGAGGACGTCCTCCAGGAAGCCATGGTCGATGCCTACCGCGGCCTCGCCGGCTTCACCGGCCATGCCGCCGTGGGCACCTGGCTCTACCGCATCGCCGTCAACCGCTGCCTCCAGGAGCGCCGAAGGACCAAGCCGCTCGTGGTCGACGCCGAGCCGCTCGAGCTGCTGGCCCGTTGGGAGGATGCCGACTACAGCGTGGACCCGGCCCTGGTCGCGGCGCGGCGCGCCCACGCCGAGACGCTGCAGTCGCTGCTCTGTCAGCTCCCCGAGGGCTACCGCAACGCCCTGCTGCTCCACGACGGGCACGGCTTGAGTGCCGCCGAGCTCGCCGAAGCCACTGGCATCCCCCTGGGCACGGCCAAGTCGAACATTCGCCGCTCCCGCCTGGCCCTCTTCACCCTCCTGGGCCAGGACGACCGCGGTCTGCTGGAGGAAGCACGATGACCGAACTGTCCTGCCCCGAGGCTCGCTCGATGGTGTCGGACTACATCGACGGCGACCTCGACGCCGATAAGGCGCAGTCGCTCGAACACCACCTCGAGACCTGCCCGTGCTGCCCGCCGCTCTACGCCTCGCTGGTGGAGACCCTGGCCGAGCTGAAAGCACTCGACGACACCGGCGGCGTCGACCAGCTGGTCCAGCGGGTGCTAGCGGCCTTGGCCGAGTCGCCCGGGCCCGACGACCTCCGCCGGCCCTCGGTATGAACCCGAGCCAGGTCCGAACCGCCGCACAAGAGAGGACATCATGAGCTCATCGAGCACGACAGACGCTGTCCGCGAAGAGGCCAGGGCCCGCCTGAAGCCCGGAAACTTCCAGGGTCACGTGCCTCGCCGGCAGTCGCGCCAAACGGCCGAGGAGGCCGTGGAGGCGCTGGGGGCGACGGAGGGCAAGTGGTTCCGCGACAGCCGCTACCGCCGCCGGGCGGTGGTGACGTCGGTGTCCGCCCTCACCTCGACAGGTACGGTCCGCATCGGCTTCGAGGTCAGCGACGGCGCCCCGTTCCGCTTCGACCCCGGCCAGTTCGTCGGTATCGAGGCCCATTTCGAGGGTCTCGGCTACCGGCGTAGTCCCTACTGCATTCTTTCTGCGCCGAGCGATGAACCCGTCTTCGAGTTGTTGGTACGGGTCGTCCCCCAGGGGCCGCTGTCGCAGTATCTGGCCTCGCTGCACCCCGGCGACGAGGTTGCCTTCCGAGGCCCGACGGGGCGGTCCATGGTCCCCCATGACGGTGACCGCGCCCTCGAGCTGCTCGCCACCGGGACCGGCATCGCCCCCTTCTACTCCCTGGCCAGCGACCTGTTGGCCGGTGGCTACCCGGAGCCCATCACCCTGTGGTGGGGCTTGCGTCTGGCGGAGGACATCTGCCTCACCGACGAGCTCGATGCCCTCGCCGCCGCCCATCCGAACTTCACCTACCACGTCACCCTTTCAGAGCCCACGCCGGACTGGAGCGGGCTTCGGGGACGGCTAGGGGAGTCAGTGCCACCACGGCTGGCCACCCTGGGGGGCAAGCACTTCTACCTGGCGGGCAACGGGGCCATGCTCGAAGAAATGGCCTTCGCGTTGTCCGACTTGGGCGTCGACCTGAGGCACATCTACAAGGAGCCGTTCTTCAATGGCGTCCACGAGGCCGATCCCGACGTGGTCGCCGACATCCGGGAGCGCTTCGTGGCCACCGACCTGTTCTCCGCCCATGCCAACCGCCGGGGCACGGCATTCGACCTCGACCTTGATGCCGCTCGATCGGGCAAGGCCGGCAACGGCGATCCGCTGGCGGTGTCGGACCTCTTCGACCTCATGCCCGCGTTTCTGTCCCACCACCCCGACCAGGAGAATCCCAAGCCGGTCCAGTCGGAGCGTCCCTGGGGCGGAGGGTGAGCGACAAGCTCATGGACGCCAAGACGCTGGCCAAAGACTTCAAGCACTATCAGGTCGTCGACGTGCGCTATCCCAATGAGTGGGAGGCCGGCCACATCGACGGCGCCCTGCACATTCCCCTTGATTACGTGTTCGACCGGGCCGAGGAGCTCGACCGGTCCCGACCGGTGGTCACGGTCTGTCGTAGCGGCAGCCGCAGCGCGGAGGCGGCCAAGGATCTGGCCAGCGAAGGCTTCGAGGCGCACAACCTGGACGGCGGCATGGAGGGCTGGGTTTCTGGGGGGTTCCCGGTCGTCACGGACGAAGGCGAGCCTGGCACCGTCGCCGATCCCGAGCCGCCCGTCGACGACCGTCCCGAGGAGATGCAGCAACTCCAAGCCGATTTCCTCGAGGTGATCTTCTCCGTGAAGGAGCACTTCGGTGACCGGGAGCCCTCAGAAGAAGAAATCCAGGGCTTTCTTCGCCAGCGCATGATCGACCAAGGCAAGACGCCCGCAGAGGCCGACGAGTTCCTGGCCAACATGGACACCGGGCCCACCTAGCTGACCCGACGCCCCTGCCCCTCGCAGCACACACAAGGAGACACACATGGCAATTCTCAACTTCCTCGGAAGCCATCCTGGGCGCATCGTGCGCATCGTGGCCGGGCTCGCCCTCATCGCCGCCGGAATACTGGCGGGTGGCGGCTGGCTGGCGCTCGTCCTCGTGGGCCTGCTGCCCCTGGCCGCCGGCGTGTTCGACTTCTGCGTCCTTGGACCGCTTTTCTCCCTGCCTTTCGTCGGTCCGAAGTTCCGCCAAGCGATTGTCAGCCGCTGACGACCATCACGGCGCGACCAATCCCCCAACCGAGCTCGGCGTCACCTTGGCGCCGTCCTCCTCAACGCGACGGTCGTCCGGATGATGCTCGTCCCGTCACTGCTCGGGGTGCTGGGCGAACGGGCGTGGCGAATTCCGGCTGGCTCGACCGTCGCGTGCCCAAGTCACCTTCAGCCACTGAGAGGGACGGGGGCTACCAGAAGAGCGACATGACGACGACCATGACTCGGACTGACGTTGAACTGATCGTGCCAGCGGGTGCGCCGGCCGATCGGCGTCGGCGCAGGACACGCCAAAGCATCGCCGGCCTCGCCCTCGCCGGCGGGCTGGCGGTCCTCACCCTCCTGTCCCTCGCCGGCCTCGTCGAGTCCCGGCGGACCGCGTTGAGGCCCAGCCACCGCTAGCGCATACTGTCGGCACATGACGCAGGTCCTGCGCCCGCCCGCGACCATGACGACGGCCCCCGCTGACTCAGGGCGCGGGCGACGGCGCACCGCCTACATCCGCACCATCGGCCTGTACCTCGTCACCCTCTTCGCCGCCGTCACCCTGACCTTCCTGCTCCCCCGGTACCTCCCAGGCGATCCGCTCGCCGCCCTCAACGACGCCGACAGCGGCACGTACGTCTACGACGCCCAGGAGCGCGACAAGATCGCCGCCTATTACGGGCTCGACAAGCCGCTCATCTCCCAGTACGGCTCGTACCTGTCCGGCCTGACCAGGGGCGACTTCGGCTGGTCGATCTCCCAGAACGTGCCGGTGAGCACCCTGCTGCGCAACCGCCTGCCGTGGACGCTCCTCCTCACCGGCTCCGCCCTTCTCCTTTCCTCGGCAATCAGCTATTTCGCCGGCCTGACCGCAGCCTGGCACCGGGGCCGGTTCGCCGACCGGGCCCTCATCACGGTCCTGTCGGTGACCCGCGCCATCCCCGAGTACGCCATCGCCAGCGGCCTGTTGATCCTCTTCGCCGTGACCTACCCGGTGTTCCCCCAGGCCGGGGCCCACGAGGCGTTCCCCACCTACTCCTCGACGTGGGACCACATCAGCGACATCCTGTTCCACCTCGCCCTTCCACTTGTCGCCCTCACCCTGGGCCTGGTCGCGAACAAGTTCCTGATCGTGCGCAACACCGCCATCGCCACCCTGGGTGAGGACTACATGGTGCTGGCCCGGGCCAAAGGCCTGTCCCGCAGGGTTTTGAAGTACCGCCACTCCGGGCGCAACGCGCTACTGCCGTTCGTGACCGCCCTGGGCATCCAGACGGCGTTCGCCCTCGGCGGGTCGGTGTTCGTGGAGACGATCTTCGCCTATCCCGGAATGGGCACGCTCCTGGAACGGGCTGTGTTCGCCCGGGATTACCCGCTCCTCCAGGGCTACTTCGTCGTCATTGCCGTTGTCGTGCTGGTGGCCAACCTCCTCACCGAGTTGACCTACACCAAGCTCGACCCGCGGGTGGGCCGCAGATGACGGCGACCACGATCACACGCTCGCCGAGGGCCGTACCGCTCAGCGGCCGCTGGACCAGGGTTGCCGGGGGTCTCGGCGGTGTGATCCTCACCGTCTACGTGGGCCTGTTGTTTTTCGGGAGCCAGCTGGCGCCGTTCCGGGCCACCGAACTGGCCGGCCGCTCACTCGAGTCGCCCGGTGGCGACCACCTGCTCGGCACCAACGTCCTCGGCCAGGACCTGGCCAGCCAGCTGATCCTCGGCGCTCGCGCCTCCCTCCTGGTCGCCCTGCTCGCCGGCGTCGGCACGGTGCTGTTGGGGGGCATCATCGGCATCCTCGCCGGCTGGTTCCCCGGCTGGTTGGACAGCCTGCTGATGCGGGCCACCGACCTCACCCTGATCCTCCCCAAGCTGCCCCTGCTCCTGCTCATCGGCGCCCTCACCGGCGGATCGGTGGTGGGGCTCTCCCTTGTGATCTCGCTGTTGTTCTGGCCCACGGCGGCGCGGATCTTGCGCTCCCAGGTCCTCACCCTCCGCAGCCGCACCCACGTCCGCGCCGCCACCGGGTTCGGCGCTGGCACTTGGCACCAGCTGCGGCGCCACATCCTCCCCGACCTAGGACTGCTGTCGGTGGCCGAATTCATCCCGGCCGCCGGCCGGGCCGTCGGCCTCCAGGCCGGCCTGGCATTCTTCGGCATCGGCGACCCGACCCAGCCGTCGTGGGGCGCCATGATCCGAGACGCCATCGCCTACCGGGGGGTGTTCATCACCGACGCCTGGAAGTGGTGGCTGGCGCCGCCCGTGCTCGCCCTCGTCCTGCTCATCATCGCCATCACCCTCCTGGGCACCGCCGCCGAACGGCGGTTCAGCCCACGGGTGGCCCGCCACTCGCGTTAGAGAACGCGGCGCGGGAACGTGCGGCTGGCGATGGCGACGGTGACGATGATGCCGCCGATGAGCACCCCGGCGTCGAGCAAGAGCCGGTCCGGGCCGACGCCCACTAGAAGCTGCCGGAGCATCTCCACCAGGTAGGTCAGCGGGTTGAACCGGGCCACGACCTGCAGCCACCCGGGCATGATCGACACCGAGTACAGGGCGTTCGACGCGAACAGCAGGGGCAGGGTCACGAGCTGGCCGAGCCCCATGAACTGCTCCCGGCTCCGCACCAGGGACGCGATCACCATCGACAGGGCCGACAGCATGGTCGCCCCGAGGAGGACGGCCACCAGCGCCCCCAGGACCCCGAACACCGACCAGTCGAGGGGGATCCGGATCACGGCCACCACGGCCAGCACCAGGGCGACCTGGATCACCGCCCGCATGGCCGAGCTCACGGCCTTACCCAGGATGACGGCGCTGCGGAAGGCCGGGGCGACCAGCACCCGCTGGGTGATGCCGAGGTCGCGCTCCCAGATGATGGCCATGCCGGAGAAGATGGCGACGAACAGCACGGATTGGGCCAGCACGCCGGGGACCAGGAACGCCTTGTAGGGCACCTCCTGAGATCCGAGCTCCCGCACCCGGGACACCGCCGAGCCGAAGACCAGCAACCACAGGAGCGGCTGGGCGGCCCGGGCCACGAGCACCGAGCGCTCCCGGCGGGCCCGGAACAGCTCGGCCTGGGCCATGGCCACCACGGTGCCGGCGTAGGAGGCGGCGAGCTGGCGGGGGGTGAGGGCCGGGACGGCTTCAACCAAGGCGCCGGGCGGTGCGGCGGGTGCGGCCGATGTCGTGGAACTCACCTCCCTGGGCCTGGGCGCCGGCGGTGAGGCTGACGAAGACGTCCTCCAGCGTGCCGCCGCCGGCCCCCAGCGCGGCGCGCAGCTCCGCCGGACTGCCCTCGGCCCGGATCTCACCAGCGCTCATCACGGCCACCCGCTGGCACTGCTCCTCGGCCTCCTCCATCAGGTGGGTCGTCACCAGCATGGTGAGGCCGGTCTCGGCCCGCATCTCGGCCAGGTGGCGCCAGACGGCTCGGCGGGCCACGGGGTCGAGGCCGATGGTCGGCTCGTCGAGGAGCAGCAGCCGAGGCTTGTGCAGCAGGGCGCAGGCGATCTCCAGCCGGCGGACCATGCCGCCGGAGTACGACCGCACGACGCGGTCGGCGGCGCCGGCGATGTCCATCAGCTCGAGCATCTCGGTGATCCGCTCGGCGCGCTCGTTGCGGCGGATGCCGTGCAGGCGGGCGAACAGGGTGGCGTTCTCCCGCCCGGTGAGCGAGCCGTCGGCCGACAACGCCTGGGGCACGTAGCCGATGAGGCGGCGGACGGTGGCCGCTTCCGCCGCCACCTCGTGGCCGAGGATCCACGCCCGCCCCGACGCCGGCCGCAGCAGCGTCGTGAGCACCCGCATGATGGAGGTCTTGCCCGCCCCGTTGGGCCCCAGCAGCCCGAACACCGCGCCGGCCACCACCCCGAAGCCGGCGCCCCGCACCGCCTCGAAGTCGCCGTAGCGGACGACGAGGTCGTCCACCACCAGCGCTTTCACAGGTCGGAGCCGTTGGCGCCGGCGAAGAGCAGGTCCCGCCCGGACGCAGAGAGCAGCGACCGGGTGACCTCGTGGCGGGGCGCGGCCAGCAACGTGCCGCCGGAGCCCTCCTCGACGATGCGGCCCCGGTCGAGCACGAGCACGCGATCGGACACCCGGAGCACCACCGACAGGTCGTGGGAGATGAAGATCATGGCCATCCCCCTTTCCACCTGGAGGTGCTTGAGGAGCTGGATCATCTTGGCCTGCTCGCTGGGGTCGAGCATGGAGACGGCCTCGTCCGCCACCAGGAGGCGGGGGTCGAGCACCAGGGCCCGGGCCAAGGCCACCCGCTGGAGCTGGCCGCCGGACAACTCGTGGGTATGGCGGTCGACGAAGGCGTCGTCGACGGGGAGCCGGCAGTCGGCCAGCACCGACCGCGCCTTGGCCCGCCGTTCCGCTTTGTCGCCGATGCCCTGGACGTCGAGCGGTTCCTGCACCGCCTCGCCGATCGTGAGGCGGGGCGACAGCGACTCGAACGGGTCCTGGAACAGCATCTGCACCTGGGCCCGCAGGCCCTTGAGCTCGGCCCCGCCGGCGGCGAGCAGATCGCGACCGTCGAAGGCCACTGAGCCGGCGTCGGCATCGAGCAGGCGCACAAGCAGCATGCCCAGGGTGGACTTCCCCGCTCCGGTGGAGCCGACCAGGCCGACGACCTCGCCTTCGCGCACGTCCAGGCTCACGTCGTCCACCACCGACACCGACGTCTTCCGGCCCAGCAGTCCGCCGGAGGAGTACGACTTGCGCAGGTTGCGGGCGGTCAGGATAGACACGACGCCGCCCCGCACGCACGCGACCTGGCGGGGGCCGTCCTCGCCGTGCGGCGTCACCATGGGCGGGGACGCCGGCCGGCAGAGGTCCTCACGGCCCTGGTGGCACCGGCCCAGGAACGGGCAGCCCTCGGCCCGCTCGGTGGGGTTCGGCGGCGTGCCCCGGATGCCCCGCAGGTCTTTCACCGACGCCAGCGTCGGCCGGGCGTTGAGCAAGGCCCAGGAGTAGGGGTTGCGCGGATCGGTGAGCACCTGGTGGCCCGGGCCGAGCTCGGCCAGCCAGCCCCGGTACAGCACCGCCACCCGGTCGGCCAGCATCTCCAAGGCGTCGGCGTCGTGGCTCAGCACGACCAGGGCGGTGCCGGTCTCCTCCCGCACCCGGCGCAGCAGGGCGATGACGAGGTTGCGGGTGGCGGGGTCGAGGCCGGCGGTGGGCTCGTCCAGGATGGCGACATCGGGCCGGCAGGCCAGGGCCATCGCCAGCAACACGAGCCGGCGCTGGCCTCCGGACAGCTCGCTGGGGTAGCGCTCGGCCGCCCATGGCCCGAGGCCGACATCGGTGAGCAGCTCCTGGCTGCGCCGGCCGGCGGCGTCGTGGTCCATGCCGAGGTGAGCCCGCAGGGGCTCGGCGATCTGAAGGCCGCACCGCAGCACGGGGTTGAGGGCGGAGGTCGACTGGAACGACAACGAGATCCGCTTCCAGCGCACCTCCCGCCAGCCGGCCTCGTCGAGGGAGTGCAGCTCGGTCCCCCCGAGTCGCACCGTTCCCTCGACCTTCGCTTCCGACGCCAGGCCCAGCACGGCCCGGGCCATCGTCGACTTCCCCGACCCCGACTCCCCGAGCACCCCGAGGCACTCCCCCGGAGCGACGGACAGACTGAGGCCGCCGACGGCACGGACCGGCGGCGGGCCCGGGTAGGTGACGACGAGATCGCGGACGTCGAGTCCGCCTTGTTTGGCCTCCGTAACCGGAACGGCATGGCTGCCCTCAGGTGCCAAAGAGCACCGACCTGGCTCCTTGCCCAGGGAGATCCAGGACCCTCTCGTCGACTGCGAACCCGGCCTCAGCCAACCATGCCCGGTACTCGTCCTCGGTGTGGGTGTCGCCGCCGTTGTCGTTCAGCAGCATCTGCACGGCGAACAACGCCGACATCGGGTCACGCCCACGCAGGAACGTGACCACGGCCACGCCGCCGCCCGGAGCGACGATGCCGCGCAGGTTGCGGTACAGCGTGAGGTTCTGCTCGGGACCGAAGGTGTGGGTGATGCCCGAGCAGAACGCCAGATCGAAGGGCCCTTCGGGGACGCTCTCGAAGAAGCTGCCCTCGTACAGGTTCACGCCGGCCGGCTCGAGACGGCCCCGCCGGCGGGCGACGTCGATCATCGCCGGCATGTCCTGCATCGTCGCCTTCAGTCCGCGGCGGGTGAACTCAAGGGAGTACTCGCCGTGCAGGCCTCCCAGGTCGAGCACGCTTCGGGCATCGGGGAACCGTTGCCGGACCACGTCGACGACCTCGGGCGCCACCTTCTGGGCGTTGCGGGACAGGGCGTCGTGGAACATCTCCGGGTCGGTGATCTCCGAGGAGGCGGTCTCCTGGGCCCGTAGCTGCGGCTCGATGGCGGACGCCCACCGCCGCATGGCCCGGGCGTGGTGGCGCAGGCTCGGCATGGCCGCCGGCTCCGGCGCCGCCGGGCCGACCGAGAAGCTTCCATCGTCGCCCCTCTGCACGACCTCGAGGGTCGCCAGCGCCTCCAGCACCACCCGCAAAGGCTCGGGTGCGAGCCCGCCCCGGCCCGCCACTTCTTCGGCGGTGCCGGGCAGCTTGTCGAAGACGCCGGTGGCGATGGCGGCGTCGCACAACAGGACCATGCGCCAGTCGGCGACGGCGCCGGGGGCCGCCAGGAACGTCAGATCGTTCGGCGGCGCCATCAGTTGGCCGGCGCCGGGTTGGCGTTACCGGAATGGAGGTGACGCTTGTTGCCGGTGACTCCGCACGGCGGGCAGCCGGGCGTGTAGGCGAAGCCCTTGAACTTCTTGTCGTTGACGAAGGAGATCTGCTCGGGAACATAGAGGGAAATCTGCGGCAGGTCCTCGGCCAGGATGGCCTGCATCTTGTTGACGAGCTCCATGCGCTTGGCCAGGTCGATCTCCACGGCCTGGTCGTTGGCCACCTTGTCGAACTCGGGGTTCTTGTAGCCGTGGACACGGGTGAACGAGGTGCTGCGGCTGGTCGAGGAAAATCGGTTGATCAGTCCGGACGGGTCACCCGACAGCCCGCCGAAGTGCTGGATGGCCATCTCGTAATCGCCCTTGGCCCCCCGGTCGTCGGAGGTCTGCTGGTCGACGGCGTTGATGTCCACGTCGATCCCCACGGCCCGCAAGTACTCCTTGACCAGCTGGGCCTGCTGGGTGTCAGACGAGCTGACCGACAGCGGGACCTTGAACGCCGAGCCGTCGGGCTTGTCCCGCAGGCCGTCGTTGTTGCGGTCGCGGAGGTCGATCTGGTCGAACAGCGCGCCGGCCTTGGCCTTATCGTGGTCGTAGGCGGGCAGGCTCTTGTTGAGGAACTCGTTGCCTGGGCCAAGCGCTCCGGCCGGGCCGGGGATGCCCTTGCCGTCGACGAGGCGCTGCACCATGTCCTTGCGGTCGAGGCCGTACACGACGCCCTGGCGGAACGCCTTCTGGTCGTACGGGAAGCCCTTCAGCGGGTTGAAGAAGAGGGCCAGGTTGAACTCACCGGGGGCGGTGAGGACCTTGAACTCCTTGGACAGGGCGTCGAACTGGATCTTGGGGATGAGGGAGTTGCCACCGCTGGCGGCATCGACCTCGCCCCGCTGGAGCGCAAGCAGGGCGTCGGCCACGGGCACGATCTGGAACTGCCGCACCTTGGCCGGGCCGAGGTAGAAGTCCTCGTTGGCGACGAAGTTGAAGCTGTTGGTGGTCAGGTCGAAGTTCTCCAGCTTGTAGGGGCCGGAGCCGATGATCGCCGTCGGCCCCTGGAACTTGGCCGGGTCGGTGACGCTCGACCAGATGTGCTTGGGCATGACGGCGAAGCCGAACGTGCCGGCGATGTCGTTCAGGAAGCTTGGCCGCACAGTCTTGAGCTGGACCACCACCGTCTTCGGATCGGGGGCGGTGACCGTGTCGATGTAGGTCACGCCCTGGGCGGCGCCGGCGGCGTTGCCTGGGCCGGTGAGGTTGTAGTCGAAGGTGAACTTCACGTCGTCGGACGTGAGCGGCATCCCGTCGTGGAACTTGACGTTGTCGTTCAAGGTGAACGTCCACGTCTTGCCGTCAGGTGACGTGGTCCAGGACTTGGCCAGCCACGGCTTCGGCGTGCCGGTCACGTCGGGGAAAGCCAGAGTGTCGAAGATGTAGGTGGTGATGAGGCGGCCCGGGCCGCGGATGGCGGCGTAGGGCTGCGGATAGCCCCCGCTCTGGGTGCTGGCGGAGATCCGCAGCGACACCCGCTCTTCGCCCGGCGTGGTGCCGGTGGCGCCGGTGCCGGTGTCGTCACCACTGCTACAGGCGGCGGTCAGGGCCATCACCAAAGCTGCGGCCGCGAACCGAAGGTGTCGTTTGGTCATGTTTGCTCCTTCTGGGCCAGCGCGGAGCCGGCGGACTTGAGGTGTTGGGTAAGGGCTTGGAGGTGCAGGGCGGGCGCGGTCGACGGCAACCAGACCCCATCGAATCGAATGGTGGCCCGATGGCCGTTCCCGGGCATGACCGGCTGTCCCAGACCGGGCGCCGAGACCTTCGACTCCGGCAGGATGGCCGAGCCTACGCGGACCCGAGTCCACTCCTCGAGTACCTGGTAGCTGACCCTCTGGCCCTCGTACTCACGGAGGGGGAGCCGGCGGGAGGTGAAGAGCTGGCGAGTGACGCTGGACAGCCCGCCGCCGGCGTGGACGAGAAGGAACGCGTCGCCGGGCAGTTGGGCGCGGATGAGGCCGGAAACGGGGGCCTTGCGGGCGATCGAGAAGCCGAGGTCACCCCGGGCAAGGCTGCCGACGTAGGAACGGAACTGGTCAGCCAGCGGCTTGTCGAGGCCGTACGAGCTTCTGGGCTCGTCGCGGACGAGCGGGTCGCTCAGGTAGAGGCTGTTGTCGGGATCCTCGAGGGCTGTGAGAGGGTCGCCGGGCATGGCGCGCGGCAGGGCGAAGACGACGAGGGCGACGGCGACCATCGTCAGGCCGTGAAGCGCGACGGACCGCAGGGCGACGGTGGCATATCGTCGCCCTCCAGAGCCGGCCTGGGGGAGTGGCCGGCCCCGGTCGGGGCGAGTTGCCGCCCGCCGATCCATCGCCGTCGTCATGGAGTTCCCGTCAGCCCGGGTCGGCCGACCGGCGGCCGTCCGCTTCGCCGGCCCACCAGATCGTGACGATCCGGCGGAGGGGACGCTCCAGGTCCGGGCCCAGCAGTCGGTCGATCTCCGGATCCCGATCGGCGCCCACGCACAGCCGCTGGCGGGCGTTGGCGACGAGATCGGCCCGGTCTCGGCTCGCCGGCATCACCTGGCGTTCCGACTCCTCCCAGGCGACGTCGAGGCCCATCTCGAGGAGGACGGCAATGGCATCCTCCGCCGTGGGCCGCGTCGGACGGTCGAGCCCGTGCAACCCCTTCCATGCCGCGTTGAGGTTCGACGCCGGGTGGTCGACGGTCAGCTCCACCACCACGCGCCGGCGGGCGCGATCACTGAGCGCCCGGATGAACGGGGGCAGGTCGGCGACGTTGTAGACCACGTTGTGGCATACGACGACGTCGTGCGGCTTTACCTGCGGGGACACGTCGGGCCACCTACCGAGGACGGTCCGGTGAGGGACGCCCTCGCGGACAGCGGCGTCAACGAACGCAACGAGCAGCTCCTCACTCGAGTCGACGGCGGTCACGACCTTGGCCGGCGGGGCCAGGGGCAAGCTGGCCCGCCCGCCTCCTGCGCCGACGTCGAGCACCGCGCCGCCGCCGGCGAGGGCTTCGAGGGCCCGCCGACGCGAGGCTGTGACCACGGGCCCTTCCGCAGCCGCCCGTTCCGGCGTCCAAGCGAAGACGGCCGGCGAGAATCGCCAGGCCGACCCCTCTGGCGCCGCGTCCAGGATCTCCTGGGGAATGGCCCACTCGGCCAGTGCTGCCGCCCAGCGCGACGCGGCAGTGTGCGTGTGGATGTCGGTCATCGTGGGGCGCCGAGGGTCGGCGCTGCGACCTGCTCCTCACCGGCAAAGACGACGTCGAAGCAGGGTGGGCACAGGTCGCGCCCGTCGAGGCGCCGAATGCGGGTCTCCATGGCTGCCTCACCGCATCGGTCGCACACCAGCGAGGCGTGGATCCTGGCTCGCTGCGGGGCTGGTCCGGTGATCTCCTGTATATCGAACAACGAGTCGGGTTCGAGTGCCAGCACCTTGCGGGACTCGGACTGGTGGAGGTGCTGAAAACGAGACCGCTCGTCCGGCGTCGCCTGGCCGGCGCGGACCTTGGCGAACAGGGCCTGGTGCTCGGGATCACGCTGCCACGCATCGGGCCGTCCAGTGATCCGTATCGCCCGCCCGTCGGACCGGCGGAAGAACGAGTACGCGTTCTTGCCCCAGTCCCGATGGATCAGGTTGCCCTTGCCGAAGGTGCACCCCGTCAGGAACTGGATGGCGTCGACGGCGCACATGTCGGTCTCGACCTGCGCCACGACCTCCTCGTCCTTGGCGTGCGGGCCGATCTCCCGCAGTGCGATTTGCGCAGCTTGGACGCCTATGGCCAGGCCCGGGCACATGTGCCCGTGGAACTCCACGACCTGCTCCAGGATGGTCTTATCGATCATCGTTGTCTCCTCACGACGGGCGGCAACGTCGGCCCACTCCGCAACGAATGTGTGTCTAGTCGATAATAAGCCCAGTCGCGCTATAGTGGGAACACTATAAGAAGACCTTATAGTGGGAGAGAGTGCCGGCGTGGAACTTCGGCAGGTGCAGTACTTCGTGGTCGTGGCCGCGCAACGGAGCTTCAGCCGTGCGGCCGTGGCCGTCGGAGTGGCGCAGCCGGCGCTCTCCCAACAGATGAAGCGGCTCGAGGAGGAGCTGGGTGTCGTCCTGCTCGACCGTTCCACCCGCCCGCTCAAGATCACCGAGGCAGGCATGGCCTTCCTGGCCCGGGCCGAGCGAATGCTGGCCGAGGCGAACATGGCCAAGGACGAGATGCGTGACTTCGCCGGTGTCGGCCGTGGCCGCCTGGTTGTCGGCGCCTTGCCGGGGCTTGCCGCCCTCTGGCTGCCCGGCGTGCTCGGTCCGTTTCGTGTCGCTCATCCCCGCGTCGAGCTCGTGCTGCGCGAGGCGAACACCGAAGAGCTGGTCCGTCTCTTGGGGCTTGGACAATTGGAGCTCGCCTTCCTTCACGCCGTGCCTGGGTTGTACACGGGTCACTCCTCTCATCTCGGAATCGTGATGGAGCGGCTCTTCGACGAGGAGCTTGTCGTCATCGTCGCCGCCGGACATCGGCTGGCCCAGCGGAAATCGATCCAGTTGACGACGTTGCGCGACGAGCCGTTTGTCCTCCGCTCACGCGGCTCGGGCTTGGCGCACACCATCACGACCGCAACCGCTGCGGAGGGATTCACGCCGGTCGTGGCGGCCGAGTGCAGGAGCGAAATGGCGCTTCGGGGACTGGTGGCGGCCGGTCTGGGCGTCTCGATCATTCCGCGACTGTCCGCCGAAGCGCCCGGACCCGAGGTTGCCGTCGTCGAATTGCGCCCGTCGTTGCCGAGCCACGTCGCAGCGGTGGCGTGGCGGAGCGACGCCCGCCCGTCAGCTGCGGTCGAGGCACTGCTGGCGCTCGTGCGCGAGCGGGTCGCTGCGTTGCCCCCCGTCCCCGCCGGGCGTGGCCGGGCGGCGCGATCGTGACCGCTGTGGCGATGTGGTTGCCCTTCCCTGGGAACGCAGGCCTCCGGGGAGCAGCGGGTCGGGCCTGTGGCGGCGGGATGGGCTGTCGCACGCTGCGCTGCTTCTACGTTCGTGCAGTTCAGAGGATTGCCGCTTGTGGCGTGACACAAGCACGGCCTGAGGATTCACGATGAACCTGAACCAGTTGCGCTTCGTACGGGCGGTGGCCGAGTCGGGAACGTTCACCGGAGGAGCAGCACTCTGCTGCGTCACGCAGTCCACCTTGTCGACGGGCATTGCCCGTCTGGAGGAGGAGCTTGGCGATCGCCTCTTTACCCGTACGACGAGGTCGGTTTCCCTCACTCCGTTCGGGCGCCGGCTACTGCCTCTCATCACTCAGGTCCTCACTGCACAAGATGCCCTGCAGGAGGCGGCGGTGGACTGGCTTGACTCGGACATGCTGGTCGCCCGCATAGGTCTGTGCCCACTGGTGGACTCCGGGCGGATCGAGCAGATTCTCGCCCCGTTCCGTAAGGCCAACCGCGACGTCCGGCTCGTCTTCGACCAGCTGACCGGCGTCGCTCCGCGGTTGGCGCTCGAGGAGGGCGGTCTGGATTTCATCCTCGGGCCCTCGGAGTTGCGCCGGTCGAGGCTGGAGCGCTCCACGCTGTATGAGGACGCGGTCGTCTACCTTCCGGCTGGCGACCTGGACAAGGCAGGAACCCGGCGGCAGCTACGCCTCGACGAGATCTCCGGCGATACCTTCCTTCTTGTCCCCGAGTCATGCGGCCTCACCGTCTTCACCCGCCAACTGTTCCGAACGCGCCATCTCACGCTCAACCAATACGAGGGCAGGGCCGTGAGCTACCAGGTCTTGGAGGAGTGGGCCCGCGTCGGGGTCGGATCGGCCATCGTGCCTCGGTCGAAGGTCTCGTCCCCGGTAATCGGTCACCCCATCGTGCTCGGCAACGGACGGCCGGCCGTGATCAGGTTCGAGGCGGTCTGGTCGCCGGCGACAAGCCAGCCCCCGCACGTGCAGGCCCTCGCCCGTCATTTCACAAACGTTGGCCTCGCAAACCGCACCCCGCAGCGCGGGTAGCCCAGGGCCGACCGGGCTAGCTGGCAATGTTGAGCGACGTAGCCATGGAGCACCGGCCTCGATCGAGCTCGGTCGAGCGATGTGGACGGGATACCTGCACCCAGTCCCCGGGCCGCGCGCCGTGTCGGGCAGGTAGAGCCGAGCCATGTCGTCGAGGGCGCAAAGACGAGCAGAACAAAGTCTTGAGCGCGGACCCCTCCACGGTCGGGTCGACTGCTGATCAAAGAGAGCAGAAGGCTGTCGACAGGACGGTTAAGGTCGGCAGTCCGCCGGGCATTCAGCCGGCGGCCTTCCCG
>Ga0136633_1001697_pt1 | contig 15882 bp, 15 predicted proteins | sample AntDrymeUQ832206_2_FD_105494 | JGI IMG/M metagenome (GOLD analysis project Ga0136633, IMG submission 105494) | Polar desert sand microbial communities from Dry Valleys, Antarctica - metaG UQ83 (22.06) | ecosystem: Environmental > Terrestrial > Soil > Desert | place: Antarctica: Dry Valley...
CCCACCCGATGGCGCCGGTGGCGGTCGGCCACCCGCTTCGCACGCCGGTCACTCCCACCCGATGGCGCCGGTGGCGGTCGGCCACCCGCTTCGCACGCCGGTCACTCCCACTCGATGGTGCCGGGGGGCTTGGACGTGATGTCCAGGACGACCCGGTTGACCTCGCGCACCTCGTTGATCATCCGGGACGCGATCTGCTCGAGCAGGTCGTAGGGCAACCGTGCCCAGTCGGCAGTCATCGCGTCGTCCGAGGTGACCGCCCGGATCGCCATGACGTAGCCATAGGTGCGCTCGTCGCCCTGGACGCCGACCGTGCGGATGTCCGGCAGCACGCAGAAGGACTGCCACAGCTCCCGATACAGGCCGGCCTTGCGGATCTCGTCCTGGAGGATGAAGTCGCAGTCGCGCAGCGTGTCCAGGCGCTCCTTCGTGGCCTCGCCGCCGACGATGCGGATCGCCAGGCCGGGGCCGGGGAACGGCTGGCGCCAGACGAGGCGCTCGGGCAGCCCGAGCTCCTCCCCCACCGCGCGCACCTCGTCCTTGAAGAGCGCGCGCAGGGGCTCGACGAGCTCGAACTCGAGGTCATCGGGAAGGCCGCCGACGTTGTGGTGGGACTTGATGGTGGCCGCGCCCGTGCCGCCGCCGGACTCGATGACGTCGGAGTACAGCGTCCCCTGCACGAGGAAGTCGACGCCCTCGCCCAGCCTCTGGGCCTCCTCCTCGAAGACGCGGATGAACTCGGCGCCTATCGCCTTGCGCTTGGCCTCGGGGTCCGACAGGCCCTTGAGCCGGTTCAGGAAGCGGTCCTCGGCGTCGACGGCCACGAGCGGGACCTTGAAGTGGTCGCGGAAGGCGGCGACGACCTGCTCACCCTCGTTCTTGCGCATGAGGCCGTGGTCGACGAAGACGCAGGTGAGCTGGTCGCCGATCGCGCGGTGCACGAGCAGCGCGGCGACGCTCGAGTCGACCCCGCCCGACAGGCCGCAGATGACACGCGAGTCGCCCACCTGGGTGCGGATGCGTGCGATCTGGTCGTCGACGATCGACGCGGCGCTCCACGTCAGCTCGGCGCCGCAGATGTCGCCCAGAAAGTTGGTGAGCACCTGCTGGCCGTACGGCGTGTGCACGACCTCGGGGTGGAACTGGATGCCGTAGATGCCGCGCTCCGTGCTCTCGAGCGCGGCGACGGGCGACTCCGTCGAGCTCGCGAGTGCGGTGAACCCCTCAGGCGCGGCAAAGACGGTGTCCCGGTGCGACATCCAGCAGCTCTGGTCGGCGGGCGTGCCCGCGAGCAGGCGGCCCGTCTCTGTCACGGCCAGCCGCGAGCGGCCGAACTCGCCGACCTCGGCGCCCTCGACCCTTCCGCCGAGCTCGAGCACGAGGGCCTGCATCCCGTAGCAGATGCCCAGCACGGGGATCCCGAGCTCGAGCAGCTCGGGGTCGAGCTTCGGCGCCCCTTCGGCGTAAACCGACGCGGGGCCGCCCGAGAGGATCAGCCCCCGCGGTTTGCGCCGGCGGATCTCCTCCACGCCCACGTGGTGGGGAAGCAGCTCGCTGAACACGCCTATCTCGCGCACGCGACGCGCGATCAGCTGGGAGTACTGTCCGCCGTAGTCGAGGACGACGACCTCGTCGTGAGCGATCTCGCGCTCCAGCGCGAGCTCGCCCAGGTCCTGCGGGGCCGCCAGGCCGGAGCCGGGGCCCAGGCCGACGACCTCAGCCAACCGGGACCGCCTCGGGCTCCCGCACGGGGGTACCGTCCGCAACCGGCCCGGGGCCCGCGGAGACCTCGACCGGTGCGGCGGCCCCCGAGGAGGCCATCCCGACCTGCTGCTCGCGCTGGAGTTGCTTGCCCTCGGTCTGCAGGGACGGCGCGATCATCAGCTCGGCCCGGTTGAACTCCGCGATGTCCTTGTAGCCGCAGGTGGCCATCGAGGTGCGAAGGCCGCCCATGATGTTGAAGGTGCCGTCGTTCTCGTGGGCGGGGCCCATGACGATCTCCTCGAGCGAGCCGTTCTGCACCGTCTTGACCCGCGCACCGCGCGGGAGCGTCGGGTGGAACGTGGCCATGCCCCAGTGGAAGCCGCGGCCGGGCGCCTCGTAGGCCCGCGCCAGCGGGGAGCCGATCATGACCGCGTCGGCGCCGCAGGCGATCGCCTTGGCGACGTCGCCGCCCGTGCGCATGCCGCCGTCGGCGATGACCTTCGCGTACTCGCCCGTCTCCAGCATGTGCTGGGAGCGCGCCGCGGCGACGTCCGCGATCGCCGTCGCCTGCGGCACGCCGAGACCGAGGACGCCGCGGGTCGTGCAGGCGGCGCCAGGGCCGACGCCGACGAGAACGCCCGCCGCGCCGGTGCGCATGAGGTGCAGGCCGGTGTGGTAGCTCGCGCAGCCGCCGACGATGACCGGGATCGGCTGCTCGGCGATGAACTCCTTGAGGTTCAGGGGCGGGCGGTCGGGGTCGCTCGAGACGTGTTCGGCCGAGACGACGGTGCCCTGGATGACGAGGATGTCGAGGCCCGCCTCGAGCACCATGTCGATGTACTTGCTGACCTTCTGCGGCGTCAAGGCCGCGGCGGCGACGACGCCACCGGCCTTGATCTCCTGGATGCGCTGGACGATCAGCTCCGGCTTCACGGGCTCCTGGTAGATGCGCTGCATCTCCCGCGTCGCTTCGCCCTTCTCGAGGCCCGCGATGCGGGCGAGCTGCTCGTCGGCGTCCTCGTAGCGCGTGAAGATGCCCTCGAGGTTCAGGACGCCGAGGCCGCCGAGCTGACCCATGAGCACCGCCGTGTGCGGCGACACGACGCCGTCCATGGCCGAGGCGAGCAGTGGCAGCTCGCGGCGATAGGGACCGAGCGTCCACGAGATGTCGACGTCGTCCGGGTCGCGCGTGCGCCGCGAGGGGACGATCGCGATATCGTCGAATCCGTAAGCCCGGCGGGCCTTCTTTCCTCGGCCGATCTCTACTTCCATGGGGGCGATCCTAAGGGTCGGGTCGGACGTGGGCCGACGCTGCAGCAGGCATCCAGCGGTCGATTCAGACTAGCGACGGGAGGGGTTGTCGCCCCTTGCCGACCCCGGCGGTCGGGTGCCCGGCGGCGACACATCCCGCAACTTGCGGCCAGCTTTGAGGTCAGCCGACCTCGGCGGGAGCCTGCACGGCCTCCACCTCGACGCTGTCGAGCAGGCGCTCCACGTTCTGGGGATCGATGATTCCGGCGCCCAGGTGGCGGGTCGACTCCGCGCCGCAGGCGACCCCGTAGCGCAGGCAGTCGACGGCCGGCCGGCCGGAGTAGCGGGCCGCAACGTAGCCCGCCAGGAACGCGTCGCCGGACCCGACCGTCGCGGCGCCCTCGACCTCGTGCACGCGCACCCGGTACGAGCGCGGGGACTCGCCCGGCTCGGTCGGCGCCAGGTGCGCCAGGCAGCCGTCGGGCACCGTCATGATCGATTCACGCGCCCCGAGCTCGACCATCTGCCGCACCGCGCGGAGGTGGTCCTCGTCGTCGTTGAACTCGTGCCCCACGAGCTCCTCGGCCTCGAGCACGTTCGGGGAGATGACATCGGGCTCGGCCCGCACCGCGCGGCGCAGCGGGTCGCCCTCCGTGTCGACCACGGTGACCACGCCGAGGCGCTTCATCTCCCGGATCAGACGTGCGTAGAGGTCGACGTCCACCCCGGGTGGAAGGGAACCCGCGAAGACCACGAGGCTCGCGCCCTTGGCGAGGTAGAGCAGCTTGTCGACGAACAGCTCGAGCTCGGGCTCGCTCACCGCCGGCCCGCGCTCGTTGATCTCCGTCTGCTCTCCGTTCGTCGGGTCGACGAGGGCCGTGTTGGTGCGCGACTCCTGGCGGATGCGCACGAAGTCCGAGAGGACGGACATCTCCGTGAGCTGCTCCACCAGGCGCGTGCCGGTGGCGCCGCCGGCGAACCCGGTGGCGATCACGGGCTGTCCGAGGGTCTTGAGCACCCGTGCGACGTTGACGCCCTTGCCTCCCGGCATCGTCGTCTGGTCGACGGTCCGGTGGCGGCGGCCGGGCCGGAAGTTCGGGACCGCGAGGGTCTTGTCGATGGCGGTGTTCAGCGTGACCGTGATGATCATGCGGCGGGTGCCCCCCTCGATTCGGTCCGTCGCGTCCCCCGCGAGCGCGCGCGCCGCGCCACGCTCACCGTGAGGAAGCTAGCGAGAACGGCCACGGCGAGCAGCCCGAGGGTGCTGGGGCGCGTGAGGAACTCTTTGGCGCGGCGCGTCGTCCCGGCCTCGGCCACGGACGACGCGGCGACGAGCGGGACGCGCGAGACCCGCCGGCCGTCGAGGAATATCTCGATGGTCCCGAGCCGCTGCCCCTCACGAATGGGTCCCTCGACCTCCTGCGGAGCACCCATGACCCTGCGCTCGAGCCGCGAGCCGCGGCGGATGCTGCGGCGCACGGTGCGCGACGCCACCAGGTCCAGCTCGGCTCCCGTGCGGAAGCGGATGGGGACGCGGCCCAGCACCTGCCGCCGCGCCACGGCGGTGGAGACCCGGTACTTCGAGAAGCCGAAGCGCAGCAGCTTGAGCGAGTCGACGTTGCGCGCGGCCTCCGACGGGGTGCCGAGGACGACGGAGATCAGGCGGATCCGGCGGCGCGTGGCCGAGCCGACGAGTACGTAGCCGGCCCCCTGGGTGCGGCCCGTCTTGACGCCGTCGACCTCGTCCACCTCGCGCACGAGCTGGTTGCGGTTGACGATGGTCCGCGGCCGGGCGCCCGACTCGAGCGTCGTGCTGCGGGTGTCGACGACGCGCCGGAAGAAGGGGAAGGCGCGCAGCGCGAGCGTCAGCTTCACGAGATCCCGTGCGGTGGAGTAGTTCCCTGGCGCGTCGAGGCCGACCGGATTGGCGAAGCGCGTGTCGCGCAGCCCGAGGGCCGCGGCCCGCCGGTTCATCTCTCCGACGAACGCGGCGGGGGTGCGCGACACGTGCTGGGCGAGGGTCACCGCCGCGTCGTTGGCGGACGCGATCAGCAGGCCGCGCAGCAGGTCGGCGACCGTCATCCGCTCTCCCGGACGCAACCCGAGCTTGGACTCCACCGCGAGAGCTCGGTAGCGGGCGGCGGGCACCACGTCGGACAGGCGCGATCGCTCGAGGACCAGCAGCGCCGTCATCAGCTTCGTGGTCGAGGCGATGGGACGGCGCGAGTCGGCGGCGCGCTCGTAGAGCACCTCGCCGCTGACGGCATCCTGCACGATGGCGCTCGGCGCCGATATCTGCGGGGCGGCTACGGCCGCGGTGACGGGCAGGCCGCACGACACCAGCAGCGCCACGAGAGCCGTGGCGGCGCGGGTCATGGGCCGAGCTTGAGCTTCTGCCCGGGCGACAGCGCCTGCGGGTCGATGTCCGGGTTGAGGTCGAGAAGCTCGGCGAGCGGGATCCCGGCGTCGTCGGCGATCGACGACGGCGTGTCCCCGGCCTTGACGGTGTAGGACCGCGAGCTCTTCCTTCTCTTCCTCGCCGCTTCCTTCTCCGACGGCGTGGTCGCGACGGGACGCGTGCCCGAGCTCCCGGCGGGGTCGGCCTCTTTGCCGCCGCCTCCCGAGAAGACGACGGAGTAGAAGGCGATCACCGTGGCGGCGAGCGCGAGGGGGGCCAGGAACCGCGCTGGGGAGCGACCGCGCACGACGGGCGAGTGTAGTCGGGGGCCCGGGCGCTCAGGCGAGCGACCAGGCCAGCTCGCGAAGCCGCTCGGCCTCACGCCGGGCGGCCTCCCCGGGGGCGCCGCCCCCCTCCGAGTGGGCGTTGACGATCGAGCGGGAGGCCGTGACGAGGCCGCCGGCGCGGCCGGGGGCGAAGGCCGGTCCGAGCGCGGCGACGTCGCCGCCCTGCGCGCCCACGCCCGGCAGCAGAAACGGCGTGCGGGGCATCAGCTCGCGCATGCGGTCGAGGTGCGCGGGCACCGTGGCGCCCGTCACCGCGCCGACGTCGGAGAGCCCCGACGCCCCGGGCGCACCCGCCCCGGCCACCATCGCGGCGAGTCGTTCCCACAACGGCTCCCCGGTCGCCAGCTCGAGGTCCATGAGGTCGGCCGCCCCCGGGTTGGAGGTGCGCACGAGTACGAAGGGACCCGCCCCGGCGGCGCGCCCGGCCTCAACGAACGGTTGGAGGGCGTCGCGCCCGAGCAGCGGGTTGACCGTGAACGCGTCGGCTCGCAGGACGCCCACGAGCGCCTCGCCGTAGACGCGGCCCGTCACGGGGACGTCCCCGCGCTTGCCGTCGGCGAGCACCAGCAGCGAGGCGTCCCGGGCGTGGTCGCAGACGGCGTGGAGCACGCGCCACCCGTCGGGACCGAGGCGCTCGAAACACGCGAGCTGCGGCTTGACGGCGACGCACGCGGGCGCGACCGCGTCGATCACCGCGCGACAGTGGGCGAGAACGGCCTCTGGCGCCGCGGCGGCTCCCGCGCCGGGCCAGAGCTTCGCGGGGTCCGGGTCGAGACCCAGGACGATCTGGGACTCGCGCTGGGCGACGGCCGCGGAGAGGCGGTCGCCGAAGTGGGCGGGAGCGGTCATGGCAGACGACGGGCGCCGGCGACGCGGAGGGTCGCCGGCGCCCGAGGCCCTGCGTGTCGTGGCGCTACTTGATGGCCTTCTTGAGGCCGGAGCCGGCCGAGAAGCGCGGCACCTTGCTCGCGGCGATGCTCATGGACTCGCCCGTGCGCGGGTTGCGACCCTCGCGGGCGCCGCGCTGGGCGACATGGAACTTGCCGAAACCGGTGAACGCGACCTCCCCACCACCCTTCAGCTCGGACTCGATCGTCTTCAGGACGGCGTCCACGGCCGCGCCTGCATCCTTCTTGGTGAGGCCGCTCTCGCTGGCGACCTTATCGACGAACTCGGACTTCGACATGCGGAAACTCCTCCTGTAGGCCCATATGGGTCTTGAGTCGCCGCGAAACTACAGCGGCGCCCGGACGCACCGGACGTGGCCCAGGACCAAAAATCCGCAAATTCGGCCTTTTTCCTGTCCTTTGCAGCCTTCTTTTTGGCCCCAGTACGTGCTTTCGCGGCGTCTTCGAACGGGGTGGAGGGCATCCGCCCGCCGCGTACGCCACCATGTGCGGCGTGGAACCCTTGCACCGATACGCGTGGCTGAGCACGGTCGCGCTGTGCATGATCGCCGCGCTCCTGCTCCTGCTCTCGGACTACTACGGCTACGCCGGCGTGCTGTCGGCCGTCGGAATCTCGGCCGCCATCAACCTGCGCTGAGGCCGTCGGTCCGTACCCGGTCCTCGGGCTCGAGGTGGATGAGAACGTCCGCCCCCGCCAGGCGATCGCGGATGGCGTCCTGCAGGGCGTGCGCGGTGGCGTGGGCGCCCTCGAGCGACGTGCCCTCCCGGAACTGGACGTGGAGGTCGACGTAGCGGACGCGGCCGGCCTTGCGCGTGCGAAGCTTGTGGAAGCCGGCGACGTCGCGGACCGAGAAGGATTCGACCACATCGCAGATCAACTCGATCTCGGGCGGAGGAAGCGACTCGTCGACGAGCTGCCGCCAGGAGCCGCGCACAAGGCGGACGCCGGTGACGACGATCGACACCCCGATCAGCAGCGCCACCAGGGGGTCGATCCAGGTCGCTCCCGTCCACTGCACGAGCGCGAGGCCCACGAGCACGCCACACGATGTGAAGGCGTCCGCGCGCAGGTGCGCCGCGTCGGCCTCCAGCGCCGGGGACTCGTGCATGCGGGCCTGTCGTGCCAGCCAGGTCGAGATCACGAGGTTGGCGGCGGCGGCGAAGGCGACGACGGCGATGCCGAAGCCGATCGACTCGATCTCAGCGCCCGTCACGAGCTGCCGGGCAGCCGCGTAGACGATCACGCCCGAGCCGACCAGGATCAGCATCCCCTCCACGCCCGCCGCCACGTTCTCGAACTTCTCGTGCCCGTAGCGGTGGCCGAGGTCCGGCGGTTCCTCGGCCTGCCGGACCGAGAAGAAGGCGACGACGGACGCGAGCAGGTCGATCGCCGAGTGGATCGCCTCCGTGAGGATCGCCACCGAGCCCGTAACGGCGCCCGCCACGAGCTTGAGCAGGATCAGAAACGAGTTGGAGATGATGGAGACGACGGCCGCACGGCTGCGGGGCCCGCCGACCACCGGCCGCGACGAGACGCTCAGCCGGCCAGCCATGCCAGCAGCGCTCTCGCGGCCCGGCCGCGGTGGGAGATCGCGTCCTTGTCGGCGTCGGACAGCTCGGCCATCGTGCGCCCGCCGTGGCCGCCGTCCTCCGGGACGAACACGGGGTCGTAGCCGAAGCCGCCCCCACCCGTCATCTCGCCTGCCATGTGCCCAAGGCACTCGCCCTCGAACACGGTCTCGGCGCCGTCCGAGCCGACGTGCGCGATCACGCATACGTAGCGCAGCCCGCTGCCGGGCGGGACCTCCTCGCGAAGGCGCAGGAGATTCTGCTCGTCCGTCGCGTGCTCGCCCGCGTACCGCGCCGAGCGCACCCCGGGCCGGCCCCCGAGCGCCTCCGCCTCGATGCCCGAGTCGTCGGCGACCGTCGCGCGGCCCGTCGCCGCGGCGCCCGCGCGCGCCTTGATCAGCGCGTTGTCGGCGTAGGTCGTCCCCGTCTCGGCCGGCAGCGCGACGCCCTCTCCGAGCCCGGCGACCCCCACGGACCCGCCGAGCAGGCGCGCGAGCTCGCGCACCTTGTGGTCGTTGCGGGTGGCCAGGACGAGGAACGGCACTCGGCGGCCCTTGTCAATCGCCGACGGCGGCGGCCTGATGCGCGCGCAGGGTCTCGATGCCCGACTGCGCCAGCGCGAGCAGGTCGTCGAGGTGCGCGCGGGAGAGGGGCGTCCGCTCGGCCGTCGCCTGCACCTCGATGAGGCCGCCCTCGCCCGTCATGACGACGTTGGCGTCGACCTCCGCTGCCGAGTCCTCCGGATAGTCGAGGTCGAGCAGCGGCACGCCGTCGACCATCCCGCAGGACACCGCCGCGATCGTGCCCGTCAGCGGCGAGCGCTCGAGCTTGCCCTCGGCCACGAGCCGGCGGCAGGCCAGGTCGAGCGCCACGAAACCGCCCGTGATGGAGGTCGTGCGAGTGCCGCCGTCGGCCTGCAGGACGTCGCAGTCGACGTAGACCGTGCGCTCGCCGAGGGCGGTGAAGTCGATCGCGCCGCGCAGCGACCGGCCGATCAGCCGCTGGATCTCGACCGTGCGCCCGTCGGGGCGCCCCTTGGTCACGTCGCGCGCCTTGCGGTCCCCGGTCGACGCCGGCAGCATCCCGTACTCCGCGGTCAGCCAGCCCGTGCCGCGGCCGGACATCCAGCGGGGCACGCTCTCCTGGACGGAGGCGGTGCAGATGACCCGTGTCTCGCCGCAGGAGATCAGGGCGGAGCCCGTCGCCGTGCGGACGAAGCCGGGCTCGATGACGACGGGCCGCAGCTCCGAGGGGCCGCGGTCGTATGAGCGGGTGAGCATCAGGCCATCTCCATCCGGGTGGGCAGGTCCACGTGCTCGACCTCGCCGAGCGGAAGCTGCAGGAAGCGCGTGCCGAGGGCGCGGAAGGCCTCCGCGTCCCCCGTGCACAGGAAGCGGTAGTCGCCCTCGCCGGCCTGCGGCGAGTCGAGCTCGCGCGCCGACAGCGCGCACTCCACGCGGCGCGCGACGGCGGCGCCCGGCGTGATCAGCCGGACCTGCGGGCCGAGCATGCGCTGGAGCATCGGCCGGACGAGCGGGTAGTGGGTGCAGCCGAGGATCACCGTGTCCACGCGCGCGGCGCGAAGCGGCTCGCAGTAGGCCCGCACCGTCGCCACCACCTGCTCGTCGAACGGGAAGCCGCCCTGGATGATCGGCGCGAGGTCGGGGCAGGCGACGCTCGTCAGGCGCACGTGCGGGTCCGACTGGCGCAGCGCGCGCTCGTAAGCGCCGCTCGCCACCGTCGCGGGGGTCGCGAGCAGTCCTACCCGTCCCGTGTGAGTGGCGACGACGGCGGCCTGGGACTCCGGCCCCACCACGCCGATCACGTCGAGGCCGTCCGGTTCTTCGACCGCGCCGGCGAAGGACTCCTGCAGCGCCGGGAGGGCGGCGGCGGTCGCCGAGTTGCAGGCGACCACGAGCAGCTTGGCCCCCCGGCCGACGAGCTCGCTCGCGATCTCCGTGGCGAAGGCGCGCAGCTCGTCCTCCGAGCGGTTCCCGTACGGGAACCTCGCCGTGTCGCCGAGGTAGAGGAAGTCCTCGTGCGGAAGCGCGACGAGCAGCTCGTGGAGGACGGTCAGCCCGCCCACGCCCGAGTCGAAGACCCCCACAGGGCGGCGGCGCAGGGCCTCGTGGGTCGCCGTGGCCGTCACGGGCCGCAGTGTCGCAGGCGGCACGGCTGCGAGGCGGCCGTCCCGGAGGTCCGGTCGCGTTCCTCTCGCCGCCACCGGGCCGTCGAGTGCAACGAAAGTCCCGTATAGAGGGATCTGCGTTGCGCTCGGCCCACAGCGGATGGACGGAACGCTCTCGACCGCCGGGCGCGACGCCTAGCGCGGGTAGATCGTCCAGGCCCGCAGGTCGCCGTCGGGGTCGAACAGATAGCCGCCGTCTCCGAGGCTGCGCGCGCCGCCGTCGGCGTTCTCGAAGGCGGGGGCGTCCAAGCCCCAGTAGAAGCGGCCGCCGCCCGCGTCGCCCGAGCCGACGTGCACGCGCACGCGGCCGCCCGCCGGCACGACCGCGCCAGACGGGAAGGTGAACCGCCGCAGGTGCGAGTCGCGGACCCACCAGCCGCCGATCGGCACGTCGCGGCTCGACGGGTTGCCCACATCGAACCACTCGCCGTTCAGATTGAGATCGTCGCGCCCGTCGGCGTCCCAGTTGACGTCGATCTCGAGCCCGGCGTCCTGATCGGGCCCCGTACGGCAGCCGTCGGCGTCCCAGAGACGCCTGCCGTCCAGCGCCGCCTGCTGCGCGGCTGCTCGGTAGGAGCGGTTCCAGGCGTACTCGACGGGGTTCGGCAGCCACAGCACGTGGCCCTCGGCGAGCAGCGTCGCCCCCACGTCGCGCCAGCGGCCGCCGATCCGCACCGCCACACTGCGCCGGGCACGCGACCCGCTGCGGCTGGCGGGGTTCTGGGCGGCGACGCGCACGCGACCGCCGGCGGCGCGCACGAGCGCCGCGACGCGCGCCGTCGCCTCCAGGGCGTGGCAGTCGCCGCGGCGGCGAGCGGCGTAGCGGCTGTAGACGCGCTGTTCCATGGCCTGGATCCCCGTGATGCGGACCCGCACGGGCGCGCGGCGGCCGTCGCCCGCGACGTCGACGTCGAGCGTGTCGGCGTCCGCGACGAAGTCGACGTGGCCGGTCCACACCGTGCAGAGAGGCTCCTGCGTGCCGGGGATGCAGGCGGCCGTCGCCGCCCCCGCGGGCTGGGGCACGACCCCGGCGAGCAGTGCGAGCGCAGCCGGCCCCGCGGCGAGCAGGACCCGCCGGCGCCTCACCGGCGCAACTGCAGCGTCTCGGTGAACGCCCGCGCGTTGCCCGCGGCGTCCGCGACCCGGACGCGGACGGTCAGCTTCAGCGCCCGGGCCCGCTTGAGCCGCTTGCGCGCGAAGGAGGTCAGCCCGATGCGCACCGCGCCCGGTGCCGCCGAGGACGCGATGCCGACGGCGCGGCCGATCTCGATGGAATCTCTCCGGGTGAGCTTGACGCGCCGCGCGGTGCGCGAGTCCACCGTGATGCGCGCGGCGATCGTGCAGCGTTCGCTGCAGGTCACCGTGGTCGGGAGGCCCAGCCGAACGAGCCGGCCAAGCGGCCGCTCGGCCACCGCCAGCGTCACCTCCGGAGTGACCGTGTCGACCCGGAACGAACGGCGGGCCGGCGTCGGATCCGGGTAGCCCAGCCCGTCGATCGCGTACGCGCTGAAGGTGTAGGTGCCGTCGGCGAGGACGCCGAGGCGCCGCGGCGAGCGGCACGCCTCGAAGGCCGCCCGCGCGCCCTTGGTGGTGAAGGCGCAGCGCGTCTTCGACCGCCGCTTGGTGGACCCGAAGGCGATCAGCGGCGTGGCGTCGTTGGTCGCCGCCGCGGGCGCGCGCAGCACGGTGTTGGGGGCCACGCGGGCGGCGCCGGCGCGGTAGTGGGCGGCGATCTCGGCCGCCGGGAGGGCCCGCTCGTAGATGGCGAGGTCGTCGGCCCGGCCCGCCGCGTGCCCGTCGAACGGCCCGTTGCGCATCACGTACCAGGGCATGGTCGCCGGAGCGTCGCCGGCGTCGAAGCCGACGTGCACGCGGCGGCCGTCGACGAACAACTGCGAGAGGCCCGCTGTCTTGGTCATGGCGATGTGGTGCCATGCGTTGTCGCGGACGGAGCCGATCGAGCGAGAGGTCGCGTAGGACTTCCCGGCCACCCGGTAGCCGAGCCGGCCGTCGGCGTCGCGGGCGAGAATCCAGCCGCCCGTGGCGGAGTCGTCACGCATCAGGACCTCTCCGTCCCGCCAGCGGAACCACCCTTCGATGGTCGCCGTGCGCCCGACGCTCGGGCCCGTCGCCCGCAGCGTCCCGTTGACCCCGTCGAAGGCGACGGCCGTGTCCGCGTCGCCGGCTATCGCCCCGCGGCTGCCCACCTGATGGGCGCCCGTGTAGTAGCCGAGCTCCTGGCTCGTCTCGTCGAAGGCGACCTCGCCGTTCTCCTCGCCCAGCCGCCAGTAGGCGAGTAGACCGAAGGTACCCGTGATCAGGTCGGCGTACGGGCTGGCGTCGCCCGCCCGGAAGGTGTGGTCCGGTCCGACCACCGAGCCCAGCGGGTTGGTCGCCACCACGCGGTAGTGGTAGGTCTGCCCGGGGCGCAGCCCTTCCAGCGACGCCGACACGGGCTGGCGGCCACCCGTCGCCGCCTGCAGCGGGGTCTCGAGGGTTGAGGTGCCGTAGGCGGTGCTCGTCCCGTACTCGAAGCGGTAGGAGGTGGGCTGATTGCGGGGATCGATGGCGCCGTTGGCCACCGCGGCGGTGCGCCCGACCTCACTCGCGGGGCCCGTCTCGGCGCTCGGCGCCCGACCGCTCGGGGCGCCGTGGCAGGCCCCCGAGCCCGAGTCCGAGAACGCGTCGCCCGACTCGCGGAGGAAGTTCCAGTCGTAGCCGTCGGGGCGCAGCGTGAGCATGAGCGACCCGAAGGCCCCGGCGTTGAAGACCTCTGAGGCGGGCGCCGCGCGCGCGCGCCCGATGAGATTCTTGCCGCCCGTCCCCGCGACGAACTGCCGGATGCCGAAGGCGGCGTCGCTTGCGCCTGTCGCGTCCAAGGGGGCGAAGCGCTCGTAGTTGTGCGCGTGACCGTTGAGGATCACCTCGACGCCCGCGTCGTAGAGCGTCTGCCAGATCGGCTCCATCGAAGGCCAGCCCTTGCCCGAGGAGGTGAAGAGCGGGTGGTGGAAGTAGGCGAGGGTGCAGGGGTTCGGGTGCGCGGCGAGGTCGGCGCGCAGCCACTGGTCCTGGGGTGAGCCCGGCCCGCACCCGCCGACGCGCGAGCACACGGAGTTCAGCGCGATCAGGTGCCAGCCGCCGACGTCGAAGGAGTAGTAGCCCTTGTCGCGGTCCCCCGCGGGCCCGGACACGGCGCCCGCTCCGTTGAAGTAGTCGAAGTAGCCCGCCCCGCCGCCCGCGAAGTACTCGTGGTTGCCGATCGCGGGGCGGGTGATCGACTTCAAACGGCCCCAGCTCGGGTCGTAGGACTGCTCGAACTTCCACATCTGGGCGTCCTCGTACTGGATGTCTCCGAGCGGCAGGACGACGTCGGGTGCGGCCGCTAGCAGCGAATCGGCCGTCTGCATCTGCCGGCAGTGGGTCGCGTCGCCCAGGCCGCCGTTGAAGAACGAGCTCTCCGGGTCGCAGGCGATGTCGCCGACGGCGGCCACCCGGGGAAAGGCGGTAGGGGTCACGGGCAGCTGAGCGGCTGCGGGCGCCACGGCGGCGAGGGCCAGGAGCAGCACGAGCAGGAGCGCCCGGAGCGGGTGGCGGGGAGGGGACGTCACGTACGGGGAAACAACCGGAGGGGCGGATTGTCGCGCTCGAACCGGCTTCGCCAGCCGCCGCGGGCGCACTTGGCGCGCATGTCCTGCACGGTAGGCTCGCCGCGATGACGCCGCGCGTGAGCCTCGTCATCCCCGTCTACGACGCGGGCCCGTACCTGCGCCCCTGCCTCGACTCCATCGCCGCGCAGGACCTTCCGGGGGACGACCTCGAGGTCATCCTCGTCGACGACGGCTCCACGGACGGCAGCGGCGAGGCGCTCGACGCGTGGGCGGACGGCCGGTCCGGAGTGCAGGTCGTTCATCAGGAGAACTCGGGCTGGCCGGGGCGCCCGCGCAACGTCGGCCTCGCCGCGAGCCGCGGGCGCTACGTCTTCTTCATGGATGCCGACGACGTGCTCGCCCCGCGGTCGCTGCGCCGGCTGGCCGACTTCGCCGACAAGCACGACAGCGACGTGGTCGTCCCGCGGATGGCCGGCCTCGGGGGCCGCGAGGTCATCCAGTCCGTCTACGCCCGCACCGCGGTCGACGCGGACCGCGTGCTCGTCTTCTCGACGCTGACCGCAGCCAAGCTCTTCCGCCGGGACTTCCTGGAGGCGCAGGAGCTGCGCTTCCCGGAGGGAAAGGTCCGCCTGGAGGACGGGATGTTCCTCGCACAGGCCTATCTGACGGCCCGGCGCGTCTCGGTCTATGCCGACCACGACTGCTACTTCCTGCGCCGCCGCGAAGACGGCGCGAACATCAGCGCGCGCCTCGGAAAGGTCGGCGACTACGTCGAGTCGATCGCCACCGTGATGGAGATCGCCAGCCGGCACGCGCGGTCCGGCGCCGAGGCCGACGCCATAGTCCTGGACCTCTACGCGCGCAAGGCGCTCCGGCACTTCTCGCCCGAGCGCTTCGCCCACCACAGCCCGCGGCGGCGCCGCGCGTGGCTGCGGAGCGTCCGGACGCTCGCGAAGACCCACGTCCCGGTCGAGCTCGAGCGCCGGCTGCCCCTTCCGCTTCTCCTGCGCTCGCGCTTCGTGCGCCACGGGGACGTGCAGGCGCTGGAGGCGCTGAACTCCGAGGAGCAGGCCGGCCGCGAGCCGGTCGTCCGCATGCGGCGGGGCCGGCTTCTCGTCGACCTCCCGCACCGGCGCGCGCGCCTGCTCGACGTGACGGGCGAGGCGGTGCTCGAGCCCGTGCTCACACACCTGCGGGTGCGCGGGGACTCCGTCGAGGTCCGGGGCGAGGCCCGGCTCCGGGGCCTGGGGACCGAGCGGCTGCCGCTGCGGCTCGTTGTCGGCGAGGGGCCCGGCGCGGTGGAGCAGGCGCTGCCGACCCGACGCCTGCAGGGCGGCCCATGGTGGCGCTTCGAGGGACGCATCGCTCTCGGGACGTGGGCGGACGCCGACGTGCCGCCCGCCCTAGTCGTGCGAATGCCCCTTCGCGGCGGCCCGGGGCTCGAGTCGCCGCTGGCGACGCTGCCGGCTTCGCACCCGCGCCCGCGGGGACTGGACGCGCTCAGGGCGGCGTTGCCCTTCTGGCGACGCCGGCTGCGGAGGATCCGCTGAGCGCCCGCGCCGCACCGCCCCACGCCGAGGCGATGCGGGTCCGGGTGGCCGACGGGATCCTGCACGTCGGGGGCGTCGTGGTGGGCGTGCGCGCCACGGGCCGGGCCGGGACGCTCGTAGCCCAGCTGCGCGACGCGGACACGCAGGTCCGCGTCACGGCGGAGATGGAGGACGGCGACGTGTTCGCGGCATCGCTGCCGTTGGCCGAGCTCGAGCGGGCCGCGCCCGGCGACGGCGTGTGGGACCTCCACCTCGACCTCCCCGGACACCAACGGCTGCGGGTCGGGCGCCACTTGGACGACCTGCCCGGCAAGCGCGACGCCGTCGTCTATCCGGCCGCGCGACTGTCCGGGCCTACG
>Ga0136633_1001699_pt1 | contig 15866 bp, 15 predicted proteins | sample AntDrymeUQ832206_2_FD_105494 | JGI IMG/M metagenome (GOLD analysis project Ga0136633, IMG submission 105494) | Polar desert sand microbial communities from Dry Valleys, Antarctica - metaG UQ83 (22.06) | ecosystem: Environmental > Terrestrial > Soil > Desert | place: Antarctica: Dry Valley...
CAGCAGCCCGCTCATGCCGATGGCGTCGGCCTTGATCTCCTCGGCCTTGGCCAGCATCTCGGCCAGGGCCACCTTGATGCCCAGGTTGTGGACCTCGTAGCCGTTGTTGGTGAGGATGATGTCGACCAGGTTCTTGCCGATGTCGTGGACGTCGCCCTTCACTGTGGCGAGAACGATGCGTCCCTTCCCACCCTGGTCGGACTTCTCCATGTGGGGCTCGAGGTAGGCCACAGCCGCCTTCATGCACTCCGCCGACTGGAGCACGAACGGGAGCTGCATCTGGCCGGCCCCGAACAGGTCGCCGACCACCTTCATGCCGGCCAGCAGGTCGTCGTTGACGATCGCCAGCGCGGGCTTGGCCTGCAGTGCCTCGGCGAGCTCGTCGGTGAGCCCGTCTCTGTCGCCGTCGATGATGCGCTGCTTGAGCCGCTCCGCCACCGGCCAGCCGCTGCGGTCCTCCTTGACGAGCGTCGACGACGACACGCCCTCGAACAGGCCCAACAGCTCCTGCAGCGGGTCGTAGCCGTCTGTGCGGCGGTCGTAGATCAGGTCGAGGCACACCTCGAGCTGGCGCTCGGGGACCTTCGACAGCGGCATGATCCGGGCCGCGTGGACGATGGCTGCGTCGAGGCCGGCCTGCACGCACTCGTGGAGGAAGACCGAGTTCAGCACGTGGCGGGCCGCCGGCGTGAGCCCGAAGGACACGTTGGACAGGCCGAGGATGGTGTGGACGCCGGGCAGCTCGGCCTTGATGCGGCGGATGCCCTCGATGGTCTCGATGCCGTCACGCCGGCTCTCCTCCATGCCGGTCGACAGCGGGAGCGCCAGCGCGTCGAACAGCAGGTCGCCCGGCTCGAGGCCGTAGCGGTTGACAGCCAGATCGTGGATGGCCTTGGCCGACCGCACCTTCCAGTCGGCGGTGCGAGCCTGGCCCTCCTGGTCGATGCACGTGCAGACCACGGCGGCGCCGTACTCCCGGGCAAGTGACAGGAAGCGGTCGAGGCGGGTGCCGGGGGCGTCGCCGTCCTCCAGGTTGACCGAGTTGAGGATGGCCTTGCCGCCGATCCACTGCAGCCCGGCCTCGATCACCGGGGGCTCGGTGGAGTCGAGCATCAGGGGAAGGCTGGCCTGGGTGGCGAAGCGCACGGCGATCTCGTCCATGTCGGACACGCCGTCCTCGCCGGTGTAGTCGACACAGACGTCGAGGACGTGGGCGCCCTCCTTCACCTGCTCGCGTGCCATGGCCACACAGGTGTCCCAGTCGCTGGCCAGCATGGCGTCGCGGAACTTCTTCGACCCGTTGGCGTTGGTCCGCTCCCCCACGACCAGGAACGAGGTGTCCTGGTGGAAGTTGACCGACGAGTAGATGGATGCTGCGCCGGCCTCGTGCACGGGGTTGCGCCTGGCCGGTTCGAGGTCCTTGCAGCGGTCGACCACGGCCTTCAGGTGTTCGGGACCGGAGCCACAGCAGCCGCCGATGACGTTCACACCCAGCTCGGTGACGAACCGGGCGTGGTGCTCGGCCAGTTGGTCGGGCGTGAGGTCGTAGTGCATCTTCCCGTCGACCACTGACGGCAGGCCGGCGTTGGGCAGACACGAGATCGGCACCCGGCAGTGCTGCGACAGGTGCCGCAGGTGCTCATGCATCTCGGTGGGACCGGTGGCGCAGTTGATGCCGATCACGTCGGGACGGAGGGCGTCGAGCGCCACCAGGGCGGCGCCGATCTCCGTGCCGGGCAGCATCCTTCCCGTAAGCTCGATCGTCACCTGGACCTGAAGCGGCACCTCCCGGCCGACCGCAGCCATGGCCCGCCGGCAGGCGACGAGGGCCGCTTTGGCCTGGAGGAGGTCGAACACCGTCTCCACCAGGAGCAGGTCGACGCCGCCTTCGAGGAGGCCCCTCGCTTGCACCTCGTAGGCGTCGCGGAACTCGGCGAAGCGGATCTGGCCGAGGGACGGGAACTTGGTGCCGGGGCCGATGGAGCCTGCCACCCAACCGCCGTAGCCGTCGGCGACCTCGCGGGCGATGCGCGCCGCCTTCACGTTGAGCTCGTGGGCCCGCTCGGCGATCCCGTACTCGCCCAGGGTGAAGGACAGCGACCCGAACGAGTTGGTCTCCACCACCTCGCTGCCCACCTCGAAGAACGACTTGTGCAGCTCGGCGATGGCGTCGGGTCGGGTGTCGACGAGGATCTCGTTGCACCCCTCGAACCGCTCCCCGCCGAAGTCGTCGGCGGTGAGCTCCATGCGCTGGAGGTTGGTTCCCGTTGCGCCGTCGAAGATGACGACCCGTTCACGGACGGCCTCCAGGTAGCTCTTCATGCCATCCAGGCTACCGGGGACGCCCGGTGAACCCGTCAGGGATTCAGGCGCCGGGCCCGGTCGGGGCGCTCCGGCGTCCTTAGGCGCCGGCTCGACATGGAAGGCCCTCGTGGTCGCCTCGACGCTCCGGGAGCCATGGCCGTGTCGCACCGAGTCGTGCGAGCACTCCCCGCAATCCGTCGGAGCGCGATCGTCGATGGAACGGACCATCGTTTCTCGTCGTCGGAAACCGCTCCTGCGGAGAAGTCTGCAAGTTCAGCCAGACCATTTGCGACGAAACCGCACGTGTCTGAGGACCCGTGACGCTCCCCCAACATGTAGGTCTGTATGGCCCTGCCCGGCAGATGGCAGGCCCAGGGGGTACGAGGTGGGCTTCTTCAAACGCGAATCCAATCAGCCGACCGACTACAACGACCCATCGCTTGATGACGGATCGTGGATTGGTGGAGCCGAGGACCGCTTTGGCTCGCTGATCGCCAACCACTACGGCTCGCCGGACGCGATCGCTGCAGGCGGGGACCAGCGCATCCAGCTCAGCGACCCGGCGTGCGCGTTGTACTTCTACCAGAAGGCGATCGACACGCTGCATAGCTTCTGTGCTGCGGGTCCGACGACACCGGTCCGAGTGCCTGGAACCGGCAGTCTTCCACGCGCGACCTCTCGATCGTCGATCGGTACCTGGAGGCACTCCGAGATGTCCGCCAACGGCGCCCTGGCGCGCCGGTGAAGGAATCGGCCACAGAAGTCACGCATCGCCTGCGCACCATCTCAAACCGTTTTAAGGGCTACGGTTTGGACGGCTCGCCCTACCTCGCTCGCCTCGATCAGCTTGCTGCGATCGCTCCTGACGTGGATGTCTCGGGCGTCTTTTGGTCCTGACTCCCTATCAAGATCGGAGCCTTGAGAAAGATGCCCCTGTTCGGTCGCAAGAATCGTCCGGAGCCGGCTTCCGGCCGACCCCCAATCGCGTCATCCCCATCTGCGCCGACTGCATCGACCAGCACCCCGACCTCACCCGCTGGATGGGCTGACATCAATGCCATCCGGACGGAGTGGCCGCAAGCTGAGCTGAACGCCGAAGAGGACCTGCGCTCATGGCGGACGGGCATGCAACTCTACGAGAAGGATGGCTACCAGTCGATGATGCGATGCGCGAGCCTGCTGTCCCGCGCCCTCGCTCACTCCCTGTACGGCGAAGGCATCCTACGCGGTGGCGAACTTCCGGAAACGGCTCATCATGCGCTTTTCGCCTCACTGGAGGCTCCGCCGGACGGGCAGACCTTCGCTGAGAGCGCCCAGCGCACAGCTCGCCTGGCGTTGACGATCATTCGTGAGAACGGATGGCAGCCTGCGCGCTTCGGTGGCCGGGTTCACACCGACCTCTTCGAGCCGATGATCATGGACAAGGGCAACTTCATGCTGCTCGGTACGGCCATCGCTCCCGGAGGACGCGCATGGGAGGGTGACCTCAAGGCCTTCTTCGCTGTTCCGCCGCAGCCCATTGTCGCCGAGATCCCTGACGCGCGGTTTGAGGTCGTGGATCGCATGCACGACATGATTCAACGTGCCGATGCCGGTGACAAGGCGAGCGAAGCGCACCTCAGCGGCATTGCGCGCTGGATGAACGGAGACCTGCCGGGGGGGCTCGTGCTGCTCGAACAGGCCGCCCGGTTGGGCGACGCTCAGGCCATGAAGGACGCAGGAGACCTTTGTTCCGAGATGGGCAAGGAGGGCGCGGCCCGGTTCTGGTTTGAAAGCGCAGCCAACGCAGGGAACGCGCAAGGGATGTTCAACATGGGCACATTCGCAATTCGTGAAGGCAACTCCGCAATGGCAACCAGTTGGTTGCAACGAGCTGCGGAGGCGGGCGACGCAGAGGCATACGCCGCCCTGACGCAACTCGCTGATGAATCGGACGACCCTCAGCGAGAACGTCACTGGGCCCGCCTCGGGGCCGAGGCCGGACAGCACTTCTGCATGTACCGTCACGGGCTGTACCTCGCTATGGACGCGAACGACGACGCACCGTTGCTGCGCCGCGCAGTCGCTTTTCTCGAGGCAGCGGCGGAGCGGCATGACGACGGCAAGGTTGTGGGCGGAGTGTCGACAGACGCCATGATGATGGCGGCGCACGTAAACGGCCAGCTCGGAAACCACGATCGGAGTCGCATGTGGTACGACCGTGCGCGGGCCACCGGCGACCCGAAGGCACTGGCGATGCTCAAGAAGTACGGCCTCTGACAACACATGGACACGGCGCGACGGCGCCTCTCGAATTGCTTGCCCACTGACCGTGGGTTTCGACCGGGAAAGCGGGACTACTCGGCACGCCGGCCGTAGATGACGACAGCGCGTCGAGCAGCGCCGCCGGAAGGTAGGCGAAGACCTCGGTGGTCACCAGGTCGGACTGCGGGTCGTCCGGCTTGTAGGCGAACCCGGTGACGCGCCGGTCGACGGCGACTGTCACCACACCGAACCGGCCGGCGTCCTCGTCGACCTTCGACGTGACCATGGTCACGTCGGCATCGGCTTCGAAGTGGGCATCGACCACGTCGCGGTAGTCGAGCGTATAGACGGCGTCGGCGCTCGGGACGAGCACCACATCGGCGCCGAAGTTTGGCGATCAGGCGGCGGTGATGCCACAGGGCATCGGCGTTGCCCTCGGCGAAGCCCTCCTCCTCGCCGCCGGTGAAGGGCTGCAACAACAGCAACCCGCCGTAGGTGCGGTCGAGGTCCCACGGCCGGCCGTTGGCCAGGTGATCGTCGAGGGAGTGGGGCTGATACTGCTGGAAGACCCAGACGTCGCTGTTCGCGCCGGCTAGGGGCGCACCCGCTTGGGATCAGCCAGTGCGGCCCGTCCGGCCGATGCGGTCGAGCCGGCTGTGGTGACGTTCGAGGGCGGCGTCGACCAGGTGCTCGATGAGGTCGGAGTACCCGATGCCGGTGGCTTCCCACATCTTGGGATACATCGAGATGGGCGTGAAGCCCGGGATAGTATTGACCTCGTTCACCAGCAGGCCCCGGCCGTTCTCCTCGTAGAAGAAGTCGACCCGGGCCATCCCGTCGATCCGGAGCGCGTGCCCTGCGGCCAGCGCCATGCCCTGCACCTCCTCGACCACCTCGCGGGGCAGCGGCGCAGGAACGAGCAGCTCGGCGCCGCCGTCGGTGTACTTGTCCTCGTAGTCGTAGAACTCGTGGCTGGGCCGCACTTCGCCCGGCAGGGAGGCCCGCAGCCGGCCGTAGCCGAGCAGCCCGCACTCGATCTCCCGGGCGGTGACCGCCTCCTCCAGCACGATCCACTCGTCGTAGGCGAGGGCCAGCTTGACCGCCGAGGCCAGTTCCTCGACATCGTGGGCCTTGCTGACCGCCACCGAGGAGCCAAGGTTGGCGGGCTTGACGAACAGGGGGAAGCCCAGTTCGGCGGCAGCCTCGTCGAGCGTGCCGTCGTCGACCTCGATGTCGCGCAGCGCCAGGTAGCGGACCTGGTCCATGCCGGCGCCGGCCAGCACGTCCTTGGCCATGGCCTTGTCCATGCACAGGGCGGACGCCAGCACGCCTGAGCCGATGTAGGGGATGCCGGCCAGCTCGAGCAGGCCCTGGATGGTGCCGTCCTCGCCCAGCGGCCCGTGGACGAGCGGGAAGGCGAGCGACTCGGGGGTGAGCACCGACGGGTCGACACCCGGGCCCTCGGCCACCAGCGACGTGGCGCCGGGCTGGTAGTCGGCCATGACCCACTGGCCGTCGTCGGCGATCCCCACGGGGACGACCTCGTACCGGTCCGGGTCGACCGAAGCAATCACATGGGCGGCGGTGACGCAGCTGACCTCGTGCTCAGCCGAACGCCCGCCGAAAAGGATGACCAGGCGCACGGCAGGCGAGTCTAGGGCGGGCTGGCCGGTGGCAGTGTTAGAGCGATGCGTCTGCCGGCCTCTTCCATCGCCACCGTCACCGGCGGCAGTCTCTCGGGGCCCGACGTGACCGTCGACGGCGCGACCATCGACTCCCGCCAGGTCCGCCCCGGCCAGCTGTTCGTCGCCCTGCGGGGGGCGAGGGACGGGCACGACTTCGTGGACGCGGCGATGAAGGCGGGCGCAGGCGCGGCGCTGGTCGACACCCCATCCTCCTCCGCCACGTGCGTGGTCGTGCCGGACACGTTCGTCGCTCTCACCGCGCTCGCCACCGCCGCCCGCGATCGGCTCCCGGCGCAGCTCATCGGCGTCACGGGCTCGGTGGGGAAGACGTCGACCAAGGACCTGTTGGCCGCTGCCCTCGGCCGCCGGTGGCGGGTGAGCGCCAGCCCGATGTCGTTCAACAACGAGCTGGGTGTTCCCCTGACCGTGCTCGAGACGCCGGAGGACACCGAAGTCGTGGTGGTGGAGATGGGCGCCCGGGGTCGGGGCCACATCGCCGCCCTGTGTGCCGTGGCCCGCCCGACCGTCGGCGTGGTGACCACCGTCGGCCTGTCCCACGCCGAGTTCTTCGGAACCCTCGACGACGTGGTGGAGGCCAAGGGTGAGCTCGTGGCCGCGCTGCCGGCCGACGGGACTGCGGTGCTCAACGCTGACATGGCCCTGGTGGCCGGTATGGCCACCCGTACTTCGGCCCGGGTGCTGACCTTCGGCCTCACCATGGGCGACGTCCGGGCCGAGCACGTGACGCTCGACGACGATCTGCGGCCGGCGTTCCGGCTCCGCTCACCCTGGGGAGACGCCGACGTCGCCCTGGCCGTGCGCGGGCACCACCAGGTCGGCAATGCCTTAGCCGCGGCGGCGGCCGCCCTGGCTTGCGACACACCCGTCGAGCAGATCGCCGCCGGCCTGGGCGACGCCCGACTCTCCCCATGGCGGATGCAGCTGGAGCGATCCCCGTCGGGCGCGCTCGTCCTGAACGACACCTACAACGCCAATCCCCTCTCGGTGGAGGCCGCGCTGCGGGCGCTGGCCGAGCTCCCCGCCGAGCGGCGGACAGCCGTGCTCGGGATCATGGCGGAATTGGGCGACGTCGGCCCCAGCGAGCACGCCCGCCTGGGCGCACTGGCACGGGACCTCGGCATACGGCTGATCGCCGTCGCTGCGCCGGCCTACGGCGGCGAGCCGGCGGCGGACCCAGCCGAGGCCCTGGACCGGCTCGGTCCGATCGGCCCAGGCGACGCCGTCCTCGTCAAGGGCAGCCGGGCTGCGGGCCTGGAGAGCGTCGCCGGTACGCTCGCCGCCTCCGTGAAGATCGCAGCCACATGAAGATCTATACAAAGCGGGGCGACGACGGCACCACCGGCCTGCTCTTCGGCGGCCGGATCCGCAAGGACGCTCCCGCCCTCGCCGCCTGCGGCGACGTGGACGAGTCCCAGGCCGCCCTTGGGCAGGCCCGGGCCACCGTCGAGAGGGGCTCGGAGGCCGACGGCCTGCTCGTGGGCCTCGAACGTGACCTGTGGGTGCTCATGGCCGAGGTGGCCACGGCGCCCGAGCACCGAGACCGCCTCGTCGCCGGCCAGACGCTCGTCACGCCCCAGATGGTCGACGCCCTCGAGCCGGTCATCGACGACCTGACCGGCCGGTTCGACCCGCCGACCGAGTTCGTCCTGCCCGGCCAGACCCCCACCGCGGCCGCCCTCGACCTGGCTCGCACCGTGGTGCGCCGGGCCGAGCGCAGCGCGCTGGCTGTGGCCGCCGAGGGGTCGTCTGTCGTCCCCTACCTCAACCGCCTTTCCGACCTGCTGTGGACAATGGCCCGCTGGCAGGAAGGCCAGGCTCTCCCCGCCCGCCTCCGCCCCGATCAGGAGTAGCCCATGCCGATCACCTTCACCCTGGCCGACGAGTTGCCGGCCGACGCCGGCGCCGTCGGCACGCCCGTCTTCCGCGGCCGCATCCTTCCGGCCGGGGCCGAGGCCGACCTCGATCTGAGCTTCCTCGCCGAGCGGGGGTTCGAGGGCCGTCCGGGCGAGGCGCTGGCCGTCCCCGCCGGCCGGGGGACGTGGATCGCCCTGGGGATGGGCGATCCCGACAAGGTGACGGCCGAGACCCTCCGCCGGGCGGCGGCGGCATTCGTGCGCAGCGCATGGCGGGACACCAAGGGCGCCACCACCCTCCTCAGCGCCGCCCCGCCCGAGCTCGATGCCGGTCTGGCCGCGCAAGCCGTGGCCGAGGGGGCAGCGCTCGCCGCCTACAAGTTCAGCCGGTACAAGGCCGACCCCAGGACGAGCAAGCTGGAGTCGATCGCCGTCGTCGGCACCGGCGATGCCGCCCGCCACGGGCTCGACCGCGGCGCCCGGGTGGCGGCCGGCGTCGCCCTGGCCCGGGACCTGGTCAACGAGCCCGCGGCGGCCATGACTCCCCGTCGGCTGGCGGAAATCGCCACCGAGGTGGCGGAGGCCGAGGGACTGTCCGTGACCGTGCTCGACGAGGTGGCCATCGCCGCCGAGAGGCTCGGCGGCCTCGCCGGCGTGGCCCTTGGGTCCGACGAGCCGGCCCGGCTGATCGAACTGGTCTACGACCCCCCCAACGGGGCGGACGCCTCCATCGCCCTGGTCGGGAAGGGCATCACATTCGACTCCGGAGGCCTCTCCATCAAGACCGCCGAGGGCATGGAGACCATGAAGACCGACAAGTCGGGCGCGGCCGCTGTGCTGGGCGCCATGTCGGTGATCGCCGCCCTGGCCCCCCCGGTCCGGGTGGTGGCCATCATGCCGGTCACCGAGAACATGCCCGGCGGTGCCGCGCTCAAGCCGGGCGACGTGCTCACCGCCCGCAACGGCAAGACCATCGAGGTGCTGAACACCGACGCCGAGGGCCGGCTGGTACTGGCCGACGGCCTGTCGCTCGCCGTGGAGGCCGGCGTCGACGCCATCATCGACGTGGCCACGCTCACCGGCGCCTGCGTGGTGGCCCTTGGTCGCAAGATCGCCGGCCTCATGGGTAATCACGCGGGTTGGATCGACCAGGTCGGCCAGGCCGCGGCCCGGGCCGGTGAGGACGTGTGGCCTTTGCCGCTCCCCGAGGACTACCGCAAGCTGATCGACTCCGACGTCGCCGACATCAAGAACATCAGCGGCGGCCGCTATGCGGGGGCGCTCACCGCCGGGCTGTTCCTCCGGGAGTTCGTGGGCGACGTCCCGTGGGCCCACCTCGACATCGCCGGCCCGGCCCGCAGCGACGAGGACGAGGGCTACCTGCAGAAGGGTGGCACCGGCTTCGGCGTCCGCACGCTGGTGGAGGCGGTGATGTCGTTCCGCAAGCCGTGACCGGCGGGTTTCCGCCCGTCAGCGGTCCAGCCAGGCCTGCACGGCCCGCGCCTCGGCGGAGGCGTGGTCGCGCAGGCCGGAGATGATCGCCCGCTCGACCTTCGACGCGACGAGGGGAGCACGGACGCGGAGGTCGCCGTCGATTCTTCGTCGGGTCCCCTCGGTGGTCGACTCGAGCGTCACCGTCGCCGAGCAGCTCAGACGGTCGGAGTAGTGGTCGGGCTCGACTCGAAGGGTGGTCCGGTGGGTGCGCCGGTCGAGCTCTGAGTGCTCGACCCAGGTGAGCCGCCCGGGATCGACCACCCTCGTGATGGCCGGCGCCAGATCTCCGACGAAGGCGTAGCGGACCTCCTGGTGCACCGTGTCGCCGTCGTCCACCTGCGCCAGCAGCTCAGGACGGCCGAGCTGGGGCAGCTTGGCCAGCTCGGTCAGCAGCGCAGGGTCGACGAATGCGGCCTCCACCACATCGAGTGGCGCGGAGAACCGCTGTTCGAGGGTGAACCGCACGTTCAGCTGTCCAGCGACGTGGAGGAGCGCACCGTGACCCGGTCGGCCACCTGCGGCGTGCCGCCGGCGTCGGCGTCGTCCAGCGCAGCCGCGGTCAGCCGGGCCATGCGGTCACAGGCGTGGCGGGCGAACCTCTCCTGCTGGCGGCGGCCGAAGACCCGCACGCCCAGGCGGACAATCGGGTTGCCGGCCGGCGCCCGTCGGGAGAACCGGCACGTGCGGAACTCCACGTCGCCGGTGTCGAGCCACTTCCAGACCTCGTAGTCCATCTGTCCCATTTCAAGGTGGCCCTGCAGGGTCCGGTAGTTCCAGCCCCACACACGGACCTCCCGGCCGTCGATCGTGCGGGTCTCGTCGACCACGCCGCCCACCCGCACACCGAAGCGGAAGCGCAGGCCGTGGAACCGGACCTCGAGGAGCATGTCGCGCTCCTCCAGCGGACGGTCCGGGTAGTAGACGGCACGGACGATCGACGGGTCGGCGAACTCATAGCGGCGCATCAGGCCCTGGGCGACCTCCCAGCTACCGCCTGGCGCAGGTGGCCCCGGCGGCTCGGAGGGCAGCGACTGGCAGTAGTCGTCGGACACCCAGCCCTCCGCAGGGGTAAGCCGGTCACGGTTCTCGAGCTCGAAGTTGAGGTTTTTGTCGTGCAGCTCGTCGAGCACTCGCCGAGCCGAAGGGTCGCCGAGCGACCGGTCGTGCTCGTCCTCGACGATCCGGGTCTCCACGTCGATGCCTCCCGCCAGGCGACCCCCCGCCACCGTCACCACCCTCTCGAGGAACGACGTCCACATGTGGAGCTGCACCTCCTTGGCCATGTGCGCCCGCTGGTACATGATCCGGGAGAGCTGGTCGCCGCTGCGGGCCCACGACTCGATGGTGAAGACCAGATCCCGCCGGTCGTCATCCTCGACCCGGAACTCGATCTGTCCGGCCTCCAGGTGGCCCTCGAGCGTTGCGAGGCGGAAGGATGTGGGCGTGCGGTCGACGACCCGAACCGGGCCGTCCCAGGGCCCGGGCATGCGGACGACGTACTCGTCCCCGGCCGCCACCGTCCCTTTCTCCCCCAGCACCTTGGTGAACCGGGCGAATTCGGTGGGCGCCACCTCGTTGAGGTCGGAGGCGATGCGGGCCATGAGCTCCTTGGCGGAGACCGACGGCTCGACGATGCGGGCCTGGTAGCGGCGGTGGTACAGCGGTCCCACCCCGTCGCCGGCCAGCTGAGCCTCCTCTTTCGACGCAGTGCGGGGGATCGGCGGAGGCCCGTCGCGCTCCATCGAGCCGGCCAGCTCCCGGCGGTGCAACGGCGTGATGCGCCACATGTAGGCCCAGCTCGTCGCCGCGATCCCCACCGGCCAGCCGGCGGCGGTGACGAGGCGGTGGGAGCGGGATGGTCGTCGGGGCACTGGTTCTCGGGTGGTAGCTCGGGTGTGTAGCTTGAGGCGGTGCTAGGGAAGGCGCTGCAAGGACGAGGGATACGGGGCTGGCACCTGCACGCCCTCTCCCTGTCGTCGATCGGCCTCTGCATCGTCCTGTGGATCCGGGCCAAGACGGTTGACCAGGAGGCGCGGGGCAACGCCGAGCGCCGGGCGCTCTTCGTGGGCCTGTGGCCCCCGATGTTCTGGCTGATCGGCGACTCGGTCGAGAAGCACGAATAGGGTCCGCCGGGGCATCGCCCCGCGTGTACCCAGAGGACCGACGGGCCAACCCGCGTCTAGCCGCCGAGCTCGGCCAGCCGCCGGTCGGCGTCGCGCCGCGCCGCAGTCGCCCGGGCGGCCGCCTCCTCGAAGCGCGACGCCTTGTCCTCGGCCAGCTCGGCCTCCTGCACGGCGGTCCGGAGCTTGCGCTGCGCCTCGGCGAGCAGGTCCTCCAGTCGGGCGATCTCCGCCTCAGCCTGCTCGGCCGCCTTGCGCATCTCCCTCACGCGGTCAATCGCCGTCCGTGACTGTGCAGACCGCTCCTCCCAGTCACGCCGGGCCTCGGCGGCCGTCTCCTGCGCCTTGCGCACCTTCGCCGGCGACGGGCCGGCGTCGCCTTCCGGCTCCGCCGGCTTCTTCCGCTCGGGCCGCGGTGCGGCTGGCGGCGCGTCGAGGACGCCGAAGCCGGACGGTGGCTGCAGCTCGGCCGAGAGCTGTCCACCGAGCACCGCAGTCGCGGCGTCGGCATCCAGCGACGCCGCCTCCAGCGTGGCCGTGACCTCACTCGTATGGACGCCGGCGCCTCCGCCCCGCTCGACCAGGAGAACGTCGACGCGATCGGCCAGTCGGGCCACTGCGTCCCGGCGGGCCCTCCCGGCCTGACGGAGGTCGCCGGGCTCGCCACCGGCCAGGGCCTCGCCCTGCGCTTCCCGCAGCGCCTCTCCAAGGGCCACGAGCTCCTCGACCTCGGCGCGGTGGCGGCGAACCAGTTGGTTCACCGCCCACGCTGCGGGCGTGGGCCGGCGCAGCTTCGCCACATCGGCGGCGAGCTCGCGATCTCCCGCCTTGCGCAGCGCCTTCGCCAGTTCGTTGCGGGCGGCGACGAAGTCGTTCGGATCGAGCCCGTACAGCCCGGTCGGGTCTCCCGGCTCTTGTTCGGCCATCGGGACAGTTCTAGTGCGGCGGGGTAGGAGGCGGGGGTGACGTTCGACTTCGACTTCGATCAGTTGTACCGGCCGGTGGCGCTGGCGTTCGGCGTGACGCCGGGGAGAGCGAGGGTCGACGTCGAGGACGGCCGGCTCGTTGCCCGATTCGGATTCTGGACCGTGGCGACCGACCTGGCCAACGTGGCCGGGACCGAGATCTCCGGGCCCTACCGGACGCTGACCACCATCGGGCCTGCCCACCTGTCACTGGTCGACCGGGGGCTGACGTTTGCGACCAACCCCCGGCAGGGCCTGTGCATCCGCTTCCACGAGCCGGTCGGAGGGCTCGAACCCACCGGACTTCTCCGGCATCCGGGTCTGACGGTCACGGTGGCCGATGTGGAAGGCTTGGCCGCCGCGCTCGCCGGCGGCGCCTGAAACAAAGGAGAACTTCATATGAGCACCGTCGCACGGGTGACCGAGATCAGCGCCATGTCACCGACCGGATTCGAGGACGCCATCAAGGTGGGTGTCGAGCGGGCCAGCCAGACCTTGCGCAACGTCACCTCAGCGTGGGTCAAGGAGCAGCAGGTCGACATCCGCGACGGCGCCATCGTCGGCTACCAGGTCAATCTCATGGTCACGTTCGTCCTCGACGACACCGACGGCTCGAAGATCTAGCCAGTCGTCGAGGGCTGCCAGTCGTCGAGGCTGCGGCTCAGGACAGGCGCGGGGGGCACCCGACCGCGCCCCTGATCACACACTGGTCGGTGCCGGCGCCGGAGTCGATCCGCTCGCCGGCTTCGGCCGAGATTCTGTCGTTCCCGGGGCCGGCGGAGGAGAAGTCGTTGCCGTCGCTCCCGGTGAGCGAGTCGTTGCCGAGCCCGCCGAACAACGTGTCGTTGCCCGGACCACCCGTCAACTGGTCGTCGCCGGCGAAGCCCAGGATGATGTCGTTGCCGCCCAGACCGGCGATTCGATCGGGGCCGGCGGTGCCGCAGATGACGTCGTCGCCCTCGGTGCCGAACGTTGCGTTCACGCCGTCGCTGTAGATCGTGCACAGGCGCTGCCAGTCGCACCGACCGTCGAAGTCGAACGCGTTGGTGAGCTGGGTCTTCCCGCTGCCGTCGGCCGCGTTCATGATCCAGACCTCGAAGTTGGCCCCGGATACCGAGAAGTCGACCCCGGCGGTCCCGGGGACCGGGTGCGACCAGATGATCTTGGTGCCGTCGGGCGACCAGGTGGCGATGCTGTCGTAGCCGGACTGGTTGGTCAGGTTCACCTGGTTCGACCCGTTGGCGTTCATGGTGAAGATCTCACTGTTGCCACCCGCACCGCGGGTGAAGGCGATCTTGGTCCCGTCGGGCGACCACTCCGGGGTGTTGTCGTTCGTCGCCGGGCTGTTCGTGAGGTTGACCAGGTTCCCGCCGAAGGGGTCCATGGACCAGATCTCGTTGTTCCCGGTGCGGTTGCTGTGGAAGATGATCGAGGTGCCGTCCGGCGACCACTTCGGCCAGTTGTCGACCGAGCCTGGGCTGATGGTGAGGTTGGTGTCGCCCGTGCCGTCGGCGTTGATCTTGAAGATCTCGGTGTTGCCCGTGCGGTTGCTCTGCACGACGAACTGGGACCCGTCCGGGTGGTAGGCGCGCGGGACGTCCTCGGGGCGACCGTTCTGCACGAGGAGCGTCTTGCCGCTGCCGTCGGGGTTCATGAGCCACAGCTCGAAGGTGTCGTCGACGGCCTGGCCCACCGACTCGGCCTCGTACAGGATCTTCGTGCCATCGGGGTGGAAGACCGGGTTGTAGTCAGTGATCGGGTTCTCGTCGGTGATGTTCGTTCGGTTACTGCCGTCCTGCCTCATCGTGTAGATCTCGAAGTCGACGACGCCCGCCACCCCGGTGGGCAGTGTCCCGCCGCACGCGATCAGGCCGTTGAGACCCTTGTTGCTGACGGCCATTGCCGGCCCGTCGGCGACGAGCAGCGTCCCTATCGACGCCATGACCATCGCAGCCGCCTTGGCGGCGCGCGTGCGCCCACTCCCCCGATGCATCGTCATCCCCATGTCCCCCGTTCACCGCCGGCGATCTAGTGCGCTACCAGAGTAGCCGCCGCTAGGTCAGGTCGACCTGTGAGTGGTCGCCGAGCATGAAGCGGTTGGCCCGGGGCCGGCGCTCGGAGCGGGTGACGACGACCTGCTTGCCGATGAGGGAGTCCTCGACCCGGGGGATGTCGACGATGCGGCTGTCGTCGAGGATGACCGAGTGCTCGATCTCCGAGCGGAGCACCTGGCAGCGCTCGGCGATGGAGGTGAAGGGCCCGACGAAGCTGTGCTCGATACGGGTGCCGGCCCCGATGATGGCCGGGCCACGGATCGTGGAGGCCACCACCTCGGCGCCCTCGCACACCACGACCCGACCCTCGATCTTCGACTCGGCGTCGACCGAGCCCTCGATGCGCTGGTCGAGCGTCTCCAGGATCAGCCGGTTGCCCTCGAGGAGGGCGTCGAGCTTGCCGGTGTCAATCCACCACCCGTCGACCACCTGGTGATGGACACGGTGACCGTTGTCGAGCAGCCACTGGATGGCGTCGGTGATCTCGAGCTCGCCCCGCCCGGAGGGCTCGATGGCCCGCACCGCCTCGTGGATGGTGGGGTCGAAGAGGTAGACGCCGACGAGGGCCAGGTCAGACGGCGGGTCCACCGGCTTCTCGACCAGGCGCAGGACCTCGCCGTCGGCGCCGATCTCGGCGACGCCGAAACGTTGCGGATCCGGCACGCGGGCCAGGAGGATCTGGGCGACCGCCGGCTTGGAGCCAGTGCCGATCCGCCCGTCGGCCTCGAAGCGCTCGACGAACCCCTTCACGCCCTGGCGGAGCAGGTTGTCGCCCAGGTACATGACGAAGTCGTCCTGGCCGAGGAAGTCGCCGGCGATCAGGACGCAGTGGGCCAGGCCGAGCGGCGCGTCCTGGGGGATGTAGGTGACCTTCAGCCCCCACGCCGAACCGTCGCCCACCGCAGCGCGGATCTCCTCCTCGGTGTCCCCCACCACCATGCCGACCTCGACGATCCCAGCCTCGGCCATCTGCTCGAGTCCGTAGAACAGAATCGGCTTGTTGGCCACCGGCACCAGTTGCTTGGCGCTGGTGTGGGTGATGGGCCGCAGCCGGGTGCCGGCGCCGCCGGCGAGGATCAGAGCCTTCATCGTTGCCTCTTGAACATCCGGCCGGTCTAGCCGCTCA
>Ga0136633_1001700_pt1 | contig 15865 bp, 12 predicted proteins | sample AntDrymeUQ832206_2_FD_105494 | JGI IMG/M metagenome (GOLD analysis project Ga0136633, IMG submission 105494) | Polar desert sand microbial communities from Dry Valleys, Antarctica - metaG UQ83 (22.06) | ecosystem: Environmental > Terrestrial > Soil > Desert | place: Antarctica: Dry Valley...
TGCACGGCACCGTTGCAGCGGTGGGCGGATTGCAACGCAGTGACCTGATCATCAGTCTCGGTGCACGCTTTGATGACAGGGTCACCGGGAACCTCGACTCCTTCGCGCCTAACGCCAAGATCATTCACGCCGACATCGATCCGGCAGAGATCGGCAAGAACCGAGCCGTCGATGTCCCGATCGTGGGTGACTGTCGTGAGGTGATCGCAGACCTCGTGGTGGCCCTGCAGACGGAGTCCGATGCCGGCAACCAGGGTGACTACGAGGCGTGGGTGGAGTTCCTCGCCGGGGTGAAGCTGAAGTACCCCCTTGGCTACGACACGCCCGAGGACGGCACGCTGGCGCCGCAACTCGTCATCCAGCGACTGGGCAAGATCGCCGGACCGGAGGCGATTTACGTCGCGGGTGTCGGGCAGCACCAGATGTGGGCAACCCACTACGTGCAGTACGAGAACCCCAACACCTGGATCAATTCTGGTGGTCTCGGCACCATGGGCTTCTCGGTCCCGGCTGCCATGGGAGCCAAGGTCGGCAAGCCCGACTCGACCGTGTGGGCGATCGACGGCGACGGCTGCTTCCAGATGACCAACCAGGAGCTTGCGACCTGCACGATCGAGGAAATCCCGATCAAGGTGGCCATCATCAACAACGAGTCGCTCGGCATGGTCCGTCAGTGGCAGACACTCTTCTACAACAAGCGTTATTCCAACACCGACCTTCAGTCCAAGCGAGTCCCCGACTTCGTCAAACTAGCGGAGGCGTACGGCTGCGTGGGACTCTCCTGCGACAGCGCGGAAGAGGTGGACGCCACCATCAACAAGGCGATGGAGATCAACGACGTGCCGGTGGTTGTCGATTTCCGGGTGCACAAGGACGCAATGGTCTGGCCGATGGTCGCTTCGGGAACCAGCAACGACGACATCAAGTTCGCGCGGGACATGGCGCCCGCCTTCGACGAGGACGACCTGTGAAGAAGACGACCTGTGAGGGCCTGATCAGATGAGTAGACACACACTGTCGGTTCTGGTCGAGAACAAGCCCGGCGTGCTGGCCCGGATCGCCGGCCTGTTCAGCCGACGCGGCTTCAACATCGACTCGCTTGCTGTGGGTCCGACCGAGCACCCAGAAGTGTCCCGGATGACGATCGTCGTCAACGTCGAGGACTCGCCTCTCGAGCAGGTGACCAAGCAGCTCAACAAGCTGGTCGAAGTGATCAAGATCGTTGAGCTCGACGGCGCCACATCGGTGACCCGTGAGCTCCTGCTGGTGAAGGTCAAGGCCGATGCCGAGACCAGACGTCAGGTCCTGGAGACGGTCCAGCTGTTCCGCGCCAAGGTCGTCGACGTCGGCACCGATGCGGTGACGATCGAGGTGACCGGCGACGCCGGCAAGCTTGAGGCGTTCCTGCGCATGCTCGAGCCGCTCGGGGTCCGCGAGCTCGTCCAGTCCGGCATGGTTGCCATCGGCCGTGGCGGGCGATCCATCACGGAGAGAACCCTGCGACCGGTGCCCGTCCCCACCAGACCCGCTGCCAGCTGAGACATCCACCCTGGAGACATCCTCTGTGGCCGCCGTACACCTCACGAAAACCAAGTTGTTCATCACCTCAAGAAGGAGACCCGACCGTGGCTGAGATGTTCTACGACGATGACGCCGACCTTTCCGTAATCCAGGGCCGCAATGTTGCCGTGCTCGGTTACGGCAGCCAGGGACATGCGCACGCGCTGTCGCTGCGCGACTCCGGCGTCGACGTACGCGTCGGGCTGCCCGAGGGCTCCAAGAGCCGGGCGAAAGCCGAAGCCGAAGGACTGCGCGTCCTCACGCCGGCCGAGGCCGTCGAAGAGGCTGACCTGATCATGATCCTGGCTCCCGACCACGTCCAGCGAAAGCTGTACACCGAGTCGGTCGAGCCCAACCTGGTTGAGGGCGACGCCTTGTTTTTCGCGCACGGCTTCAACATCCGCTTCGGCTACATCACGCCGCCCGAAGGTGTCGACGTCGCCATGGTCGCGCCGAAGGGCCCCGGCCACCTGGTCCGGCGCGAATACTCCGAAGGCCGAGGTGTCCCGGTCCTCGTCGCCGTCGAGAAGGACGCGACCGGCAAGGCTTGGGAACTCGCGCTCGCGTACGCCAAGGGGATTGGCGGCCTGCGCGCAGGCGGCATCAAAACCACGTTCACCGAGGAGACCGAGACTGACCTCTTCGGCGAGCAGGCCGTCCTGTGCGGCGGCGTCTCCGAGCTCGTGATGAAGGGCTTCGAGACACTGACCGAGGCCGGCTACCAGCCCGAGGTCGCCTACTTCGAGTGCCTGCACGAGCTCAAGCTCATCGTCGACCTAATGTACGAAGGTGGCATCGCCAAGCAGCGCTGGTCGGTTTCCGACACAGCCGAGTACGGCGACTACGTCTCCGGACCGCGTTTGATCGACGACTCGGTCAAGGACCGGATGAAGGACGTGCTCGCGGACATCAAGAACGGCTCCTTCGCCCAGCGTTTCATCGACGACCAGGACGCCGGTGGTCCTGAGTTCAAGGCACTGCGCGAGAAGGGCGAGAAGCACCCGATCGAGGAGACCGGTCGCGAGCTGCGCAAGCTGATGTCCTGGGTGAAGTCGCACGACGCCGACTACACAGAAGGCACCGCCACCCGCTAACCCGTGTTGAGTGGGCGCGCTTTGCGGGTTGAGTGGGCGCCTTTGGCGGGTTGAGTGGGCGCGATTGAGGGCTCGGCTGATCAGGTAGGGTTCGTGGTGGGCACAGCGTCGTGCACGGCCACTCTCGCAACAGCGAGCAGCAGCGCCACATCTTGCCGACTCACCATCACTAAGGAAATCCAGTGAGCAAGCCCGTCGTACTCATCGCCGAAGTCCTCAGCCCCGCCACCGTCGATGCACTGGGGCCGGACTTTGAGATCCGCCATTGCAACGGCGCCGACCGCGCCGAGCTGCTTCCGGCACTTGCCGACGCCGACGCCCTCCTCGTGCGCAGCGCGACCAAGGTCGACGCAGAGGCACTCGCGGCTGCGAAGAAGCTGAAGGTCATCGCGCGCGCCGGGGTGGGTCTCGACAACGTCGATGTGAAGGCCGCGACCCAGAACGGTGTGATGGTCGTCAACGCACCGACGTCCAACATCGTCTCCGCTGCCGAGCTCGCGGTTTCGTTGATGCTGGCCGCCGCGCGTCATGTGGCTCCCGCGAACGCCGCGTTGAAGAACGGCGAGTGGAAGCGCAGCAAGTACACCGGAATCGAGATGTACGAGAAGACCGTCGGTATCGTCGGTCTCGGCCGGATCGGTGTCCTTGTGGCGCAGCGTCTTTCGGCGTTCGGGATGAAGGTCATCGCCTACGACCCCTACGTGCAAGCCGGTCGCGCCGCCCAGATGGGCGTGCGGATGGTCACCCTCGACGAGCTCCTCGAGGAGTCCGACTTCATGTCGGTGCACCTGCCTAAGACCCCTGAGACGCTCGGCCTGATCGGCGAGGACGAGCTCGCCAAGGTCAAGCCGTCCCTCGTGCTGGTCAACGCCGCGCGTGGTGGCATCGTCGATGAGCACGCGCTGTACGTGGCGATCAAGGAAGGCCGCATTGCCGCGGCCGGTCTCGACGTTTTCGCCAGCGAGCCGTGCACCGACAGCCCGCTCTTCGAGTTCGAGAACGTCGTCGCCACACCGCACCTCGGCGCCTCGACGGATGAGGCCCAGGAGAAGGCCGGTGTGGCCGTCGCGAAGTCGGTACGTCTCGCACTGTCGGGCGAACTTGTCCCCGACGCGGTCAACGTCCAGGGCGGGGTGATCGCCGAGGACCTGCGCCCAGGCCTTCCTCTCACCGAGAAGCTCGGTCGCATCTTCACTGCGCTCGCCGGTGAGGTCGCGCAGCAGCTGGACGTCGAGGTGCGTGGCGAGATCACGCAGTACGACGTGAGGGTGCTCGAGCTCGCGGCCCTGAAAGGTGTCTTCTCCGACGTAGTGGAGGAGCAGGTGTCCTACGTGAACGCCCCACTCCTCGCGGCCGAGCGAGGTGTCGCCGTACGCCTTGTAACCGATCCTGACAGCCCGGACCACCGGAACCTGATCACGTTGCGCGGCACGCTCGCGGACGGTTCGCAGGTGTCGGTGTCCGGAACTCTGGTCGGCATCGCCCAGCGCGAACGGCTTGTCGAAATCGACGGGTACGACGTCGACATCGAGCCCACCCAACACCTGGCGTTCTTCCGCTACGCGGATCGTCCCGGCATGGTCGGTACGGTCGGCGGAATTCTAGGACAGGCCGACGTGAACATCGGGGGCATGCAGGTGGCTCGCGACACGAAGGGTGGGCACGCGCTGGTCGCGCTGTCGGTCGACTCGGCCATTCCCGCCACGGTGCTCGAGGAGATCAGGGCAGCAATGGATGCCGAATCCGTGCGCGCAGTCGACCTGACCGAGTAACCAACCGGCCCCAACGAGCCGTTGGCTGGTTGCTTGGCGGAGTCGTCGACCTGGGCGAGCCCCTGCCCTAGCGCTTGGTGGCGATGAGGACGGATGCGTCCGTGGCCACCATCACCTCGGCGGTCGTGAACCGTTCGTCGGTCAGCCACTGCTCACGGAGGGTGTCGACGCGGCCGGCGAAGACCGGGGGCCACGACTCGCAGGGGGTGAAGTCGTCGAGCACCACAACGCCACCGGGTTCGACCAGATCGATGATCGTGTCGGCGCCGCTGTTCTTCGGCTCCCGTGCGTCGAGGAACAACAGGGAGAACGGTCCGCGGTCGCGCAGCGTCGACCAGTCCGCTGAGAGGACCTCGACCTGCTTGTCGTCCTCGAAGACCTCCGCGGCTGCCATAGCGAGCTTCGGGTCGAGCTCGGCAGTCAGGATCTTGGCGTCGGCGCGAGCCCCGGTGCGCAGCCACGCCGTACCCACGCCGCATCCGGTGCCGAACTCGGCGAGGGTTCCACTGCGCGTCGCGGCGAGAGCGGCCAGCAGACGCCCGGTCTCGTTGCGACAGCACGACACGTAACCATGTTTGCGGGACACGGCGAAAGCACGAGAAACGATGGCCGGAAGCTCGGGTGGGGCGCTCATATCTGCAGTGTCTCAAATGCTGTGACCGCATCCAAGGGTCGGGACGTCGTCTCATTATTTGATACGACCCTCAAAGCGCCGGACGTGGAGTGCGCCCCGTTGCTAGGGTTTCACCATCATGCGGAGCTTTTTCGTACTTATCAGCCGCCGTGGCGGGGCCTCTCAGTAAGGCCACCTCGCTGCGGTGTCTGGCATGTCCGGCCTTCACGAAGAATCTCCGCAGTGAGCAGCGAATTAGCGCATCACCTGCACCCTCGTACGAGATCCCCTCGCGTACTGCGTAACCCGCAACCGAGGATCGAGTCTCTTTCGCTTGCAGCGGAGTTCAGCCCCACCGAATGTGGTGGGGCGCCTAAGGATCGTTCGCGGTAACCCCGCCGGATCCGCTGCAGCTCTTCCCAGACATCGGCGTCAGCGTTGACGCCTCTCGATTCCATATGGAGTAACGCCATGTATGACATGTATCCCGAATGGGGCCCGTCCGCTCACCGAGAGACGACCAACAACGAGTCGGCCCTGCAGTCGGTTCAGTCGGGTCTCGACCTCAGAGACAACGGCGGCGAGCGACCCGACGACAACTAGAGTCTCGCCTTATGACGCAGTCGTTGAAGCTCGCCGTTATCCCTGGCGACGGCATCGGTCCCGAGGTCATCGCGGAGGCACTCAAAGTGCTCGAGCAGGTGGCCTCGGCCGATGTGAAGTTCGAAACCACTCGCTACGACCTCGGAGCCGGGCGGTACCTCTCCACGGGGGAGGTGCTGCCCGACTCGGTCCTCGCCGAGATCAAGGATCACGACGCGATCCTGCTCGGTGCTGTGGGTGGCAAGCCAGGTGACCCGAGCCTGCCACCGGGCATCCTCGAACGCGGACTCCTGCTACGTCTGAGGTTCGAGCTCGACCACTACGTCAACCTGCGCCCGTCCCGGATCTTCCCGGGGGCCATCTCCCCGTTGGCGAACCCGGGCGTGGTCGACTTCGTGGTCGTGCGTGAAGGGACGGAGGGGCCGTACGTCGGCAACGGTGGCGCGCTCCGGGTGGGGACGCCGGCCGAGATCGCCACTGAGGTCAGCGTGAACACGGCGTTCGGTGTCGAACGCGTGGTCCGTGATGCGTTCACCCGGACGAGCAAGCGTCCTCGCAAGAAGCTGACTCTGGTGCACAAGACCAACGTGCTCGTGCACGCCGGCGCCGTGTGGTCACGGATCGTCGCAGAGGTCGGCAAGGAGTTTCCCGATGTCACGGTGGACTACCTGCACGTCGACGCGGCGACCATCTTCATGGTCACCGACCCGTCACGCTTCGACGTGATCGTCACCGACAACCTTTTCGGCGACATCATCACCGACCTCGCGGCGGCGATCACCGGCGGCATCGGGCTCGCGGCCAGCGGAAACATCAACCCCGATCGCACCACACCCAGCATGTTCGAGCCCGTGCACGGGTCCGCGCCAGACATCGCCGGACAGCAGAAGGCCGATCCGACTGCGGCGATTCTCTCCGTCGCACTTCTCCTGGACCATCTCGGGCTTGACGATGCCGCCAAGAGGGTCGAGTCGGCGGTTATCGCGGATCTGGCGGAGCGCAGCGATGGCGCCCGTCGTACTTCTGAGGTCGGCGACGCGATCGCCGACCGGGTGTCGGGCTGACACCGGTAACGTGCACTTCATGGAAAGCTCGCTTCAGATCAAGGTCTCGGCCAACCCGAGTCCGGTCAGCGCGGAACGCCTCGCTGAGATCCTCGCCAACCCCGGGTTCGGTCTGCATTTCACCGACCACATGTTCACCACGACGTGGACGCCAGACAAGGGTTGGCACGACGCCACGGTGACGGCGTACGGACCGATCTCGATGGATCCGGCGACGGCGGTGTTGCACTACGCGCAGGAGATCTTCGAGGGGATGAAGGCATACCGTCACGACGACGGATCTGTGTGGACCTTCCGTCCCGAGGAAAACGCGGCCCGCATGGAGCGGTCGGCCAAGCGCCTCGCGCTCCCCAGTCTTCAGCCGGCCGACTTCGTCGCATCGGTCGACGCGTTGATCAAAGAGGACGAGCAGTGGGTTCCTGACGCGGCAGGGGAAAAGAGCCTCTACGTCCGTCCGTTCATGTTCGCGTCCGAGGTATTCCTCGGCGTGCGACCGGCCAGGCAGGTGACGTTCATGGTGATCGCGTCGCCTGCCGGTGCGTACTTCGCCAAAGGGCTGAAGCCGGTGTCGATCTGGCTGAGTGAGGAGTACTCGCGCGCCGGCATCGGCGGCACGGGAGCGGCCAAGACCGGAGGCAACTATGCAAGCTCGCTGATCGCACAGCAGGAAGCGACGGAGAATGGCTGCGACCAGGTCGCGTTCCTCGACACCGTCGAAAGGAAGTGGATCGAAGAACTCGGCGGGATGAACCTCTTCTTCGTCTACGAAGACGGCTCGATCGTCACTCCCGAGCTTTCCGGTTCGATTCTCGCGGGTATCACGCGCGCCTCGATCATCGACCTGTGCCACGATCTCGGCCACAAGGTCGAGGAACGTAGGTTCTCCGTCGACGAGTGGCGCGGAGACGTGGAGTCCGGTCGCATCGTCGAGGTGTTCGCCTGCGGTACGGCGGCCGTGGTCACCCCGGTCGGCAAGCTCAAGTGGCGCGGTGGTGAGTGCAACAGCGGTGGCACGACCGGCGAGGACACCGGTCCGGTGACGTTAGAGGTGCGCCGGGCGCTGGTCGACATCCAGTACGGCCGCGCCGATGACACGTTCGGTTGGATGCACCGGGTCCTCTGACCGCCACAACACGCATTCGTGACCACCGCTCGGTTACCGTTGGGCGGTGCGAATGATGAGGTCGCAGCCATCGGCAACGTCCGACGGGCCGCGCGTCGGGGACTACCGCCTTCTGACCAAGATCGGTGAGGGCGGTATGGGCGTTGTCCATCTCGCACAAGCCCCGGACGGACGCAGGGTCGCCCTCAAGGTGCTGCGGCCTCACATCATCGGTGACGACGAGGCCCGCAGACGACTCTCCCGCGAGGTGGCTTCGCTGCGCCGTGTGACGAGCCCGCGGATCGCGGAGATCATCGACGCCGACCCGTGGGCCGAGACGCCGTTCGTCGCGACTCGCTACGTTCCCGGGCTGTCGCTGCACGAGCACATCCGGCAGGAAGGTCCGATCAAGGGTGACGACCTCCGCTGGTTCGCGGCGGGTCTGGCCGAAGCGGTCATCGCGGTGCACGACGTTGGAGTGCTGCACCGCGACATCAAGCCGTCGAACGTTCTCCTCGAGGGCCGCTCGCCGGTGCTCATCGACTTCGGACTCGCCCGCCTCGCCGAGGACCCGCGGCTCACCATGACCGGCTGGTTGCTCGGCACTCCGGGGTACCTCGCGCCCGAGATCCTGTACGGCGACGACGCGACCACCGCCTCGGACGTGCACTCCTGGGCGGCGACGGTGGTCTTCGCGGCTACGGGAGCGCCACCGTTCGGACGTGGGCCCGCGATGGCGATCATGGACCGGGTCCGACGCGGCGAGCACGACCTGTCCGCCGTGCCGTCCGACCTCTTGCCGATCCTCCGGCAGTGCCTCGAGCCGGACCCGGTCGACCGCCTGAGCATGGCAGCCTTGTTGTCGACGCTTCACAACCGAGTGCCCCATCCACGCGCTGACCAGGACGAGTTCACGATGCCGTACTCGTTGCTCGCGACCGACGACGACCCGACTGACCTGTTGCGCACTGACGTGCTGCGGGCGGGCCTCGCCACGAAGAGCATCGAGGACGCACCGACAACGACAGCGCCGGAACTTTGGCGCCCGTTGCCGTCCGGCCTCGCCAAGTTCCAGCGGGGTTGCCTGCTCTCTGGCATGTTCGCGGTCGTGACGGTGGGCTTCGCGTTGGCGCCGTACCTCTCCCTGGCACTGGTTGCCCTTGCAGCGCTGGCGATCCGGGCGATCTCGTGGACCACCGAGTCTGCCCTTGAGCGCCAGCGCCTGCGCGGACGACGGCGTTGGTACGACGGCCCGCTAACCACCGTGTCGTTGCCCTGGTACGTCGTCGTTGCGACCGGGGGGACACTCATGCTCCTGCTCTGGTCCACAGCAGTGGCGTTGATCGTGGGACTGGCCTACCTCCCGTTCGGCCTGCCACTGGTCCCGGGTCTGCTGTTCATGGGCGGCGTGCTCGCGTTCTCGCTGTGGTGGGGCCCGGGCTCACGTCGGGTGCGGGTGCCCGTGCGAAAGCTCGTGGTCCGGGCCACCCGGCGGACGTGGCTCGGCTGGGTCGCCAGCGGTGCACTCGTGGCAGTCGTGCTGCTCGTTGCCTTCGCCCTGATAAGCGACGGTGTGATCTGGGACCCGCAGCCCGGACCACCATGGCGCGAGGGCACGATGCTCGGCGACGTCGTGGATTTCCTCTAGAGCGATGACTCCCGATCGATGACGCCCGAGCGATGACGCCCGAGCGATGGCCAAGGCCGATATCCGAGATCGGGTTCCGCGAAATGGACGTCTCTGGCAGACTCGTTGACGTGAGCCAGCAGTTCGTCAGGATTATTCAGTAGCGCGCCAGGATTCTTGGCGCGCTGACCTCTCGTATCCACGGGAGGTTTTTTTGTTGCCCGGCACCAGTCAACTGATCAGGGATGAAGATGAGCACACCCGGAGACTTCCACGTCTATGACACGACGCTGCGAGACGGTGCGCAGCAAGAGGGATTGAACCTCTCTGTCGCCGACAAGCTCAACATCGCTCGTCAGATCGACGGACTGGGTGTCGGTTTCATCGAGGGTGGCTGGCCCGGCTCGAACCCCAAGGACACCGAGTTCTTCCGTCGTGCCCAAAGTGAGCTCGACCTGGTGCATTCCCAGCTCGCGGCCTTCGGTGCCACGAGGAGAGCCGGCATGAAGGCCGCCGACGACCCGCTGGTCGCGGCCCTTCGTGACAGTGGAGCCGGTGTCGTCACGCTCGTCGCCAAGTCGCACGACCGGCACGTCGAGTTGGCGCTTCGGACAACGCTGGCGGAGAACCTCGCGATGATCCGGGACACCGTCACCCATCTGCGCGACGAGGGCAAGAAGGTGTTCCTTGATGCCGAGCATTTCTTCGACGGGTACCGCGACAACCGCGACTACGCGCTCGAGGTCCTGCGCACCGCGTACGACGCGGGTGCCGAGGTCATCGCCCTGTGCGACACCAACGGAGGCATGTTGCCGGACTGGGTCTCCGAGGTCGTCCATGACGTGATCGAGTCGACCGGCGTACGCGTCGGAATCCACTGCCACAACGACACTGGCTGCGCCGTCGCCAACACCCTTGCCGCGGTCGACGCGGGAGCCACCCATGTGCAGGGAACGCTGAACGGGTACGGCGAGCGCACCGGCAACGCGGACCTCGTCTCGGTGGTGGCGAACCTCGAGCTCAAGCTCGGTCAGAAGGTGCTTCCCGACGGACTGCTGAGCGAGGCGACACGGATCGCGCACGCGGTTGCCGAAGTCACTAACTTCCCGCCCGCCTCGCGTCAGCCCTATGTCGGTGTGAGTGCGTTCGCGCACAAGGCGGGTCTGCACGCGAGTGCGATCAAGGTCGACCCCAGCCTCTACCAGCACATGGAGCCGACCCTGGTCGGCAACGACATGAGGCTGCTGGTCTCGGAGATGGCAGGGCGCGCCAGCATCGAGCTCAAGGGTCGAGAGCTGGGATTTGAGCTCGGCGCGGACAGTGACAAGGAGCTGGTCACCAGGATCACCAACCGGGTGAAAGAGCTGGAGGCCGGTGGCTACACGTTCGAGGCGGCGGATGCCTCGTTCGAGCTGATGCTCGTCGAAGAGGTCGAGGGTGCCCGTCCGTCGTACTTCCATGTCGAGTCCTGGCGGGTGATCACCGACTCGACGCCCGGTGGTGAAGCGCTCTCGGAGGCGACCATCAAGCTGAACGCCGGTGGCAGCCGGATCATCACTACAGGCGAGGGAAACGGTCCGGTCAACGCACTCGACCATGCGCTGCGTGAAGCGATCGGTCAGGCGTACCCGGAGGTCGCGAAGTTCGAGCTCATCGACTACAAGGTCCGCATCCTCGACCAAGGACATGGCACGGATGCGGTGACCCGGGTGCTGATCGAGACCAGCGACGGTGAGAGCTCGTGGGTGACGGTGGGGGTGGGCCACAACGTGATCGAGGCGTCGTGGGACGCACTGGTCGACGCGGTCACATTCGGGCTGCGCCGTCACGGGCAGAAGTCACAGTAGCCTCGGGCCATGGCCGAACTGCATGACCTCACCGCACTCGAGCAAGCCGCTGGGATCCGGGCGAGGGAAATCTCCCCGACCGAGCTGGTCGACCATTACCTGGAGCGCATCGACCGACTCTCGGCAAGCGTCGGTGCCTTCGTCACCGTGACCGACGAACTCGCACGCAGGCAGGCCAAACTCGCCGAGTCACGCCTGGCCCAGGACGACCTTCCTGTCCTGTTTGGCGTTCCCACCGCGATCAAGGACTTGAACCAGACCGCTGGCATTCGCACGACCTTCGGGTCGGCCACCACGGAGCACTTCGTGCCCGATGTCTCCGATGAGGTGGTGCTTCGCATCGAGCGCGCAGGAATGATCAGCCTCGGTAAGACGAACACGCCTGAGTTCGGTTCCCCGTGCTACACCGAGCCCGATGTGGCACCGCCGGCCCGCACGCCGTACGACCTCGACCGGATGGCAGGCGGTTCCAGCGGGGGAGCCGGAGCTGCCGTCGCTGCTGGTTTGGTCCCGCTCGCGCAGGGATCTGATGGAGGTGGCTCGATCCGAATCCCGGCCAGCTGTTGCGGGCTGTTCGGTCTCAAGCCGAGCCGTGGTCGGATCAGTGGCGCACCGATGTACGGCGACCCGATCGGGCTGGGAACCTCCGGACCGATGGCGAGAACTGTTCGCGATGCGGCAGCGATGCTCGACGTGATGGCCGGAGCAGCAGTCGGTGACCCGACCTGGGCGCCGCCGCTGCCACGTGGCGAGAGCTACCTGGACTGGTGCGACAGGGAGCCCAGACGGCTGCGGATCGCGAGGTTCAGCACGCCGATGATCGCCGATGCCGAGGTGCACGACGACTGCCTCGTCGCGTATGAACACGCGACGTCGCTGTTGGAACGACTCGGCCATGACGTCGAGGTGATCGACATACCATTTCCGCCGGAGATGGTCGCGGCCTTCGAGAGCTGCTGGTCGGTGCTCACCGCGCTCTCACCTGCACCGGCCGGATCCGAGGGCAGGTTGCGGCCGCTGACCCGCTGGCTGCAGGAACGGGGCCGCAGTGTTTCTGGTCCCGCCTTCGGTTTGGCGATCGGCGAGCTCCGAAGGATCGCCGCGGCGGGCTTGACGAAACTGGCGCCGTACGACGCGGTGCTCACGCCCACTCTCGCCCAGCCGCCATTGCGCATTGGGGAGATCCGTGACGACTCGGACCCTGCACGGGACTTCGAGAACCAGAAGCGGTTCACGCCGTACACGTCGCCGTGGAACCTGACCGGGATGCCAGCGGTGTCCCTGCCGCTGCACATGACGGCGGACGGGCTCCCCGTCGGTGTGATGCTCGCCGGCCGGCCTGCCGCGGATCACCAGCTTCTCGCCCTGTCGGCGCAGATCGAGGCGGCTGCACCGTGGATCGATCGACACCCGCCCTGCTGGTGAGCGGGTCCATAAAGACGATCACGACCCTTCGGACATGCACTCGCGCGAACGTCGTCGCCGGTTCAGGCGTGAGCGAGGGACCGGACCGCGTCGAGTGCATGTCCTTGTGGTCGTGTTCAGCCCGCGAGCAGGCGTTCGGTTTCGTCGATCAGTCGCTGACGCAGGGGAGCACCCCGTTCCGCGAACGAGCGCTGGGCGGCGGCGTACTCCGCCTTGCCAGATACCGTCTCGATGCGCACCGGCGGGTACCCGAGCGAGGACAGGTCGTACGGCGACGCGCGCATGTCGAGCACCCGGATGTCTCGCGCCAGCGAAAAGCAGTCCGCGACCAGGTCGGAGCACACGAGAGGCGAGAGCCGGAAGGCGTGCTTGTAGAGGTCCATCCCCGCATGGAGGCAGCCGGGTTGTTCGAACGACGCCCGGTCGTCGCTACTCGGCTGGAGAACGTTGAGCGGCCGGGCCGGGGAGGTGAAGAAGCGGAAGGCGTCGAAGTGGGAGCACCCGATCCGGTGCGACTCGACCACCTGGTCGGTGCCGGACGGTCCGAGCCGCAGCGGCCACGACGAGTGACGCACCTCGGACTGGTCGAGCCGGTAGACCATTGCCCACTCGTGCAACCCGAAGCAGCCGAGCTGGGCGGGCCGGTTCGCCGTGGCAGTCAACAGGGTGTGCAGCGAGGAGACGAGCGGCCGCTGCGACGCGACGTACTCCTGCGAAACCGTGACCCCGTCGGCGGCGGTGCCGGTGGCGACGTACCCCTTGAGTCCGAGGTACGACGAGCCACAGGCGATCGTGACCCCGAAGCCGGGATGCCAACGTCGAAGTGCGGCCGGTCGCTGCGAGTAGTAGGTGAACAGAAAGTCCTCGACGGGGTGTCCCTCACCTGCCTCTTTGCGTCGGAGGTGCGGCTCGATCCAGGCATCGACACGTCGCTCGTGCGCCGCCGTCCGGGCACGGCACGATGCCTCGTCGAGCACGGTGCTGGACGAGTCGACGGCGGTCACCTCGGGTCTATCCACAGGTACGAGGGTAGTAACCGGGCGGCACCCGCAGCGCAGGTAGGCTCGACCCCGTGCGTATCGCGAGGTTCACCACCGGAGAAGACCCCCAGTACGGCGTCGTCACCGGCGATGTCGATGACTTCGGCGCCCCCGATGAGGAGGCGATGGTTGTCGCGCTGGCCGGCGACCCGCTGTACGTCGGTGTGCAGCTGACCCAGGAGCAGCACAAGTTCGCCGATGTCCGGCTGCTGGCCCCGGTCATCCCGCGCAGCAAGGTGGTCGGGATCGGCCGCAACTACGCCGCCCACGCTGCGGAGTTGGGCCACGACGTTCCGGCGGAACCGTTGATGTTCCTCAAGCCGAACACCACCGTCGTTGGCCCACGGGACCCGATCTTCTATCCCAGGCAGAGCAAGTCCGTGCACTACGAGGGTGAGCTCGCGGTCGTCATCGGCCGGATCTGTCGCGACGTGACTCCCGATCGGGTCAAGGACGTCATCTACGGCTACACGATCGGCAACGACGTGACCGCGCGCGACCTGCAGACCAGCGACGTGCAGTTCACCCGGGCCAAGGGCTTCGACTCCTTCTGCCCCCTCGGCCCATGGATCGAGACCGACCTCGACACCAGCGACTTGAGCGTGCAGACCCACCTCAACGGTGACCTGATGCAGGACGGATCGACCAAGGACATGATCTTCGACGTGGCCGCACTGGTCGCGTATGTCTCCTCGGTGATGACGCTGCTGCCTGGCGACGTCATCCTCACCGGCACTCCCGAAGGGGTTGGTCCCATGAACCCCGGCGACGAAGTAGATGTCACCATCTCCGGCATCGGAACTCTGACAAACAAGGTGGTAGCCCGTGACTGACGCGCCCCCCAACGATATGGGCGTTCTGGGCGACATCGCTCCAGAAGAGGTCAGGGTCCGGTTCCCGCCGTCCCCGACCGGTTCCCTGCACGTCGGGAACGTTCGGAGTGCCCTGTTCAACTGGGCGTTCGCCCGGCACTTCGGCGGCACGCTGGTGCTCCGCATCGAGGACACCGACCTCGCTCGAAACACCCCCGAGGGCTACGCGTCGGTGATCGACTCGCTGCGCTGGCTCGGCATCGACTGGGACGAGGGTCCCGAGGTTGGCGGCCCCTACGCGCCGTACTACCAGTCCGAGCGTTTCGACCAGTACGCCGCGATCGCGACGCAGTTGCGCGAGGCCGGAAAGGCCTACGACTGCTTCTGCTCCCAGGAGGAGGTCGACGAACGCCGCGAGATGGCGAAGAGCCAGAACCGGGCGAGCGGGTACGACGGTCACTGCCGCTCGCTCACACACGAACAGGTCGATGCTTTCATTGCCGAAGGACGCAAGCCGATCCTGCGGTTCCGGATGCCAGACCAGCCCATCGTGTTCGAGGACCTCGTCCGGGGTGAGATCACGTTCCTCCCCGAGCATGTCCCGGACTTTGCCCTGGTGCGCGCGAACGGCCATCCCCTTTACACACTGGTGAATCCGGTCGACGACGCGTTGATGGAGATCACCCACGTCCTGCGCGGCGAGGATCTGCTGTCCTCGACCCCGCGTCAGATCGCGTTGTACGACGCGCTCGCCGAGCTCGGTGTGGGACGAGGCGCTCCGCGATTCGGGCACCTGCCGATCGTGATGGGCGACGGCAACAAGCGGCTCTCCAAACGCGACAAGGGCTCCGGCCTCACCGAGTACATCGAGCGTGGCTTCCTGCCCGAGGGCATCCTCAACTACCTGGCGCTGCTGGGCTGGGGCATCGCGGAGGATCGCGATGTGTTCACGATGGCGGAGATGGCCGAGGCCTTCGACATCCGTCGCGTGAACCCCAACCCCGCTCGCTTCGACATCAAGAAGCTCGAGGCGATCAACGCTTCGCACCTGCGCGCGTTGAGCGTTGAGGACCTGACGGACCGGATGGTTCCGTACCTCCAGCGCGCGGAAATCCTGGGCGAACAGGTCAGCGACGAGCAGCACGCGCTACTCGCGGCTGCGGCACCGTTGGTGCACGAGCGGATGACCACGCTCGGCGAGTCCGTCGACATGCTCGGTTTCCTGTTCCTCGACGACGCCGCCTTCGAGCGCGACCCAGCTGACGTGGCGAAGCTCCTGAGTGAGGACGGTCGTGGCGTGGTGAAA
>Ga0136633_1001702_pt1 | contig 15865 bp, 18 predicted proteins | sample AntDrymeUQ832206_2_FD_105494 | JGI IMG/M metagenome (GOLD analysis project Ga0136633, IMG submission 105494) | Polar desert sand microbial communities from Dry Valleys, Antarctica - metaG UQ83 (22.06) | ecosystem: Environmental > Terrestrial > Soil > Desert | place: Antarctica: Dry Valley...
CGGGACGAGCACGGCCTCGGCCGCGACGCCCGCCTCGGTGGCACGAGCCACCGCTGCTTCAACCAGCGGCCTCCCCATCTCCTCCAAGGCGTTCCGTGCCTCGCGCCGTTCGTCGCCCACGTTCCGGTGGGGAGGCTCGATCGCGTACGCGATGAGCAGCGTGTCGCCGAGCCCCGTGGCCAGCTCGATCGCCCGCGCGACCGCACAGTCCGAGCAACCCGATCCGTCGACGCCGACCACGATGGTGCGGCTCACAGCTCACCTCCTGCGGCGGCCGCCGGGGCTTCGCCCCTCGCGACAGCAGGGTCGACCGCCTCGAACGCGTGGCGCCCGAAGAACCGCTCGTGGCCGCCGAGGCGCCAGAACACGAGCAGCACCACGCCGAAGAGTAGGAACCCCATCCCGATCACGAAGGGGACGCCCATGCCCAGAATCGTCTGCCCCGTGTACGAGTTCTCGACGTCGTAGAAGTCGAACGCGGACTTCACGAACAGGTACCCAAGAATCGCTGCACCCACGAGCGGCCCTACGCCGATGAACAGGAAGTTCTTCACACCGCCCAGCCTCCGAGCCAGCCGAGCCACGGCCCGAGCGCCCGCGTAACCCAGGAGAACGTCGTCCCGGCGTCCTGGTCTGCGCGGTTCATGTAGAAGAACGCCCCCGCGATCAGGAACATCGGGACGAAGGAGGCGAGCAGCGCTCCCGGCGCCTGGAACCCGACGACGACCGTAATCGTCCCGATGACGGCGGCGAGCGAGTACGCGGGAGCCGTCGAGGCGAGCCCGACCGACAGCGCCTGGCGGAACCCGATCGCGTCGTGCCGGAGCTCGCTCCGCTCGACGAGGACGTCCTCGTGCGACCTCTGCGAGCCAGCCGTGCTCATCTCGGGCAACCCTGCGTCACTCCGCCAGCTTCACCACGACGTGCTTGATCCGGGTGTACTCCTCCATCGAGTAGAGCGACATGTCCTTCCCGTAGCCCGACTCCTTGAAGCCGCCGTGCGGCATCTCGGGGGTGAGCGGGAAGAGGTGCTCGTTGATCCAGACGGTGCCGAAGTCCAGCTTGGCCGCGACCTTCAGCGCCCGCCCCACGTTCTCGGAGAACACCGAGGCCGCGAGCCCGTAGCGCACGTCGTTCGCCATCTCGATCGCCTCGTCGTCGGAGGGGAAGGGCTGGACGGTCACGACGGGGCCGAACACCTCGTCCTGGACGATCTCGGCGTCTTGCGCGACATCGGTGACGATGGTCGGCTGCACGAAGAAGCCGCGCTCGCCGACCGCCTCGCCGCCGGTGACGATCGTCGCCTTCGCCGCGGTAGCGCGTTCGAGGAACCCGAGCACCCGCTCCTGCTGCTCGCCGGAGATCACAGGGCCCATCTCGATCTCGTCGTCCGTGCCCGGGTCGCCGACGCTCATTCCGTCGACAGCCTTCACCGTCGCCGCGAGCACATCGTCGTAGATCGCCTTCGACACGAGGATCCGAGACGAGGCCGTGCAGTCCTGGCCCGAGTTGAAGTAGCCGCCGACCTTCACGGCCTCGGCGACCGTCGCCGGGTCGGCGTCGTCGAGCACGACCATGGGCGCTTTGCCGCCGAGCTCGAGATGAAGCCGTTTGACGGTATCGGCGGCGTTCTTCGCGATGAGCTTCCCGGTGGCCGTGTCGCCCGTAAGCGAGACGAGCCGGATATCCGGGTGACGGACGAGCGCGTCTCCGACCGGAACACCGTCCCCGGTGACAACCTGGAGGACGCCCGGCGGGATGATCTCCTGCGCGAGCTCACAGAAGCGGAGCAGGGTGAGCGGCGTCTGCTCCGCCGGCTTGACGATCTGCACGTTGCCAGCAGCGAGCGCGGGGCAGATCTTCCAGATCGCCATGTACAGCGGGTAGTTCCAGGGGCAGATGCCCGCCACGATCCCCAGTGGCTCGCGGCGCACCATCGACGTGTAGCCCTCGACATACTCGCCGGCTGACTTCCCTTCGAGGTTGCGGGCGGCCCCGGCGAAGAAGCGCAGCGAGTCGGCCATCACGCCCGGCTCGTCCTTCGCCACCCACCACGGCTTGCCCACGTTCTGCGACTCGAGGCGAGCGAGCTCGTCCGCGTTCTCGTCGATGACGTCGGCGAGACCGAGCAGGAGCTCCATGCGGTCCTTGGGCGTCTTCGACCGCCACTCGCTCCATGCTTTCTTGGCCGCGCCGACCGCGCGCTCGACGTCATCTGCTGTACCGCGCGGTACTTCCGCGATCACCTCGCCAGTCGACGGATTCAGTACTTCCATGGTCTCGCCACTCGACGACTCGAGCCACTTGCCGCCGATGAACTGTTTGTGCTGGGTTACCGAGATGCTCACGCGACGACCTCCGTTCGGTGAAATCCGAATGAGCGTATATCCCTACAACTAGGGCGACAACCCGCTACCTGCTCGCGCCTGACCGTACGGTCAGGTATGAATTGAGCGCCGTGAAGATCCTCGTTGTCGGATCGGGCGGCGTGGGATCCGCATTTGCCGCCATTGCCCGCCGTCGCGCGTTCTTCGATCGCTGTGCGCTGGCGGACTACGACGCTGCTCGCGCAGCGAGTGTCGTGGACGGCCTGGACGACAGCCGCTTCAGCGCGCATGCGATCGACGCCTCGAGCAAAGACGACGTACTCCGGCTGATCCGCGAGAACGAGGCCGACGCCGTACTGAACGCAGTCGACCCGGTCTTCAACGTGCAGATCTTCGACGCGTGCTTCGAGGCAGGGGTCACGTACCTCGACATGGCGATGACGCTCTCGGAGCCGCATCCCACCGAGCCGTACGAGAGAGTCGGAGTCAAGCTCGGCGACTACCAGTTTGAGCGCGCGGCCGGCTGGGAAGAGAAGGGACAGCTCGCGCTCGTCGGGATCGGCATCGAGCCCGGCGCGGCCGACGTCTTTGCACGGTACGCGGCCGACGAGCTCTTCTCCGAGATCGACGAGGTAGGAATTCGCGACGGAGCGAACCTGGTCGTCGAGGGCTACGACTTCGCTCCGACGTTCTCGATCTGGACGACGATCGAGGAGTGCCTGAACCCCCCGGTGATCTGGGAAAAGGAGCGAGGCTGGTTCACCACCGCGCCCTTCTCGGAGCCGGAGACGTTCGACTTTCCCGAGGGCATCGGTCCGGGCGAGTGCGTGAACGTCGAACACGAGGAGGTGCTCCTCGTGCCGCGCTGGATCGAGTGCAGGCGCGTGACGTTCAAGTACGGCCTCGGCGACGAGTTCATCGAGGTGTTGAAGACGTTGCACAAGCTCGGACTCGACTCGAAGGACCCGATTCGCGTCAAGGGCATGGAGGTCGCGCCTCGTGATGTCGTTGCCGCCGCGCTTCCCGACCCCGCCACCCTGGGCGAGCGGATGAGCGGCAAGACCTGCGCCGGCACGCTCGTTACGGGACGGGGTAAGGACGGCGCCGCGCGGAAGACCTACATCTACCACGTCGTGGACAACGAGTGGTCCATGCGCGAGTACGGCGCGCAGGCGGTCGTCTGGCAGACGGCCGTAAATCCGGTGGCCGCCCTCGAGCTGCTCGCATCCGGGGACTGGACGGGCGCCGGCGTTTTGGGCCCGGAGGCGTTTCCACCGAAGCCGTACCTCGCGAAGCTCGCAGAGCTCGGCGCGCCGCACGGCGTCCTCGAGCTCGCTCCCTGATTCCCGGGCTCGCAGTTGAGTCGAGCACGCTATTGATTTGCAGGTCTCGGTCCCGATGGGGCAACGCCAACGTAATTCGAGGAGAGTCGATTACTTCCGCCTCCGCTCGTCGTCTAACGAGTGATGCGATCTAGGATCGACCCGTGGCTGTCGTGAGACTTCGCGCGCCGCTCTCCGAGCTGGCGGGAGGACGGCGTGAGGTCGAGCTCGAGGGAGCGACCGTCGCCGAGGTGCTCCGAGCGCTCGAGCGCGCGCATCCGGATATCACGGGCTGGATCATCGACGAGCGCGGCAAGATCCGCGAGCACGTCAACGTCTTCGTGAACCGGGAGTCCGGTCAGGAAGACACAACCGTCGCGCCGGGCGACCGGCTCCACGTCATCCCGGCGATCTCAGGAGGGTAGGTGTTTCCATGACCCAGCTTCTCGTAGGCACGAAGAAAGGTCTGTTCGTCCTGGGGGGCGACAACGGCTCGTTTCAGGTCGAATCGCGCTCGTTTGCCGGGGAGCCCGTCGAGTTCGCGGCGCGCGACGCGCGGACGGGGCGGTACTTCGCGTGCGTGACCTCGGCCTTCTACGGACCGAAGGTGTTCGTCGCCGACGATCCGGGCGGCGAGTGGCAGCAGGCCGAGGGCATCGCGCTTCCCGAGAGCGAGGAGAAGGCGCTTGTCCGCATGTGGTGCGTCGTGCCGGGCGAAGAGGACGGGCTCCTGTACGCGGGCGGCGATCCGGGCGTGCTTTTCGAGAGCCGCGACGGCGGCCTCACCTGGGAGCTCAACAAGCCCTTCTGGGAACAGCCGACGCGGCCCGAGTGGGGCCCCGGGGCAGGCGGCATGTGCCTCCACTCGATCGCAACCTGGCCAGGCGATCCGTCACGTCTCGCGCTCGCGATTTCCGCAGTTGGCGTGTGGCTCTCGGACGACGGTGGCGAGACGTGGCGACACGGCAACCAGGGCCTCGTGCCGCGCTACCTTCCGGAAGAGGCACGAGAGGACACCTTCGACCTGTGTGTCCACAACCTCCACCGACATCCGGCGAAGCCCGAACGACTCTTCATGCAGTTCCACGGCGGCGTCTATCGGTCGGACGACGCCGGCGAGAGCTGGATCGACATCGGCACAGGCCTCCCCTCCGACTTCGGGTTTCCGCTCGTCATCGACCCGGATGACGCCGACAGCGCGTTCGTGATCCCGCTCGTCGCCGACCTCGACCGCGTGACGCCGGACGGTCGCGTGCGCGTGTACGAGACGCGCGACGCAGGCGCGAGCTGGACCCCCCGCGGCGATGGCCTTCCTGCCGAAGACGCGTATCTCACGATCCTCCGCCAGGCGTTTGGACGGTCGGGCTCGGGCGAGACGATGGAGCTCTACTTCGGCGCAACCTCTGGTGACGTCTTCGGCTCGCGTGACGCGGGCGGTACGTGGTTCACCGCGGCTGCGAACCTGCCGCCGGTTCACTCGGTGCGCGTGGCGTAAGACCGGCCCTCTCGTTCACTCCTCGGCGATGCCGCGGCTCAGAATCCGCCTCGCCGCGATGCGGACGGTGACGCGCTGCTCGCCCGGCTGGCGAGAGGCGTAGACGTCGCGTCCGGTGTATTTCTTCGAGAGCCGGTCGATCTGCGCGTCCGCTCCCTCGTTGACGAGCTTCCCGTCTCCGGACACCTTGACCCAGCGATACGGATCGCCCGGGTCGACGACAACCAGGGAGATCCGCGGGTCGTGCGCCAGATTCCGGGGCTTCACGCGGCCATATGCCGTGTTGATCGAGACACCGTTGTCGTCGACGTCGACCCACACGACGGTCGACTGCGGCGAGCCGTCAGGTGACAGGGTGGTCACCACACCGACATACGGGTTCTCGAGGAACCTGCGCTCGCCGGAAGTCAGATCGCCGTCACTCGGACCGGGTCGCCGAGTCGCGTCGGTCAAGTGATCGCAACCATCCGGTCGATCGCACCCCGCGCGCGTGCCGCGACATCCTCGGGGACGGTCACGACGTACTTCCAGTCGCGAAGCGAGTCGCGCAGCTTCTCGAGCGTGATCATCTTCATGTAGCGGCAGATTGCCTTCTCGGAGACTGCCTCGAACCGCTTCTCAGGCGCCTCCTTCGAGAGCCGGTGAATGATCCCGGTCTCGGTCGCAACGAGGAAGCGCTCCTTCGGCGACTTCTTCGCGAAGTTGATCATCCCCTCGGTCGAGAGAATGTGCGTGCGCCCGTTGCCAAACGCCATGCACTGGCTCGCGCAGCCGCACTCGGGATGTACGAGGAGCTCGGCGTCCGGTGCGTCTGCCTGCCAGCGCTCGATGTCCTGCGGCCGGATTCCCGCGTGCACGTGGCACTCGCCGAGCCAGATGCGGAGCTTGCGGCCCGTCACCTTCTCGAGCCAGAGGCCGAGGTACATGTCCGGGAGAAAGAGGATCTCCTGGTCCTCGGGAATCGACTCGATCACGGCCTTCGCGTTCCCCGACGTGCAGCAGTAGTCGCTCTCGGCCTTGACCTCGGCGGTCGTATTCACGTATGAGACGACGACCGCACCCGGGTTCTCGGCCTTCCACGCGCGTAGCTCGTCAGCGCTGATCGAGGCCGCGAGCGAGCAACCGGCGTCGAGATCGGGGATGAGGACCGTCTTCTCGGGCGAAAGGATGACTGCAGTCTCTGCCATGAAGTGCACGCCGCAGAAGACAATCGCCTCCGCGTCCGTGCTCGCAGCCTCGCGGGACAGGCCGAGCGAGTCGCCGACGAAGTCCGCCACATCCTGCACCTCGGGCACCTGGTAGTTGTGGGCGAGGATGACCGCGCCACGCTCGGCCGCGAGCGCCCGAATCTCTTCGTGCATCGTCCCGATCTCGAGTGTCGTCATGTGAGCTCCAGGGAGACGTCGAGGGCTGGTGCGGAGTGCGTGAGCGCGCCGATCGAGATCTCGTCGACTCCGGTCTCGGCGATCGCTCGAACGGTGTCGAGGGTGACGCCGCCCGAGGCCTCGAGACGCGCGCGGCCGGCGACGAGGGCGACCGCGCCGCGCAACTCCTCCAGACTCATGTTGTCGAGGAGAATCGCGTCGACGCCGGCGTCGAGAGCCTCCGCGACCTGCTCGAGGGTGTCGCATTCGACCTCAACAGGAAGCTGCGTCGCCGCGCGCAGGCGCCCGACGACAGCCGCAACGGTGCCGGTTGCCGCGAGATGGTTGTCCTTTACGAGGACGCCGTCGTCGAGCCCGTAGCGATGGTTGCGGCCTCCGCCGGCGGCGACAGCCTGCTTCTCGAGCGCGCGCAGGCCCGGCGTGGTCTTGCGTGTGTCGAGGATCGCGACACCGGTGCCGGCCACCGCATCGACGTAGCGCCGCGTCAGCGTCGCGATACCGGAAAGCCGAGCGAGCAGGTTCAGCGCGGTTCGCTCGCCCGTCAGGATCGCGCGCAGGGATCCGCTCACGCGAGCGACGGACGACGGGCTTGCAAGCACATCGCCTTCCTCAACGAGACGCTCGAACTCGATCTCGGCGTCGAGCGCTCGAAACACCGCCTCGACCGCATCGAGACCCGCGACGACCCCGGGAGCCCGGCTGACGAGGACGGCCGTTCCCGTCGCGGTCTCGTCGACCGTCGCCTCCGTGGTCACATCGCCGCTTCCGATGTCCTCGGCCAGCGCCGATTCCACGACTCGTTCGAGTGCGTCGGTGTGCGCGGTCAATGCCATGTCTCGAGCTCCGGGCTCGTTCCGCGCCGCAGGACGATGTGCCGTTCGAAGGCCTCGCTCTCGGTGGGAAAGTCCACGCGAAAGTGCGAGCCGCGGCTCTCCTCGCGGATCAGCGCGCTCTCGGCGATGAGCCGGGTGAGCAGGTGCGGCGCGAGGCGGAGGCGCTCGAGCCCGGCCGCATCGCGAACGAGCCCGCAGTCGTGCCAGAGAGCGCGACGAAGCGCCGGCGTGACGTTCTCCCGCTTCGATGTCACTGGTTCGGCGCTCACGGTCGCAGGAAGATCAGGCTCCGCAAGGGCAGAGAGCGCAGCGCGCCGCCCGTAGACAAGGCACTCGAGCAGTGAGTTGGAGGCAAGGCGATTTGCACCGTGCACTCCGGTTGCCGCACACTCGCCGGCTGCGTACAGGCCGGCGACCTCGGAGCGACCCTCGAGGTCGGTGACGATGCCTCCGACGGTGTAATGCGCGGCAGGCGCCACCGGAATCGGTGTCTCCGCAGGGTCGTACCCCGAGCGTTCGAGCGACCCCATGAGCGCCGGGAAGCGGCCACGATCGATCTCCCGCAGGTCGAGCACGACAGTTCCGCGCGCCGCCACCTCGCGTGCAACGACATCGCGTGGGGCGAGCTCATCGGTAAAGCGCTCGCCCCACTCGTCGAGCAGGACTGCGCCCTCGCCGCGCAGCGCCTCCGACAGCAGCAGCGACGAGTCGACGAGCGTGGTCGGATGAAACTGGACGAACTCGAGATCGGCCAGAGATGCGCCGGCGCGATACGCCGCTGCCATGCCGTCGCCGACGGAGCCGGAAGGGTTCGTCGTTCGCTCCCACAGCGCGGCTGCGCCACCGGTCGCGACCAGCGTTGCGCGTGCCTCGATCCGCCCACCGCTCGTCACCGCTCCTACACAACGCCCTTCGGCCGTCGCGAGGTCGAGCAGGCGGTCACCCTGCGCGACGCGAATTCGCGGATGCGCGAGCACGCGTTCGGCGAGCACGCGTGCGACGCGATCGCCCGTGGCAGCGCCTCCGGCGTGCGCCACGCGGCGGCGCCCGTGGCCGCCCTCGAGCCCCAATCCTTCGTCGAACTCGACGCCGAGCTCCGTGAGATCGCGGATCCGCGCCGGCGCCTCCTCGGTCAGCGCTGAAACGGCGCTCGGCCGGCTGAGGCCGCGGCCGGCACGCACGGTGTCCTCGGCGTGCAGCGCGGGCGAGTCGTCATCGCCCACCGCGGCGGCGATGCCACCCTGGGCCAGCGAGCTCGTGGACGAGAGGATCGGGCCTTTTGAGATGAGCAGGACCTCGGCCTCGGACGCGGCGCAGAGCGCTCCGAAGAGCCCGGCGACCCCGCTGCCCACCACGAGGAGGTCAACGCGTTCACTGGTAGCTGCTCTTCTGCTAGCGCTCATGGTAGTTTTCGACTCTGAGGCAATAACCTCATGTCCGAGTGTACCACGACCGCATCAGCCGACCAACCGAGCGCCCCCGCTCCCTCGCACGGCGTGCTCGCTGTCGTGTTTCAGGTCCGGGACGGAGAGCTGCAGACGCTTCTCTGGGAACGAGGCCGCGAGCCGTACCGCGGAGCGTGGTCGCTGGCCGGCGGCTCCCTCGCACCGGACGAGACGCTCGAGGCGTCGATCCTGCGGCATCTTGCGACGAAGGTGGACCTCCGTGACGTCGCGCATCTCGAACAGCTCGGGACCTGGAGCGACCCCGGTCGCCACCCGGAGCGTTGGGAGCTCGCGACGGCCTATCTCGGGCTCGTCCCACTCGGGATCGACCCCCGCGTGCCTCCCGACACCGGCTGGCACTCAGTCGACGAACTGCCCGTGACCGCGTTCGACCACGGCTCGATTGTGCTCGCGGGACGAGAGCGGCTTCGCGGAAAGCTCTCCTACTCGAACCTCGGGTTTGCACTCGCGCCAGAGACGTTCACGCTCGCGGAGCTCCGCGACGTCTACGAGGCTGCGCTCGGCTACGACGTCTCCGCGACGAACCTCAAGCGCGTGCTCCTGCGACGAGGCGCGATCGAGCCGACCGGCAAACGACGCGCGTCCGGGCCGACCGGTGGTCGCCCGGCCGAGGCGTTTCGCTTTCGAACGCGACAACTCGAGGTCACCGACCCGTTCGCCGTCTTACGACCGCCCGCTTGACGCCGGAGAGAGAGCTCAATCAGGACGCGAAGGCGGCGTCGAGGAGAGCCTGCATGTCCGTCCAGATGCTCTCGGAGCCGAGGACGACACCGATCACCGACCGCCCGCCGCGCCGCTGGGCGACGATCAGGCAACCGCGAGCGCGAGACGTCCAGCCGGTCTTGACGCCATACGTGCCCGGCGCGGATGCGAGCATCCGGTTGTGGTTGATCCAGACCTTCACATAGGTCGGAGCCGCCCACCGCGTCACATAGCGGGTCGTGCCGACGATTGACGCGAACGTCGAGTTCTGGAGCGCGACCCGAGCGAGCCTGGCCTGGTCGAGCGCGGTCGAGAGCTTGCCGGCGTCGTTCAGTCCGGACGGGCTGGCATAGGTCGTGCGCGTCATCCCAATCGCTCGAGCCTTCGCGTTCATGGACGCGTAGAACCCGCGTAGCGACCCTCCGCCGTCGATCGCCAGCGCGGTCGCGGAGTCGTTTGCCGACACCATCAGGGCCGAGCGGAGCAGGGTCAGGCGGCGATAGCGCTTTCCGGCGACGAGACCCTCGCGGTAATCGTCGACGCCAGCCGCTGCCGGGGTCACGCGCACACGCTTCTCGAGCTGTCCGCGCTCGATTACCACGAGTCCCGTCATCACCTTCGTCAGCGACGCGATCGGACGTCGCGTGTCCGCGCCGTGTGCGCGAAGCGTGCGGCCCGAAGCGGCGTCGATCGCGACGAAGGACGGCGCCTTGATCTTCGCGAGGCTGGTCGTCCGACGATCTGCGCCCTGCGCCGACGCGCCGAGCGCGAGCACAAGCGCGGCGGCAGCGACCGCCGCAGCGACCGCGCGGGAACTACCCATCACGCCTGAGACGCCAGACGCGCACCTATCGCCTGCGCATTCACCTGGCGTCCGAAACTCCTTCGGGTTGCACGCCGGAGCCGGGTAACCGCGCCTGTCGAGCGTTGGCGCGCTGGTTCTGAGTGTCATGACACTCTGTGTCTGAGTGTCAGACACTGTGGAAGGCGTTCGCCTGTGCTGGAGCGGCAATCGGCTGGTTCGTCTGTCGCTTTCGGACACGTCCGACAGCGCTGACACACTGCGCGGCGCTGGACGCAACCCTCAAGGCAAGCCTCGGCACGACCGATCTTCGATCCCATGCGGCATCCACGTCTTTGGCTCGTTCTCGTCGGCATCGGCAGCCTCCTGGTCGAGGCCATCGCGGCGACCGCATTCCTCGGACGCGGCGCACCTCGGCTCAGGCGTCTTCGTTAGCTCTCAGGCAACGAGACGAATGAGCGCGGTGACGATCGCGGCAATGGCCATTGCCGGCACGATCGGCGCCCCACGCCAGATCGCTACACCCGCTGCTGCGACTCCGGGCACGCGCGCATCCACTGCGATCTCCTCGTCGCCGCCGAACGTCTGACTCACGACGAGTGCCGTAAGCATCACGGGCGCGATGAGAACGACCACGGCGTCGATCCTCGTAGGCAGCCGGCGCCGTCCCAGGAACACGGGTCCGGCCGCTTTGAAGAGCGCGGTCGCCGCTCCCACCACGATCACGACGATCCACACGTCGCTCATCGCCTGAGTCCCAGGAGGCACGCGACAGCCGCCAGGATGAGCGGCACACCAGCCGGAGCGAACGGCAGAAGCACGAGCGTAATTCCCGCAGCGAGTGCGGCAGCTTCGAGCGCTCGCCGCCCACGCAGGTACGGGCGCGCGAGCGCGAGAAAGAGCGCAGCGAACGCCGCGTCCAGGCCAAGGTCGTTCGGATCGCCGAGTCCTTCTCCGAGGATCATCCCGAGCGCTGTGCTCGGGACCCAGAGCACATAGAGGAGAAGCCCGGCGCCGACGAGGATCGGCCACTCGAACCGGCCCGACCTGCCGGACAACGCCCACGACTCGTCCACGATGAGTTGCGACTCGAAGAAGCGGCGAACCCGGCTGCCGGGGAAGACAGAAGCGACGGCGACGCTCATGCCTGCATAGCGCGCGTTCAACAAGATCGCGGACAGGATCGCCGCGACGACGGTTCCTCCATCCTCGAGCACCGAGACCGCAGCGAACTGGGCCGAGCCCGCGAACGTGGTCCCCGACATCACGACTGTCGCAGCAACACTCATCCCGGCGGCCTGGGCGAGGACACCGAACGTGAGACCGAACAGCACGGGGCCGGGAACGAGCGGAAGCGCCGCACGAACACCGTCGCGTACGCGCGGTGCGGAACCGCTGACGGCCGCCACATCTCGAACCTAGCAGCCGGTCTTCGGCAGAATCACCGCATGAAGCTCGTCGTGTCCGGTGCCTCCGGCCTCCTCGGATCCGCGCTTGTGCCCGCGCTCGAAGCGGACGGCCACGAGGTCCTTCGACTCGTCCGGCACAAGCCAGAGGGCGCGAACGAGATCGAATGGGATCCCGGTCGCGGGTCGCTCGACGCGGACGCACTTACCGGCGTCTCGGCCGCAATCAACCTGAGCGGCGCCACAATCGGCCGCAGGTGGACGCCGAGCCGGAAAGCCGAGATCGTCTCGTCGCGCGTCGACACGACTCGTCTTCTCTCGCAGACGCTGGCGCAGGTCGACCCACATCCTCAGGCGCTCCTCTCGGCAGGCGGAATCGGGATCTACGGCGATCGCAGCGACGAGATCCTCACCGAGGAGTCGGGGCTCGGCGGTGGCTTTCTCGGAGAGGTCGGAAAGGCGTGGGAGGAAGCCTCCGAATCCGCTCGTGCCGCCGGCATCAGGGTCGTCACGTTCAGGCAGGGCGTTGTCCTCACCCACCGCGGCGGGATCCTCGAGCGACTTCTCACCCCCTTCAAGCTCGGCTTCGGCGGGCAGGTCGGCAGCGGCAAGCAGTGGTGGAGCTGGGTTTCGAGCGACGATCTGGTCGAGGCCTATCGCTTCGCGCTCGCGCACGACATTTCCGGGGCGGTCAACCTCGTCTCCCCGAATCCTGTGACCAACTCCCAGTTCACGAAGGCCCTGGGTCGTGCGATCAAGCGGCCCACCGTCGTTCCATTTCCAGCCTTCGCTGCGAAGACGATCTTCGGCGAGATGGGCGAGGAGGTTCTCCTCGGAAGCCAGCGAGCGCTTCCCGCTCGGTTGCTCGACGCTGGATTCACGTTTCGGCACGCGGAGCTCGGTCCGGCGCTGGAGCGAGCTCTCGCCGAGTGAGCTCGACGGAGCAGCCTCGCGACCTCGAGGCGCTGGGCTGGGACGACGCCTGGGGCGCAATGTTCGCGCGGTTTCGCGAACGCGGGCTCGAGCCAGCCAGGATCTCTGCGCCACATCGCGGCGGCGCCTATGACGTCCTGACCTCCGCTTCCGTCGCAGCCGCCGCGGTGCGAGCGCACCTACCGGCGCGCACGCGCCGCACTCCTTCGTCCGACGTGCCCGTCGTCGGCGATTGGGTGGCCCTCGATCCGAATGGGGAGACGCCCACGATCGAGGCCGTCCTGCCTCGCCGGACGAAACTCTCGAGACGCGCCGCCCACGACCCGGGTGCGGATGTCGCGCGCGAGCAGGTCGTCGCCGCCAACGTTGACGTCGTCTTCATCACCGCATCGCTCGCAGACGAGCTGAGCGCGCGGCTCCTCGAGCGGTACCTGACGCTCGCCTGGGAGAGCGGCGCAAGCCCGGCCATCCTGCTCATGAAGGCCGATCTCGAGCCCGACTCCGAACGTATCGCCGACGAGCTGGCAGAGATCGCCGGCCATGTTCCGATCGCCGCGGTCTCCACACGAACAGGCTTCGGGTTGGAGCGTGTGCGCTCGCTGCTCGGCCCCGGCATGACGGGTGCACTCATCGGCCCGTCCGGGGTCGGTAAGTCGACGCTCGTAAATACGCTCGTCGGCGAGGAGGTTCTGGACACCGGGGACGTGGCCGACGACGGCTCGGGCCGGCACACGACGACACGACGACAGCTCGTACTGCTTCCCGGCGGCGGAATCGTCGTCGACAACCCCGGGATCCGCGAGCTCCATCTCTGGCTCGCAGACGAAGGGCTCGACGAGACGTTTGCCGACATCGTAGAGCTGGCTTCGCATTGTCGCTTCGCCGACTGTCGTCACGAGACGGAGCCGGGCTGCGCCGTACAGGCGGCCCTCGCGAGCGGTGACCTGTCCGCGGAGCGCTGGGCCAGCTACCGCGAGCTCCAGCGGGAGCTCGCGGAGCTCGAGGAACGCCTCGCTCGACGCGGGCGCTCCCGTGCCCGGCGCATGAGGCCAGGCACGGGAGATAGCTGAGGTCAGCTACTCGCGACGTTCGCCGCACCTGGTGTCTTCGTGGTCGTGAACTCCCAGTCCGCGGCCGCGTCGCCGCTGTCCTCGCCATCCGGGATACGTGACAACGAGCCGTCCTGCGTGTTCGAGTCGGCGACTGTCTCGGCGAGCATCGTGCCCTCGACGAGGTCGTACGTCTGATCGTCGATCACCGCTGCGTTGATCGCACCCTCGTAGGAGAGGGCATCGAGCAACGCACCCGTCGCCGTGTCGATGAACGCCGCGCCGTCCGGCGCGCCGTTCTGCGCCTCAATCTCGACGACCAGGTAGCCGCCTGCAGCGAGCGAGCCGGTGAGCGCGGAGCGCGCGTACTCCTGGCTGTCGCCGCCGTTGACGAGAACGAGGGCGATCCCGTCCAGCGTCGCGGCCTCAGCGCCGATGTTTTTGATCTCCACGAACCCTCCAGCATCGGCTCCGACCTGGTCGTAGTCGATCTCGTTGATCACGAGCTCGGTCGCACCCGGTGGAGGCGGTGGCGGAGGTGGAGGTGGAGGCGGCGGGGGCGGCGGCGACCCTCCGGCGCAGAGCAGCTCGATCAGATTGCTCGCGTTCGTAGAGACATCCAGGGTTCCTGACGCGCCGTTGGCGCGCGTGCAGGCCGAGCCTTCGAGGTCCGCGATGGAGTCGATCCCTCCACCGGCTGGTCCCTGCGACCCCACCGGGCCTTGTGGTCCAGTCGCGCCCTGTGGTCCAGCCAGGCCCTGGGGTCCGGCCGGCCCTTGCGCTCCTGGCGCGCCAGGAGGCCCGGCCGCTCCTGTCTCACCTTTCACGCCCTGAGGCCCGGCGGGACCAGCGGGGCCGGCAGGGCCGGCGGGTCCCTGAACGTTCCAAGCCACCACCTTCTCACCCGCACGACAGCGTGAGGCACTGACCACCACCCTCAAATAGCCACCCGGCTTCTGGCACGCGACAATCCTGTCCGCCGAGCCTGCTCCTCCGCCGGCGAGCGCAGTCGAGGCCACCACAACGGACGCCATCGCAACACCGATTCCCAACACGCGTGGATGCACGCATCCTCCTTTGGTCGTTGACACCGCTCGTGGTAGCCGGCGAACGACGCGCCCACCAGATGGCCGGAAGGGACAGCGGGCCGCAAAGCCGCATGGCTCTGCGGGCATGTGGATGCCTCGACGCGAACTTGTTGGACCTGCGCGCGACCGCGCGAGGGGTACCCCAAATGAGGCAGAATGCGGAGCCATGCACGAGCCGCTCAGCCCCGAGCTTGCGCTGATCGATCCGGAGCTCGCCGCGAGAGCCCGGGCCGCGCTTCCCGACCCCGGTTCCTTCGGACGGCGTGCGGCCGCGCCCGCGCCTGTGCCTGCAGCCGCGATGGCTGCCCCGGCCGCGTCCCCGGCCGACAGCACAAGGCCGTACCCGTTGTGGGCGCGCATGACCGCGGCGCTCTGGCTCCTCGTCCTCGGGATCCTCATCGGCGGCGCGGCAATTCCGCACGCGCAAGACACACCGCGCGTTCTCCCTCCGTCCGAGGACCCGGTGACGATCTGCAAGCCGCCAGCCGAGCGATCAGGTCCGACTCTCCCGGGCCTCGGCTCGCCCATCCGCCCCGGTCCCTGACGCCGGCCTGACTCCCAAGACCCGCGCCAGGGGGCGCTACAATCGGCCTCCCTCGGGGCTATAGCTCAGTTGGGAGAGCGCCTGGATCGCACCCAGGAGGTCGCCGGTTCGAGCCCGGCTAGCTCCATCCCGTTGTCCTCAGTACATCAATGTTGCTGCTCAGGGGCACCGTTTTGTGTCCGATCGCTTCAGGAGCGAACCACTCTTGTTCAAAACCCTGGTGAGAGCACGCTCGGGCAGGCGAGCATGATCTCCTTACAAGGACCCGACGGAGACGGAGGAAACGCATGCGCCGCCTGAACTTCTTGGAAGACGAGCCCTGGGATGAACTGCAGGCTGACCAGCGCGTCCGGTGGTTTGGGCACCCGCTGGGGGCCGACATGCTCGGCGCGTCTTTGACCGAGCTTCTGCCTGGATCGCCGGGAGGCTCGTTGCACATGCACTACGGCGTTGAAGAGATGTTCTTCGTACTTAGCGGAACGCCGACTGTTCGCACCCCGGAAGGCGAGGAGC
>Ga0136633_1001703_pt1 | contig 15855 bp, 17 predicted proteins | sample AntDrymeUQ832206_2_FD_105494 | JGI IMG/M metagenome (GOLD analysis project Ga0136633, IMG submission 105494) | Polar desert sand microbial communities from Dry Valleys, Antarctica - metaG UQ83 (22.06) | ecosystem: Environmental > Terrestrial > Soil > Desert | place: Antarctica: Dry Valley...
ATGCGTCATCGGGAGGATGTACCTGCGTCCAGCGCGGTCCTCGAGCCGGAAGATCTCGGGGTAGTCGCGGCCGGTGGTCTCCCAGAGCTCCGCGGGAGTCAGCACGGGCATGAGCATCTCCTGCCCGCCGATCGCGTCCATCTCCTCGCGGATGATCTGCACGATGTTCTGGTGCACGCGCCAGCCGAGCGGGAGAAACGTCCAGACGCCTGCGCTGACCTGGCGGATGTACCCACCGCGGACGAGCAGCTTATGCGAGACGGCCTCCGCGTCGGCCGGTGCCTCGCGCAGGGTGGGGATGAACAGCTGTGACTGGCGGGCAACCATCGTTGTCCGCCTAGGCTAGTCGAGCGGGATCAGCGAGGCTTCGGCCATCGCGAGCGCCGCCGGCTTGGCCATCTTGAGGCGCTTCGGACGCTTCATCCCGTCTTCCAGCCAGCGGTCGATCTCTCGGAACAGCTCGTCGATCAGGGTCTCTGAAGACACCTTTCGGAGCACGCGCCCGTGCGCGTAGATGAACCCCACGTCGCGGCCGCCGGCGATGCCGAAGTCCGCGTCTCCCGCCTCCCCCGGTCCGTTCACCGCGCAGCCCATGACCGCAACCTCGAAAGCCTGCGGATACTCGCGCAGCCGGGACTCGACGACGTGCGCCAGACTCTCGACGCCGACATTGTCGCGTCCGCACGAAGGGCACGCGATCATCACCGGCCCCCGTTCTCGCAGGCCGAGCGCCTTCAGGATCTCCCAGGCGACCTCGATCTCCTTCACCGGATCCGCAGTGAGCGAGACACGAAGCGTGTCCCCGATCCCGTCCGCAAGCAGTGAGCCGATACCGACCGCACTCTTGATCCCGCCCGCGAACTCGGTGCCAGCCTCGGTTACCCCCAGGTGGAGCGGATAGGGCACCTTCGCTGCCAGCATTCGGTACGCGCGGATCATCGTCGGGACGTGGGTGGCCTTGACGGAGATCTTGAAGTCGCGGTACTCGAGTCGCTCCAGAAGCTCGACCTCTTCGAGCGCAGCCGCGACGAGCGCCTCAGCCTGATCCTGCTGGGCCAGTCCGTGCAGGTGCTTCGGCAGCGAGCCGGAGTTCGCACCGATGCGCATTGGCACACCGGCCGCCATCGCCGCGTGAACGACCTGCTCGACCTTGTCCGGGCCGCCGATGTTCCCTGGGTTGATCCGAACCGCGGCGACGCCTGCGTCGATGGCCTTCAACGCCAGCGAGGCGTTGAAGTGGATGTCGGCAATGACCGGAATCGGCGATAAGCGGACGATCATCGGTAGCGCCGCGGCGTCCTCGTTCTTCGGGACGGCGACGCGCACGATCTCGCACCCGGCCGACGCCAGCGCGGCAATCTGCGCGGTCGTCGCGGCCACGTCGTGTGTCTTCGTCAGGGTCATCGACTGCACGACCACGGGCGCACCGCCACCTACGGGCACGCTTCCGACGCGGATCTGCAGGTCGCTCGCCATGGCTAGAGGGTAGCCGCAGGTCTACGTCAAGCGGCCGATGTCGTTGGAGAGACCGACGAAAAAGAGCAGCAGCACGACCCCGAGGCCTACGACCGATACTCGCTCGTAGATCTCACGTTTGAGGAACCTGCCGCGTGCGCCCTCGATCAGCGAGAAGAGGATGTGGCCGCCGTCGAGCGGCAGCAGCGGCAGCAGGTTCAGGAGCGCCAGCGAAAGCGAGATCAGGCCGAGCACCCAAAGGTAGTTCTCGGCGCCGCGCTCGACCGCGTCGGACGAGGCCTGGGTGATGCCGATGGGACTCGAGACGTTCTCACGCCCCTCGCCGGTCACTAGGCGCCCGAGCGAGAAGACGATCTCCTTGGAGATGATGCCGGTCACCTCGAAGGCTCGCCCAGTCGCCTCGATGGCCCCGAGCCCGAGCCCCTCGAGCCCGAACCCCAGCCGGTAGACATCCTCGATCGGGCGAGCGGACACGGGGCCGAGGACGACTTCCTCCCCGCCGCGCACGACCCTAAGAACGAGCGGGGCGCCTTCCGAGCCGGAGATGACCTTCGGGATGTCCGACGCTGTGACCGTCTCGTCGTTGATCGCGATGAGACGGTCTCCCGCCTTGAGCCCCATCTCGGCAGCCGGCGAGCTGGGCACCACCTCGGCCACGGTTCGGGTCGCCTTGCCGCTTCCGGTCATGAAGAGGAACGTGAAGAGGACGATCGCGAGCACGATGTTCGCCGCGGGACCTGCGGCGATGGCAACGAGGCGCTTCCATGTCGCCGCCTTCCAGTACGCGTCGGGGCCAAGACCGTCCCTGAGCTCTCTGAGCCCCTTCTCGGCCGATGCCGTCGAGGCCGGGGAGAGCTTGCGCGCGTTCAACTCCCGCTCGAGGTCGTCGAGCGTGCCGAGCGAGGCCTGGAGATCGTCGCCCACGAGAGCTCGCTTGACGCGATCGACGGGACCTGCGAGCCCGGGATCTTCCTCGACAGCTCTCTCGAAGCGGCGCTCAGCATCGTGTGGCACCGGGCGATGCATCCCGGGGATGGACACGAAGCCGCCGAGCGGGATCGTCCCGATGCCGTACTCGATTCCCCGTCTCTTCATCTTCACGAGCGCAGGCGGGAAACCGACGTAGAACTTCCGCGGGCGCAACCCGACCGCAAGCGACGCGAAGAAGTGCCCGGCCTCGTGGATGAGGATCAGGAGACCGAGGCCGACGATGGAGATCGCAATGCTCACGCTGGGGCCAACCTTGTCTCAGCGAGGCGCCGCGCAGCGGCGTCCGCCTGTACGAGCTCGCTTAGATCGCTCACTGTGGCTCCATCGACATGCGCGAGCGCGTCCTCCACGAGTGGCGAGATCTCGAGGAAGCCGATCCGTCGATCCAGGAACGCGGCGACAGCGACCTCGTTCGCGGCATTGAATGCGCACGGGTAGGTCCCGCCACGCTCGCCGGCCTCGCGGGCGAGCGGCAGGAGCGGAAAGCGCTCGGGGTCGGGCGGCTCGAACTCGAGCGAAAGAGGCGTCGTGAGATCAAGAGTGGGCACCGGTGTCGCACGACGCTCGGGATACGTCAGCGCATAGGAGATCGGAACCCGCATGTCCGGGTAACCGACATGCGCGAGCGCTGCGCCGTCCCGGAGGCGGACGAGGCTGTGGACGACGGAGGTCGGGTGCACGACGACATCGATCTTTTCGTAGGGAAGCTCGAAAAGATAGTGGGCCTCGATCAACTCGAGACCCTTGTTCGCGAGCGTGGCCGAGTCGATCGTGATCTTCGGCCCCATGGACCAGGTCGGATGCGCGAGAGCCTCCCCCACGCTCACTGATTCGAGATCGGAGAGCGAATGGTTTCTGAATGGCCCGCCGGAGGCGGTGAGCACAAGCGAGTCGATCGTCTCCGAGGGCCGGCCTTCGAGGCACTGGAACACCGCGGAGTGCTCGCTGTCGACCGGAAGCAGCAGCCCCCCGCCCCGCTTCCAGGCCGCGAGGGCGAGGTCGCCGGCGGCGACGAGGCTCTCCTTGTTCGCGAGCGCGAGCGTGACTCCCCGCTCGAGCGCCCAGAGCGTTGCTCCGACTCCCGCGAGACCGACGACCGCGTTCAAGACGAGATCGGGCTCGCAGGCTTCGAGCAGTTGTATGACGTCGCCGCCGACCTGCACGTGCTCGACGCGGTAGCGCGCTGCGAGATCGTCCAGTGGCTGCGAGCCCGAAGTGAGAGCGACGATCTCCAGATCCGAGTGCGCGTCGACGATCTCGAGCGCCTGCCGCCCGATCGAGCCGGTGGCCCCGAGCAGCGCAATCCGCCTGACGTCGGTGGCCACGAGCACTTGCGCAGGCTAACCGTCGGCGTGTTCAGAAAGCGCTACGCTGCGTCATCGTCCGCTCGCTGCATCGATACGGGGACGATGCAAACCAGCTCGGGGAGCTCTTTCTCCCGGACGGGCAGGGGAGGCCGCACCCCGTCGTTGTGGTCATTCACGGCGGCTACTGGAAGGCCCGCTACGACCGGTCGCTGATGACGGGACTCTGCGAAGATTTGGCCGGCCGTGGCGTCGCTGCGTGGAATCTCGAGTATCGACGGATGGGTAACGGCGGGGGTTGGCCGGAGACCTTCGACGACGTCGCTTCAGGAGTCGATCTGCTCTCCGAGCTCGAGGCATCGCTCGATCTCGAGCGGGTCGCGGCGGTCGGCCACAGCGCCGGAGGTCACCTGGCGCTCTGGGCGGCTGCGCGCACGACGCTCTCGGGTGACGCGCCCGGGGCTGCGCCGCGGGTTGTTCCCCGCGCCGTCGTGTCGCAGGCAGGTGTCGCCGACCTGCGTCTCGCCGCTGTCACGTCGCCCTCGAACGAGCCGACACTCGCGCTCATCGGTGGATCTCCCGAGGAGCAGCCGGAGCGCTACGCACTCGCGTCGCCCCGTGAGCGCCTGCCGCTCGGAGTCGAGCAGCTGGTGCTCCACGGCGATCAGGACGAGACCGTCTCCATGCTTATCTCCGAGTCCTATGCCGTGGCCGCGGAGGCGCTCGGCGATCCGTGCGAGCTACGAGTGCTGCCGCGTACCGGGCACTTCGAGCACATCGACGCCTCGACGGACGCATGGCGGATCAGCCGTGACTGGCTCGTCGAGCAGCTCAGTTGATCGCGGCCCGGAGCGAGGCGACGAAGCGTTCCAACCCCGAGGCGCCTTCCTCGGCAGCGGCCAGTGCCGCCGAGCCCACGACGATCCCGTCGGCGAGCTCGGCAGCCGCGGCTGCGTAAGCGGGCGTGGAGATGCCGAAGCCAGCATAGAGAGGCGCTTTGGTCAGTCGCCGGGTGCGCTCGACGAGCGGTGCGAGCTCGGGCGACAGCTCGCTGCGCGCGCCTGTAGTTCCCGTTAGCGTGACGAGGTAGAGCCAGCCGTCCGTTTGCTCCGCGGCGAGCCTGATGCGCTCGTCACTCGAAGTCGGCGCGACGAGTTGCACGCGGCGAAGCTCCGGCCGAAGATCGACGGGGAGATCGGCGACGATCAGCGAGGTCGCGCCGGCGAGCTCCGCGTCCCCTGCGAACCGCTCCCAGCCGTATGTCTCGAGCAGCGCCGCATACGTCATCGGCACCAACGGGACGTCTACTCGCTCGCGCGTTCTCCTCAGGCAGTCGAGACAGGCCGCGGTGCGCATGCCCTGAGCGAGCGCCCGTTCCGCGGCCAGGCGGATCGTCGGTCCGTCCGCGAGCGGATCCGAGAACGGAAACCCCAGCTCGACGATGTCAGCGCCTCCTGCGACCGCAGCGGCGGCGAGCTCGGGGGTCTCCGGACCCGCCATCAGATAGATGACGAGCGTCTTGGTCAGTGGGAGAGCACCTCGGCGAGGTCCTTGTCGCCACGCCCCGACAGGCCGACAAGGATGGTCTCGGCGTCGAGATCGAGCGCTCGGGCGAGCGCGTGCGCGGGCTCCAGCGCAGGGAGGATTCCCTCCAGCGACGCGAGCTGGTGGAAGGCGGCGACCGCCTCCGCGTCCGAGGCTGTCATGTACTCCGCTCGGCCGGAGTCCCGGAGATGCGCGTGCTCGGGCCCGACGCCCGGGTAGTCGAGCCCCGCGGAGATCGAGTGCGCGTCGAGCACCTGCCCGTCTTCGTCGGCCAGCACCGACGAACGGGAGCCGTGCAGCACGCTAGAGCGACCCGCCGACAGGCTTGCGGCGCCCTCGGCCTCGACGCCGACGAGCCGCACGTCTTTGTCCGCGATGAACCCGGCGAACAAGCCGATCGCGTTGGAGCCCCCGCCGACGCAGGCGACAACCGCATCGGGTAGTTGCCCGATCTGCTCGAGCACCTGCGCGCGAGCCTCACGTCCGATCACGGCCTGCAGCTCGCGCACGATTGCCGGATATGGATGGGGTCCCACGCACGAGCCGATCAGGTAGTACGTCGTGTCGACGTTCGTGATCCAGTCGCGAATCGCCTCGCTTGTGGCCTCCTTCAGCGTGCGCGTGCCGAACTCCACCGGCCGCACCTCGGCGCCGAGCAAGCCCATGCGCTCGACGTTCGGGTGCTGGCGCCGCATGTCCTCGGAGCCCATGTGGACGACGCACTCGAGGCCGAATCGAGCGCAAACGGTTGCCGCCGCCACGCCATGCTGCCCAGCCCCGGTCTCCGCGACGATCCGGCGCTTGCCGAGCCGGACGGCGAGGAGCGCCTGGCCCACCGCGTTGTTGATCTTGTGCGCCCCCGTGTGCAGGAGATCCTCGCGCTTGAGCAGGATCCGCTTCCCCGCCGGCGTGAAGCGAGCCGCCTCGTACAGCGGAGTCGGTCTGCCCGCAAAGCGCTCGAGCAGCTCGTCGAGCTCGGCGCGGAAGGTCGCGTCGGCCGAGGCTTCGTCCCAGCCGCGCGACAGCTCGTCCAGCGCCGGGATCAGCGTCTCTGGGACGTACCGTCCCCCGTAGTCGCCGTAGAGCCCGGGGCTTGCGGGCGCGTTCATCGTGCCGCCATCACATAGCCGCGGATGAGGTCGTGATCCTTGACGCCAGGCGCAGACTCGAGGGCCGAGCTCGCGTCCACGGCCCAGGGTCGCACCGCGTCGATCGCTGCGCGAACATTGTCGGGCCCGAGTCCGCCCGCCAGCATGACCCGGCCTTTCGCGGCGCGAGCTCGCTCGAGGTGCGCGGGGTCGGACTCCTCCCAGGGGAGGTCGAGCACCTTAGCCACCTCGTTGCCCTCGCGAAGGAGCACCGCGTCGCGACCGCGCACCTTTCCCTCTTCGCGTGGATAGAGCTGAACGAGATCCGCTGCGGCCCCGCTGGACTCGCCGACCTCCACCGCGACAGCGAGCATCGTCTCGGGGACGGAGAGCACACCCTGCGCACGCCGGGGGCTTCCTTCGGCCAGCACAAATCCAGCCATGTCTGCGCCGGCCTCGGCGGCAGCCGCGACGTCTTCGGCTCGAGTGAGTCCGCACACCTTCACGAGCGGACGCGAGAGAACCTCGGCGAGCTTCTGCGCGGGGTCGGACGCACGCATCAGCGCCGAGCCGACCAGGATCGCGTTCGCGCCCGCGAGCTCGGCAGCGGCGCCCTGCGCCCGCGATTCGATTCCGCTTTCGGCGACAACGATGCGGTCACGGGGCGCCGAGGCCACCAGTCCGAGCTGAGCCTGGCTGTCGATGGCGAACGTCGCGAGGTCGCGGGCGTTGATCCCGATCACGGGCGCGTCCAGATAGGTGGCCCGGGTCAGTTCCTCGGAGTCGTGTGTCTCGACGAGCGTGTCGAGCCCGAGCTCGGCCGCGACGCCGAGCAGCCGCCGCGCGGTCTCGTCGTCGAGATCCCGGAGAATGAGCAGAGCGGCGTCGGCGCCGGAGTCACGAGTGCGGCGCAGATCGTCGTCGGTCGAGAAGAACCCCTTCGCGAGCAACGGCAAACTCGCGGTCGACCGGGCGGCACGAACGTCGTCCCACGAGCCGTCGAATCGCGCGTCGACGAGGATCGAGACAGCGGCCGCGGCCGCTCGCTCGTACGCCGCGGCGAGAATCGCCGGGTCGGCATCCGCGCGGAGCTCACCTGCTGACGGGGACCTGCGCTTCACCTCGGCGATGCCCCGCAGCCCCGAACCCGAGAGAGCGTCGCGAAAGCGGCCCATCAGAAGTCTTCCCGCGAGAATGCCGCCAACTGCTCGAGTCGCTCTGCTGCGACACCCGAGTCAACCGCTTCTCGAGCGAGCTCGAGGCCATCGCGCAGGTCGTCGGCGAGTCCGGCCGCGGCGACCGTGGCCGCGGCGTTCAAGAGAATTGCGTCTCGACGCGCGCCGCTCTCTCCGGCGAGAACACGCCTGATCGCCTCGGCGTTCTCCGCCGGATCGCCCCCGCGGAGCTCATCGGGTTGGCAGCGTTCGATTCCAAGTTCGACCGGATCAACCGTTCGCTCGCGCACGTTTTCACCGGCCACCTCGTAGACGAGATTCGGTCCCGCAGGCGAGAACTCATCGACTCCGTCAGCGCCGTGCACGACGAATGCCCTGGTCGTGCCGAGCAGCGCGAGCACCTCGGCCACGGTGTGAGCGACCCCGGCTGAGTACACGCCCATGACCTGAGCGCGGGCGCCTGCGGGGTTCGTCAACGGGCCGATGAGATTGAAGACGGTTCGCGTGCCGAGCTCGCGCCGAACGGGTGCTGCGTGTCGCATGGCCGGATGATGCACAGGCGCGAACATGAACCCGAATCCGTACAGATCGATCGAGCGAGCGATGCGCTCGGGCGGGAGCTCGAGCCGGAAGCCGAGCGCTTCGATCACGTCCGCCGACCCCGAGGCCGACGAGACGGCCCGGTTGCCGTGCTTCGCGACGGCGGCACCGGCGGCCGCGGCCACGATTCCGGCAGCCGTCGAGATGTTGAGCGTCCGCGCTCCGTCTCCGCCCGTGCCGGCCGTGTCCACGAGGTCGGTCCTCTCCGGCCGCACCGGCAGAACATGATCGCGCATCGCCTCCACGCAGCCGGCGACCTCGGCCACCGTCTCGCCCTTCGCCCGCAGCGCGACGAGAAAGCCGCCGATCTGCGCCGGCGTCGCCTCGCCGCGCATGATCTCGTCCATCACGGAACGAGCCTGTTCACGAGCTAGATCTCGTCCGTCGAGCAGCCTCGCGATCGCTGGCTGGATCATCCGGCGAAGTGTCGCGGAACCACCCGGGATCAGCCGACCGCGAGGATCACGAAGTAGGCTGCTGGGCTCGCCCAGAGCAGAGCGTCCAAGCGGTCGAGGATGCCGCCATGTCCGCCCAGCAGGCGTCCGGAATCCTTCATCTGCAGGTCGCGCTTGACCGCCGACTCGAAGAGATCGCCGAACACGGCCGCGAGCGCGACCGCGGCGCCGAGTAGCAGCGTCTGCGGAATCGTCAGGAACTCGTCGCGATCCTTGTAGAGGATCAGGAACGCCGCCGCCATCGCGGCCAGCACTCCCGCAACCAACCCCTCCCAGGTCTTTGCCGGGGAGATCGTGGGCGCCAATCTGTGGCGACCAACCGTGCGGCCGACGAAGAATGCCACTGTATCCGCGGCGAAGACGGTGAACATCACCGCAATCACCGCCCAGAAGCCGTGGTCGGGGATGTCGCGCACGAGGAGCAGGAGCCCGAGGCCTGCTCCCACCCACACGACCCCGAGCAGCGTGATGCCAAACGACGTCGTCGCGGACGTTCGGATGTCCGAGAGGCCGTAAAAGACGAAGGAGAGGAAGAGCGTCGCCAGGATTCCGCCGAGCATCCACGGGAGATCGCCGAGTTGGAGGCCGAAGAGCGTGAGGATGAAGCCGAGGTACCCGGCAATGACGAGCGGACGACGCTCCCTGGCCATCCTGAAGAGCTCGTGCAGGCCGAGGAGCCCGGCCACGAGAGCGAGCCCGAAGAGCCACCAGCCGCCCAGATACACGACGCCGATGACGAGCGGGAGGAGGGCAGCGGCGACGAGCAGGCGAGAGAGGAGCGGGTTCATCGGCGGGTTCTTGGCCGATGAGCGTGGAGGGGTGTGGGGAACCGGGGGGTTCCCCACGCTCTCAAGAAGAAGGGAGCACGCGAGGGAAACATGGTTTCCCTCGCGAACGCGAGCCGAAGGCGAGTGTTGTTCATCGAGCGCCGAACCTGCGCCCGCGGCGCGTGTACTCCTCGAGCGCCGCGCGCAGCTCGTCTTCTCCGAAGTCCGGCCAGTAGGTCTCCGCAAATACAAACTCGGCGTAGGCCGACTGCCAGAGCAGGAAGTTGGAGAGCCGCTGCTCGCCCGACGTCCGGATGACGAGATCGGGATCGGGCAGCTTGGGCGCAGAGAGGCGGGCGGCCAGGGTTTCCTCGGACACGTCCTCGGCTCGGATCCCGTCTTCGACCAGCGACCGTGCAGCTTCGACGAGCTCGGCGCGACCCCCGTAGTCGAACGCGATCCAGAGGTGGAGCCGGTCGTTAGGAGCTGTTTCCGCCTCTAGCTTCGCCATCTTCTCGCGCAGCGCTTGTGGAATCCGGTCGCGTCGCCCGAAAAAGCGCGTGCGAACACCTTGATGCGCGAGGTCCGGGAGCTCGCGCTCGATCGTCTCCTCCAGCAGGTCGAGAATCGACTCGACCTCGTCGGGCGGGCGGGCCCAGTTCTCGGTCGAGAACGCGTACACGGCCAAGGAGCGCACGTCGAGGTCGATCGCGGCTTCTACCGTTCGCCGAAGCGCACGAGCCCCTTCACGATGTCCTTCGGCAACGGACAGGCCGCGGGACGCAGCCCAGCGCCCGTTCCCGTCCATGATGATGGCGACGCTACGTGCTGCCGCGGAGTCGTCGCTCGAGACGCCGTCGGACAGCCGTCAAACCTCCATGATCTCCGTCTCCTTGACCTTCAGGAGATCGTCGATCGCCTTCGTGTGCTCGTCGGTGACCTTCTGCACCTGTTGCTCGGCACGCCGCTCCTCGTCGTCTCCGACATCGCCCTTGGTGACGAGCTCGCGGAGGTGCTGCATCACGTCTCGGCGGACGTTCCGAATCGCGACCTTCCCGTCCTCGCCCACCCGGCGCACGACCTTGACCAGTTCCTTTCGCCGCTCCTCGGTGAGCGTCGGAATCGGCAGGCGGATGATCTTGCCGTCGTTCGAGGGTGTCAGGCCGAGGTCGGACTCCTGGATCGCGCGCTCGATCGACTTCATCGATCCCGGGTCGAACGGTTGCACCGTCAGGAGTCGCGCCTCCGGCGCCCCGATCGACGCGAGGCTCTTCAGGGGAGTCGGCGTGCCGTAATAGTCGATCGTCACGCGGTCGAGAAGGGCCGGCGAGGCGCGCCCGGTACGGATCGAGTTGAACTCGTGATGTGTCGCCTCGATCGACTTGTCCATCCGCCGTTTCGCGTCTGCGAGGAAGTCCTCGATCGCAGCCATTCGCCCTCCTTGGTTAGGAGCTCGGGGTCGAGATGATCGTGCCCACACGCTCACCGGCGGCCACGCGGCGGATGTTGCCTGCGGCGAGCTCGAAGACGTAGATCGGCAGCCGGTTGTCCATGCACAGCGAGAGCGCGGTCGTATCCATGACCTTGAGCCCGCGCTCGATCGCCTCGAGGTGTGTGAGCTCGGGGAGAAAGCGCGCGTCTGGGTTCTCGTGCGGGTCGCCGTCGTACACGCCCTCGACGTTGTTCTTCGCCATCAGGATCGCCTCGGCACCGATCTCGAGCGCGCGCAGGGCGGCTGCGGTGTCCGTCGTGAAGAACGGGTTGCCCGTACCGGCGGCGAAGATGACGATCCGGCCCTTCTCGAGATGTCGTATCGCGCGGCGGCGAATGTAGGGCTCGGCGACCTCGGAGACAGCGATCGCGGACTGCACGCGCGTCTGGACGCCGAGCCGCTCGAGGGCGTCTTGGAGCGTGAGCGCGTTCAGGAGTGTCGCCAGCATGCCGGCATAGTCCGCGGTCGCGCGGTCCATGCCCTCGGCGGCCGCCGCCATGCCGCGATAGATGTTCCCGGCGCCGACGACGATCGCGAGCTCGGTGCCGGCCTCGTGCACCGCCAGCACCTCCTCACCGATCGCGACGACGGTCTGGGGGTCGATCCCGTACGAACGATCCCCGAGAAGCGCTTCGCCGGAGACCTTCAGGAGCGCGCGATGGAAAGGCGTTGGCGTCTCGGTGGAGAGCCGCTCGGTCACCTCTCCCGCGTGGGTCGTCACGATCCGGCGACCGACACCCGCGCGAAGCGGACGACGGAGGCGTTCGCCTCCTCGAACGCCTGCGCGACGCTCTTCGAGGCATCGTGGATCCAGGCCTGGTCGGCGAGAACGCCTCCCGGAGTCGCAGCGAAGAATCGCTTTCCAAGCATGCCCTCCACGATCTTCTCACGTGCGGCCTCGGGCTTCGACTGCACTTCGTCCGAGTTGAGGAAAATCGAGCGCTCAGCGTCGATTGCCTCGCTCGAAACGTCGTCTCGCGTCCCCCACTCCGGCGCTGCGAAGGAGATGTGCATCGCCACCTGCCGGGCCAGCTCCGGGGATCCGCCCTGGAGCTCGACGAGGACACCGATCTTGTTGGCCGGCGGATGGGCGTACGCGGCAACGACGTTGCCGGCCGGCGCATCGAAGCGCTCAGCGCCGACGACGACGATGTTCTCGCCGAGCTTTCCAACGAGCTCCATTCGTTCGTCGTCGAAGCGCTCGACCGCGCCGGGCCCCTCGGCATGCACCGCGCGCAGGACGCGCTCGGCGAATGTCTGGAACTCGTCGCTCTTCGACACTGGCTCGGTTTCGCAACCGATCCCGGCGATCGATCCGGTCAGTCCTTCCACGATGTAGCCCACGAGACCTTCGCTCGTGGATCGTCCGGCGCGCTTCCCGGCTGCCGCCATGCCGCGCTCGCGGAGGAGTGTTCGGGCGGCCTCGAGGTCGCCGGCGGTCTCCTCGAGCGCACGCTTGCAATCCATCATTCCCGCGCCGGTCCGCTCGCGAAGCTCCTTCACCTGGCCCGCGCTGATCGTGGTGCTCACTGCTTCTCGCCTCCCTCGGCGACCCCGATCGCGGCTGCCTCGGGCTCGGGCGTCTCAACGGGCGGCTGCTCCTCGTCTGAATCCGACGTCTCGTCGTTCGAGCTAGCCATGGGTTCGTCCATCTCGGCATCGACCTCGGCCTTGGGGGCTGCGAACTCCGCTGGAGAGACCTGCGCCTTCCCGGCCGCGATCCCATCGGCGACCACCTTTGCGATCAGGTTGGAGGCACGGATCGCGTCGTCGTTTCCGGGGATGATGAAATCGGCTTCGTCCGGGTCTGCGTTTGTGTCGACCAGGCCGATGATCGGCACACCCAGGCGGCGCGCCTCGCGGACCGCCAGCTGCTCTTTCTTCAGGTCGATGACGAAGACCGCGTCGGGCTGGCGCTTCATGTCGGCGACGCCGCCAAGGTTGGATTCGAGCTTTTCGAGCTCGGCGGTGAGCGAGATCCGCTCCTTCGACGGCAGGAGATCGAGCTGCCCCTCGGTCTGCAGGCGGCGTAGGTCGTGGAGATATGAGATCCGCTCCGAGATCGTTCGCCAGTTGGTCAAGAGGCCGCCGAGCCAGCGATTGGACACGTACGGCATGCCGACGCGCGTCGCGTGCTCCTGCACCGCCTCCTGCGCCTGCTTCTTGGTGCCGACGAAGAGGACGGTTCCCCTCCGCTCCGCGACATTGCGCGCGAAGTCGTGCGCCTCCTCGAGCAGCTCGAGGGTCTTCTGGAGGTCGATGATGTAGATCCCCCCGCGCTCGGAGAAGATGAAGCGGCGCATCTTCGGGTTCCAGCGTCGCGTCTGGTGGCCGAAGTGGACGCCGGCCTCCAGGAGCTCTCGCATAGTTACGACTGACACAGGATCAGCCCCTTTCAGGTTGGTTGGACGGTGTTGCGCCGGCGGGCCGGGCGGAACCGCGCTCACAGCACGGCACCCCCGCCTCGGCTGGATCGCCGGGTGGAAGGTCTAGGACACGGAAGAGTCTACCCGTAGGGGCCGGGCATGCCCGGCCCCTACAACTGCCGAGCATGCTCCAGCGCGATCTCCAGATCGTGCGGGAGCGGCGACGTGATGTCGATCTCGTCGCCCGTTGAAGGGTGCGGGAAACGAAGGCGGTGCGCGTGCAGGAACTGCCGCTCGAGCCCGAGATCTCCTCGGACGCCGTACTGCGAGTCACCCGACACGGGAAGGTCGATCGCGGCCAGATGCACGCGAATCTGATGCGTGCGGCCCGTTTCCAGGCGGACGTCGAGAAGCGCATGCTCGCTCAGGAGCTGGAGAGCCTCGAAGTGCGTCACGGCGTCCCGAGGCTCGTCACTGTCCAGGGAGCGCTTCGTCGGGTCGCGACGGTCGCGGCCGAGCGGAGCGTCGATCCGGCCCGTTCGTGAGCGGGGGAGGCCCCGTACCAGCGCGCGGTAGCGTCGCTCGACCTCGCGCTTCCTGATCGCCTCCTGCAAGACGGCGTGCGCGTCGTTAGAACGGGCGACTACGAGCAGGCCGGACGTATCGCGGTCGAGCCGGTGCACGATTCCGGGGCGCTCCGGGTCTGGGCCGCCGGCCGCTCCGAGGGAGACGAGCTGGCCCGCCAGGGTTCCCCTTCTGGCGCCAGCGCCGGGATGCACGACGATCCCGGCCGGCTTGTCGAGGACGAGAAGGTGCTCGTCCTCATAGAGCACGGAAACGGTGACCGCCTCGGCCGCAAGGCCGGGAGCCGCTTCAGGCAGCTCGGTTTCGACGACGGATCCCGACTCGAGCCGAAAGCTCTTCGGCCGAACCTCGCCATCGACTCGTACTGCACCGTCTCGAAGCAGTCGCTCCGCCAGCGACCGCGTCCCGATCTCCTCGCGCGCGGCGAGCGCCTTGTCGAGGCGTGTGCCCGCGCCCTTGTCAGCGACGCTGAAGCGCAGTGTCCCCATCGCGCGCCCCATGCATGCGATCCGACCGATCGGCGAGGACGAGCGTGCTGAAGAGCACCGCGACCCCCACCACGATGAACGTGTCGGCGAGGTTGAAGGCCGGCCAGGCTTCTAAGTCGAGAAAGTCCGTCACGCGGCCCAGGCGCACGCGGTCGACCAGATTGGCGATGCTTCCACCGAGAACGAGCCCCAGTCCGACCGGCAGGATGGGATGCCGTTTGGCCGAGCGGGCGAAGAACCAGACCATCATCCCGACCGCCACGGCCGTGATTGCGATGACGAAGCTCGTCCGGCTCGCGAAGAGCCCGAAAGCGATGCCCGAGTTCTCGACGTGGTGGATGGAGAACGGGCCGAAGAGGTCGACGCGTTCTCCGACAGCGAGCGTGCGCCCAACAACCTGCTTCGTGAGCTGATCGGCGACTATGGCCGCCGCTGCGACTGCGAGCAATGCGAGCCATTGAGCCGGTCCGGCCGCCAGCGAGCGTTCGGCGGACGAGATGGGCTGCAGCGCGTTTGCGGTCGACCCGACCCGCACATCGACCTGCTGAATCTCGCGAGCGGGCTCGCTCACGCGCGTCTCACCCTTGCTCTTGCACGCGCTTGTCGTCGATGCAGAGCGTGGCCCAGGGAACCGCCTCCAGCCGCTCCACGCCGATCGACTTGCCGCAGACGCCGCAGGTGCCATACGTTCCGTCTTCGATTCGTTTCAGAGCTGCCTCGACCTCGGCGATGAGGTGCTCGGCGTTCTCTTCTAGACCTTCGTCGAGCTCGCGCATGTACGTCTCGGTCGCCGAGTCCGCGATCTCGCCTGCGCCGCTCGAGAGGTCGCCCGTCTCATCGGTCAGCGAGGCTTCGTGGTTCACGCCTTGTCGCGCCGTGCGAAGCCGCTCGAGCTCGCTCTCCAGCTCCTTGCGGAAGTGGGCGAGATCGAGAGTCACCTTGCTCCCGCGGGCACAGAAAGCCTCTCCCCTGCGACTTCGGAGGTGAGCCCCTCAACGATGACAGTCTTGTCTCGTGACGTTTTCCCGTTCACGATCGTGATGCGTGCCCGAGGAATCTCGAACGTCGCTGAAAGGAGGTCGACGACAGCGCGGTTCGCCTTCCCGCTCTCGGGCGCGGCGGAGACGCGCACCTTCCAGGCCTCGCCGTGGCGACCGACGATCTCGGAGCGCGGGGCTCCGGGGCTCACGCGCAGCCGCAGGCGAGTGCTCGGACCTTCCACGGCCCGAAGGATATCCGCGCGACTCGGACTGCTACCCGGCGACCCTACGGATGCCCGGGTCCGTGATCTCCTCGACCCCCGCCGGCTTGACCGATTGGCTGTCGGCGCGCCTGTCCGCTCGCTGCTCACCGTCCAGGGATTCGAGCGCGGTTCGCAGCAAGGCGCGGATCTTGCGCGTGTCCTCCTCCAGCCGCTGCCTCTCCGCGGCGGCCTCGCGAGTCACACGCCGTCCTTCGGCGTGGGCCTCCTGCACGATCAGGTCCGACTCGCGTCTGGCCTGCTCCTTCATATCCTGCGCTGCG
>Ga0136633_1001704_pt1 | contig 15852 bp, 18 predicted proteins | sample AntDrymeUQ832206_2_FD_105494 | JGI IMG/M metagenome (GOLD analysis project Ga0136633, IMG submission 105494) | Polar desert sand microbial communities from Dry Valleys, Antarctica - metaG UQ83 (22.06) | ecosystem: Environmental > Terrestrial > Soil > Desert | place: Antarctica: Dry Valley...
AGGGATCGGTATAGGGATGAGGCCCACGCGACGGCTCCCGTCGATCGGTGCCGCAACGCCCCGACCAGCGGAAACCTTCAGCGCGCTCGGAGGGACTCGAACCCCCAACCTTCTGATCCGTAGGAGTGGTCTGGAGTGCTGTTCTACCAGGTCACGTCGGGTCCGTCGCTCCCCGAGTGGTCTCCTGTAGCACCCCGTTGTCTGGAGTAGATGGCCAAGCGGATGGCCAAGAAACCGGTTCCGCTCCGGCGCCGTCTCGACTTCGAGGCATCCTCGCTCGAGGAGCTGGCGACCTGCTCATGAAGGCGCGCGTCGCTCGCGGAGAAGGCGCAGGATCTCGCGATTGTCACTTTCGCAGGATTAGCCAACTGCGGCGGTTGGCACAGGGATCGGAGGACTTGGAACTCTGACCGCAACGATGTGGTGCCGTGTCGGTGCTTGACGCGGGTGGCGACCCGCCAGGGACAAGGCTCGTGCTCGTGCCTATGAAGCCGGACGGTGAGCGTCGGCCCGAGCCCGCCGCTGAGCGTCGGCGAGCACGGCATGGGCGGCCAGCCGACCTGGGGTGCCGGCGATGCCACCTGCCGGGCTGGTGCCGGCACCGGACAGGTAGAGACCTCCGATGGGGGTTCGGTGATCCGACAGCGCCCGCGTCGGCCGGAATGGGCCCAGCTGGTCGAGGGCGAGGTCGAGGTGCATGGGGTGGGCGCCTGGCCAGCCGCCCTCGTCGGCCATGAGGTCGGGGGTGAACGGCGCCACCCCGATGATGCTGGCCGTGAAGCCGGGGGCCCGGGACTCGACGGTGGCGATGGCGTCGTCCACGAAGCGGGCGGTGGTTGCCGGCCACCCGCCCTCCAGGCGGAACGGGGCGGCAGGGCAGGCCAGGTAGACGGCGTGGTGACCGGTCGGGGTCAACGTCGGATCGATGGCGGAGGTGGTGAAGGCGTAGAGGGGTGCGCGGTCGACCAGCCGGCCGGCCTCGGCCGCGACCCATGCAGTGGACAGGTCCTCCAGGCGGTCGACGTAGCTCTGCAGGCCGTGCCAGTCCTCGGGCCGTCCGTCCGGGTACGGCGGGAGGCGGTCGGTGGCAACGTGGATCAGCGCCTGCACGACGTTGCCCTGCCGGGCGGCGGCCAGGTCTGCCGGCACCGACCCGTGCAGGGCCGGTCGGGGCAGGTCGAGCAACGCCACCTTCGGGTTGATGGCGGTGATGACGCTGCCGGTGACGATGCGGGTGCCGTCACCCACGACTACCGCCCGCACGTTGCCGTGGTCATGCTCGATGGCCGTGACCGGCGACGAGCAGCGCACCTCCACGCCGAGTGCGCCTGCTCGAGCGAGCAGCGCGTCCGTCAGTCCTTGGGCGCCGCCGCGGGCGTGCCATTGGCCGTAGCGGTGGTAAGCCAGCTGCCAGTAGGCGTAGAGGGCACCGCCGGGAACGGTGGGTCCTACGCCGGCGTGGGCGGCGAACGCCGAGATGGGGGCCCGGGTCAGATTGGACGGGAGCTGGCGGCGCAGGAGCGCGTCGTAGGGCGCCAACAGGTCGCTGGCCTGGCGGAGGGGACCGCCCCGCAGGGTCCGCGCCAGGCCCCAGAGCCGGCGGGGCACCTCCTTCAGGGGCAACTCCCCGCGAATGGCCGGCATGATGGTGGTGAGGATGGGGTTCGCGCGGTCGAGAAAGGCCCGGTAGGCCACGGCCTCGCCGGGGTCGACGGCGGCGATCGAGTCGAGGGTCGCCTCGACCGAGCGGAAGAAGCGCACCCGACGCCCGTCGGCGAACACGGCGACCGAGAACGGGTCCATCTGCTGGTAGACCAACCCGGCGCCGGCCAGGTCCAGCTCGTCGGGGATAGCCGTCATGTTGATGATGTTGTGGGCCGCCGAGTGCAGATCGAAGCGGTACCCCGGCAGTCCCGGCCGCTCCTCGGTGCGCGACCCGCCTCCTGGCCGGGTCTGGGCCTCGAGCACCAGCACCGAGCGGCCCGCCATGGCCAGGTAGCAAGCAGCGATCAGCCCGTTGTGCCCGGCGCCCACGACGACGGCGTCAGGCACCTCGGCCCCCCGCTGCACAGGTCGTCACGGCAACGAGGACCGGCACGCCGGTGGCGGCGGTGCCGTCGAAGGTGGCGTCGGTCGCCCCCACGATCCACGCGAGGGCGGCACCGCAGCTAGCGCAGACCGGCTTGGCGGTCGCCGCGGCGGGCACCCGGTTGCGCTGCCCGCACCCCGGACAGGGGCTGATTTCGGCCATCACACGCTCGCGAGCGCGTCGAGGGCGGCTTGGATGCGCTGTCCGGCTTCCTCGGCGATCGGCGTCAGGGCGGGGTTGCCGGGGATCTCGGCGATGAGCTTGGGGTCGAGGGCCTCGACGACGGTGCGCCCGTTGTCGGTGCGGACCACGACGTTGCACGGCAACAGCGCGGCGATGCGGGGGTCGATCTCCAGGGCGCGGTGGGCGAGTTGGGGGTTGCAGGCGCCGAGGATGATCTGCGGGTCGACATCGATGTTGAGCTTGTCTTTGAGGGTCTGGCGGACGTCGATCTCGGTCAGGACCCCGAAACCTTGGTCCTTGAGGGCGTCCTTGACCCGCCCGAGGGCCTCGTCGTAGGGGGCGTCGAGCTCGATGCGGCGGGTGGAGTCCATGGAAGTTCTTCTCCAGTGTTGGGTGGTCAGAAGATGGCGAGCAGGGCGCGGGTGCCGGTGTAGACGGCGAGGCCCACGAGCAGGGCGGCGAAGGCTCGTTGCAGCGACGCGGGCTCGACCCGGTCGGCGACTCGCTTGCCGGCGCTCACTCCGGCGGTGGCCGCGGCGGTGAAGACCAGGGTGGTGGTCCAGTCGATGCTGCCCGCCCCGGTTCGGGCGGCGAGGGCGACGGCGGCGTTGACGGCGATGACGAGCAGCGAGGTGCCGATGGCCGCCCCCATCGGGAACTCGAGCACCAGGGCCAGGGCGGGGACGATCACGAACCCGCCGCCGACACCGAACAGGCCGGTCAGGAACCCGACGGCGGTGCCGGCGGCGGCGATCTTGGCGATCCGGCTCGGCGCCATGATGCGGGTTCGGGTCTGGACCGCGCCGTCTTCGGGCTGCTTGCTCATGGCGCTGGCCTCGCCGGCGCGGGTGCAGCTCGGGCATCCGACGACGATCCGCCAGGCCGCCACGAGGATGAGCCCGGCGAACGCGAGGAGCAGCACATCGCCGTCGAGGCGCCGGTTCAGGGCCGAGCCGGCGAGGGACCCGCCGATGCCGACGAGGCCGAACACGAGGCCCTGGGCGACTCGGACCCGTCCGGCGCGCCAGTGGCCGTAGGCGCCGATGAGCGAGGCGACTCCGACGACCACGAGCGACGTGGTGGTGGCCGCCGACGGTGTCTGGCCGGCGACGAACACAAGCACTGGGACGGCCAGGATGGATCCGCCCCCGCCAAGGGCGCCCAGTGACACGCCGATGAGGAACCCGAGCGGCGAGGCCAGCAGCGCACGGGCGCTCACAGTTCCTCCGGTCGCGTCGACCGCACCTTCAGCGCTCGCCGCTGGTGATCCCGAGGGAATCGTGTTTGGTGGCGGCGGACCACTCGTCGTCGATGGCCACCACCGAGCGGCCGGCCCGGTCGAGCAGCGACGCCGCGATCGAGGCCCGATAGCCGGAGGCGCAGTGGACCCACAGCTCAGCGTCGGGCACCTCGTCGAGGCGCTCGTCGAGCTCGTGCAGCGGGATGTGCAGCGCGCCGTCGATGCGCCCCTCGGCCCACTCGTCGTCGCGGCGGACGTCCAACACGACGACGGCATCGTCGGCGCGGGCGTCGGCGAGATCGGCGAAGGTGGCGGTCCGGTAGGAGCGGACGTCACCGCCCGAGGCCCAGGTGTCGATGCCGCCCTCGGCCCCGCCGGCGGGCCGGTCGATGCCGATGCGGACCATCTGGCGTTGCGCTTCCGCGACCTGTTCGGTGGTGTCGCCGACGAGGGTGACCGGGGTGCCCCAGCGCAGCGTCCACCCCAGGTAGGTGGCGAAGGAGTCCCCGACCTCCAGGTTGACGGTGCCGGCCAGGTGGCCGCGGGCGAACGCGGTGCGCGACCGCAGGTCCACGACCCACTCGCCGGCGTGGATACGGCGGCGGATCTCGGCGGGGTCGACCAGCTCCGGTGGGGAGAGGTCGACCGGGGCCGGGCCGGCGCGGTTGATGGGGGCCATGTGGGCGTAGTAGCGGGGGTAGGCGGTTAGCCCGCTCAGCAGCTTGGCGACGAACGCATCCTCGTCGTCGAGGGTCAACGCCAGGTTCGACTGTCGTTCCTGGCCGACGGTGCTGGCATCGGAGCCGCTGGAGGAGGCCGAGGAGCAGAAGCTCCCGAACCCATGTGTCGGGTGCACCCCGACCTGGTTCGGGAGCTCGGCGGCCAAGCGGCGCACCGAGCGGAACTGCGCCCGGGTCAGCTCGTCGGTCGCGCTGGTGCTGATGAGGTCGGTGCGCCCGACGGTTCCGTAGAGCATGGAGCCGCCGGTGAACGCCGCCACCGGCTCGCCGTCCTGCACCACCACATAGGACAGGTGGTTGGGAGTGTGGCCGGGCGTGTGCACCGCCCGCACGACCAGGTCGCCGACCGTGAACTCGTCGCCGTCGCTCGCCCCGGTGTGTTCGTAGGCGACGTCGTCGGCGGCGGCCAGCACGTAGGCGGCGCCGGTGTGGCGGGCCAGCTCGAGGCCGCCGGTCACGTAGTCGTTGTGCACGTGCGTCTCGAACACGTGCGTTAGTCGCAGGTCGCGCTCGGCGAGCCGCGCCAAGATGCGGTCGATGTCGCGCTGGGGGTCGATGACCGCGGCGGCATCGCCGTCGATGAGCACGTAGCTGCGGTCACCCAACGCCGACGTCTCGATCGTGATGATCTCCATCAGGCGATGGCGCCCGGTGAGCCGTCGTCGCGCACCACCGGCAGGCCCGCTTCGGTCCACGCCGTCATTCCGCCGGCGACGTTGCGGACGTCGATCCCGGCCGCGGCCAGGACCTCGGCTGCGTTGGCCGACCGGCCGCCGCTGCGGCACACGGCCAGCACCTGCTGACCGTCGAAGCGCGACGCCGCGTCGCTCACGTCAGCCAGCGGGACGTGCACGGCCTCCGGCGCGTGGCCGGCAGCCCATTCGTCGTCCTCGCGCACGTCCAACAACGCGGCTCCCTGGTCCTGCAGGCCAGCCGCTTCTTGCGGTATGACCTCGTCGTTGCTCTGGCGTCGGAACACCACACACCTCCTGCTCGGGTACGACACGTTCAATGCCATACCCCCTAGGGTATATTCCAAACAGTAGGATCAACGACGTTTGTGGGGAATACCCCCACCCGTACCCCTCGTTGAGGAAGGCACCATGGACCTGCCCGAACCGACCATCGACGACCTCCTCAAGCGGCTCCGCCGGATCGAGGGCCAAGTCCGCGGCATCCAACAGATGCTCGTGGACGGCCGCGAATGCCGCGACGTCGTCACCCAGATCTCCGCCGCCAGCAAGGCCCTCGACCAGGCCGGCTTCAAGCTCGTCGCCTCCGGCCTCACCTACTGCCTCAACAACCCCGAACGAGCCGCCCGTGAGGGCTACGCCATCGACGACGTCCAGAAGATGTTCATGAAGCTGGCCTAGCCAGGTCTGCCGAGCGCCACGACAGGTCAGCCTCGGGCGCAAAGGCGCCCAGCCGCCGGCTCAGTCGGCGTGGACGTGGCGGTGGTGGAGGTCGGGGACGTGGGGATGCGCGTGCCGGATCGGTGCGTGGCGGTGCCGGTGGGTGTGCCGGACGCGTTGGTTGAGGTCGGGGTGCGCGTGTACGTGGTGGCCGTCGTCGTGCACGTGTTCGTGGTCGTGGTCCGTCGCCTGGTGCTGGTGGTCGTGGAGGTGGTGGGAGCCGACGACTCTCGACACTCCGAACGCCGCGAGGGCCAACGCCGCGACCTCGGCGGTGCGGACCTGGTCGCCGAGGGCGACCCAGGCGACCAGGACGCCGACGAAGGGGGCGGAGGCGAAGACCAGCTGGCCCCGGGCGGCGCCGATGTCCCGGGCACCTGCGACCCAGAGGGTGATTGACGCCCCATAGCCGAGGGCGCCGACGGCAAGCGCACCGAGGACAAGGCCGATCGAGGGCATCGCCGCGCCGAGGGCGACGCCGAGGGCGAGGTTGGTGCTTCCGGCGATCACCCCTTTGGCGACGGTGATGTGCTCGGGGGAGATCTCGTCGAGATCGGCGGTCACGCAGTTGTCGAGCCCCCAGCAGACGCACGCCCCGGCGATGAGCAGCGCCCCGAGACGCGGTTCGGGGGCCCCGCTCCACACGAGCACGACTCCTGCGCCTGCGACAGCGACGGTGCCGGTCGCCACCCGCCGTCCGATGTGCTCGTGGAAGAGGAGCGCCGCCAGGATCGTGGTGGCGACGAGCTCGAGGTTCAACAGGAGCGACGCCGTGGCCGCCGGCGTGCGAGCCAGGCCCGCGGTCAACAGGAGCGGCCCGAGGAACCCTCCTGCGACTACGGACACGGCGAGGCGTCGACCGCCCCGCCGGAACGCGGCCGGGTCGACGGACTGGCGTCGGGCGAAGGGCGCGACTGCGACGGCGGCACCGATGTAGAGGAGCCCGGCCAGCACCGGGGCAGTGGTGTCGTCGGCCAAACGCGACGCGAGCGGGGTGGTCGCCCCGAACAGGGCCGCAGCCGCCGCGCAGCGGGCCATGCCACGCGGGGCGGCGGCGACGCTGGTCATGGGACGAGGAGGGCGGCGAGATCGTCGGGGACGGGCATCGGCTGGGTGGCGGGGACGTCCGCGCGTCCGGTGTTGCCCCTCGGGTATCGGCCGGTGGCAGAGCCGGGGCCGGCGACGACGAAACGCATGAGCTGCCCGGTGATCTCCCGGCGGTCGCGGTCACGCACAGCGAGGCGCAGCATCCGCCAGTGGGTCTGGACGTGGAGGCGCCACCAGGGCTGACTGAGGATGTGGGCGGTCTCCAGCAGCGGCCACGCCTCGCCGTTGCGGCCGTCGGCGATGAGGGCGCCGGCCTCGGCGAGGCTGCCGTCGTAGCGGGCCCGGGCGGCAGCCGACATTCTGCTCATGCGCAGCACGTGTCGGCCAAGGACTCGGCGGTCCAGGTGCGGCGCGCCTCGAGGAGGGCGAGGCCGGCGATGCCGGCACCGGCGAGCGGGTCGGCCCACCACCAACCCAGGATGGCGTTGGCTCCGAGGCCGACGAGCAGGATCGCGGAGAGCAGTGCGCACAGGTTGGTCTGCTTGGCGTCAGCCACGGCGGCGGCGGACCCCAGCGCCGGAGCCAAGGCCCGCTTGGCCCTAGCCAGGAACGGCATGACCAGCAACGAGAGGGCGGCCATGACGATCCCGACCGTGCTCGAGTCCGGCCGAGCGCCGCCCGACAGGTCCCGGATCGACTCGACCCCGACGTACACGCCGAGGACGACGAAGCTGACGGCGATGACCCGGGTGGCGCGCCGGTCGCTGGTCTGCATGCACCCGCCCTTGCGCTCCTGGTGGAGCCGCCAGGTCAGCACGAGCGCGGCGGAGACCTCGATGGCGGAGTCGAACCCGAACGCCACCAGGCTCACCGACCCGGCGGCCAACCCCGCAGTCACGGCCACGACGCCTTCGATGGCGTTCCAGCCGATCGTCGCCGCGTTCAGCCAACGCGCCCGCTGCACCGCGGCAACGCGATCGGAGCCGTCGGGCCGCGGCGCAACCTGGACTGAAGTCGTCCCGTGGTCGTGCCCGTGATGCTCAGCTACGGCCATCGAGATCCAGGTGGTGGTGCTCGACCTCGAGCTCCAGGTCGACGAGATCGGACAGGGCATGAGCCAGGCGAGGTGAGCTCAGCTCGTAACGGACCTGACGGCCCTCGCGCTCGGCCCGGACCAGCCCGCAACCCCGGAGGCACGCAAGGTGGTTGGAGATGTTGGTGCGGCCCAACCCGAGGGTGTCGGCGAGGTCGGCGGGGTACGCAGGTCCGTCGAGGAGAACCAGCAGGATTCGGCGCCGGGTGGGGTCCGCCAGCGCGGTGCCGACCCGTTCGAGCGCGTCGATCGTGGTCTCGGCGATAGTGGGCATGGCTGCACACTACACGCAGACCTGAATCCAGTCCAGGCTGAACTGATCGTCAGTCGCTCACAGGTTGGCCGGCGTCGCAGACGCAGAACTCGTTGCCTTCCGGGTCGGACATGAGGATCCAGGTGGAACCGTGCTCGCTGCAGGGACCCTCACTGACGCGGGTGGCGCCGAGGTCGACGAGACGAGCCGACTCGGTCTCGATGTCGGAGACCTCGATGTCGAAGTGCATGCGGTTCTTCACGGTCTTGGCTTCGTCGACCCGCTGCAGGAGCAGCTTCGGGCCCGGCTTCCGTCGGGAAACAGCGCGACGTAGGCGCCGGCGGTCCCATAGCGGCGGGCCACTCTCGCTGCCTGCGACGTAGACGAGCGGTAGATCAGCCCGGAGGGTCGTTGTAGAGGCGGTCCATGATGTCGGCGGCGGCGCGGTCGTCGATGCCGTCGTCGTCGACGTAGTGGCGCAGCGTCGTGGACAGGTTGTCGTGGCCGAGGCGGGCCTTGGCTCCGATCAGATCGCCCTCGCGGACCAGGTGGGTACCGACGGTGTGCCGAAACCGGTGCAGCGTCGCCTCCGGCACGCCTGCCCGCACCCGGAGGCGTCGGAACCGCAACGTCACCCCGCTGGAGGTGAGCGGTGCCTGCGCTTCAGGCGTTGCCGTGAACAGCCACGTGCCAGGTTGAGCCTCCGCCCACGGTTTCCAGGCCGCCACGTGGGCCCTCCAGCGATCGGCCGCGACCGCACCGAGGGTGAGGCTCCGTCGGCGGTGCGTCTTGGTCGCGCCGATCACCCTGCGGTCCTTCACCGCCCGCTCGATGGTGACCCGCTCCTCTTCGAGATCACCCGTCTGTAGTGCCGTGAGCTCACCGAGCCGGGCGCCGCTGTCAGCGACCAGTCGGACCAGCAGGGCCGTCTGCTCGGCCCGGAACCACGCCAACTCCGTCCGCCGGCCCGGACGTTCCTCGCATGCCGCCCGTGCCTTGTCGACCAGCCTGTCCGCTTCGACGATCAGTCTTCGCCCGAGGCTGGCCCGGAGGTGCTTACGGGCCAGGGGCGCCGGCGGCGCGCGATGGCCGGCCAGTGGATCAAACCGAAGCAGCCGCTCGTGCTGCCCCCAGGTGATCGCCGCGTGGATCAGCCGGTAGCGGCCCAACACCACCGCCGGGCCGGCCCCGTCGCGCACCCACCGCACGATCGCCGTGTCCATCCGTGACGGTGTCAGTCGGCCGATGGCCACCGCACCGACCCGATCGCGGGCCAGGAACCGGGCCGGGGTGCCGTAGGACCGGTAGGTGGCCGGGCTCCACACCCGGGGCGCCTCAAGGAAACGGTCGATCAGCTCGACGACGGTGAGCTTGTCGCCATCCTCGGGTCGCGGTACCCGGCGTAGCCCGTACTCGATGACCAAGTCGGCCTGCACCCCGGCGACGTGGTTCTCGTCGCCCCGCACCGTCCACGATCGCTGTCGGCTCCGTCCTGTGACCGGGGCGACCGCGACGACGACCCTGATCTCCCATACTCCCGGCCGCCGCTCCCGGCGAGACCCGTCCCCGTGGCGACCACGACGACGATCGTCATCCCTATACATGCACCCCAGCTGAGCAGGCCCATCCCTACGGTTATAGGGATGCCGTATAGGGATGGAAGACCCCGGAGCCCACAGCAGCCGGACCTGCCAGCCCTGTGACCTGGGACTTTGGTGAGCGCGCTCGGAGGGACTCGAACCCCCACCTTCTGATCCGTATTCAACTCAGGGCAATGCTGAGTGGTCTGGAGCCCTGTTCTACCATCTCCCGTCGGGTCCTCCACTCCCCGAGTGGTCTCCTGTAGTCCCCCGTTGTCTGGAGTAGATGGCCAAACGGATGGCCAAGAAACCGGCTCCGCTCCGGCGCCGTTTGGAGCCAGCGCCAGTCGCCGGCCTGCTCGAGATCGCCGAACAACAGGGCCAGCGCTACAGGCCACCGGCTACCGATCGGCCAGTCTCGCCCGCATGTGCGACATCGCCGCCGCCCTCGACGTCACCATCACCGAACGCCTGTCGCTGCGCGGTCCGGACGCCGCCTGACGGTGGGGCGACCCGCCTGCGGTCAGGCTTCGGGAAGTCCATCGCGCAAGCGGCGAAGCTCGGGAAGCGCTTGATGGTCCTTGGGCCGATCAGCCCACTCCTTCGACGCGATGATCACATCGAGGGAAGCGACCCGTAGGACGGCACCATTGATCTCGACCGTCACCACGCTGTCCAAGACGTCCTCATAGCGGAGCCGACGACCATCACGGGCCGGGATGTCCATGAGCACGTCGAAGCGGCCGGCATCGGTCGTCCACGTCGAGATCTCCGCAGCGGCCAGCGTCTTGCCATCGACCCGTACCGGCAACGCCACCGCCTCCGCATCCGTGAGGCCCGCCACTCGCAAGCGGGCCGAGAGCTCCCGCATGGCCGCGCCCAACCTGTCCAGGTTCTCCGCGGCACGGCGAGCCAGGCAGTCCGTGTCCTCGGTGAGCCGCTCCGCTCCCAACATCCGACCGGCGCCTCCACCGACGAGGATGTAGTCCACCCCGTGACGATCGAGGACCTCGACGAGCCGCTCGATATCGACCGGCGGGAACTCAGCCGGCCGAGTCATCGCTCCGGGCGGCGTTCAGCTCCTCCACCCAGGCGATGACCTTCTCGGGGGTATCCAGCCTGCGACCATCAGCAGTGATGCACACATCATCGGCGGTCGCGGGAAGAGCGGCTTCGAACAACTCGTTCAACTCGCCTTTGCGATACACCGTCTTCACGATGGCCAGCCTACCCAGCCAGCCGGGGAGCATCACCGGTTGTGACCGTCCGGCACCCGTCCCTCGCTGACTGCCTTCGGTGAGCCAGGCAGAAGAACCGCCCGCTCCCCCAGGGTCACAACCACGGTAACGCTGGGGCGAGGACTTTGATGCAGTGCCAGGGCTCGATCATTGGTCACAGGTCGAGGAGCTGGCGGAGCCGTTCGGGCCTCATTGTCGCGGCGTGGTGCGCGGGACCCTCGAAGCTTGCGATCAGTCGGACGAGCTCGTCGCGTCGGGTTGGATCGGCGGCGGCTTGGCGAGGTGTGAGCCCACCGAGGGCCGGGACCGATTCGTCGCACCAGCGCTGCTCGAATCGGTCGCGCATCTCCCGAGGAGTTCGACGGCTTCGAGGGTGTCGAGCGCAGGGTCACGGCGGGGTGCGTTGCCCGGGAGCAGCCCCGACTCGAGCTCGTGGCGCCGCAGCATCGCCTTGATGTCGATGGGCGTGCGCCGGTCCGTGAGCTGGTCGGTCTCAACGAGACGATCGAGTTCCTCTCGACCGTGGCCCGAGCGGGCGGTCACCTCGACGGCTACACCAACACCGGCTGGGACCTCGTCTCCAACCTGGTGGGAGTGGCCGGATCGCTCCTGGTCGTCCACCGCCGTCCGCTCACCGCGATCGACGATCGGCGGCAGCACGGTGCGAACCGGTCACTCGGACGCGCCGCCGGCGTCGCCAGCGCGCCCTTCCACCTCGTGATCGTCTTCGTGCTCGCCGCGACCACGCCCGGGTACGACAGCCGATCCGATCCGATCAGCGTCCTGGCCTCGGACGGCCAACCGCATGCCCTGGCGGCGCGAGGAGCCATCTCCGCCTACGGAGTTGCTCGTCCTCCTCAGTGCACGGGCCGCCCGACCATCTGTGCGGCGAGGGCGCGCCATCCCGAGCGGCGCGCTGGCGGTGTTCGGCACCGCCGGCGTCGTGGTCGGCCTCGCACCGAAGAACCCCGCCGGTTCGCCCGCAACGCTCGTGGGCCGGCTCCGGCTCTACCTTCGCTGCGGATCGGCTAGACCCTCTCCCTGACAGCGACGGACACGGAGGGGGGATGGCAGAGGAGTTCGAGGGGCGGGACCTCAAGGGCGCCGGGTTCTGGGGCGTCGATCTCACGGGAGCGCGGTTCCGAGAGGCGAACCTCACCGACGTGTCCGTGAGCCACGCATGGCTCGTCAACGTCGACATCGACATCGACGCCTCGTCGACCGTGTGGTGATCAACGGCGTCGACGTCACGCAGTTCGTGAACGAACGCGATCGCTGGTACCCATCGCGGGCGATGCTCCGGCCACCGGATCCGGAAGGTATGCGGGCGGCCTGGGGCGCGCCCAGCGAGGCGTGGGCGTCAACGGCCGAGCGGGCCCGTGCGCTCCGGGAGGAGCAGCTCCACCAATCGGTGGGCGGCGAGTGGTCATTCGTCGACACGCTGCGCCACCTTCTGTTCGCCATGGACAAGTGGTGCACGAAGCCTCTTCTCGGCGCCGAGGCGTTCCATCCGTGGGGGCTGCCGAACGCGGGCTCTGCGGACCTCGACTGGCCGGGCATCGACCGGGACGCGCGGCCGACGCTCCAGGAGGCGCTCGACGCCCGCGCCGGCAGGGCGTCGAAGTTCTGTGCGTTCCTCGACGGCCTCACGACGGACGATCTCGTTCGCACGGACGAGGTCGTCGAGAACGGCTCGAGCCCCGTGAGCGAGTGCGTGTACACCGTCGTCGAGGAGGAGTTCCACCACAACCGCTACGCCCTCCGGGACCTGGCTCTGCTGGAGTGACCTCCCCCGACGTGGCCCTCCCCACCGGCCGGATCACGATGTTGTTCACCGACATCGAGGGATCGACCCGCATGGTGCTGGATCTCGGCCCTACCTACGGCGACGTCCTCAGCGAGCAGCGGCGGATCATCCGGCACAGGATCGCAGCGCACGGTGGCCACGAGATGGGCACCGAGGGCGACAGCTTCTTCGTGGTGTTCGCCTCGGCGACGGAGGGGCTGGCTGCGGCCGTCGAGGCGCAACGCGCGCTGGGTCGCCACCACTGGCCCGCCGACGCCGAGGTCCGGGTGCGCATGGGCATCCACGTCGGCGCGCCCCAGCGGCACGAGGAGGGCTACGTCGGGGTCGACCTCAACCGTGCCGCCCGCGTCGCCTCGACGGCCCACGGCGGCCAGATCGTCGTCAGCGCCGAGCTCCGGGAAGAGGCGGCGGCCGCGCCGATCGCGGGGCTGGCGTTCGTCGACCTCGGACGCCACCGGCTGAAGGATCTCGCCGACCCCGAGCACCTGTTCCGGGTCCGCGCCGAAGGGATCGTCGACGTCACGACGCCCGTGAAGAGCCTCGGGGCACCCTCCAACCTCCCGAGCGAGCGAGGGGCGTTGATCGGCCGGGAGGCGGTGATCGACGAGGTGGTCGCGGCGCTGCACGACGGGAAGCAGCGGCTGGTGACGCTGACCGGACCGGGCGGGGTCGGCAAGACGACGACCGCGCTCCACGTCGCCCGCCGGCTCGTCGGCGGTCGGTTCGACGGCGTCTACTTCGTCGCGCTCGAACAGGTTCGCGACGGCGATGAGGCGTGGACGGCGCTGGCCACGTCCATCGGGATCCCGGCGGGCGAGGCGGGCATGGCCGAGGTCGTCGCCGCGCTCGCCGCCCGGCACGCGCTGCTCGTGCTCGACAACCTCGAGCAGCTCCCCGCGGCCGTCGAGGTGATCGGGGAGCTGCTCGATCGCACGGAGGTCTCGGTGCTGGCCACGTCGCGCGGCCTGGTCGGCGTCCGAGGCGAACAGGAGCTGCCGCTCGCGACCCTCGACCGGTCACCCGCCCGCGAGTTGTTCGAACGAGAGGCACGGCGGGGCCGCCCTTCGTTCTCGATCGATGCCGGCAACGAGGCCGCCGTCACCGAGATCTGCCGCCGGCTCGACGGCTTGCCGCTCGCCATCGAGCTCGCAGCTGCCCGGATCCGGCTGCTCAGTCCGCAGCAGCTGCTCGACTCGCTCGCCGGCCAGCTCTGGTTGCAGTCCGCCGACAGCGACCGACCCGACCGCCAACGGACGCTGGCCGGGGCGATCGGCTGGAGCTTCGACCTCCTGGACGAGGTCGACCAGCAGGCGTTCCTGGCGCTGGCCGTGTTCGAGAACGGCGCCGACCTGGATGCGGTCGAGACCGTCCTGGGCGGGTCAGCCGGCGGGGTCGACGCCTTCGACGTGGTGGCGCGCCTGGCCCGGGTGGGACTGCTGACGCTCGTCGACGGCCCGGACGGCGGCGTGCGGGCGGCGATGCTGACGGCGGTGCGGGAGTTCAGTCGATCTCGATTCGACAAGCTGGCGCCGGCCGACGAGGAAGCTTTGGCCCGACGCCACGCCGCCCACTTCGCCGAGCTGGCGGAGGAGGCAGAGCACCACCTCCGCGGACCGCGCCACCTGCTGTGGGCCGACCGGCTCGAAGCCGAACAGCGGAACCTCGCCGCCGCCTTCTCGTGGGCGAACCGTCGCACCGGCGACGATCGCGCGTACGCGCTCCGGATCGCCAGCGCCCTCGGCTGGTTCTGGTACACCCACGGCCGCGCCGCCGAGGGGCGGTCCTGGCTCGAGCGGGCGGTCGAACGAGACGACACCGGCGACGGCGTGACGCCGGCGGTGCAGGCGCGCGTGGCGCACGCCCTCGGCGTCCTCCAGCAGCATGAGGGCGACAACGAGGAGGCGGTGCGCACCTTCGAGCGGGCCCTCGCGCTGTGGCGCGCGATCGGCGACGACGACGGTTTGGCGCGCGAGCTCAACAGCCTCGGCGTCGCGCGCTGGTCGATGAGCGAGCCGGACGCGGCCGCCGTGCTGCTGGAGGAGAGCGTCGCCGTGGCCCGCCGCGCCGCCAACTCCGCACGGCTCGCCTCCGCCCTCTCCAACCTCGGGCTGGTCGCCCTCAGCCGCGACAGCGTGGACGAGGCGGTGCGCCGATTCGAGGAGGCCATGCGGATCGACGAGCAGCTCGACGACCGGTGGGGGGTGGCCTGCGACCGCGCCAACCTCGGCGCCGCGCTGATCCGTCGCGGCGAGGTGACCAGGGCGCACGCGATGCTCGTCGACGCGCTGCCGGCGGCCGTCGATTTCGACGACCCGGACCTCCTGGCGTCGACCGTCGAGAGCATCGCGCTGGCCGCCGCCATCGCTGGCCGGTCCCGGCACGCCGTCGTGTTGGTCGCCGCCGGTGACGCCATGCGGGCTGCGGCCGGGATACCCCGCACACCCTTCGACGACGCCTACCTCGAGCGCGGGCTCGGCCCGGCCCGCGCCGCCCTGTCCGCCGACGAACTGGACGCCGCGCGACGCGAGGGCGGGCAGCTCGCCGCCGCCGACCTCATCGAGGTGGCCTGTCGACCGATCGACTGACCCGGCGCACGTCCGGACCAGGGCGTCGTGGGCGAGTTCCCCGGCATCGCCGACCTGAATGGTGCCGGGCTGTTGACCTCGGGCCGGCGGCGGCGCCGGGAGCGGCCCCGGCCCATCGCGCTCGTCCTTGCCGCGGCGCCGCCACTCGTGTTCGTGGGCTGCAGCGACGACGCCGACGAGTCCCGTGGCCCTCACCGCGTTGGCGGCGCCTTCGCTGGCCACTGGGTCCCGCTACTTCCACGCAGCGACGTTGACGCGGGCTGATAGGCCCGCGATCGAGATCGAGCCCTTGAACTACTCGACCAGGTCATCGTGGACGGGGTACCGCTGGGCATGGTCGGACGCGTGCGAGATGTTCAGGCGCTGCGCGCCGGGCTGCTCGGTGACACGAGCGCTGCCGCAGCGGCGATCTCCACGCGGTTCCGAACGTGGACGGCCTTCGACCGCTACAGCTCGCGACTGAGCTCGTTGAGCCTCTGGTCGATGGCGTCGGCGACATCGAGGTCGTCGAGCGGGGTGGCGTGGGCGTAGTGGCGCAGGGTTGTGGCCGGGTCGCGGTGCCCGAGCCGGGCCTGGGCCTTGAGG
>Ga0136633_1001705_pt1 | contig 15852 bp, 11 predicted proteins | sample AntDrymeUQ832206_2_FD_105494 | JGI IMG/M metagenome (GOLD analysis project Ga0136633, IMG submission 105494) | Polar desert sand microbial communities from Dry Valleys, Antarctica - metaG UQ83 (22.06) | ecosystem: Environmental > Terrestrial > Soil > Desert | place: Antarctica: Dry Valley...
AGAAGCGCGATGCCGGCGAAGAGGATGGGCCTCGGCCCGAACCGGTCGACCGCGAATCCGGACAGCGCCTGCACCGCGCAGGACACGACGAAGAACACGGTGAGCAGGAAACCGAGCTCGGTGTAGCCGACCTGAAAGGCGTCCTTCAGCCAGGGAAAGAGCGGCGGTAGGAGCAGCTGGCTGAAATGGCTGACGCAGTGCGCCAGCCCGACGAGCCCCATAACGGCCGCGTCCGGACGCATCGAGGGCAAGGGGGGCGGGGTCGAGTCGGCGCTCATCGAGAACGATGGTAGACCGTGGCACCCGGTCCCGCCGGCGGTCGGGCTTGCGCGACGGGGGAAGACGCGAGGCGGATCACTTCCGGAGCGTCTGTAACACTGTTGCCGGCCATCGTTCCGCCGCTGCCGCGCATCCTTGTAACAAGAGGTACGAGGAATGCATCCCGGGCCCGCACCTAGACTGCGCGAATCGATCGAGGACCACCTCGCCGCCCTTCAGGAGCAAGCATGCTGACATCGCTGTTCGGAGATCTGGGGTCCAGGAAAACACCTGACTTCGACGACACGCAGGTGGATCCGCGCGGCTTCGCGGCGACCGCGATCATGGAGAGCGTCGCCACCGAGGTGAACGATCGCGGCCAGATCATCGACCGCCATCTCAGCGACCTCGTCGTCACCGGCTCCCCGGCCCAGGCCATCCGCGAGCACTTCGCCTCGACGCGCGCCGACCTCGAGACCGCGTCGTCGATGATCACGCTGCTCGACCCGGTGGGCGTGTGGGCCTCTTCCGTCATCAAGGCCCTCTCGGACGCCGGCGGGCGGCCGATCGAGCGCCTGCACCTGCGCGAGAAGACGACCTTGCGGACGCTGGCGATGATCGAGCGCACGACGCTCGTCCGCCGCCAGGAAGACACGCTGCGCATCTTCCATGCCGACGTGCGTGCGCCGGGACCGGAAAACGCGGAGATCCCGGTCGCGCTCATGGAGCGCAGCCACATGACGGCCGTGATCATCGGACCGATGCAGCCGCACGCCATCGACGCCCTGCTGGCGTCTCTGCGGCACGCCACCAGCCTGCCGACGTGGCGCTGCGCCCACCTGCTCTTCCAGCTGCCGCCGAACGCGACCTGGATCAACAACAAGGTCGAGGCGATCGTCTGGCCGGAGCGGCTGCACGTGCATCTCGTCAGCGAGCCGATGACAGGCGCCTCGTCCGTCTGGAACGCGATGCTCGGCATCTGGAACGAAGCCAAGCTGCAGCCGGGCTGGGACCCGGACGCGGTCTCGCCGATGCTCGGCATCAGCGACTTTCCGGTCAAGGTCGGTGAGATCGGGGTCACTGCGGGCCCGGCCTCGGAGCCCGCCCTTCTCGCTGCCGCCGCGGCGGGGGCCAAGGGGGGGCTCGACGGCACGCGCGCCCGCCAGTCCCTGGCCAGCCTGCTCAAGCTCGACGGACTGCTCGGCTGTGCGCTCGTCGACGCGGCGAGCGGCCTGGTCCTCGCCCACGAAGCCGGCGATCCGCAGGCGCTCGACATGGAACTGGCCGGAGCGGCGTGCGCGCAGGTCCTCGCGGCGCACCGTGATTCGGCACGTGCCATGGGCCTCTCCGACAGCATCGACGAAGTGATCACCACGGCCGGCCCGCGTCACGTGCTGATCCGCGCCCTGCAACGACATGCCGGCCTCGTGCTCCTCGCAGTGCTCGAGAAGAATCGCACCAACCTCGCCCTCGCACGCTTCCAGCTGCTCGAGGTCGAGCGCAGCCTGCTTTAGCCGGCTACCGGGCGACCTCCGCCTCGACGTCGCGGGCTGGCGTCGCGGCCGGCTTCAGGCGGCGCTGCCGCGGCGCAGGACGAGGGCCTTGTTGGCCAGCGCGTCGGCCTTCTCGTTGCAGCGGTCGTTGGCGTGGCCGCGGACCCAGCGCACGGTCACCCGCCGGGCGTCGGCCTGCTCGTAGAGCCGCTTCCACAAGCCGAGATTGGCCACCGGGTCGCCCTTGGAATTGCGCCAGCCCTTGCGCTCCCAGCCGGCGCGCCACTCGGTCAACCCCTTGAGCACGTACTGACTGTCCGAGACCAGCTCGACCGCAGCGCCCGGCGGGACCCGCGAGAGACCCTCGATCGCCGCGGTCAGCTCGGCGGTCTGGTTCGTGCCCGGTCCGATGAATCCGAAGTGATCGGTCTCGCCGCCGTCGTCGGGCGCGATCAGGACGGCGCCCCATCCGGCCGGTCCCGGGTTGGTCGGCGCGCAGGCGCCATCGGTATAGGCGAGCCACTTCGGGCCGGCAGCTGTCATCGATCGCTTCCTTCGCATTCCATGTCGAGTTCGCTCGTGCGGCGGGTGGCGGCGACCGGTGCCGGCACCTTGACGCCTTGTGTGCGCGGCTCGTTGCGCGCGAGGCCGACCAGCCGCATGCCATGCACGCGCTTGACCGCCACGATGTAGTAGAGCGCCCCGAAGACCGGCCACCAGCGATCGCCGGCCCGCTCCATCCAGCCGAAGCGCTCCAGCCAGCGTGCCGAGCCGAGTGGCGGGATGTAGCAGCCGAACCGGCCGGCCTCGACCTCGAAGCTCAGCAGGCGCAGCCAGTCGCGCAGTCGACGGTAGCCGATGAACTCGCCGGCGGCCGGCAGGAAAAGGGCGTCCCGCGTGCCGCCGACGACACGCCGACGCAGGCGACCGAGCCGCTGGCGCGCCCCCCACAGGCTGGCCGGGTTGAAGCCGACGATCAGGGCCCGACCTTCGGGCATCAGCACGCGCTCGACCTCGCGCAGCGTCTGGTGCGGATCGCGCGCCATCTCCAGCGTGTGCGGCAGCACCACGAGGTCGAGGCTGGCGCTGTCGAAGGGCAAGGCGTCGAAGTTGCAATACAGCGACGGCGCGACGAGGGCCCGGGCCGCGCTGCGGCCCGCCTCACGCTTCGCGGCGGCCGGGGCGGCAACAACCGGCAGCGTCTCCACGGCGAGCCAGCGATGCGGCATCCGATTGGCGTCGAGCGCCCGCAATTCCGGCAGGCCGAGCTGCACGGCGTGGAAGCCGAAAAGATCGACGACGGCTTGATCGAGATGACGCTGCTCCCAGGCCAGCAGGTAGGCGCCGGCTGGTGAAAGAAGCCATTGGGGCAACTGTATGATCGTGCCTTTCGCCATGAACTTGACTGCCGTTCCCGCCTTTGCGGACAACTACATCTGGATGATCGACGACGGCCAGCGAGCCATCGTCGTCGACCCGGGCGAGCCGGGACCGGTGTTCGCGGCGCTCGACGAGAGGCGACTCGCGCTGGCCGGGATTCTAGTGACGCACCACCATGCCGACCACGTCGGCGGTGTCGACGCGCTGCGCTCGCGACTCGACGGACCGGTGTACGGCCCGGCCGGAGAACGCGTCCCGCAGCCGTGCGAAGGACTGGCCGAAGGCGATGCGGTGGAGGTCATGGGGCTTCGCTTCACGGTGCTCGACGTGCCCGGGCACACCGCCGGCCACATCGCCTTCTTCAACGCCGAAGGCGCGGGCGCGCCGATGGTGTTCTGCGGCGATACGCTCTTCTCGGCCGGTTGCGGCAAGCTCTTCGAGGGCACGCCCGCGCAGATGCACGAGTCGCTCACGAAGCTGGCGGCCCTGCCAGACGACACGCGGGTCTGCTGCGGCCACGAGTACACCCTGTCCAATCTCAAGTTCGCGCAGGCGGTCGAACCTGATAACGCCGAGGTCGCGGCACACGTGGCGCGCTGCGCCGCGCTGCGCGCCGACGGCAAGCCGACCCTGCCCTCGCCGATCGGTCGCGAGCGCCGGATCAATCCCTTCCTCCGCTGCGGCGAGCCGGCCGTGATCGCCGCCGCCCGATCGCACGGCGCGACGGGCGGTGGTGGCGCCGACGTGCTGGCGGCGATCAGAACCTGGAAGAACGAATTTCGATGACGATGGCTGCCGCCACCCCGCTGGCGAGGCTCGCTGCCCGATGCCGATGGATTCCGGCAGTCCTCCTCACCTCGCTGGCTGCCTGCTCGACGCCGCCACTCGCCCCGCCCACCGCGCTCACGTCGACCGCGCCCTCCGCCGGGTCCGCGGCGGCGGACCCGCAGGCGCCCCTCGCCGCCGCGACACCGCCAGCCGCCGCGACACCGGCAGCCGCCTCGGCGCCGCTCGCCGCGGCCGCGGCCGCGGCCGCCGAGAACGAGGTCGTCGCCGCGCCGACGCCGGTCGATCCGCTGCGCCCCGAGGTGCGCATCGAACTCAACGACCGCAGCACCCGCGTCGACCTGTGGGCGCGCGTGCGCAGCGGCTTCGCGATGCCGGACCTCGACGGCGATCTGGTCCGCGACCGCGAGCGCTGGTACCAGACCCGGCCCGACTACGTGGCCCGCATGACCGAGCGTGGCAGCCGCTATCTCTTCCATATCGTCGAAGAGCTCGACAAGCGAAAAATGCCGACCGAGCTGGCGCTGCTGCCCTTCATCGAGAGCGCCTTCAATCCGCAGGCGATGTCGGTGGCGAGCGCCTCCGGCATGTGGCAGTTCATTCCCTCCACCGGACGGGACTTCGAACTCAAGCAGAACGTCTTTCGCGACGACCGACGCGACGTCCTCGCGTCGACGCGGGCCGCCCTCGACTACCTGCAGAAGCTGCACGGCATGTTCAACGACTGGCATCTGGCGCTGGCGGCCTACAACTGGGGCGAAGGCAGCGTCTCGCGAGCCATCGCGCGCAACCGCAAGGCGGGGCTGCCGACCGATTACGAAAGCCTGCGGATGCCGAACGAGACGCGGCTGTACCTGCCCAAGCTGCAGGCCGTCAAGAACATCGTCCTTCGGCCGGCGGATTACGGCCTCGAGCTGCCGGAACTCTTCAACCATCCCTACTTTCTGAGCGTGCCGATCGAGCACGACATCGATGTCGCCACGGCGGTCAGGCTCTCGGGCCTGCCGCTGGAAGAGTTCAAGACGCTCAACCCGCAGATGAACCGGCCCGTCATCCTCGCCGCCGGAACGCCGCAGGTGCTGCTCCCCTACGACAACGCCAACCGCTTCGTGCGCGAGCTGCCGCGCTACCGCGGGCCGCTCGCCACCTGGACCGCCTGGGTCGCGCCGAAGACGCTGAAGGTCGAAGACGCGGCGCGATCGGTGGGCATGAGCGAGGACGAACTGCGCAGCGTCAACCAGATCCCCGCCCGCATGTTGATCAAGGCGGGCTCGACACTGCTCGTGCCGCGCGCTCACGGTGTCGGCGTCAACGTGCCCGGCCACCTCGCCGACAACGGCACCATCTCGTTCGCCCCCGACACGCCACCGCTTCGCAAGATCACGCTGAAGGCCGGCAAGCGCGACAGCGTCGCCACCATCGCCAAACGCTACCGGGTGAGCCCGGCCCAGGTGGCTGACTGGAACGACGTCAAGGCCGACGCCCGGTTCAAGCGCGGCGAAGCTGTCGTCGTCTACGTCGCGCCGGCCCCTGCCAAGGCGAGCCGATCGGCATCGAAGCGGCGCGACGCGGCGCCCAAGGCCGCGACCCCGCGCAAGTCGACGGCGCCGCGGACCACCCGGTCGGCTGTCAAGGCGAAGCCCGAGACGACGCGCCGGGCCGTCCAGAACGGCGGCGCTGGCAAGCGGGGCCGCACCTCGGCCGACTGAGCGACGGGCACGGGGCGGCCGCAGGCGATCGAGCGGGCGGCCGCAGCGCGCGAGCCGTCAGCGGCGATCGACGAAAGCGTGGGCGATGGTGCCCAGGTCGACGTACTCCAGTTCGCTTCCGATCGGCACGCCACGCGCCAGCCGGGTGACGCGCAGGCCGCGCGACTGCAAGGCTTCGGCGAGGACGTGCGCCGTGGCCTCGCCTTCGGCGGTGAAATTGGTCGCCAGGATCACCTCCTCGACGCCGCCTTCGGTGGCGCGGTCGAGCAACTGGCGGGCGCCGATCTCGGACGGCCCGATGCCGTCGAGCGGGCTGAGACGCCCCATCAGCACGAAGTAATGACCGCGATAGGTTCCGGTTCGCTCGAGCGCCCCCTGGTCGGCCGGCGTCTCGACGACCGCGAGCTGCCGGGCATCGCGACCGGGATCGAGGCAGATGCTGCACACCGTCGACTCGGTGAAGGTATGGCAGCGCTCGCAGTGGCGCACGCTCGTCACCGCTGTGTTGAGCGCGTCGGCGATCCGGCGCGCACCATCGCGGTCGTGCTGGAGCAGGTGGTAGGTCATCCGCTGCGCCGAGCGCACGCCGACGCCAGGCAGCCGGCGCAGCGCTTCGACCAGGCGCTCGAGCGACGCTTCCGCTGCCACTAGAACGGCAGTTTCATGCCGGGCGGCAAGGGCATGCCGGCGGTCAGCTTGCCCATCTTCTCCTGCGACACCTGCTCGGCGCGGCGCACACCATCGTTGAAGGCGGCGGCGACGAGATCCTCGAGCATGTCCTTGTCCTCGGCGAGCAGGCTGGGGTCGATGGCGATCCGCTTGACGTCGTGCTTGCAGGTCATGGTCACCTTGACCAGGCCGGCACCCGACTGACCCTCCACCTCCAGGGTCGCCAGTTCGTCCTGGGCTTTCTTGAGGTTGTCCTGCATCGCCTGGGCCTGCTTCATCAGGCCAGCGAGTTGCCCCTTCATCATGGTCTTGCTCCGGTTGGGTGGATGAGACTGGCGACCGCTGCGCCGAGAGAGACGATCACAGCGGCTTCACCGATCCCGGCACGATGCGTGCCGTCTTGTACTGGGCCATCAGGGCCTTGACGAGCGGGTCGTCGTGAATGATGCGCTCGGCCTCGGCCTGGCGGCGCGAGCGCTCCGCCGCATCGCGACGGGCCGGCGAGTCGTCGGCGACGCCCGCCTCGAGTTCGATCCGGACCGGCCGCCCACGGGCGGCGGCCAGGGCGGCCTGCAGGCGATCGCGCTGGAGCGGCGAACGCAGCGTCTCGCGTTCGACGCGCAGGCGCCATACCTCGTCGTCGCCGTCGACAACGGCGACGCACTCCGCCTGTACGGCGAGCTCGCGGGCCAAAGCGACGATGCTGCCGGCGGCGATCAGGCCGCGAACAGCGTCGTCCCAGCGGTCGGCCGGCGACCGAACGTCGGTGTCGTCGAGCGCGGCGACGCGAGGGATCGTCGTCGCAGGAACGGTCGTGGCAGGAACGGTCGTCACGGAAGCGGCCGCGGTGCCCGCCGCGCTCAGTACGGTTGCCGCCGTTGCCGCCGTTGCCGCCGTTGCCGCCGTTGCCGGTGTCGATGCTGTGCCTCGGGTTGCGACCGTGCTCGGGGCGGCGGCCCGGACGTTCCCGCCAGCGCCGGCCGGTCGGACGGCCGCGACTGGCGGCGGCGTGCCCGGCGCCCGGGTCGACCGGTCGTCGAGCGGGGCGAAGGCCATCATGCGCAGCAGCACCATGACGAGGCCGCTGTATTCGTCGGGCGCCAAGGCCAGCTCGGCCCGGCCGTTGACGACGATGCTGTAGAGCAGTTGCGTCTCGTCGGCAGGCAGGCGGCCGGCCAGGGCGAGCAGCGCCGGCGTCTCGGGGTCGTCGCCGTCGGCCGCCTCCGGCACCGCCTGCAGCACCGCCATCTGCTGCAGGAGCGCTGCCATCTCCTCGAGCGCACCGGTCGCCGACAGGCCGAGCTCGCGCAAGGCGTCGACGGCGGCGACGAGGGCCGCGCCGTCGCGCGAGGCCAGGGCCTCGGTCAGGCGAACGGCGTGGTCGCGGTCGACGCTGCCGAGCATCGCCTGGACCGCGCCTTCCTCGATGCGGCCGGAGCCGTAGGCGATCGCCTGGTCGGTGAGCGAGAGCGCATCGCGCATCGAGCCGCGTGCCGCCCGGGCGATGAGCCGCAGGGCCGACGGCGGGGCCTCGATCGATTCGTCGGCGAGTACCGAGCGCAGGTGCTCGACGATGGTCTGCGGCGCCATCGGACGCAGGTTGAACTGCAGGCAGCGCGACAGCACGGTCGCCGGCACCTTCTGCGGATCGGTCGTCGCCAGGATGAACTTCAGGTAGTCCGGTGGCTCCTCGAGCGTCTTCAGCATCGCATTGAAGGCGGTCATCGAGAGCATGTGCACCTCGTCGATCAGGTACACCTTGTAGCGGCCGACCACCGGCTTGTAGACCGACTGGTCGAGCAGCCGGGTGATCTCGTCGACGCCGCGATTGGACGCCGCGTCGAGTTCGATGTAGTCGATGAAGCGGCCGGCGTCGATGTCGCGGCAGGCGTCGCAGACACCGCAGGGATGGGCCGTGATGCCGCCCTGCCCGTCGGCACCGGTGCAGTTGAGCGACTTGGCGAGGATGCGCGAGATCGTCGTCTTGCCGACGCCGCGCGTGCCCGTGAACAGGTAGGCGTGGTGCAGCCGCTGCTGCGTCAGCGCGTTGGCGAGGGCCTGGACGACGTGCGGCTGACCGACCAGCGACTCGAAGTTGCGCGGCCTGTACTTTCGCGCCAGCACGATCGTCGACATGCGATCGATTCTACGGGTCGGCCCCGGGTGGCCACGCGGCGCTGCGGGATAATCGGGACCGCTTCGACCTCCGGTCCGCCGATGAATTCCAACGCAGTTTCCGGCCTCAGTTACGGTGGCTCCGGGGTCGATTACGACGCCATCGACCCGCTCAAGGTCGCCGCCCAGCGCGCCGCCGCTTCCACTGCGCTGCATCTCGACGGCCACGGCTTCAGCGAGGTGGCCTCGTCGCGCGGCGAGTCGGCCTACGTGATCGACGTCGGCCCGTTCTATCTCGCCAGCATCGTCGAGTGCCTGGGCACCAAGGCGCTGATCGCCGACGCCATGGCCGAACTCGGCGACGCCGACGCCTATGCGTCGATCGCCCAGGACACCATCGCCATGGCGGTCAACGACCTGGTCACGGTCGGCGCGACGCCGCTGGTCGTGCAGGCCTACTGGGCCGCCGGCGGCTCCTCGTGGTTCGCCGACGCGAAGCGATCGGCGTCGCTCGTCGCCGGCTGGAAGCGGGCCTGCGACGTCTGCAAGGTGTCGTGGGGCGGCGGCGAGACGCCGGCGCTCGCCGGCATCGTCGAGGCCGGCCGCATCGACCTCGCCGCCTCGTGCATCGGCATCGTCAACCCCAAGGAACGCCTGTCGCTCGGCGAGCGGCTGTCGCCCGGCGACGCCATCGTCCTGCTCGCTTCCAGCGGACTGCACGCCAACGGGGCAAGCCTGGCCCGCCAGCTCGCCGCGCAGCTGCCGCAGGGCTACGCGACGCCGCTCGGCGCCAGCGCGGTTCCCGTCTCCTTCGGCGAGGCCCTGCTCGAGCCGACGGTGCTGTATTCGCCGGTCACCGAGGCGCTGTTCGCAGCCGGCATCCGGCTGCACTATTGCGCCAACATCACCGGCCACGGCTGGCGCAAGCTGATGCGCCACCCGTCGGCGCTGACCTACCGCCTGCACACCCTGCCCGACGTGCCGCCGGTCCTGGCGTTCATCCAGGAACAGGCCCGCCTCTCCGATCGAGACGCCTACGGCACCTTCAACATGGGCGCCGGGTTCGCGGTGTTTGTTGCGGCCGAGGACGCCGAGCGGACGGCGACGATCGCCCGCAAGAACGGTATCGACGCCTGGGTGGCCGGCCGCGTCGAAGCCGGCGACCGCCGCGTCGTCATCGAGCCGCTGGGCGTCGAGTACGGCGGCGACGAGCTGAGCGTCCGCGCCTGAGTGTCGGCGCCTGAGTGTCGGCGTCTGCTCCGCGCAGCGGCGGCTTCGGCGGGTCATCACCGAGCGCCTAGAATCGTCGTCGACGGGCCTCCCCGCATGGAAGCGCGGCCAACCGGGTCAGGTCGGGAACGAAGCAGCCCTAACCGTTGTGACCAGTGCCGGGGTCAGGCTCGTCACCTTGCTCGTCCCACCTTGCTCGCCCGCCCGATCCCGCCCGACGGTCCGACCGGACGTCGAGCCGATCCGTGGAGCGTCTTGCCCTCCCCCTCACGGAGTCGCTTCGTCGAGCGCCTGCTCGAGCGTGACCTCCGCCGCCTGCGCCGACGACGTGCGACCGCTGCGCAGGGCCGCGCGGGCTTCGGTCAGCGCATCGTGGATGGCCCGTGCATTGATCTTCAACACCCGCCCGTAGCGATCGACGACCCGCGCGATCGCCGCGGTGGCCTGCTCGGCCGACCCCCCGCCGATCGCCTCGACCGCTTCGTTGGCGGCGCTGCCGACGATGCGCAGCCACTCGGCGTCGTCGTCGGGCTTGCGCACCGGCGCGTCGACGGGAAGGCGACGGATCATGTGAAGGACGTCGTCGGCCAGGCCGCAGTGGCGGGCCGCGGCCGCGCCGAGCGACTCGACATCGACGCCGATGACTGCGTAGGCCGCCGCCTCCTCGCCCAGGCCGGGCTGCTCGGCGTCGCCGTCGCCGGACCCCGCCGGCATCGGCGTCATCAATTGGGCAATCTGCTCGGCGTCGTCGGCGAAGTGGTAGCGCAGCATGAGTCGTCCGAGGTTCTGCAGCGCGGCGACGAGATAGGTCACCTCGGCGTCGTAGCCGGCGGGACGCAGCGCCTGCGCGACGTGGCCGGCCAGCCGGACGCGTTCGATGCTGGTCCGCAGCGCCGCCGCCGCGTCGTCGTCGAGCGGACCCGGCCAGACGCGCAGCGTGTTCGCCGCCTGGCGGACGCCGTCGACGCCGATCAGGGCGACGACCCGGCGCAGGGTGAGGACCGGCCCGTTGCCGGGCACCTGCGTGCCCTGGACGTGCGCCGAGTTGAGGGTCCGGAGCAATTCGAGCGAGAGCGCCAGATCGGGGAGCAGGTGCTGTGCGATCTCGTCCGTGCGCTGGCTTTCGATCGCCGTGACCCGCTGCACGCGGGCAGCCAGGCCGGGCAGCGCGGGCAGCGGCCCGACCGTTCGCAGGCGGTCGAGCAGGCGCGCCACCGGACCGCCGTCATCGGCGTCGAAGGCCTCGCGCCAGCCGTCGAGAGCGCCGAGAAAGGTGCGGGCGTTGCGGTAGCGCAGGCGCACCTGCGACGAGGTGCTGCGGTTGACGATCGCGCGCAGCGCGTCGGGAACGGGCTGCGGGGTCTGCCAGGGCAGGCGGACCAAATCGCGGCCGCGCGGCGCCATGCGGGCGATGACCCGGCCGACGTCGGCTTGTTCGAGGGCGGGCGCGCCGGCGAGGAGCCCGTGCAGGAGGACGCCGCAGGCGAGGACGTCGCGCTCGGCTCCGGCGCGGTGCGCTCGCAGTTCGCCGGGTTCGAGGGCGACCGGTGAAGGTCGCGCCGCCACCTTGTCGGGCCCGGCGACGCCCTCGTCGTGCGCCACCGCCAGGGCCATCACGGCGATCTGGCCGCGCTCGTTGATCAGGAGGTGACAGAGCTGCAGACCTCGGTGAGCAACACCGGCGTCGTGAGCGAAGGCGAGGCCGCGCAGGACGGCACCGATCCAGGCCGCGCACTCGTCGACCTTCGGCGGATGCTGCAGCCGCCATTCATCGAGCGTCACGCCACACCGGCGGTCGACGGCGACGAAGGGCCACTGCTCGTGGGCGCCGCACTCGGCCACCGGGGCGAGCTGCGGATGGTCGAGACGGGCGGCGCGGCGCGCTGCCGCCAGCCAGAGATCGAGGCGGCGGCGGTCGGGCGGCGCGACCCGCGGCAGCGTGAGCATCGCCTCGCCGCCGGTGCGCGAGTCGACGCCCAGCCAGATCATCGTCGCCTCGCTCTTGCCGAGCAGGCGACGCAGCGTGTAATGGCCGAAGACGCGACTCGGCATCGACGGCGAACGGGACGCGGCGGGGGAGGTGTGAACGGCGGCGGGCGACATCGTGAGCCGGAGTCGAAGGCTCGATTGGACGCCATCGCCGCCGCGTGCAAACGCCGATCAGCGGCAGGAAGCCGCGTTTCTTCGGGGTTTGGGTCCGACAGCCGGGTCAGTCGATCTCGATCACCTCGCCGTCGCCGGCGACGAAGGCGCAGCGCACGACCTCGCCGGGCTGGGCGGCGCGAACCGCGTCGCGGTAGCGCAGCAGCTGGTTGCGGTAGTCCGCGAGCCGTTCGGGGCCGAGACCGAGCTTGTAGTCGAGCACCCACCAGGCCGGTCCCCCGGCCTCGTCGAGGAGGACCAGGCGGTCGATCCGCAGGGCCTCGCCGTCGGCCCCGATGGGCACCTCGTTGCCGCTCCAACGGATGCCGGCGCCGCTGAAGAAGCGGCGACCGGCCGGATGGGCGACGATCGTCGTGGCGATGCGCCGGACAGTCGCCGGGTCGACGTCGAAGGCCGTCGCCGCGCCGGTGGCCGCCGCGTCGAGGGCTTCGGCCCCGGCGATGCCGTCGGCCGTGACCGTCCACTCCAGCGTGCGGTGGACAGCGCGCCCGAGGCGGGCGGCCGGCGTGCCGGCATCGACGTCCGCGCCGCGACGGACGGTCGGCGACATCGGCCTTCCGGCGTCGGCAGCCGTGGCGTCGGCAGCCGCGACCCCGGCGACCACGGCGCCAGCGACCACCGTTTCGGCGACCACAGCATCGACCGATGCACGGCCGTGCCACGGCGACACTTTCAGCGTCGCGACCGCATCGGCGGCGGCGCCGGGCGGTGGCCGCCCGGTCGAATCGGCACGGCCCGGTCCTGCCGCGGCGGCATAGGTAGCGGCATCGGCATCGGCATCGGCATCGGCATCGGTAGCGGCAGCGGCATCGGCAGCGGCATCGGCATCGGTATCCGCATCGGCGTCGCCCCGGGCCTCGACCGCCGACCACGGCTCGACAACGGCGGCGACCCGCCGCCACCAGGTCGGCGTCGGCGGCGGCGCGAACGGCTCGGTGGCGCTGAACACCAGGCGACGGCGGGCCCGCGTCATCGCCACGTAGAGGCCGTTCAGCTCCTCGCGGGCGCGGGCCCGCATTTCCTCGGCGAGCAGCGCCTTCAGGGTGGGCGGGCAACGCGACTCCGAGTAGAGGAACGCGAAGCGCGTCGGCCGCTCCGCCTCGACCGGCCAGTCGACGAGCACGGTCGCCGTCTCGGTCCCGGGCCGCTCGGACTCGGCATCGACGATGAAGACGGTATCGGCCTCGAGGCCCTTGGCGCCATGCACGGTGAGCAGCCGCACCGCATCGGCACGCACCGGCGGCGGCGCCTTCACCGGCCGGCGGCGCAGCGCCCGCACGAAGCCGTAGGGCGTGGCGTAGCGGCCGCCATCGAGAAGCAGGGCTTGCGCCAGGACGCCGTCGACGGCGTCGAGGGCCAGGGCACGCTGCGGCGGCGGCAGCGCGGCGACCAGTCGCTGGCGCAGCTCGCCTTCGTGGACGATGCGGTCCAGCAGGTCATGCGGCGGCAGGCGCTGCGCTGCGTCGCGCCAGCGGGCGAGCAGGCGACGGGCGCGGGCCAGCGCCGGGCTCGCCGCGTCGAGGGCCTGGAGCGCACTCCACCAGTCGCCGGTCCCCGTGGCCGCCGCGGCGATGGCCAGCAGGTCGGCGTCGCTGGCGCCGAACAGCGGACTGCGCAGCGCCCGCGCCAGCGACAGCCGATGACCGGGCGACACCAGTACGTCGAGAACGGCGACGAGATCCTGCGCTTCCGGGGCATCGCCGAGCCGGACCTCCTCGACCGCGGCGTGACCGACCTGCTCGGCTTCCAGCGCCGTCGCGACCAGGCGCAGCGTCTGGCGCTTGCGGCACAGCACGAAGGTGCTCGCGGCGGGCGCCGATTCCGCGCTGGTTCCCGTCGCTCCCGTCTCGGCGATCGCCGCCGCAACCGCCGCCGCCTCGCGTTCACGCAGCACCTCCTCCGGCTCACAGCGCGGCGTCGTCAGGCTGTCGCGCCAGAACGGTTCCGCCGCCGTCGCGTTGCGCGTGTTGCGCGGCCCGCGCGGCGTCCGCGGCAGCGCCAGGACGGCGCTGCCGCGGTCCTCGGCGACCGCGGTGGTGTGCGGCCGAAAGTCGGTGAAGACATCGGCCGGTGCAGCACCGAAGACGGCATTGATCGCTGCGACGATGGTCGGCGCGTTGCGCCGGGTGTGGTCGCAGGCCAGGTGCCGGCCGTCGAGCCCGTCGCGGACGAAGCGCGTTGCCGCCGCGAAGACGCGCGGCTCGGCGCGGCGAAACCGGTAGATGCTCTGCTTCGGGTCGCCGACGATGAAGACGGCCGGCGGACGCTGCCCGCTGGCGCCGCCGCCGGCGCCGGCATAGCCGGCCAGCCAGGCATGCAGGGCGTGCCACTGCAGCGGGCTGGTGTCCTGGAACTCGTCGATCAGCAGGTGGCGGATGCGGACGTCCAGCCGCTCCTGGATCCAGCCGGCGAGCTCGCTGTCGCGCAGCAGGGCGAGCGCGCAGCGTTCGAGGTCGGCCATGTCGGCGAGTCCGCGCTCCCGCTTGTAGGCAGCGTACTCGGCGACGAGCACGCGGGTCAGGCGGACCATGCGCAGATGCTCGTCACGGGCGTCGTGCTGATGGGCCCGGCCGGCCACGGCTTCGAGCGCGTCCTGGACCGGCGCCGCCGCGTCGGTCTTCAGCACCCGTCGGCCACCTGCCTTGGTGAACAGGGCCGCCCACGCCGCTTCGAACCGCGATCCGCCGTCGACGGCCGCCAGGGCGTCGACGAGGGCGTCGGCCGCGTCGCGGGCCGGCTTGCCGCCGGTCGACAGTTCGCCGGCCAGCGACTGCAGCCGATCGCGCCAGACCGGCCGCATCACGACATCGACCGGATGGCCGACCGGCGGCACCTCCGCCGGCGCCGCCTCGACACTGTTCTCGAGCACGCCGGCCTCGTCGGCCAGCTCGAATTCGACCCGCTTCTCCAGGGCCAGGTCGAACCACCGCTGCAGCTGGCTGCGGCCACGGCTGCGGGTCAGCGCCGCGTGGTCGGCGAGCAGGCCGCGGTCGCGCAGGACGGCGGCATGGAAGGCGCGCATGACCTCGGCGCGATGCTCGTCGATGTCCTCCATCAGCGCCATGTCCGACTGCAGGCCGAGCTGATCGAGCAGGGTCAGCGGCGCCGAGCGCAGCAGCTGCGAGAACCAGGCGTGGAAGGTGCGGATCTCGACCGGACGACCCTCGGCCAGCAGGCGGCCGTGCAGCTGCGCGAGCGTCGGCGCGGCCTGTTCGGCGGCGGCCCGGTCGAGGCCGCGTTCGAGCAGCGCATCGACGCGCTGCGCGTGCGTCGCGCGCGGCCCGGCGTACTCGGCGAGCCACTGGCCGAGCCGCTGCCGCATCTCGCCGGCGGCAGCCCGCGTGAAGGTGATGGCGAGGATCTCGTGCGGCCGGGCGCCGTCGAGAAGCGCCCGCAGGATGCGCGACACCAGCAGCCAGGTCTTGCCGGAGCCGGCGCAGGCCTCGACGGTGCAACTGCGGCGCGGGTCGCAGGCGGCCGCGTAGAAGGCGCGTGGTTCGACGACGACGCCGTCGATGCGCAGCGCCGGCGGCGTCATGCGGACGGAGCCGGCGCGCCCGCCGGCTCGAGCGCGTCCGGCGGCGGCTCCTCGGTCCAATGGTCACGCCGGCAGAGGCCGCGCGCCTCGCAGTGGCTGCACGTCGATCCTTCGCCGAGGGGCCGCATCGCCTCACCGCCGCGCAGCCGACGCAGTTCGCCGGCGACGCCGGCGACGACGACGGCGGCGCTGCGCCCGACCTCGTCGTGCACGATCTCCTCGAGGCCGGCGGTCGCATCGAGGGCCAGGTAGGAGGCGGTCAGCGGCCGGTCGGTTCCGGCGCCGACAAGGGCGGCGTAGAAGGCCAGCTGAGTGTCCTCGTAGCGATCGCGCAGCTTCTCCTTGAGCGCCGAGGCGCTGCCGGTCTTGTAGTCGACGAGATGCAACGACCCTGCGCCGCCTTCGAACCCGATCTCGTCGATGCGGTCGACCCGTCCGACGAGCTCGACGCCTTCGAGCTCGGGCGGCGCGATCGACAGTTCGACCTCGCCTTGCGACCAGCGTGCGCCAG
>Ga0136633_1001706_pt1 | contig 15849 bp, 11 predicted proteins | sample AntDrymeUQ832206_2_FD_105494 | JGI IMG/M metagenome (GOLD analysis project Ga0136633, IMG submission 105494) | Polar desert sand microbial communities from Dry Valleys, Antarctica - metaG UQ83 (22.06) | ecosystem: Environmental > Terrestrial > Soil > Desert | place: Antarctica: Dry Valley...
CCCGGTCGTCGAGGAGGTCGTCGACACCGTGCTCGACCTGCTCGACCCGAGCCCCGCGCCGGCCGCCGAGCCGGGCCCGCTCGCCCCCGTCCTCGAGCCGCTCGACCCGGTGCTCGAGCCGCTCGACCCGGTGCTGGGCCCGGTCCTCGAGCCGCTCGCCCCCCTGCTGGACCCGGTGACCGGGCTGGTCAGCCCGCTCGGCTGACGATCGGCTCGGGCGGCTCGACGCCGGCCCGGCGGGCGGTCATCACCGCGTACACGATCGCGGTCACTGCGTAGCCGCCGGCGACGATGCCGATGACGGGGTAGCTCTTGCCGTCGGGCGGGAGGAGCACCGCCGCGGCCGCGGCAGCCGAGACGAAGCTGACGTTGAACAGCGTGTCGTAGAAGGAGAAGACGCGGCCGCGGAAGTCGTCGGCGACGCTCTCCTGCAGGAGCGTGTCGATGCAGATCTTGCTGGCCTGCGCCGCGAAGCCGAGGAAGAACGCGGCCACGAGGAAGAAGCCGTGCGTGTACGGCAGCCCGAAGACCACCTCGACGACCGCTGCCACGGAGAAGACCACGACGATCCAGGCCTGCGTACCGAGTCGGCGGGTCACCGCGGGCGTGACGACCGCGGCGAGCAGCCCACCGACGACGCTGACGACCACGACCTCGCCGAGGCCGGCGAAGCCCAGGCCGATGTGGCCCTCCTCGGTGTAGAGCAGCAGCGTCGTGACGAAGGACAGCCCGTAGAAGAAGCGGTGCGCGCTGATGGCGGCCAGGCCGCGGGCGGCCGGGCCGCGCTCGGCGACGTGGCGGGCGCCCTCGCCGAACCCGCGGGCGACGGCCCCGAGCGCGTCGCGCAGCCGGACGTGCAGCGGCGGGTCGTCCGGGCCGAGCAGGTCGGCGGCGATGCGCGAGGCGAGCAGCCCGGCGGTGACGTAGACGAGCGCGGCGACCAGCGCGGTGCGGCTCGCGCCCAGGTCGTCGTCGCCGAAGACGAGCCGCAGCGCCACCGCGGTCGCGCCGCCGGCCGCCGCGGCGCCGCCGCCGACCGTGGTGCTGAAGGAGTTGGCGGTCACGAGCAGCCGCTCCTCGACGACGTGCGGGAGCGCGGCCGACAGGCCGGACAGGATGAAGCGGTTCACCGAGACGACGATCAGCGCCAGGGCGACGACCGGCGGGCTGGTCGGCCCGAGGAAGGCGAGCAGCGACGCGAAGACGACGATCGCGCAGGCGCGCACCAGGTTGCCGACGGCCAGCACCCGCTGGCGCCGCCACCGGTCGAGGAAGACGCCGGCGAACGGCCCGACGACGGAGTACGGCAGCAGCAGGGTCGCGAAGCCCGCGGCGGCCTCGCCCGCCGACGTCGCCCGCTCGGGGTTGAAGAAGACGGCGGAGAACAGCGCTGCCTGGAAGAGCCCGTCGGCGAACTGCCCGAGCACCCGCACCGACATCAGGCGCCGGAAGTCCTTGACCTGCACGACCTCCCGCAGGCCACGGGTGTCGGTGCTCACCGCGTCAGCCTAGGTCGGCGGCCGCTCCCGGCCCGATCGGTGCCTAAGGTCGGGCTCCTCGCGTGCCGAGACTCCCGGGGCTGGAGCGTCTGCTGTTGCCTTCGACACGGCGGACGGTCCACGGCACGCCGGCGACGTCCGCTGGCGGACCAGCGATCTGAGGAGCCCCGTGACCAGCTCGTCCCGCCCTCGCTCCCGCGCTCGGCTCGCGGGCCTCGCGGCGGCTGCCGTCGCGGCCGGCGCCCTGACGCCGTTCGCCGGTGGCAGCGCCGCCGCCCAGGAGGCCGCGGCTCCGCCGGCCGCCCCCGCCGTGCTCGGGCCGGTGAACGCCGACCCGGTCATCAAGGACGTCGTCCTGGACTGGCGCGCGGTCAGCGGCGCGGAGTCCTACGTCGTGGAGCTCGGCACCGATGAGACCTGGTCCGACGACGCGGTGTGGACCGACACCACCGCGACGACCGAGCTGGCGCTGCCGGCCTGGCTGCCGGACGCCAGCTACCTGTGGCGCGTCGCCGCGGTCAAGGGCGGCGTGCAGGGCGCGTGGTCGCAGGACGGCACCTTCACCCGCGGCTGGCGCGACCGCCCGGTCCTCGTGGCGCCCGCCTCCGGGGCGGCCCTGCCCGGTCGGCCGACCTTCTCCTGGACGCCGGTCCCCGGCGCCTCGGCCTACCAGCTGCAGGTCAGCACCTCCTCGACCTTCAACGGCAGCTCGCCGCTCGAGGCCGACCCCACCCGCGACCAGGCCAGCCCGGTCGTCGACACCTGCTTCACCAGCCGCACCTCGGTCACGCCGTTCACCGAGAAGGTGTCGGCCCGCGAGGACAACCCGGGCGCCTGCGTCTTCAGCGTCCTTGGCACCGGCAAGACCGTGTACTGGCGCGTGCGCGCGCTCGACCGCTACGTCGACGGATCGCAGGAGGTCCCGACCTCGCCGGCGAGCAGCGCGGGCATCTCCTACCTGCCGCCGAGCGCGTCCGGCACCGAGCTCGCGTCCGACTGCCCCGGCTCGACGCCGGAGCCCGTCGTGACCGCGACCGCGACCCCGACCGCGACCGCTACCGCTACCGCGACCCCGAGCGCCGACCCGAGCGCGGCGCCGACGGCCACGGCCACCCCGTCGCCCACCGCCGCGCCGATCCCCGGCGAGGGCGAGGGCGGTGGCTGCGCGCCGACCCACCCGGTCGACACCGGCCGCTGGACGGCCTTCCGCTCGCTCACCACGACGTACTCCGCCAGCGAGGGCAGCGCCCTCGGCGTCGTCGGCCAGGGCACCCTGCCGGCGTACTGCACCACGGCCGCGAGCCCGGTCTGCGACGACTTCCCGACCCTGTCGTGGCCGGCCGACGCGGGGGCGAACCGCTACCGCGTCTACGTCTCGCTCACCGACGACTTCAGCAACGTGCAGCGCATCGTGGAGACCTCCGCGACGACGTGGACCCCGACCGACGGCTGGCGCGAGAGCAGCGTCGGCGAGTCGTACTACTACCTCGTCCAGGCGTGCAACAGCACCCGCTGCGGCCCGGTCCCGACCGCCGACGCGAACAGCGACGGCGTGCCGGACCAGGTCGCCCGGCAGACCTTCCGCAAGAAGAGCCCGGCAGCGAAGACCGCAGCGGCCAAGAAGCCGCAGTCGGTCGTCGAGGGCGTGGAGCTGCGCTGGGAGGACTACGCCAAGACGCGTCGCGAGGCGCCCGGCAAGACCGAGACGGCCGGCGCCTTCGCCTACCGCCTCGAGGTCCGCACCGGCGGCGAGAGCTTCGCGCAGGGCACCCTCGTCGAGGACGTGGTGGTGGACGGCTCGCGCTGCCAGCCCGACGGCAGCGGCTCGGCCGGCTACCGCCGCGACGGTGTCCTCGACTGCGACGACAGCGCCTCGACCACCGCGCCCGGTGCGACCGACGTCGTCTCCTACGTCAGCGACAAGACCTACCCCGACGCGAACGTGCACTGGCGCGTCCAGGCGCTCGACCCGTCCGGCAACCGCCTGCCCTGGTCGGCGCCGCAGACGATCGACGCGACGCCGCCGACCTTCACGGTCTCCCCGACCGAGGGCCTGGCGCCCGACGCCACCGTCGTCGTCACCTTCTCCGAGCCGGTCGACGGCATCACCTCCAGCACCGTCCGGCTGCGCAGCACGCCGAGCACCATCACCCCGGTCGGTGACGGGAAGTCCTTCACGCTCAAGGCGAACGCGATGATGTACGCCGGTGCGCCGTACACGGTCGAGGCCTCCCCGGCCATCACCGACAAGGCCGGCAACGCCTACGTCCCGAAGCCGGTTGGGCTTAAGGTCGCGGCGATGGTGGACGACCTGTCCGCCGGCCTGCGCCTGCTCGGCGGCTGGAGCCGGCTGAGTGCCAGCGGCGCCGTCGGCGGCACCTACGTCCGCGCCCTGCCGACCCCGTCGGCCTGGGCTGCGACGCACACGCTGGTCTACGGCTCCGGCGCCGAGCTCAAGGGCTGCGTCGGACCGGGCAACGGCATCGTCGAGGTGTGGGACGGCCCGACCCGCCTGGCGCGGGTCGACACCTACCGCAACTCCACGAGCTGCGGCGTCGTCCTGGCCCGGGTCAGCTTCCCGCCCGGCCTGCACGTCGTCGAGGTCCGCGGGATGGGCCAGAAGAGCGGCTTGTCGGAGGGCACCGCGATGGCCGTCGACGCGGTGACCGCCCTGCCGTAGGCACTGCTCGTACGCCGGAGCCCGGCACGCTGGAGCCCGGCACCCTTGACGGGTGCCGGGCTCTGGTGCGTCAGAGCTGGATGACGTGGCCGGTGCGCGGGTCGCTGCTGCCGCCGAGCACCTCCAGGTAGGCCGCCTGCAGCGCCTGCGGGCCCTCGCCGACGGTGACGTCGACCCAGCCCTCGACCACCGGCGCGAACGACGACCACGCCGCGGCGAAGCGCTCGTCGAGCCCCTCGCGGCCCCAGTCCTCGGTCCGCTGCCGCATCCGGTCCGGCGCGAAGAACACCGTCGGGCGCGCGCCCTCGAGCCGGCCGGCCGGTGCGCTGTCCTGGTGCGTGACGCCGACGACGAGGTCGAGCCCGAGCGACTCGCCGAGGTGCGCGTGCAGAGCCTGGCGCAGCGGGGTGCTGCCGGCGACGTCGACGTACGCCGTCGGGACCTGTGCGAGCTCGGTCACGGCGTCGTAGGCGAGGACCCGGTCGTAGCAGCCGAGCGACTCGGTGAAGGCGACGTTGCCCGGGGAGGTGAGGCCGACGACCTCGCGGCCGGCCTGCCGCAGCAGGAAGGCGGCGCCGTACGACGTCTTGCTCGAGGCCGAGCTGAGCACCAGGACGCCGTCGGTGTCCTGCAGCTGGTCGGCCAGCATGAAGGAGGTGAAGAACAGCGGGCGGAACAGCACCTGCAGGTCCTCGCGCTCTGCCTCGTACGCCGCGTCGCCGGTCGTCAGCGCGTAGGCGTTGTAGGGCGAGGGCAGCGAGGTGCGGTGCGGCGTCGCGTCGCGGAAGCCGCGCGCGTCGGCCCTCTCCGGCCGCACCACCAGGTGCGAGGCGGTCGGCAGGTAGCCGTAGACGCGCTGCCCCACCTCCACGCCGTCGGCCTTCGACGCGACGACCTCGGCGAAGCCCCACAGCGGCACGCGCCCCTGGTCGGGCTGGGTCGCCGGGAAGAACTCCCAGTAGCGGAACGACTCGCCGAGCACCGCGTAGGTGATGTTGTTGGCGGTCATCCCGACCCGGTCGACGCGCAGCACTGCCTCGCCCTCGCCCGGCTCCGGCACGTCGACATCGTGCAGCACGGTGGCGGACAGGTCGTTCTTCGAGACCTCGAGGGCCCAGGCGTTCGTCATGGCGCGACGGTAGGCCCTGCCGCTGGGCACCCGTCCACGTGCACGACGCGCGACGGCCCGGCTCCTCCGCGAGGGGAGGGGCCGGGCCGTCGGTCGTACGGGGCTGCGACTACTGCTCGGTGGCGTGCTCGGCCTCGGCAGCGGCGTGCTCGCCGGTGGTCTCGCCGTTGATCCACGCCTCGAGCGCGGGGCCGGCGATGTCGTCGCGGACCTGCTTGGGCGGGGACTTCATGAAGTACGTCGACGCCGCGTGCACGGGGCCGCCCTCGCCGCGGTCAGCCGCGATCTTCGCGCAGCGCAGCGCGTCGATGATGACGCCGGCGCTGTTGGGCGAGTCCCACACCTCGAGCTTGTACTCGAGGTTCAGCGGGACGTCGCCGAAGGCGCGGCCCTCGAGGCGGACGTAGGCCCACTTGCGGTCGTCGAGCCACTGGACGTAGTCCGACGGGCCGATGTGCACGTTGCGGGCGCCCATGTCGTGCTCCATGTTGGAGGTCACGGCCTGGGTCTTGCTGATCTTCTTGGACTCCAGGCGGTCGCGCTCGAGCATGTTCTTGAAGTCCATGTTGCCGCCGACGTTGAGCTGGTAGGTGCGGTCCAGGATGACGCCGCGGTCCTCGAACAGCTTGGCCATGACGCGGTGCGTGATGGTCGCGCCGACCTGGCTCTTGATGTCGTCGCCGACGATCGGGACCCCGGCGGCGCGGAACTTCTCGGCCCACTCGGGGGTGCCGGCGATGAACACCGGCAGCGCGTTCACGAACGCCACCTTGGCGTCGATGGCGCACTGCGCGTAGAACTTCGCGGCCTGCTCCGACCCGACCGGCAGGTAGCAGACCAGGACGTCGACCTTGGCGTCCTTGAGCGCCTGCACGACGTCGACGGCGGGCGCGTCGGACTCCTCGATGGTCTCGCGGTAGTACTTGCCGAGGCCGTCGAGCGTGTTGCCCTTCTGGACGGTCACGTCCATCGGGGGCACGTCGGCGATCTTGATGGTGTTGTTCTCGGAGGCGAGGATCGCCTCGGACAGGTCGAAGCCGACCTTCTTGGCGTCGACGTCGAACGCCGCGACGAACTCGATGTCGCGGACGTGGTAGCCGCCGAGCTCGACGTGCATGAGGCCGGGGACGCGGGCCGACGGGTCGGCGTCGCGGTAGTACTCGACGCCCTGGACGAGCGACGCGGCGCAGTTGCCAACGCCGACGATGGCGACACGGACGGAACCCATCAGGGCGCTCCTCTTCCTGTTGTGGGGTGTGTGGACGGATCGGTCTGGGGGGTGGCGGAGCGGCGCTCGGTCTCGATGAGCTCGGTGAGCCAGCGGACCTCGCGCTCCACCGACTCCAGCCCGTGCTCCTGCAGCTGGAGGGTGTAGCGGTCGAGTCGTGATCGCGTGCGGGCCAGGGACGAGCGGACGCCCTCGCGTCGCTCCTCGAGCCGGGTGCGCCGGCCCTCGAGGATGCGCACGCGCACCTCGGGGTCGGTCTGGCCGAAGAAGGCGAAGTGGACGCCGAAGGTCTCGTCCTCCCACGCCGACGGCCCGGCCTCGGCGAGGAGCTCGGCGAGCCGCTCCTTGCCCTCGGCGGTCAGCTTGTAGACCACCTTGCCGCGCCGCCCGGTGAGGGGTGGCGCGCCGGCCACGACCTCCGCGTTGCCCTCGTCCTCGGCGATCCACCCGGCGTCCTTCATGCGGCGCAGGGTCGGGTACAGCGAGCCGTAGGAGAACGCGCGGAAGGTGCCGAGCGTGGCCTTGAGCCGCTGGCGCAGCTCGTAGCCGTGCAGGGGGGACTCGTGGAGCAGTCCCAGGACGGCGAGCTCGAGCACGACGTCCCCTTCACTGCCGGTGCGATGTATCGGTGCGATACATCGCGCTGCACGACAGTACGTCCGCGCCTGCCGCTGTGCAAGCGGGACGAGGACGTGTCGTGGACGACAGGTGGACAGCCGGTGACGCGCGACGTCCCGCGACGCTCCCACCGGGGCCGGGACAGCACCGGCTGATTGCCCTACGTGACCAGCGGCTCACACCGGCTGCACGTCCCGTGCGCGACCATGGGTGCATGGGACGACTGTCGAACGTGCGCTGGGGCCGGTTGCTGCTGCTGGGCGGACTGGGCTCGGTGCTGGGCTTCCTGCTGCTGATGGGCGTCGGCTACGCCGTCACCGACGTGCCGGAGCCGAACGAGAGCGCGACGGCCACGGCGACGCGGATCCTCTACAGCGACCGGTCCGAGATGGGCCGGGTCGGCGAGCAGAACCGCATCCCGGTGCGGCTGGACGCGGTGCCGGACGACGTGCAGCGCGCGGTGCTCGCCGCCGAGGACCGCAACCACTACACCGACCCGGGCATCAACCCGCGCGGCATCGCCCGTGCGCTGTTCGCCAACGTGCGCGGCGGCGGGGTCGAGCAGGGCGGCTCGAGCATCACCCAGCAGTACGCGAAGAACGCCTTCCTCACCCAGGAGCGCACCTTCAGCCGGAAGATCAAGGAGGTCTTCATCGCGCTGAAGATGAGCCGCACGGTCTCCAAGGACCAGGTGCTCGAGGACTACCTCAACACCATCTTCTTCGGCCGCCAGGCCTCGGGCATCGAGGTCGCCGCGAACAGCTACTTCGGCATCCCGGCCGCCGAGCTCACCGTCGCCCAGGGCGCGGTGCTCGCCAGCAGCATCAAGTCGCCGGCGCTGCTCGACCCGGAGAAGCACCCGGAGGACGCCCGCGACCGCTGGGAGTACGTCCTGGACGGCATGGTGTCCGAGGGCTGGCTGAGCGAGTCCGAGCGGGCGCAGCAGGTCTACCCCGAGGTGCTGCCGGCCGGGGCCGGCAACCGCAACAACGACTTCTCCGGCCCCAAGGGCCACGTCATCAACGCCGTGCTCGACGAGCTGTCGGAGCGCGGCTTCGCCGAGGACCGGCTCTCCGCGGGCGGGCTGACCGTCCAGACCACGATCCGCAAGAACGCCCAGGACGCGGCCATCGCGGCGGTGCAGGAGATCACCGGCGACGCGCCAGGCGACGAGGACCTGCAGGGCGCGCTGGTCTCGGTCGAGGCCGGCACCGGCCAGGTCTGGGCCTACTACGGCGGCGCGACCGGCACCGGCTTCGACTTCGCCAACCAGGGCGTCGGCCGCCAGCCCGGCTCGTCCTTCAAGCCGTACGTCCTGGCGGCCGCGCTGGAGCAGGGCACCAGCCTGCGCAGCACCTTCGACGGCAACAGCCCCAAGGACTTCCCCGGCGTCGAGGACGGCATCGACAACTTCGGTGACCAGGACTTCGGCCGGGTCGACCTCGTCGAGATGACCCAGCGCTCGATCAACACCGCCTACTACGAGCTCGGCCTGGAGGTCGGCCCGACCGCGGTGGCCGAGCTCGCCCACAAGGCCGGTATCCCCGACTCGGTCCCGCTCGTCAGCTCGGACGGCGTGACCAACGGGAGCATCTCCCTCGGCGGCTACGAGGTGCACGTGCTCGACCAGGCGGTCGGCTTCGCGACCTTCGCCAACGGCGGCCAGGCGGTGCAGCCCTACCTCGTCGTCAGCGTCCAGGACGGTGACGGCCAGTCGCTGTACGAGGCGGAGTTCCGGCCGGGTGAGCGGGCCTTCAGCGAGGACGTCGCGGCCGACGCCACCTTCGCCATGCAGGCGGTCGTCGAGAGCGGCACCGGCCGCGGCGCGCGGCTGGACGGCGGGCGCCCGGCAGCCGGCAAGACCGGAACCAGCTCCGAGAACAAGGACGCGTGGTTCGTCGGCTTCACCCCGCAGCTGTCCACCGCGGTCTGGCTGGGCTACGCGCAGCCGCAGACGATCCGCATCGACGGCGTCGAGGCGACCGGTGGCGGTTTCTCGACCCGCATCTGGAAGGCCTACACCGATGCCGCGCTCGAGGGCGTGGAGGAGGAGGACTTCCCCGAGCCCGCGAACGTCGGCAGCCGGCAGGGGTCGAGCGAGCAGTCCTCGCCGCGCCCGCGGACGCGCACCACGCGCGCGCCGCAGACGACCGCCCCCGAGCCGACCGAGACCGCGCCGACCGAGGAGCCGGTGGTGACCGCCGAGCCAGAGCCCACCGAGCCCGTGCTGCCCGGACCGCCGCAGCAGACCTCAGCGCCTCCGCCGCCCGCGGACCAGGGGCCGCCGCCGGCCGACCCGACACCGGCGGGCTAGCCGCTCTGCCAGAGTGACGGCGTGAGCGTCGTCCTGCCCTCGGCCGAGGACCCCGTCGTCCGCGGCGCGACCGAGGCGGTGGGCGGTCCGCCCGGCCGGCACGCGCTGCTCGGCGAGCGCCGGTTCTGGACGCCGCTGCGGTGGCTGGTGCTGATCACCCTGGTCACCAGCCTGTTCGGCTGGTGGCAGAAGTCGCCGTGCCGCGTCCAGCCGTGGGCCGACCAGTACCAGTACACCCGCGGCTGCTACACCGACGTCTTCGCCCTCTACTTCGCCGAGCGGCTCAACGAGGGCAAGGCGCCGTACGTCGAGCACCCCGTGGAGTACCCGGTCGTGATCGGCGCCGTCATGCAGGTCGCCGCGACCGCGGTCGAGGTGCTGCCCGAGAGCCGGCGGCCGCGGCACTTCTACGACGTGACGTGGGCAATCCTCACCGCCTGCGCGCTCGTCGTCGTGGTGACCACCGCGAAGCTCGCCGGCCGACGACCGTGGGACGCGGCGATCTTCGCCGCGGCGCCGCTGCTGGTGCTGCACGGCACGACCAACTGGGACCTGGTCGCGATGGCGCTGGCCGGCACCGGGCTGCTGCTCTGGGCGCGGCGCAGACCGCTCGCGGCCGGCGTCCTGCTCGGCATCGCCACCGCCACCAAGCTGTACCCGGTGCTGTTCCTCGTGCCGCTGCTGGCCCTGTGCTGGCGGGCCGGGCGGCTGCGCGCGTTCGCCCTGACGGCAGGCGCTCTCGTCGTCACGCCCGTCCTGGTGAGCCTGCCCTTCTACCTCGTCAGCCCGGTCTTCGCCGACGTGGGCGGCACGCAGACCCAGATCGCCGGCAGCCCGGTCGACCGCTTCGGCGAGCAGGGCTTGGCCGCGCTGTCGCCGCACCACACGGTCGGCGGCGTGACCGGCGTCAACTCCGCCTACCGCTTCTTCGAGCTGAACACGACGCGGCCGGCCGACTGGGACTCCGTCTGGTACGTGCTGCAGACGGCGCGCGGGCAGTCGCTGGACCCGCCGGGCGAGACGCCGTCGACGCTCAACCTCGTCGTCGCGCTGTCGTTCCTGCTGTGCCTGGCGGGCATCGTCGCGCTGGTCCGGCTCGCGCCGCGGCGGCCGCGGCTGGCGCAGGTGCTCTTCCTGACGGTGCTGGCGTTCCTGCTCACCAACAAGGTCTGGAGCCCGCAGTTCTCGCTGTGGCTGCTGCCGCTCGCCGTGCTCGCCCGGCCGCACTGGCGGTCGCTGCTGGCCTGGCAGGCGGCGGAGGCGCTGGTGCTGCTCACCCGCTTCTACTTCTTCGTCGGCAACGGCTCGCCCGGCGACGGGATCGACGTCGACTGGTTCACCGGCGCACTGGCAGTGCGTGACGCGGCGCTGGTCGTCGTCGCCGCGCTGGTCGTGCGCGACGTGCTGCAGCCCGACCGGGACCGGGTGCGAGCCGACGGCACCGACGACCCGATGGGCGGCGTGCTCGACGGCGCACCGGACCGGGTCCGCGACCCCGAGGCCGCGCGGGCGTGACGGCGCCGGTCCGGACCAGGTCGCGCACCGACGGCGACCTCGCCGCGCTCGGCGTCTGGCTCGCCTCGCGCGTGGTCGTCGTCGTCCTCACCGTCGGCGGCGGATGGCTGCTGTCGGGTGCGCGCGCGGCCGACACCGAGGGCTTCCTGCGGCGCTGGGACCGCTGGGACGTCGGGCTGTTCCGCAAGGTCGCGGAGTTCGGCTACACGGGCTACCCGCAGGACTACCCCGACCAGGGCATCGAGGCGTTCTTCCCCGGCGCGCCGCTGGTGCTCCGCGCGGTGCACCTGGTCGTGCCCGACTGGACCGCGGCGGGCCTGCTCGTGTCGCTGCTCGCCGGCGCCGCCGCGTCGGTCGCGCTCGGCCGGCTGGCGGTGCTCGAGGGGCTGCCCGCATCGCGTGCGGTGCTCTACCTCGTGCTGTCGCCGTACGCCGTCTTCCTGTTCGCCGGCTACTCCGAGGCGCTGTTCCTCGCGCTCGCGCTGTGGGGCTGGCTGGCCGCGCGGCAGGACCGGTGGGTGCTCGCCGGGCTGCTCGTCGCCGGCGCCGCAACGGTGCGCATCAGCGGGCTGTTCCTCGCCTGTGGGCTGGTCGTGCACTACCTCGTCGCGCACCGCGGTCGGCCGCGTGCGGACGCCGTCGCACTGGCCGCGCCGTTCCTCGCCCTCGCCGCCTACGTCACCTACCTGTGGACGCTGACCGGTGACTGGCTGCGCTGGTCGCACGCGCAGGGCGAGGGCTGGGGCCGTGAGCTCACCGCGCCGTGGGAAGCCTTCCGCACCACGCTGTCCGCGGCGCGCAACCTCGAGCAGGGCGCGGAGTACGCCTGGTCGTTCCGCGCCGAGATCGTCGCCGTGGCAATCGGTCTCGTGCTGACGTCCGTGCTGCTCGTGCAGCGGCGGTGGGGCGAGGCGACGTACGTCGGGCTCTCGGTCACCGCACTCGCGACGTCGCCCTACTACTTGTCGGTCGGGCGCGCGACGCTGCTGTGGTGGCCGCTGTTCCTGCTGCTCGCCGCCGCCGCGCAGCGACGGCCGTGGGTGCACCCGGCCTACGTCGCGCTGTCGGCCCCGCTCATGGCGCTGCTCGTGCTGACGTTCACCTCGGGCCGCTGGGTCGGCTGATCCAGCAGCGCGTCGCGGGCGCGCAGGAAGACGACGAACAGCAGCGCGAGCAGCGCGCACTTGGTCCACACGCCGACGACGAGCATGCGCTCCCACAGCTGCGGGTCGGTGCCGGCGACGAGCGCGGCGAACCACCGGAAGACGCCGACGTAGACGAGCAGGTCGGTGACGGCGTACGCCACCCACCAGCCCCAGCGCAGCCGCAGCAGCGCGAAGAACGGCAGCACCCAGAGCGTGTACTGCGGCGAGCTCACCTTGTTGAGCAGCAGGAACGCGACGAGCACCGCGGCGCACACCTGCAGCAGCGGGAAGGCGCCCTCGCGCCGCGCGCGCAGCAGCCCGTAGCCGCAGGCGGCGAGCAGCGCGAGCAGGACGAGTGCCGGCACGAGCCGGTTGAGCTGCGCAGTGGTCAGGTGGGGCCACACCCAGAACCACAGGCTGTTGCTGCTGCCGTCCGCCGCGCGCGCGGTCTGGAAGGCGTACGTCGTCCACCAGCCGTCGCGGTCGACCAGGACGAACGGAAGGTTCACAGCGAGGACCGTCGCGCCGCCGAGGAGCAGCACCTCGCCGGCGCCCCGGCGGTCGCCCCGCACCCACCGCTCGGCGGCGAGCGGCAGCAGGAACAGCCCCGGGTAGACCTTCAGGCAGGCGCCGACGCCGAGCAGCACGGCGGCCCAGCCGCTGCGCCCGCGCCACCACGCCCACAGCGCGCTGCTCGTCGCCGCGACCGCGAGCAGGTCCCAGTTGTGCAGCGCGTAGAGCGCCAGCGCCGGCGCGGCCGCGAACAGCAGCGCGCGGACGCCGACCATCCGTGCCAGCTGCCACGCGACGAGCAGCGCGAACGGCGCGAGCGCCAGCGCCGAGATCAGCAGGTAGGAGGTCCGGCCGGCCGCCGGCTGCGCGGTGAGCCAGGCGAAGACGCCGGTGAGGACGGGGTACTCGAAGGTGTCGACGGGCGCGCCGCCCTCGAGCCGGCCCCCGACGTAGGGGAACGACGCGCGCGCGAGGTCGCGGCTGGTGAACAGCTCGAGCACGTCGCTGTAGCAGGTGACCGGGTAGTTGCGGGAGGCGTTGACGCACACGCCCTTCCACGCCGTGGACGCGACGACCAGCCCGGCGCAGGCCGCCAGCACGCCGGCGGTCCCGACCAGGGGCGCGCGCGGGACGGTCACGAGCGCGCACGCTAGACCCGCGCGGCGGCTGGGTGGCTGGAGCGGCCGCCGCTACGGTCGCGGACGTGCTCGTCCCGGTCGTCGTCGCGCGCGCCGACTGGCTGCGGGCGCTGCGGGCCAGCGCGCTGGTCTACCTGGGCGTGCGGCTCGGCCTGCTGCTGGTCGGGCTGGTGAGCACCGCGCTCGTGCCGAGCCGCGACCCGGTCGACGTCCCCGGCTGGCCGGCCACCTCGCCGAGCGCGTCCTGGCACCACCTGTTCACCGCGTGGGAGCGGCACGATGCGCTGTGGTTCCTGCGGATCGCGTCGACGGGCTACGCGCCCGACGACGGGAGCGCGGCGTTCTTCCCGCTCTACCCGCTGCTGTCCGGCGCGGTCGGCCGGTTGCTCGGCGACCACTGGCTGCTGGGCGCGTACGTCGTCTCGAACGTCGCGCTCGTCGCCGGGCTGACCGTGCTCTTCCGGCTGACCGAGCTCGAGCTGGGCGAGGCGGCGGCGCGGCGCACGGTGCTCTACCTCTGCGTCTTCCCCACCGCGTTCTTCCTGTTCGCGCCCTACACCGAGTCGCTGTTCCTCGCGCTGACCGTCAGCTGCCTCTACGCCGCGCGACGGTCGGCGTGGCTGCTCGCCGGCGCGCTCGGCGCGCTGGCCGCCCTGACCCGCAGCAGCGGGGTGCTGCTCGTGCTGCCGCTCGTCGTCGAGGGCGTCCTGCAGCTGCGCGCGGGCGGCGGTCTGCGCACCGGGCTGCGCGCTGCGGTCGCGTGCGCGCTCGTGCCGCTGGGGACGGCGACGTACCTGCTGTTCTGGGAGCTGCGCTACGAGCAGGGGCTGCGGCCGTTCGAGGTGCAGGGGACGACGTGGAGCCGCGAGCCGGCTTGGCCGTGGGAGACGCTGCTCGACGGGCTGCGCCAGGGCGTGCAGTTCCTGGGCAGCTACCCGGGCGGCTACTTCACCGTCGACGCCGTGCTCGTGCTCGTCGCCCTCGCCACCGGGGTCTGGGTCGCGGTGCGCGTCCGGCCGACCTACGCGGTGTGGCTGTGGGCGTCGCTGCTGCTGCCGCTGGTGCTGCCGTTCGACGGGCGGGCGCTGCTGTCGGTGCCGCGCTTCCTCGTGGTGCTCTTCCCGGTGGCGTGGGGGCTGGCCCGCCTCGCCGAGCGCTGGCGCGCGCACGACGCAGTCGTCGCCGCCTCCGCCACCGGGCTCGGCCTGCTGTCGGTGCTGTTCGTGAACTGGTACTTCATCTTCTGACCGACGGCACGACCTCCACGCCGACGACCCGGCCGCACCCGGGTGACGCCCGTCACGACGAGGGCAGGTTCTCCCGCAGCCAGGCGATGTCGGCGGCCTGCCCGTCGACGCCGCCGGGCGTCTCGCAGACGACCGGCGCGCCAGCCGCCGCCACGACGGCCAGCAACAGCTCGCCGTCGATCTGGCCGTCGCCGAGGTTGGCATGCCGGTCGGCGCCGGAGCCGAAGCCGTCGCGCGAGTCGTTGCAGTGCACGAGGTCGATCCGCCCGGTGATCGCCTTGACCCGCTCGACGACGGTGAGCAGCTCCTCGCCGGCGGCGTGGGCGTGGCAGGTGTCGAGGCAGAAGCCGACGCCGGGGAAGCCGCCGATGCCGTCCCACAGCCGCGCCAGCGCGTCGAAGCGGCGGGCCATCGCGTGCTCGCCGCCGGCGGTGTTCTCGACGAGCACCGGCAGCGGTGCCTCCATCCGCTCGAAGGTCTTCACCCAGTTCTCGACGCCGACCGACGGGTCGTCACCGGCCGTGACGTGACCGCCGTGGACAATCAGCCCCTTGGCGCCGATCGACGCCGCGGTCGTCGCGTGGTCGAGCAGGATCTTGCGCGACGGGATGCGGATCTTGTTGTTGGTCGACGCGACGTTGACGATGTACGGCGCGTGGACGTAGAGGTCCATGCCGGTCGTGTCGCCGAGCTCCGGGGCGACCGCCTTCTTCCAGCTCTGCGGGTCGCCGCAGAAGAACTGCACGAGGTCGGCGCCCCGCGCGCGCCCCTCGGCGAGCGGGGCGGACTGGTCGACATGAGCACCGATCTGCAGCATCGGCCCAGGCTAGGGCCGGCAGGAGATCGGACGCCGGGTGCGAAACTAGAGGCGTGCGCACCCGCCCCCTGACCGCGCTGCTCGCGGTCCTGGCCGCCCTGCTCGGGTCGCTCGCGCTGGCCGCGCCGGTGCACGCCGCCGAGCAGGTCGTCACGATCACCACCGACGGGCTGTCGCCGCAGGTGCTGGAGGTCGCGGCGGGCGACACGGTCGCGTTCGTCAACAGCAGCGCGCGACTGGGCTTCCGGGCGCAGGCCACCACCGACAACTGGGACCTCGACAGCCGCGCCGCGCTCGCCCTGCCGGGCGGGCGCTACGCGCACCCGACGCCGATCACCGAGCCGGGCAGCTACGGCTTCCGGGTCGCCGACGGCGAGCAGTACGTCGGCACCGTCGTGCTGCGTGTCGTCGCCCAGCCCGCGCCGGCCGCGCCGGCGCCCGGGCAGCCCGCCCCGCCGCCCCCCGGCCCCCCGGCCGCACCGGCCGCTCCCGCCCCGGGGCAGCCG
>Ga0136633_1001707_pt1 | contig 15842 bp, 15 predicted proteins | sample AntDrymeUQ832206_2_FD_105494 | JGI IMG/M metagenome (GOLD analysis project Ga0136633, IMG submission 105494) | Polar desert sand microbial communities from Dry Valleys, Antarctica - metaG UQ83 (22.06) | ecosystem: Environmental > Terrestrial > Soil > Desert | place: Antarctica: Dry Valley...
ACGGACGGTCTCTGGTCTGTGGGACCTGATCGGACGACTGGTCGATCTCTTACAGCCCACCGAATGCGCCAATTACTTCAGTTCGTGCGGTTATGATCCAGACTGAACGGAATCCGCTCTAAATACGCAAGGGACCGCCGTCGAAGCACTCAAATCACAGATTCCGAGCCTAAGCGAAAACATTCCCTACAAAGCCCGATAACCTATTGCCCACAAGATCAAGTTGTGCGCGTTCGACCCTCGCTCGTAGCCACCTTCTGCCCCCTCTCCCGCGCCGCAGTATAGCGACGGTAAAGAAAAACCGTCACGAACACAACTAAAACTGGAGGCATTGCCATCATTTTCTGCCTCTGCCCGAGCCCGATATTATAACTTACGGCCGCAAGCGCAATTATTACGACGAATGCAAACAGCAAGCAAAATCCAAGGTAATAGACAGGCCTAATAAGGCCGATTACAGTGCGCCAACTAAGCGCAATATACCCAAAGATATAAAGAAAGAAAACATTCTCAAAAGAAATGACGAAACCCATGAACCCCGGAGCGTCGAAAAATAACGGCCGGAACAGCAGAGTAAGTACTTTAAACGGGAAGGGCAGACTCTCCAGATTGTCAGCTCCATGGGTTTCGCCATAGCCCTGGTTTCTATCAACAAAATCGCTAATGGTCCGCACATCAAGAGTATCTAGTTGAAGACTCAACTTGGCCTCTGTGAGCACAATCGCAAATATAGTTGCTCCAGCTATTAGGAGACCAGTTCTAGCCGCCGTCGACAGCTCCCGGTTTAGTAGAAGGGCAACTAGCATGCTGAACAAAGCCATGGCAGCGATGTGGGAACGAATCAATGTCATGAATACCAACGCGACTATGAACCACAGCGCGCGGCGGTGTATCTTGAGTGACGCCCAAGTTGCCATTGAGATCGCCATAAACATTGGCGCGTCCTTACCGATAGCGACGCTCCAGAAATGCAAACCGGGCAGAAACAGTAAAAGGTATGCCACCATGGGCACCTCCATCGACAGCGAGTCCGCTATTTCCTGAAATGTCCTAATTAAGAAAGCTATTCCAATCATTCCGAAGGCTTGAAAGAGGAAGAAGTAGTCAAGGTATGACCCGCCGAGTAAATCTCTGCTTGCCTGTACGAACTGCGCAATCATCACGGTGTTTGTAGCAAATGGTTTGTACCTCAGACCAAAGGGGTCCTGGTAGTACATGTACGCATCCATCCCGCTCTCGTATGTATAGCCCCAGTATGCTATAGCCATAGCCAGATGCAGCGTGAACAGCCCCAAATAGATGCCAGGCTTTCTTCTATTCGAATCCGGAAATGCTATCAGGATCGCAAACAGGCCCGCTAAGAGACCCACTAAAGATACTATCATGCTTGTCCTCTGATATCGGGGCGATTTTCTGAGTCAGTCGCGTTTGATTTGGAAATACTGCAACTCTTCGCGTCTAGAAGTCTTTCCAAAGCGACCTCATGTTGCAACGTGTATGATCCGAGCATCTACAGGGGTCCAAATATTGGAGCAAGGGCGGTCCGTTCCTGGTCGGAGTCAAAGAGCAGCATGGTGCATAAGCGCACGGTTTACGTTGTTCACGTCATAGCGGCTCTTGGCCAGCGCGCGGGATGCCCGCCCCATCTCTATTGCCCTAGCCGGTTCGGTTACAAACCACAGCATTGCTCGGTACAGCGCCACGGAATCTCGGACTGGCACCAGGAATCCATTCACCCCATGAACAACTGTCTCCCGGCAGCCAGGCGCATCGCTGGTGATAATGCCTCGCCCGGCAGCCATCGCTTCAAGAACCGAGCGCGGTGTTCCCTCACGATACGAGGGTAGAACATAGACGCTGCAGTCGGAGAGAGCTGGCCGGACGTCTTCGAGTTTGCCTAAGAATTCTACTCCAGAGGCTATTATTCGATCCAATTCGCCTTGACTTATCGAGTCAGGGGAGGGATCAAGATAGCCGGCCAGCGCGACGCGAACGTCCGGATGGCTCGCCTTCAGCATCGCCGCTGCGGCTCCGAATTCTCGCACGCCCTTATCGCCAAGCAGGCGGGCGATCATTAGGAAAGAGATTTTGGCCGGCAAAGCGGCGGGCACGAAATAATGGAGGTCGACGCCTGAGCCGTTAAGAATCGCCGTCTCCTGCCGCTGCGGTAGCAGACGCAGCTTGCGGAAGAGTGCAAGGTCGTCCGGGTTCTGAAATAAGACAATGTGCGCCCGTGAAAGCGCCACTCGATAGAGCATCCAACCTCCGACTTTGCTGACCAGTCGCTTGAGCTCACGGCCCGGGGTGAACGCGTAACCAAGCCCGGTGATGAGGGCCACGATACGCGGGACCCCTTCGGCATGGGCTGCTAGCACGCCCAGAGTCGCGGGCTTGATGGTATAGGCGATCAGCACATTGGCCTTTGTTTTACTAATCAGCTGCCGTAGCTCCTCGTAGCTTTTGCGCGCCCTGAACGGATCAAGGCTTGCGTTGCTTAGGCTAAGCGGGAGCGGCTCGGCCCCCAACACCTTCAACTTTCGCGCCGTCTCATCGTCCATGCGCGGGGCGGCCGCAAAGACCCTATGACCTCGAGCGATCATTTGCTCGATCAGAACACCTCTGAAGTTGATCAATGAAGGCGCGAAAGAGGCGACTATCAGTACGCGCTTCGTTTCAGCGGTCATTTCGTTTCCAGCAATTGAGCGGCCAGAAGGAACTAGGAACTGAGGTCTGACAGGCGCTCGGACTCTTCCATGGTGAGGAAGCGGGTGCCAGCGGGAGCCGCTTCGCGGATCCGATCGATCAGATCGGCGAGACGACGGATATTTGGAAACACAGCCGCACCCATGTTGTGGGGGTGCCACCACAAATGTAGCGCCTCTCCTGGTCGCAAGTTCTTTGCATCGCCGGCAATGCGTCTTGCGTGAAGCTTCCATGCAGCGTCTGACAACGCAAAGCGTACTAGGTATGACGCGCGCATCTCGCATGCGGGCGCGCGGCGCGTCCCTATTGGCGCTAGGGACTCTATCATCCGCATTCCGCGTCTTAGGCGAGACTGCTTGTCCCGTCGAGTATCGTTCCAGTAGGAAACCCTTGGATTGGTTCGCCACCGGCGAATGCCGATTTGGCTGAGCGCGTCGGTATGAGCCTCCTGGTTGCGGGGAAACACGAGACTGGTGGGCGTCACCCCAACCCGTTCTTGCATCACCTTCGCGATAGCCTGGCCATCCGCCAGCACGTCCTCCCGCTCACATCCCTCTTCTCTGTAATAGATGTGCGAAAAAGTATGGGAGGCGAGTTCCTGACCCTGTGCATCGGCAATGGCGCGAACCACGTCGGGGGCGAAGTGCAGCTTCCCCTGCGGATCGATGTCACGCCACGCCGTCCTGAAGCGCAGTCGCTGATCGCGATATGCGGGCGGCTTAGGCGCTCGTTCGAAATATTCGTCCCAATCCGAGCAGGCGATCGCGCCGACGGTCGCCCAGGTCGCACCGACATCCTTCTGTTTGAAGAGTTCGAGCATGTTGAAAACGGCGTCGGATTCTCCATCGAGATGTGCGCGATATGCACCCGCGCTGTCAGGCAGCTTATCGGCCACACCCCAGCGCAGCTCGTAATCTAGCGAAATCACGACCGAGGGGCTCACTTGGGGGCTCTTCCTGTCACGATGAGGTGGCCCGCGAAGTTACGGGTCCATTTCCAATGATGGATCCGATCGTCAAGCTTTTCCAAGCCGGATGCGAGGCGCCTGCCCAACGCGGGACTGGCCTTGTAAATAAGCCTCAGCGGAGCGAGGAGTCTTCCTTCCGAGCGTACAGCGATGAAACCTGCATTCCTGAACTCGCGCTCCGCCGTGGCCGGAGTGAAAAATTCGCAATACGGATTCGTCTCGTCGAACTCAGAACCCTTTCTCCACTGACGAGTCCGCTGACGCAGATAAAAGCCGTCAAGCGCCCACCGGTTAACGAGAGTGACGAAGAAAATGCCGCCTGGCTTGAGCACGCGTCGCGATTCGCGCAGCGCTTTGCGAATGTCATCGATGTGAAGGTAACGCAGAACCTCGATCTGCAGTATGGCGTCAAACTGCTCGTCCTCAAACGGCAGTTCGGTGGCGACCCCCTGCTTCAAGCGCGCCTCCGGCACACTGCTGCGGGCGACTTTCAGCATTCCGGGAGCCGGTTCGAGTCCAGTCGCGACCAGACCGTGGCTTTGCGCCCTCTTCAAATGCTCGCCGGTGCCACAGCCGACGTCCAAGACGGCCGCGCCTTTTGGCAGGGACCGAAATAGATCGTCAATCATACGATCGAGCTTTGCACGGCCGTAGGTAAACGCGCTCGTGAACCTGCTCTGCGCAAGATTGCGGTAATATGCCTCGAATGTCCCGACGACGCTGTCGTGATGATCGATTGCCACCTGTCTCACATTCTTCGCATCCGCCATTCTTCCTCCAATGCCTAAAGACCAGCGCACCCGAGGCATTGCCGCACAGGCATCGCCCCAATCACTCATCCCCACAAACGGGTCCGCCCCAGAAGCGTGGCCTATAGCGTCCTCCGGCGCTAGGAAATAGCTTTATTGACAGAAGAGTAAACCAAACCCATGCGAGGAAAGCTGCTCCTTCACGGCGGAGGGTCGTAGCCGGCGACAAGCATGCCGTTCTTCATTTATTTTAGCATTGGGGGCCATGAGAATACTCTCAGTCTTGGCGGGGTTCAGTGCCGGCGGAGCCGAAACCCTCGTCCGTCGTCTTTATCGTGATTTCGTGGCGCAGGGACATGAGTGCCACCTGGCCGTGATTTCGGATGCAGCCTCGATTGGGAACTCCCCTCAATTCGAAGCGGAGTTCAAGGAAGAACTTGCCCGCAACGGCATTTGCTATGAAACGCTCGGAAATGCTTGCCGAAGTAACCCGCTGCTTGGAGCCTTGCAGCTACGCCGGGCTGTCGCCCGCATCAGGCCTGACCTGTTGCACATTCATACGGCTCATGGATTGATCTTCCAGGCCTTGGGCATGGTCCGATTACCGACGGTCTACACGCACCACAATATTCGCCTCAATTTCCCACCCCGACTATTCAAGGTCTTCGATCGATTCGTCAGCAGTTACATCGCGATTTGCGAACCTTGCGAGGACCTGCTGAGTCAATATGTGCAAAAGCCAATCCGCCTCATCAACAACGGCGTTCCCGATAACTTCCTCCGATCTGTCCGGAGCGACAGCATCCCACTTCACCCCACGGTGCTCAGCGTCGGCGCTCTCACTCCCCAGAAGGACTATTCGACCCTCATCCGAGCGGCCAAGCTTTGCGCGCGGCAGTTCTCGGCTGCCGGGCGGCGGATTTCTTTCCGAATCGTTGGAGGGGGTGATGAGTTCGATGCACTGCGTCGCCTGATCGACGCTGAAGACATGAACGCTCACGTCGAACTGCTCGGCACGCGGTCCGATATCCCCGATCTCATGGCCGAAGCAGACCTTTTGGTTAATTCATCGATCTACGAGGGCCTGCCGATCACGCTGATCGAAGGCGCGATGTCGGCGCTTCCAATCGTTGCAACCGACGTCGGGGGGAATGGCGAGGTGGTCAAGGATGGGGCCAGCGGTTATCTGGTCCCACCGGGTCGGCCCAATCTGCTTGCGGAGCGAATCGTAGACTTGATGTCGGATCCGAAACTCTATTCCTCATTCTCCGCGCACGCGCAGGCCGTGTCTAAGAAGTTCACCCTCAAGGCCTGCGCCGATGCGCATCTCGGTCTCTATACGGAGCTCCTGTCGACGCAGGGGAAGGCCGACTAATGGAGCATGTCCTCCAAGCTGTTTCTCGTGAAACCCGCAGGCGTCTCCTTTTACAGCGAGCACGCTTATGGATCCTGCTCCATCCCCGCGCCGCCGATCGGATCCGGAAGGAGCGAGCGTGGATCTTTGGCGCATCTGCAGGCCGCTCCTATTGCGACAACAGCGCAGCGCTCCACCGCTACGTGCGAAACACGCGACCTGACATCACCGCTTACTGGACGATCGATCGGGATAGCCGTGACGTGGAGGCCGCGCGCGCGCACGGACCCGTCCTATTCCGCGACTCGATCGAAGCTCAAGTTCGGGCTTTGCTTGCCGCGGTCCATGTGGTTTCCCACGGAGTGCATGACGTTCCTGCGCTGACGTCGCGACATTGTCGAGCGTTCCGGGTGCGCCTCGGCCACGGAATCACGGCGACCCGGGTGAGAAGGGCGCATGCCTTATCTGCGGTTGAAAGAGCGAACCAGCTGTTCGACCTGGTTCCAGTCAGTTCGGATTTCGAGAAAGAGAACAAGTCGACATGGGGGATCGCCGCGCACAAGATCGAGGTGACCGGAGTCCCGCGCTTCGACACGCTGCTTGCCAAGCAGCGCCAAGTGAAGGCGGACTCGCGGCGGATTCTGTACATGCCGACGTGGCGCGACGGCACCGTTCGAGACATGAAGACGTTCAAGGCTTCGGAATATGCGCGGGGCATAAGGCGATTCCTAGAACTGGGCGCGCTGCACGATTCGCTGGTGCGAAACGATGCGTATTTGCACGTTTTCTTTCATCCCATAGCGCGCCCGTTTGCGATCCGGTTGTTTGAGAACATCGCCTGCGCGAGGATCATCATCGAAAGTGCATCCGACCCGCAGGTTCTGTTCACTCGAGTGGGTGCGCTTGTGACGGATTATTCGAGCGTAGTTTGGGATTTTCTTTATCTCGACAAGCCGGTGATTTTCTACCAATTCGACAAGGCCTCGTTCGAGCAGGAACGAGGCTCCCACTTGGGTGGCGGTTTCGGCTGGCCGGGGCCGGTAGTGGTAGCGGTGGACGAACTCGCTGATCTCATCGACCAATATTTAATTGCCGGCCGACTCGACGATGAAGCATCGGCCAACGTCAAATTCTGGACGGACCTCGTCTTCGCCTATCGTGACGATCAGAATTGCGCGCGAGCGATGCAAGAGATTGAGAAGAGAATGAAATGAATCAAGGCAAACTGACCCGGGGGCGCATACGATTGGTTTGCGCGCCGCAATCGCCCGCCCTGGAAGAGGCGGATGGGGCAGATTTAGCGTTGTAGTCCTGATCAGGTCCGACTTTAATTACCCGCACACCTGCAATGGAAGAATGTCTTCTTCTTTGCCGAAACGCTCGAACAATTGCGCTACTCGTGCGACATTTCCGGCGACGAAGGATGCGCCGCCCTCACGTGCCAACCAGAAGCTGCGCAAAATGGGCAACGGCGGCATTTCCGTTCCTGGAGATTGCGCCAGATAGGCTCGACAGTATTGGGCCGCCGCCGGACCGCTCAAGGATTTCGACGCGTTCAATACATCCATAAAAGGCATGCCGCTCAGTCCCGCGAGCTCATTGTCTATCGAGACGAGAATGCGGGACTGACTTCGGACAAGGTTGCTTCGGGTTAAATCAGGATGAGAAAGGCGGCGCGGAGCCGTGGACAAATGCTGGTCCACCGTCATAACAGCTTCGTTCGCCAAGCTCTCGTGCCCGACAATCACCGCCGCGCGCAGGAAGCGCGGCCGGATTAGATCGGCCCAATAATCGAACTGAGGGGCGCCGAGGTCGGCGAAGTCGGTCCGGTGAAAAGCAGCGAGCAGTTCGGCCATGGCGGCGAGATGTTCACTCCCGCCTCGGTTTCCCAAATCGGTCAAGGGCTCACCCTCGACCCACTCAGTGGCAAGAAAGCTGCCCACGACGGCCACCACCCGCGGGAGGTGCCGGCTCAGTCCCGGATGCTCCGACATCTTCTTCAGGAAGACAGCATGATCGGCATTCGCCGCCTCCCATATCTTGACCATTCCTGATGAAGACGAGGCGCGGAGGACCAGACGCCCCAACTTGTTGAACGCATTCCCGTTGCTGATCGCCTTGACCGGCCGAATATTGCTCAGGGTCAGCGAGCCGAATGTCAATTGCATCTGGCTTCGTCCCGCGCGCCTGCGGAGTAAATTGGACAGATCTAGGAGGCGCTTCACGCTACCTTGGCAAGTCGGTAGATGAAATAATCCGTTCCGTCCGACCTGCGCTCCACGCAGCGGCTCTCCTCAATGACCAATCCCAGCTCTCGAAAGGCCTCCATGACGGCCGACTTCGGGTGATAGACCAAGCCGGTCCTCCTCATGTTGCGCTTAGCCTTTCCGAGCTTCTGCCTGATCCATCGCAGGAGACCGCCCTTGCCGGCGCCTATGTCGCGGAGCGAGGTCAGATAGCGGACACCCAAAATGACATGGCGATTGCTGACCCGGGCCAGTTCCCGCACCGCCTGCCGGAAGAGTGGCGTATCTATCCAGTTAAGCAGCCGGATGGCGATGGCAGCGTCGAATGTTCGGTCATCGAACTGCAGCCTAAGAATGTCGCCCTTCTCGAACCTCGCCGTCAGCCCGCATTCTTCAGCGGCTGCCGAGGCTTCCTTCAACATGTCTTCGGAGATATCCAGGCCGGTAAGATTCAGGCCGAACTCCTTGTAGAAAGGGATGAGGCGCCCGGTTCCGACTGGAACGTCCAAAACATTCGCACCGCGCTCGATCCCCGCGAGGATCGGACGGAAAGCGGCCTGCTCACTCTCCCACTTCTCACCGCCGACCCGGTTGTCATTGTACGTCGATGCGGCCTTTCCGGTATAGCGTTGCGACAGTTCATTTAAGTCCATGAGGTCCCCTTGCGCGACACGAGATCGAAAGCGCGTCTTTATTCAACACCGGCAATCGTGCCAACCAAAATGAACATCCGGGGGAGCGGGCTCGAACCGGATGGTGAAGCCTCGGCGGGAACTGAACTGAGACGCGCCCGCCGGCTACCGCGCCACGAAGATGCCGAAGACTCGTCCGCCGGAAGATGCATTGCTGATAAGGTAATTCTTTACGTAAAATCGGTAAAAAGCATCCAGAGCCCGTTGATGCATAATTAAGGCATACTTGTTCATCATCAGGCGCTTGATCATATTGAATCGAGCGTCGGAGCCATTCAGATAAAGCATTTTCTGCGGCTCAAAGAAGGGGCTCAGCACGGATTGCAGCAGATCAGGCGTGAAATGGCGATAATGCTTGGGGTTGAGCGGCCTATTCGTGCTTGGAACCGTGAGGATCAGCCGGCTCCCTTCTGACACTTGGCGACGCATTCCCGCTACGAACTCCGGCAGGGCATCAGGTGGAATATGTTCGATAACTTCAACACAGGTCAGAACATCAAACGGAGCAGGAAATACGTCGGGCCTAGTGACGTCGCCGACGACGAAATGACCGCCACTGGAAAGCAAGCGGGCGAGGCCGATCGCCTGCTCCGAGGCGTCGATCCCGACGAGTTCTCGGCCACTGAAGCGCTTGCCCGCCAGCGAAACAAGCCGGCCGTCGCCACAACCCACGTCAAGTAGTGAATTCCACTGCAACTCGGCCAAGTTGTCTAAACAGAAGTTGATATAAGATAGATATTCGAAGCCCCATTTAAGTAAGAAATAAGGCTTGAAATGCCCTGCCTCTAACGTCGGCACATAATGGTAGGGGAAGCCATATTGGGCGTCCTGGATTCGGAATTTAGCTGGAACTTCGTTCATGATCCAACCGTAGCATTGTTGAAATCGACTGCAAGGCCCACGCTGCGCGCCTCATGCCGCCCCGTCAGATGATCAGACCATCCAGCACGAGTCTAGCACGCGCTGCCCAAGTATAGCTTTCCAAACATCTATCTCGCGCCCGCGTGGCCAGTCGACGGCCAAGGTCTGGCTCGCTCCGCAGCCTTTCTATCGCGGCGACGAACGCGGCCACATCCCCAGGGGGTATCAACAGTGCCGTGTCGCCGTCCGTCAAGACCTCGCTTACGCCAGGAATATTGGACGCCACCAAGGGGATACCTGAGGACATATATTCCATGATTTTGAGGGAGGACAGCACATTGGTGCTCTCCGTGCCGCTCGCATCTGTCACCCGCGCGCCATAGGGTGCGACAACCGCATCAAAGCGAGCATAATAAGCCCCCAATTCCGGCTGGGTCCGATAGCCGTGAAAATGAATGTTGGACGGCAACGCGGCCTCCAGCCAGGCGACATCGCCTTTCTGTGCGCCCACGATATGGAGATCGACATCCTCGAGCGAGGCGGCGGCCGCGACGATCGTTTCGATGCCCTTGCCCCTGTAAGGACGCCCCACGAAGCCGACTTGGAACGCCTGGTCCCGGCCGGGCCATGAGGGAGAGGGCTCAACAAGCCCAATCTCGGTGGCGCCGCTCGCCGCGACGATTACAGAATCGTGTACCAAGGTCGGGAACTGCGCCAAGTATAATCTTCGAAGACTGTCGGTAATGCACACCAGGCGGAGGAAATTCCTCCGGGCCATCAACCACTCGAGGAGCTTCCAGCGGAGCGATCCCGCACGCGGAATATTGTGCGCCTCGAACACGAGCGGCCGACCGAGATGCGCAACCGCGGCAAGGGATAAGGCGTCGCGGCCGTAGCATAAATCGGGCTTGAGGCGTCGGACCTTTAGCGCGAGCCGCACGAGCAATGTGGCGACGCGCGTCCCGCGGAAGCCCAATGGAGGAAAGATGATCGCCTTGAAGACCGGCGCAACCTGAAACCATTCCGGAATGGAGTCGGCGGGCGCATCGCCTTCGCGAGCAAAGAGCGTGACATCATGGCCAATCAACGCGAGCGCTTCGCACATCTTAGCGATCGCCACCGAATTGGCATCTTTCGATGGAATGCGCCCCCCGTTCAAATAAGCAATTCTCATCTTGAAATGCTTTGTCCCCATTTCGGATCATCGCCGAAGTCAGCCGATCACATGCGGCAGCCGGTACATGGCGTTGCTGATTTGTCAAAGCCCCGAGTTAAGCCGCACCGGCTGGCGAGCGGCACTTGCGCAGCTTTCCCACACTCGGTATCCCGTCGCGAGGGTCTTCGAACATTGCGTGGAATCTTTGTATTGCCGGTTTCGGCTTGCGGCCACTCCCTGGGAAAGGCTGCGCCCATAATGCAACGGGAAACAATGCGCTGATGCTCGCGAAACGGGTTCTGAAACGAATTTGGAACCATCCAGGGAATCGCGGCAACCGTCTAAAAGCGCTGGGCCGTGCTGCGGGCTGGCAGGTCTACAAGCGCATTGCCAAGCGGCCGCTCAAGGTAGATTTTGTCGAAGGATTTTCGGTTCTCTGCTTCCCCGACAGCGGCAGCGCCAGCAACATCTTCTATGGTAATCATTATTTCGACCTGGAGGAGATGAACCTGATGCGCCGCGTGCTGCGCGAGGGCGACGGCTTACTCGACGGCGGCGCAAACATCGGTGTCTATTCGATGCTCGCGGCGAGTCTTGTCGGCCCCACCGGGCATGTGGTGGCCTTCGAGCCTTTCCCCACCCATGTCGCACGCTTCCGCGCCAACGTTGCCCTGAACGGCTTCGCCAACGTTACGCTGCGGAGGGCCGCGGTGTCCGATGCGGCTGGCACCGTCTCCTTCGTCACCAACCGCGACGTCAGCAACCGCATCCAGACCCGGACCGACGCGGACGCCGACACTATTACCGTGGAATGTACGACGCTGGACGAGAGCCTGAAGGGCCTACCTCGCTTCACCATCGGCAAGTTGGACCTCGAGGGCTCCGAGATCGCCGCACTGAACGGCGCGCGCCGGCTGCTCGCGGAAGCCAACCCGCCGCTGTGGATCATCGAGTGGGACCGCGGATTGCTCGCGAAGCGAGGGCATGATCCGCAGGAACTGGTCCGGCTGCTCGAATCGAACGGGTATCGGATCATGGTGTTGGAAGACGATCGCTTCGTTCCAGCGGGAGTGCCGCAGACCAGCGGCAACATCCTCGCGGTCCACGCCGATCACACAAACTTTTTAGAAAGAAGGCTGCGCGAGCGGAACCAGGTTCCGCCGGCAAAGTGGACCCTGCCGAAGCTTGGCGGTCGGGTCATAGGAAGCGCAGCGATTATCGTCTGAACAGGTTGATCGGCAGTTGATCCAGCAGCCAGCGCGCATGGGGGCCGTAGAGCCGGGGGAAGGTGAACAGAATTGCGGAGAGCAGCGTCAGGGTGGCGCCTCCTGCCGCGATCAGGATCAGTAGAGGGGGCGCCTCTACCATGCGCATCGGCAGTGCAACGATCAAGATGGTTCCAGCGACGATTGGTGCAACTGCAAGCGCCGGAAGATAAGCGGCCGCGAGTCTCCTCCAGCTCATGTTCACCAACCTTAGCGCTTGCCGGGTCGAAACAAGGTAGGTGACAATGAGTGCTGCCAAGGTCGCGAAGGCCACCGCGGTGATGCCATAGCGAACCATCACCAGTGCCCCCGCGACCACAAAGAATCCATAGATCGTCTGCGACCATGCAACACGATAAGCGGAGCCTGCTCCGGTGAGCACGACGCTGCTGATCTTCATGGCCGTCCTGAAAAACATCGCCAGCGCCAGAACCTGGAAAGGAGCGACGGCTTCTCCCCAGTTCCCGCCGAGAAGCACTCGGATAATCTCGGGCGCGAGGAGCGAGCTGGCGATGCCGACCGGTAGGAACACTAAGGCCAGTATCGCCGAAACCCGCTCAAAGGCAGCGGCAAGCGCTCTCCTGTTGGCCTGAAGCTTCGAAAAGGCCGGAAATAGGATGGTGTTGAGAGCATTTGTCAGCAGGCTGTTGGAAAGGTCCATCAGCACATAGGCCCGCTCGTAAAGTCCGAGGGGCGCAGCACCAAGCCATCGCCCGACGACGAAATAGTCGCCTTTCTGCGCAACGAAGTTCGCGTAGCGCGCGAGGCTGAAACCGAGGCCGGTCCGCATCAACTCGAGATATGAGCGACGGTCGAAGGAAAGACGAAGGGCATGGGGCTGCACGCGAAGCAATAAGGTGATTCGCACAAAGGCGGATGCCAGCTGCGCGTATACGAGCGCCCACACGCCGAAGCCCGCCAAGGCAAATGACAGAGCGAACAGCGAGTAGCCGAAGAAGTAGCTCGCCACCTCGATCGCGGCGAGTTTTCCATAGGCGAGCTCCCGCTCCAACAGCTTCTGCGACACCGCCGCAAGCGAATTCAACGGGAAGAGGAGCGCGAGAACCTCAAGGATCGGCTCCATCCTTGGCATGTCTAAAAGCGCGGCGATTGGGCCCGAGATCAGCCAAATAGTGCCACCCACGACAATCCCGGTCAGTGCGCTCGTGGTGTAAGCCGTTTGGACGTGGCGCGACTGGATCTCCCGTAGCTGCACTATGCTGAGACCGATGCCGGAAATCGAAAAAAGTTCGGCGAACGCGACGAAGATGCTTGCCGCGCCGACCAATCCGAAATCGGCCGGCATGAGCAGCCGGGCAAGCACCGCCATCACGATCAGCCGGAGCATGGCGCGAGCGGCGGTGCCGGACATGAACCAGAAAGCGCCCTTCCGCACGCGGCTCTTGAGGTGAGCGTTGGCGCCCCCGCGGCCGTCGGCCCCCGGGGCCTCCTTTTGATCGGTCATGAGGTTGAACATTCTCTAGCAGGGACAATCATGAAGGGATATTCCTATTCGGCAGCCTACAAAGTTCGCATTGCCGCCACAAAGCCCTCGCCAACCCGCGGGCGCAAAGAGGCCGGACTAACTCAAGTTGATAAGTTACCGCCGGTAGACCCGTTCTCGAATCCTTGCACCAGCGCCAAGCACTGCGCCGCAAGATTCCTGTCTGCAGATCATCAGGTCGGGGATATACGGCTCTCGCGATCAGGACGAACAGCCCCGGAAAACGGCTTCCACGCGACTGGCGACATACCGCCGTGCCGAGAAAGTAAAGCAGCAACGCTGCATGGAAATGCAATGCGTAATTTTCCAGCCCGGTGTAGTTCGATATCAGCATTTCAAAGTCGAAGTATGACGTCGCCGGGCCAATATCCGCGGACGAGAGCGAGCTCAAAGCTTCATGCCCCCTCTGCCTCAACCGGGGGACATTTCGTCTTCGCTGCCAACTGCAACGGGCAGCACGAACAACGTCGGCAAGTAGCGTACGAGCAGCACCAGGATCGAAGGCATAAACATTGTATTGACCAGATCGTGCAAAGCGCCTGCAACCTGCCACGGCTGTACCTGATCCTCTTCGCCCAGGACTATATCGAGGCCCTCATTGGCGAGATCGGCGCCGAGGACTATTAGCCAGGGCAAGAGGTTGCCCAGCGGCCTTCTCAGGGTCAGCGAGGCAGTCACCTGGATGAAGACAGCCGCATAGATATGGACGGCATCCTTCGACAGCGGCATCCGCTCGAACCAGTCCTTCACTTCCATCCAATCCACTAACCACCCCCTTATTCTATTCTCGCGATCCATAGCCGAGGCTTCAACATAATCGAACATTTCACTGCCGCGAGCCCATCGCGTTGGTTAGGCGTCTCATGGCTTTTGCAAACGACTCGGACCGCCGCCTATCTCGCCTCGCGGCGCAAGCGCGAGAAGGTCGAAATTGTGTTCGCGCACCTCCAATGCATACGAAAATTGGACCGCCTGCGCCTCAGGGGATCAAACGGAGCGCAAGACGAGTCCCTGCTCGCCTTCACAGCCCATGCACATCCGCAAGATGGCCAAAGGTGATCCCGATGCCCCAGCCAGCGCTGACCGAGTGAGGGCGGCTCTCTTTATAAGCGCGGCGCCAAGCCTCGACTTCCCGCGCGCGTCTGCCAGACACAGAAACCAGTGGGCGCTGAGGCACTCGTCGCGAAAGCGACCCAGCTGAAGTCGAGCGTTACCTTATTTTCGTACGCCTAGCGGTCCAGCGTTTTTGAGACAAACTCCGGGCCATTCTCCACCCGGATGGTCTTGGGCGCGCCACGCGTCCAGGCGATCCGCATCAACGCCCGGACCACCTGCTCGCTGTTGATGCCGTGGTCAATAAACCCTGAAATCCCGTACCGCGTCCGCGTCGCCGCAAGATCACGGATGCGCAGCATCAGCGACGTCTGGTCCGGCTGGCGTGACACGCGTCGGGTCGACGATCGGCAAGTCCGAGCACCATGCGACGCATCCACACCTGCCACGATCGTCACGCCCTTCATGTACACAATCTGCATCGCCGCAACCGTCATCTTTTCGCTCTAATCAATGATTCCTGAGTTTAGCCTCGTCTCCGCGCCAACAGACGCGCAGGGTCACTCAAAAGATCTGCTGTTTCGGGCACATTGGAGACGAGCGCCGCCTTACCTAGGCTCAGGACCTGTTAAATCGCTTGCCGGGGCGGTGATTGGCTGATTCAAGGGTGGCGCAAGGAGGCGCTGCCATGAGTGATCTGATCTGGTTGTCGAAGGCTCAGATGCGCCGGATCGAGCCCTATTTCCCGCTATCGCACGGGGTGCCGCGGGTGGATGACCGTCGGGTGATCAGCGGGATCATTTTCGTGATCCGCAACGGCCTGCGCTGGCGCGATGTGCCGAAGGACTATGGCCCGGCCAAGACGATCTACAATCGCTTCATCCGCTGGAGCCGGATGGGCGTGTTCAACCGCATCTTCGCGGCGCTGGCGGCCAAGGGCGGCAAGCCCGACCAGCTGATGATCGACGCGACCCATCTGAAGGCGCATCGGACAGCCGCCAGCCTTTTAAAAAAGGGTCTGTTCCCCGACGTATCGGCAGGACCAAAGGCGGCCTGAACTCGAAGCTTCACGCCGTCTGCGACGGTCAGGGGCGGCCGTTGATCCTGCTGCTGAGCGAAGGTCAGATGAGCGACTACAAGGGTGCAGCGCTGATGATCGACGCGTTCCCAAAGGCAAATATCCTGCTCGGTGACCGGGGCTATGACGCCGACTGGTTCCGCAACGCCCTGGCCGAGCGCGGCATCACCCCGTGCATCCCGTCAAAAACCAACCGCAAAATTGCGATCCCGCA
>Ga0136633_1001708_pt1 | contig 15835 bp, 12 predicted proteins | sample AntDrymeUQ832206_2_FD_105494 | JGI IMG/M metagenome (GOLD analysis project Ga0136633, IMG submission 105494) | Polar desert sand microbial communities from Dry Valleys, Antarctica - metaG UQ83 (22.06) | ecosystem: Environmental > Terrestrial > Soil > Desert | place: Antarctica: Dry Valley...
CTGGCCATGGCCGCCCGCACGTCGTCGACCACGATCTGGGGGACGTCGAGCGGGAGCGGGCGCTGGACCAGCAGGGCCACGGCGCCGGCGGCCACCGCGGCGGGTGCGAAGTCGTGCCCGTCGACCACCGAGCCGGCGATGCAGCAGAACAGGCAGCCGGGCACGACGGAGCCAGAGTCGTGGCTGATGGCCACGATCTCGGCGCGTTCCGGATCTCCCCGAATCACACGCGCTTCTGTCTCCCCGAGCAGCCGACTGAGTCGCACGCAGTCCCTATGGTCTCGTCGGTGAGATCCCGAGCGTAGTGGGGACCCCCCGGCCGGGAAGAATCCGGTTTGGAGTGGCGGGAGGAATTCCGAAGTGGCGGATGCCGAAGTTGCCGAGGGCGGCGAAGACGGGCGCCGACACGACCCCGCCGTAGTAGGGGGTGGGCTCGTCGAGGACGACGATGGCCGAGAGGCGGGGCGACTCGGCGGGCAGGAAGCCGGCGAAGCTGGCCATGTAGGTGTCGCTGTAGCCGGCCTTGGTCTCCGACGGCTTCCGGGCGGTGCCGGTCTTGCCGGCCACGGTGTAACCCTGGATCCGGGCCGCGGTGCCCGTGCCCACCTCGACCGCGCCGGCGAGCATGGAGCTGACCTGGGCTGCGGTGGCCTCGGACACCACCCGGTGGGTGGCCGGTGCCTTGGCCGGGTGAACCTTGCCGACGACATCCACGGTGGCCTTGACCAGACTCGGGGCGACGTAGACGCCCCGATTGGCGATGGTGTTGAAGGCGCCGAGCATCTGCACCGCGGTGACCGCCACTCCCTGGCCGATGGGGATGCTGCCGATCGACGTCCCCGACCAGTCGTCGGGGTCGATCATGAGCCCGCCGGACTCGCCGGGGAAGTCGAGGTCAGTGGCTTCGGCCAGGCCGAAGTCGCGCAGGTACTTGTCGATCCGGCTCTTGCCGAGGCGCTGGGCGATCTGGATGGTGCCGACGTTGGAGGAGTGGGCGACGATGTCGGCGGTGCTCCACCACTCCTGGGGGTGGGGCTCGGAGTCCCGGAAGGTGGCGTCGGCGACGACCAGGTGGTCCGGCACGTTCATCCGGGTCGACGGGTTCACGATGCCCTCCTCCAGGGCGGCGGCGATGGTGACGACCTTGTTGGTCGACCCCGGCTCGAACACCCGGGTGAGGGCCATGTTGTCGGCCGGCGGCACAGGGGCGGTACCCGGCTTCTCCACCACGAGGTTGGCGAGAGCCAGGATCTCACCGGTGGTCGGGTCCATGACGACGGCCATACCGCCCTTGGCCTTGGACGACACGATGGAGTCGGACAGCGCCCGCTCGGTTTCGTACTGCATGGCCCGGTCGAGGGTGAGAACCAGGTTGTCGCCCCGGGCCGACGGCTCGAGCTGGCGAAGGCCGGCGGCGATGGCGTTGCCCCCCGGGTCCCGCTCGACCAGCAGCTCGCCGGCCTTGCCGGTGAGCTGCTCCTCGAACTGCAGCTCGAGGCCGGACAGGCCTTCGTCGTCGGTACCCACCTGGCCGATCACCGGCCCGGCCAGCGTGCCCGACGGCACGATCCGCTTCGGCTCCTCGAGGAACTGGACGCCGGCGATGTTCATGCGCTCGACGGCGGTGGCCACGGCATCGTCGACCTTGCGGGCCAGGTAGACGAACGAGACCTCCTTGTCGGCCAGCCTCTCCCGCAGGACATTCTCGTCCTTCCGAAGCACGGGGGCCAGGCTCCGGGCTGCGGCGATCGGGTCGGCGACCATGGTGGGGTCGGCCCACACCGTCTGGCGACGGGTCGACACGGCGAGCTCGGCCATGTTCCGGTCGAGGATCGCCCCCCGCTCGGCGGGCAGGACGATCGACTGGATGCGCTGGGACTTGCCGAACTCGTCGTACTTCCCGGCTGAGAACCCCTGGACGACGGTCAGGCGGGCCACGACGGCGATGAAGGCCAGGCTGAGGATCACGAGCAGCACCACCAGCCGGGTGCGGACGGGAGGCGCCTCGGGTGACGTGGCCCGCCGGCGCCGGGCACGGGCCCGGGGCGGGCGGGTGGCGGGGGCCTTCACGGCCCGGAGGGGGCGGGCCCCAGGTTTGCGGACGGACGCCCGTCGCGCACCCGGTCCCGTCAAGCGGGGCAGCGGAGGGGCGAGGGGCTGGAGGCGGGCGCGGCTTCCGGCGGTGGGCTTCCGTGCCGGCGGCTTGGGCCGGGGGCTGGGCTGGGGACGAAGTGGCCTGGGAGGGCGGGGCGGGGCGTGGCCGGGCTGGAAGCGGGTGGGCGCCGTCACCGGGCCGGGGCTCCGGCCGGAGGGGGCGGGGCGAGGTAGGTCACGGTGACCGGGGTCACCATGCCGAGGCGCTGGCGGGCGGCGGCCACGATCTGGGCCGGGGCCTCGAGCTCGGCCACGGCCAGCCGCAGGTCCTGCTGGATCGCCTGCTGGGCCTCGATGGACTCGGTGAGGCGGTCGATCTCCCCCTGGCCCTGGGTCAACAGGACCCCGACGGCCACGATGGCGAAGAGGAGGCCGAAGACGGCTGCGACCAGGGCGGCCGTGACCAGCCGGGTGACGCGGCGCTGCCGCGGCTGGGACTGCCCGACCAGCCACAGATGGGGGCGGGGTGCCGGCGCCGCCTGCCGCTTGGGCTTAGGCGCTGGTCTGGGCTGGGGTCTGGGCTGGGGTCTGGGCTGGGGTCGAGGTGCGAACGTCGCCGTCATAGAACTTCCTCCAACTTCTCCGCCGCCCGCAGGCGGGCGCTCTCCGAACGGGGGTTGGCTGCCAGCTCGGCCGGGCCGGGCCGGTGGGCGCCCCGCCAGACCAGCCGCACCCTGGGCACCGCCCCGCAGACGCAGGGCAGTCGCGGCGGGCAGACGCACCCGCCGGTGACCGCCTCGACAAGGCGGTCCTTCACGATCCGGTCCTCACCGGAGTGGTAGGCGAGGACGACGCAGCGCCCGCCGGGCACGAGCAGGTCGATGGCCCGGTCGATGGTGGCGCCAAGGGTGGCCAGCTCGCCGTTGACCTCGATACGGATGGCCTGGAACGAGCGCTTGGCCGGGTGGCCGCCGCGCCGGCGGGCGGCGGCAGGGATGGCGTCGCGCACCACCTCGGCCAGCCGGCCGGTGGTGGACAGGGGCCGGGCGGACACCACAGCGCGGGCGATGCGGCCGGCGAAGCGCTCCTCGCCATGGCGGGCCAGGACCCGGGCCAGGGCGGCCTGGTCGTAGCCGTTGACCACGTCGGCCGCGGTCAGGGACTGGCGACGGTCGGCGCGCATGTCGAGCGGGCCGTCGCCCCGGTAGCTGAAACCCCGCTCGGGGTCGTCGAGCTGCATGGAGCTGACCCCGAGGTCGAACAGCACGCCCGAGACGCCGCCCAGACCGAGCTGGCCCATCTCGTCGAAGTTGACCCGGCGGAGGGTCACCCGGTCGCCGAAGCGGGCGAGGGCCTCCCCCGCCAGGGCCAGGGCCTCGTCGTCGCGGTCGACACCGATCAGGGTGTGGTCAGGCAGGGCATCGAGCAGGGCGGCGGCGTGGCCTCCGGCGCCCAGGGTGGCATCGACAATGGGGCCGGGCGGCACGGCCCGCAGGACCTCGACCACCTCGGCCACCATGACGGGAAGATGGGGGGCACCGAGGTCAGGCCCGCGCATCCGCCACCCTCCGACCGACGGACCGCCGGGAGACGTTCCCGACACCTTGGCGAAGAGGGGGGTCTTCACCGATCGGAGGGTGGCGCATGCGCGGACGCTCAACCCGTGCCGCTGAAGCGCTGGCGGGCCAGGGCCTCTTCGCCCCGGCTCTTCTTGTCCTGCCACGACGCCACGGTCCGGATCTCCACGTGGTCGAACGAGCCCGTCACCGCCACCGGGCCCTCGGCCAGCCCGGCGAACTCCCGCAGGGACTGGGGGATGGCGATGCGACCCTGCTTGTCCGGGGTCACCTCCTGGGAGAGGGCGAAGAAGAACTTGGCCCGGTCGTGGCCGGCAGCGTCCACCGTGGCCTGCGCCTGCACCTCGCGGGCCCGCCGCTCGAAGTCCTCCGGTGGCCAGAGAGCCAGGCACCGCTCCTCCCCGCTGGTCAGGAACGCGGCCTCCAGCTGCTCGCGGATCCGGGCGGGCAGGGTCAACCTGCCCTTTTCGTCCAGGGTGGGGGTATACTCTCCTAAGAACATCAGTTCGTACCGAGACCAGTGACGAGAGGAGCAGGGCCGGAGAGGAAGTCTTGATCGTCAGCATGTCGTCTCCACCCACTTTCCACCACGAAGCCCCACTCTAAACCCCTGGTCCCCCAGGGTCAATGCGGCCAACGCCGCGCGTAACGTCGCCGACCCCTTTCTGAGCCAAGATGCTCCCGGTGGATCTCCCTCTGCGCACCCGGGTGGCCGCCATGGCCGGCCGGGCCATCGCCGATGCCTCCCGCTGGGTCGGAGCAGGCGAGGGATCCGTCATCGGCGGGCGGGTCACCCTGGCCATCGACCAGCGGGCGCTCGAGCTCATGGCCGCCGGCCACCAGTCGGTGGTGATCTCCGGCACCAACGGCAAGACCACCACCAACCGCCTCCTGGCCGCGGCCCTGGCCTCGCGGGGCCCGGTGAGCACCAACTCGGCCGGCGCCAACCTCATCCCCGGCCTGGTGAGCAGCCTGTTCCGGGGCCGAGCGGGGGCGGCCGTCGCCTTGGAGGTCGACGAGGGCCACCTGGCCGAAGCCGTCGCCGCCGTGCATCCCACCGCAGTGGTGCTGCTCAACCTCAGCCGCGACCAGCTCGACCGCTTCGGCGAGGTCCGGCGCCACGCCGCCGACTGGCGGCTGGCCCTGGCTGCGTCACCCGACACCGTGGTCGTCGCCAACGCGGATGACCCCCTGGTCGCCTGGGCCGCCGGCGCCTGCGATCCGTCCGCCAACGGCAACCGCTGCGGCGCCACCTACGTGGGCACCGGCCAGCGGTGGCGGGCCGACGCCTCGGCCTGCCCCAACTGCGGCAGCCGGATCAGGTGGACCGACACCCGCCACGAGCGGGGCGGCGCGTACTGGGCGTGCTCGTCCTGCATCCTGACCCGGCCGCGGCCCGACGCGTGGCTGGAGGGCAGCGACCTGGTGCTGGCCGACGGCCGGCGGCTGCCCATCAAGCTCCAGCTCCCCGGTCGGGTCAACGTGTCCAATGCGGCGATGGCGGTGGCCGGGGCCATGGCCCTGGGCGTCGACCCGGGCCGGGCGGTGCGGGCCATGTCCCGGGTACGGGCGGTGGCCGGCCGCTACCAGGTGCTCAACGTGAGCGGCGCCCGCGTCCGGCTGCTCCTGGCCAAGAACCCCGCCGGCTGGGCCGAGGCCCTCGACCTGATCAAGCCGCCGCCCACCCCGGTGGTGGTCGGCATCAACGCCGGCGTGGCCGACGGGCGGGACCCGTCGTGGCTCTGGGACGTCCCCTTCGACCGCCTGCGTGGCCGGCGGGTGGTGGCCACCGGCGAGCGGGGGCGCGACCTCGCCGTCCGCCTGCGCTACGCCGACGTCCCCCACACCTACGAGGCCGACTACCGCAAGGCGGTGGCGCTGGCCGCCGGCCAGGCGGGCTCCCGACAGCCGGACATCGACCTCGTGGCCAACTACACGTCGTTCCAGGATGCCCGCCGGGCCCTCACCTCCGGGGCCAAGCGTGGCTGAGCCGGTGTCGATCGCCCTGCTCTATCCCGAACTCCTGGGCACCTACGGCGACGGGGGGAACGCCGCCGTGCTGGCTCAGCGGCTGAACTGGCGAGGCATCCCGGCCGAGGTGGTCGACGTCCACGCCGGTGAGGCCATTCCCCGCGACTGCCAGATCTACGTGATGGGCGGGGGCGAGGACGCCCCCCAGGCCCTCGCCGCCCACGAGTTGCGGGCCAGCTCGGTGCTGGTCGACGCCGTAGGTGGGGGCGCCGCCGTGCTGGCCGTCTGCGCCGGACTCCAGGTGCTCGGCCACCGCTTCGCCGGGGAGGACGGCAAGGCCCACGACGGGGTCGGGCTCCTCGACTGCGAGACCCACCGTGACGACGGCCCCCGGCGGGTCGGCGAGGTGGTGGTCACGCCCGACCCCTCCCTCGACCTCCCCGACCTCACCGGCTACGAGAACCACGGGGGCGTCACCACCCTCGGCCCGACGGCCGTGCCGCTGGGCCGGGTGGCCGTCGGCCACGGCAACGCCGGTGGCGACGACACCGAGGGCATCGTCAACGGGCGGGTGGTCGGCACCTACCTCCACGGCCCGGTGCTGGCCCGCAACCCGGCGCTCGCCGACCACCTGCTCTCCTCCGTGCTCGGGCCGCTCGCTTCCCTCGACGACGAGGAGATCGAGGCGCTGCGCAAGGAACGGCTGCACGCCGCCCGCCATCCGCACATGCACATGCCCCAACTCACCTCAGGCTGGCGGCGCCTGCTCCGAGGCAGCTGAACCAGGTGTTTGGCCGGCGCCGGCCCGCCCCCGTGGCGGTGCTCCTCCTCGTCCTCGCCGTGCTGGTGTCGGCCGGGTGCTCGGGCGCCAAGGAGCCCGCCCTCGGCAACGCCGCCGCCGTCCAGCCGGCGCCGGAGCCGGAGACCACCACCTCGATCACCGTCTCTCCCAACCAGGCTCCGACGACCACCACCACGCCGGCGCCACCTCCCACGTACCCCCTCACCGGGCTCCCGGCCGCCGACGCGGGCATCGCAGCCAGAGCGGCCGTCTCGGTGAAGATCGACAACATCGCCGAGGCCCGGCCCCAGGCGGGGATACGGGCGGCCGACGTGGTCTACGAGGAGTTCACCGAGGGCGTCACCCGGTTCATCGCCGTCTACCACTCGAACAACGCCGAGGTGGTCGGCCCCGTCCGGTCCGTCCGCCCGGCCGACCCCGTGATCGTCACCCCTCTCGGTGGCGTCCTTGGGTTTTCAGGTGGCAGCCCGGGCGCCGAGGCCCTGGCCCGGGAGGCGCCGGTGACCGTTGTCACCGAGAACGACACCGCTGTCATGTACCGCCGGGCCGGCCGGTCCGCGCCCCACAACCTCTACACCTCCACCGCCGGCCTCTGGTCCCGGGCGTCGGTCGAGGCCGGGGCCCCCAAGCCGTTCGCCCGGTTCCTGCGCAACGGGCAGTCGTTCACCGGTCCGGGGGCCATGCCCGTGACCAGCCTCCACCTCGTCCCGGCCGACAACGTGATCGCCGACTGGGACTGGGACGCCGGCGCCCGGGCCTGGCTCCGGTCGACGAACGGAACGGCCCACACCACCGAGGAGGGCCGGATCGCCCCGACCACGGTGATCGTGCAGTTCACCCCGTACGAGTTCTTCGTCGACGACTACTCGGTCATCTACCCCCAGGTCGTAGGCTCGGGAGACGTATGGGTGTTCGCTGCCGGCTCACTCGTCACGGGCACGTGGACGAAGCCGTCGCCGGAGGCGGTGACCACGTTCACGGACTCGAACGGCGCCCCCATCGTCCTGCCGCCAGGCCAGACCTGGGTGCACCTGGTCGGCCCCGGCTCCACGGTCACGACGGGTTGAACGGTTGAGATGAGCTGGGTGGTGGGACCCCCCTCCCGGCACCTCACCCTCATCGCCAGCATCGGCGAGCCGATCGACGTGGTGGCCCAGACCGACCCGGGTCAGCGCCCCGCCGGCTACCGGGTCGTCCTCGGCGGCCTCCAGCCTGGTCCAGCCCTCATCGCCGCGCCCGCGGTCCGGGAGGGGGGTGGCCGTCGAGCTCACGCCCTTTGGGTGCCGTGCGCTGCTGGGCATGCCCGCCCGCGCCCTGTGGAACCTCTCTGTCGAGGCGGCCGACGTGCTCGGCCGGCGGCTGACCACCTCCCGGGCGTCGGAGGTGCCGGCTGAGGTGGCCGGGGCGTGGGAGCTGGTGGTGGCATCGGGGGGCACCTTGGGCGTCGCCGACGTGGCCGACCGGGTGCGGTGGAGCCGACGCCACCTCACCCAGCGGTTCACCGGCGAGTTCGGTCTGTCGCCCAAGCTGGCGGCCCGGGTCGTGCGCTTCGAGCGGGCCGGCTCCATGCTCCGGTCACCCCTTCGACCGGGCCTGGCCGAGGTGGCCGCCGCCTGCGGGTACTACGACCAACCCCACATCAACCGGGACTTCGTCGCGCTGGCCGGCTGCCCGCCGGGCGAGTGGCTGGCGTCCGAGTTCCGATCCGTCCAAGACGCCCATGTGCCCCACCCGTCAGGATCGGCGGCATGAGCGCTCAGCAGCCATCCATCTGGCCCACCCTCACCTACAAGGACGCCCGGGCGGGGGCCGACTTCCTCGTGGCCGCGTTCGGCTTCGAGCTCCGGGCGGTCCACGCCAGCGACGACGACCCGAGCGGTGCTGGTCAAGACCGAAGTCGAGGTCGACGTGGACGCGACCGGCGCCGTCTCAGGCGCTCCGTCGCCGCAGGCCACGCCCACAACGCCGAGCATCGCAGCCGCCGCCGTGAACCGCCACCGTGAGGTCATGACCGCAGTCTCGGCTCCGGCCTTCACCGTGGCGTTGCCGCTCTGTCACGAACCGGCAACAGTTCCAGGCATGGTTCTGGCCGGCGGGTCACCCAGATCGCCTCCGCCGGCCACCGGCGGGCCCAGTCCAACGGCACGTAGTCGCCGTGGGTCGTCGTCGCACCCACCGGGGGGCGGAGCTCGATCAGATCCTCGATGACCAGGCCGCACCGGCGGAAGAGGCGGATCCAGTCGCCGTAGCCGAGCACGAACGTCGTAGGGCCGGCGCATCCGCTGCCTGGCCGCCTCCACTGGCGCTCCGAGCCAGGCCTCGCGGTTGCCGCTCACAGGCTGACACTCCCACACCGGCCCAAGAAATTCGGATGACGCGCGCGAACTACCCGTGGCGCGCAGGTATCATCCTGGCGCACCTTTCTCTCGCTTGCGATTAGACGCTTTGGTGTGTTCTCACCACGAGGCGGGGGTGCCGAAACCTGGGAGCTACCGGCGCGGGCTGGAGTACCCAGGTCGGGAGGGAGGTGATTCGCATGAATATCGCAACCATCCGAAACATCAGCCGGCTCGGCTGGGCCATCTTGGCCTCAGTCGCCGCCGTCTTCGCCTTGCTGCTCCTGCAGTCGACGCCGTCCTGGGCCCAGCTCACAACTGGGGGCTCGGGAAACTCCGGGTCGACGGGAGCGGCGATCGCAACGGGAGGGGCGACAAGCGCCGCCTCCTCGGGCGCCGGCTCGGGCTCTACGTCCGCGTCCGGTTCCACGGGGGCCGCTGTCAACCAGACCACCGTGATCGCAGCCGGCGGAAGCGGTGGCGGCGGCGGCTTGTCCGCAGCCGCATCCGGCGCAGGTGGTCCAGCCGCAAACGTGTCGGTTGGCTCCGTCGGGACCAAGACCGCCACCGGCGGCTCCAGCGTGGCCGTGAACTCGGCCAACGGGGGCTCCGGCGGTGGGTCGACGGTCAACGTCGCTCCTGTCGCCTCCTCGGGCAGCTCGGGCGCCTCGAAGTCGCAGTCCAGTGCAACCAATACCGGGAACACTGGGCCCGCGTCGTCGCAGGCCGTGAGCAACCCCGTGGCGGTGTCCGGCAACTCCGGCTCGACCGGGAACACCGGTGCCGCGACGTCGAACCCGACGGCCACCAACTCAGGCATCCTGGGTACGGCTGTCGCCATCGGCGGCAACGCCACATCCGGCAACTCCGGCAACTCGGGGAACACCGGTCCGGCCGTCGCCGTCGGTACCGCCAACAGCAACGCCAGTTCGGGGGCCAGCGCCACAAGCAACTCGGCGTCGGGCTCCACAGGCGCGGCGGTGAACGACACCGGCGTCGTCGCCATCGGTGGCCTCGGAGGCAACGGCGGCCTTGCCGTCGGCGTCTCCGGTCCGGGCGGACCGGCCCTCAACTTCTCGTTGGGGACCATCGGTTCGTCCGCGGCCATCGGCGGCAGCAGCGTCGCCGTGGGCTCGGCCAACGGAGGGGCGGGCGGAGGGGTCAACGTCACATCCAACCCCCACGCCCACACCGGCAGCTCCGGCAGCTCGTCGGCACAATCCAGTGCCACGAACACCGGCGCCACCGGCGCAGCCGTCTCCACGGCCGTCAGCAACCCGCACGCGCACTCCGGAAACTCGGGGAGCACGGGCAACACCGGCCCGGCCACGTCCAATCCGGTGGCGTTCAACAACGCCATCCTGGGCGGGGCATTCGTCTTCGGGGGCACTGCACGATCCGGGAACACCGGACGGTCCGGCAACTCCGGGCCGGCAGTCGCCATCGGGGACGCGGCCAGTAGCGCCAACTCAGGAGCTGGAGCCAACGCGAACGCAGCGTCCGGCACGACCGGCAACGCGGTTAACGGCACCGGCATCTTCGCCCTCGGCGGGCTTGGCGGGGACGCCGGCATCACCCTGGTCCGGGCAGGGCCCGGCGGCCCGGCGGTCAACATCAACGTGTTGACCATCGGGGCGTCGACCGCAGTGGGCGGCTCCAGCGTCGCCACCGGCTCCGCCAGCGGCGGGGCAGGTGGGACCACGACGGTGGCCGTCAACCCGGTCGCGGGGTCCGGCAACTCGGGCGCCGTGTCGTCTCAGTCGAGCGCCACCAACTCCGGTAACACGGGGTCGGCGGCCTCGGGCGCGGGCAGCAGCCCGGTGGCCATGTCCGGTAACTCGGGGCCCACGGGCCCCACCGGACCCGTGGTCATCACGCCGACGGCAACCAACACCGCGGTGCTCGGTACCGCAATCGTCATTCTGTTCTTCCCCTTCCTGATCTTCATCTAGGAAGCCGGATCCAGAGCGTTCGGAGGGCCCTTCCCACCCGGGAGGGGCCCTCCTTCGCGTGAAGGGCCGGCGTGAAGGGCCGGCGTGAAAGGCCGGCGTTCACAGCCTGGCGAGGAAGGCGCTGGCCAGGGTCGCCGGGTCGACGTCGAGCCCCCGGGCCGCCCCGGCCAGCTCCGCAGCCCCCTGCGACCGCTCCTCCTCGCTGAGCGCCAGGCGGTCGAGCAGGCGCCGGGGCTGCCAGTCGAGGAGCACGGCGCACTGGAACAGGGCGCCGGCCCGGGTACGCCGCTGGCACATGCCCACGACCTTGGCCCCCTCCACGGTCACCTCGCCGGACCCGAGCCCAGCGAAGCAGACCAGCCTCGACCAGTCGTTGCCGACCAGCGGGCCCTCGTGGGCCCTCGCACCCGGCACGCCGGCGTCGGCCAGCGCCCCCACCCAGGCCCGACCCAGCCAGGCGAAGGCCCGTCCCACGTCGGCCTCCCACCGTGGATCCCCGGCCGGCACCAGCACGTCGACCCACACCAACCCGCCCGGCTCGACCAGCACCGCCCCTCCCCCGCCCCGCCGGCGCACGGCGTGCACCCCCGGCGCCACCACCGAGGCCGGCTGCGTGCTCCCGAGCACGACGACCGGCGTGGTCACGTCGACCACCCAGACGGTGGGCACAGCCGGCTCCGGCCAGGGCCGGTCGAAGGTGTCGGCGGCGCCAGGAACGACGCGCCAGATCAAGCGGACAGCGCGGCGCCCTGCAGGTAGGGCTCCCACTGGGGCGAGACGTGCCCGACGGCCACGATGATCCAGGTCAGCTCTTTGGGCGCGGTCGGCCGCCGGCGCAGGACCAGGCCGGCGTCGTGGACCGACCGGTCCTCCTTGCGGCTGTTGCACGGCCGGCAGGCGGCCACGACGTTCTCCCAGACGTGGAGGCCGCCCCGGCTGCGGGGGATCACGTGGTCGATGTTCTCGGCCGCCGTTCCGCAGTACTGGCAGCGGTTGTCGTCGCGGGCGAAGACGGCCCGCCGGTTGAGTGCGGCGCGGGCCCGGTACGGCACCTTTACGAAGTGGGTGAGGCGGATCACCGACGGAGCGGGGATGGCAGTGCGCTCGGAGTGGAGCGTCCGATCGCTGGCGTGGAGGACCTCCGCCTTCTCCTTCAGGACGAGCACCACCGCCCGCCGCACGGGGACGACACAGAGGGGCTCGTACGTCGCGTTGAGGACGAGCGCCTTCGACATGTCAGGCCTGGGTGCGTACGGGGCCGAGAGCGGCCCCTGCTGGTGGCAGGTGCATCAGCGTCGAGGGTAGCCGAAATCACCCCGGCTTCAGCGGGGGAAACGCCGGCACCATTCCAGGTACGCGACCACCTCGGCAGGCGCCGGACCCCCGGCCCGGTCCCCGAACGCGGTCTGGAAACGGAACCGAAGGTAGGCCGGATCCGGGCGGGGCAGTGGCGGCCACCGCCGCCACCAGCCGGGCGCGGCCAACCGCAAACCCTGGCGCACCGCCACCCCCCAGAGCCCGGGGCGCAGGGCCACCGCGGCAGCTGCCGGCCAGACCCACCCGGTGTCGATCACGGTCCGGAGCCTACGACCACCGGAATTGGGCCGAACGACCCATTCGCAGCGGCGCCAACGCCGCCGATGTGGGATCCGTGGAAAGGGCTGAGGCGGCGCGATTTTCCTCGAGCCGCGCGCTTCGGGCCCTGGCCCTGACCATCGCCGCGGTCATGATCCAGGTCCCCGGCGTGCTCTCCCCCACGCCTGCGGTCGCCGCCGCAGGGTCCGACGCCAAGGTCGAAGCCGGACTGCTCGCCCTCCCCGACGACGAGGTCGTCGACTTCTGGGTCACCTTCGTGGCCGACTCGGACCTGCGCACGGCGTCCCGGACGCGCGGCTGGGGGACCCGCGGCCAGGCCGTCGTGAACAACCTCCAGCAGACGGCAAAGACCAGCCAGGCGGGGGTCGTCGGCCTGCTGGCCGCCCGGGGCGTCAAGTTCGACAGCTACTGGATCGCGAACAGCGCAAAGGTCCGTGGGACCAAGAGCCTCATGCGGCAGCTGGCGGCCCGCCCTGAGGTGGAGAGGGTGGAGGTCGACCGGACCTTCCAGATCCCCGACCCCACGCCGGCGCCCGAGCCCGCGCCGGCCGCCGTCGACTGGAACATCGACGCCGTCAACGCGCCGGACGTCTGGGAGGGGCTCGGCGTCGACGGGCAGGGCATCGTGGTCGCCAACCTGGACACCGGTGTGCAGTTCGACCACCCCGCGCTGGTGAACCAGTACCGGGGCAACCTCGGTGGTTCCTTCGACCACAACTACAACTGGTTCGACCCCTCGAACGCCTGCACCACCCCGTCCATCGTCCCCTGCGACAACAACCGCCACGGCACCCACACCATGGGCACGATCCTGGGCGACGACGGCACCGGTCAGAACGGCATCGGCGTGGCGCCCGGCGCCCGGTGGATCGCGGTCAAGGGGTGCGAATCCACCTCCTGTTCTCGGACCGCGCTCCTTGGTGGGGCACAGTGGCTGCTGGCGCCGACGGACCTCAACGGGCAGAACCCCCGCCCCGACCTGCGGCCCAACGTGGTCAACAACTCATGGGGCGGCGGGGGCGGGGACTTCTGGTACCGGGACATCGTGACCGCGTGGGTCGCCGCCGGCATCTTCCCGGTGTTCTCGAACGGGAACTCGGGCCCGGGCTGCGGCACGGCGGGAGCCCCGGCGGACTACCCCGAGAGCTACGCCGTGGGTGCCAGCACCAGCGCCGGCGGCATTGCCGCCTTCTCGAGTCGCAGCTCGGGATCGGGCGAGATGAAGCCCGACATCGCCGCGCCGGGCGAAGGCGTGCGCAGCAGTGTCCCGGGCGGCGCCTACGGCTCCCTGAGCGGCACGTCGATGGCCGCGCCCCACGTGGCCGGCGCCGTCGCACTGATGTGGTCGGCGGCCCCGAGCCTGATCTCCGACGTCGCCCGCACCAGGGAGATCCTCGACCAGTCCGCCATCGACGTCTCCGACCTGACCTGCGGAGGCACGGCCGCCGACAACGGCGTCTGGGGCGAGGGCAGGCTCGACGCACTGGCCGCCGTGCTGCGCTCACCGCGCGGTCCGGTCGGCACGCTGTCCGGGATGATCACCGACCACGCCACGGGCCTCCCGATCGGCGGCGTCCAGGTCCGCTCGGTCGGCGCGGACACGTTCGCCCGGATCATCAGGACGAGCCCGACCGGCGCCTTCACCCAGACCCTCCCCGTCGGGCCATTCCAGGTCGAGGTGACCGCGTTCGGGTACGGCGGCGTTACCGCCCAGGTCGTCGTCCGCGAGGACGAGACCACGCCGGCCGACTTCGCCCTGACCCCGGCCCCGCGCCACGAGGTCAGCGGCACGGTGCGCGACGGCGCAGGCGCGCCCGTCCCCGCAGCATCGGTGTCGATCCCCGGGACGCCGATCCCATCCCTCACGACGGACGCCGCCGGCCTCTTCCGGTTCCCGGTCGTCCCCGACGGCGCCTACCAGGTGGTTGCGTCCGCGGGGCCCTGCCAGTTGGACGCCACCAGGGATCTGGTGCTCGCCGCCGACGTCACCGTCGACCTCGTGCTGGGTGTGCGGCGGGACGGCTTCGGCTACTCCTGCCGGCCAGAGGCGCCGGCGTACGTCGAAGCCGGCACTCTCACGGGCCTTCAGGGTGACGACACCTGGCTGAACATGCCGTTGCCGTTCCCGTTCAGCTTCTACGGGAAGAGCTACGCCAGCGCCAACGTCTCGACCAACGGCCTGGTGGGACTCTCCCATGGAACGTCGAGCTACAGCAACGGCCCGATCCCTAGTGCCGCAGCGCCCAACGGCACCATCTACGCGTTCTGGGACGACCTCTACACCGACAGCTCCTCGAGCGTGCGTACGGCCAGCCTGGGCGCCGAACCGAACCGCCAGTTCGTCATCGAATGGCGCAACATCCGCTTCTTCAGCAGCCCGACCACGGCCCGGTTCGACCTGGAGGTGATCCTCGACCAGCGGGGCGGGATCCTGCTCCAGTACCGCGGGCTCGACGACGACGTGCTCTCCAAGGGCGCGTCGGCGACGATCGGCCTCGAGAACGAGACAGGCACCGTCGGGCTGTCCTACTCCTACAACCAGGCCACGCTGCAGGGGAACTCGGCCGCGCTGCGGTTCGAGGCGGCCGGTGCGATGGGCAACATCGCCCCGGACGCAGTCGCCGACACGGCGGCGACGGTCGCGGGCCGGGCGGTCACCTTCCCGGTCCTCGGCAACGACCGCGACCCCGAGGGCGGCCCCCTGGACGTCACCGGCGCCTCCGACCCCGCCCAGGGCTCCGCCGTCGTCCAGGCCGACGAGACCATTCGGTACGTACCCGACAGCGGCTTCTCGGGCACCGAGGTGTTCACCTACGACCTGGCCGACGGACGGGGTGGCACCGACCGGGCCTCGGTCACGGTCGTGGTCGCGCCGCTCGCCACCGACGACACCGCGGCCACCGCCGAGGACACGCCGGTGACGGTGCCGGTCCTCGCCAACGACCTGAACCCCCAGGCCGGGGTGCCGGCGCTCACCACGATGTCGCTCCCGGCTCACGGGACGGTGCGGATCATCGCCGGCGGGATGGTCGAGTACACGCCCCACCCCGACTACAACGGCACGGACGCGTTCACCTACTTCGTGACCGACGGCCTGGGAGGGCTCGACCAGGGCCTCGTGAGCATCGGCGTGTCGCCGGTCAACGACCCCCCGAGGGCGGTCGCCGACGTCACCACCGTCCCCCAGGACGGCGCGACGGTGGTGCCGGTCCTGTCCAACGACGTCGACGTCGACGGCGACGTCATGCAGGTGGCCGGCGTCACCGATCCGCTGCACGGCACGGCCACCGTCAACCCCGACCGCACCATCACCTACCGGCCCGACCCTGGCTATGCCGGGACCGACTCCTTCGTCTACGGCGTCAGGGACACGCTCGGCCTCGAAAGCCAGGGAACGGTCACCATGACCGTCGTGCCGGCGACGACGACCACATCCACATCCACCACATCCACGTCCACCACATCGACCACGTCCACCACGTCCACCACGTCCACCACGTCCACCAC
>Ga0136633_1001709_pt1 | contig 15831 bp, 9 predicted proteins | sample AntDrymeUQ832206_2_FD_105494 | JGI IMG/M metagenome (GOLD analysis project Ga0136633, IMG submission 105494) | Polar desert sand microbial communities from Dry Valleys, Antarctica - metaG UQ83 (22.06) | ecosystem: Environmental > Terrestrial > Soil > Desert | place: Antarctica: Dry Valley...
AGCGTCGGCGTAGCGCAGGTCGATCTCCTGCTGGCCGGGCGCAACCTCGTGGTGGCTGTACTCCACCGAGATGCCGAGCCGTTCGAGCATGGTGATCGTCGTACGACGGAAGTCGTGGCTGACGTCGTGCGGGGTGAGGTCGAAGTACCCACCCGAGTCGACCGGTACAGGCGGCAGCTGCTCCGACTTGAGCAGGAAGAACTCGATCTCGGGGTGCGTGTAGAAGGTGAAGCCGGCTGTCGCAGCCTTGTCCAGCGCCCGGCGCAGGACGTGCCGCGGATCGGCCCAGGACGGCGTGCCGTCCGGCATGCTGATGTCGCAGAACATCCGGGCGGTGCCGGGTGACTCGCCGCGCCACGGCAAGACCTGGAACGTCGCGGGGTCGGGCTTGGCGAGCATGTCCGACTCGTGCACCCGGGCGAAGCCCTCGATCGCCGAGCCGTCGAAGCCGATGCCCTCGGCGAACGCTCCCTCGAGCTCGGCCGGCGCGATGGCGACCGACTTCAACGTCCCCAGGACGTCGGTGAACCACAGCCGCACGAAGCGGATGTCACGCTCTTCCAGTGTCCGCAGGACGAACTCCTGCTGCTTGTCCACGCCGCCCATCCTTGCAGGTCAACCGCTGATGGTGCCGGTCTCCTGAGGGTCGACGGACCAGCGCCCGGGGAAGGGCGCGGGCACCCGCGCTGGGTCGGCCGGCAGCACGATCGCGTCGTTGATCAGCTCGAGCTCGGTGGTCACTCGGTCCAGGACGAGCCGCAGCTCGTCGAAGTCGTACGGCTTGGACATCACGGCATTCGCACCGAGTTCGTAACCACGCCGCACGTCGTCGGCGACGTCGCGCGCGGTCAGCAGCACCACCGGCGTGTCCAGACGACCCTCGCCGCGCACCCAGGCGAGCAGCTCCCAGCCGGTCATGCCCGGCATCATCACGTCGAGCACAACGGCGTCGTACGGCGTAACAGCGAGCTCGACGCGCGCGGACTCCCCGTCGGGCGCCACGGAGACGTCGTGGCCCTCAAGGCCGAGCTGGGCCGCGAGCAGGCCACGGATCGAGGGATCGTCGTCGACGACAAGAACGCGCACGCCTGCTGAATCGGCTCCTGCGCCGTCCCCCTTGAGCAAACATCCGGAGCAGAACGTCCGATTCTGCCCCTTTTGGGGTGTGACGAGCCGAGTGGGGGGTAGGGAAGGAGTTTCGGTCTCGCTGGCGAATATGCCGGTCCATGACCTCGTGGCCACGGCCGATGAGCGAACGGACGACCGTGCCCGGCGCCTCGCTGGAGCTGGTTGTGGACGCTCTCGGCACCATCCGTGCTGTGCGCGTGCCGGCGAGCGCCACCGCGGACCTGGAGCGGCAGTGGCTCGGCCGCCAGCTGGTCGGGGTGCTCCGCGCGGCGGACCGCACGCAGGCCGTTCGGCTCATCCTGGGCGTGACCAGCACCGGACGACGCGCCTACGGCGTCTGGCAGGTCGACCTTGGATCCGGTCCGGAGCCCCTGTCCATCGCCGCCGAGCAGGATCGCGCCTCCGAGTCGGTGATCTTCACCGGTCTGCGGATGGCCGATGTGGCGCGCGAGCTGGAGGACCTCGCGGACCGGGCGTTCCAGGACGGCCTGACCGGCTTGTGCAACCGGTCGCTGTTCCTCGAGCACCTCAACCGTGAGCTGCTGCGGTCCTCCCGCACCGGTAGCCCCGTCGCCGTGGTCGTGGCCGACGTGAACCACCTCAAGCAGGTCAACGACACCTACGGGCACGCCGTGGGTGACGCGCTGCTGGTCGAGGTGGCCAGACGGCTCACCGCGGCGTGCCGACCCGCCGACGTACCGGCTCGGCTGTCCGGCGACGAGTTCGCCGTCCTGTGCCCTGACCTGTCGGTCACCACGGACCCGAGCGTCATCGTCCGCCGCTTGGAGGCGCTGACCTCCGGGCCTGCCGTGATCGCCGGCTACCCGCTCGACATCAGCGTGGCGATCGGCTGCGCGGTCGCACCCACGACCGAAGCCGCCGAGGAAGAAGCACTCGAGCTGCTGCACCGCGCCGACGTGAGCATGTACGCCGCCAAGGCGACGAGGCGCGCCTAACAGTTGGCGAGATGTGGCCGTACCGCCGCATGAGCGCACAGAGGGTTGCGATCTGACCCGGATGGGGGATACAGGTGTCGCGCGAACAGCCGACAATGCTCCCATGGGAGCCGCCTGTGCAAGCTGCGAGATCAGTCCGCGCCATCCCACCGTGAGACGTGCCCGTACCAACGCCTCGTGAGCGGGCCGCTCTGAGCGAGCGGTCCACCTTCGGGACCCGGTACGAGCTGCTCAGACCCCTCAAGACCGGCAACGGCGTCGCGACACACCTGGCCACGGACACGCTCACGGGGGCATCCGTCGTCGTGAAGGTGATCGACGCCGGCCAGGTGCACAGCGCAGCTCGTCTGCGCTTCGTGCATGAGACGCACGTCCTGAGCGCCCTGTCCGGCACCGGGCTGACCGGGCTGTACGACGCCGGCCAGGACGACGATCACCTGTTCCTCGTGCAGCGGTACGTCCCCGGCCGGACGCTGGAGGAGCTGCTGGCCGAGGGTCCCCTCGACCTGGTCTCCACGCTGCACCTCGGCGTCCAGGTGGCCGGCGCCCTCGAGGTGGCGCATGCTGCCGGCGTCTTCCACCGCGACGTCAAGCCCGCCAACGTGATTGTTGGCGAAGTCGACACGCTGGGATCAGCCGCCCCGGCGGTCACACTGATCGACTTCGGCTTCGCGCGCAGCCCCGTGCTGGACGCGTCGATCCGCAACGACCTCGTCGGCACGGTCCGTTACCTGGCACCCGAGGCGGCTGGACTGCTTGCCACGGCCGCCGACGAGCGCTCGGACCTGTACTCCTTGGGCGTCGTGCTCTACGAGTGCCTTGCCGGTGAGCCGCCGTACCCCGGCCCCACCGTCGGCGACCTGCTTCGCCAGCACCTGAGCACGACCGTACCCAGCCTGAGGGCCAACAAGGTGGCGGTGCCCGGCGCTGTCGATGCGGTCATCCAGCGCCTCCTGCGCAAGGAGCCGACGGAGCGCTACCAGTCGGCTGGCGCCTTGGCCGGTGACCTGACCGAGCTGCTCGCGGCGGTGGAGCGCGGCGACGCCAACCCCCGGCTGGTGATCGGGCGCTTCGACCAGCGCCGAACGATCACCGACCCGGCCTTCGTCGGCCGGGAGGTCGAGCTCGAGGCACTGACCGCCCTGGTCAACGGCCTGCACACGGCAGACGGCGGCCTGCTCCTGCTCGAGGCCGACTCCGGGGGTGGCAAGAGCCGACTGCTTGCCGAGGTCACCCAGCAAGCCGGCGCCAGCGGCGTGACGGTTCTGCAGGGCCAAGGCGTCGCCCAGGCCGGTCAGCGCCCCTTCGGTGTGCTGCACGACGTCGCGGCCGACATCGTGGCGGCGGTCGGTCAGGACGACTCCGACGACTCCGCCCGGTTGCGGCTCCGGGCAGCCCTGGGTGACGCGGCCACGACGGTCGTGCGCGCGCTGCCAGCCCTGGCTCAGCTCCTCGACGTGCGTTCGGTGGAGATGGACGGGCCGGGCGGACCGGAGCAGTTCGGCGAGCAGCGGAGCTTGGCCGCCCTGCGGATCCTGCTGACCGCCCTTCCCACCGCGGAGCAGCCGGTGCTGCTCGTGCTCGACGACTGCCAGTGGGCCGACCCCCTGACGATCCGGTTGCTCGCGGGGCTGTTCGACGGCGGTGCATCGCCGTCGCATCTCGGAGTCGTGGCGGCCTTCCGCTCCGAAGAGGTCGCGGCCGACCACCCGCTCCGTGCGATCGCGACCGCCTCGGTCCTGTCCCTCGGCCCACTGCCCGATGCCGCGATGACGATGCTCGCTGAGTCGATGGCCGGGCCGCTGCCCGCGGAGACGCTGGAAACGGTGGTCCGGCTCGCCGACGGCAGCCCGTTCATGGGCGCCTCGGTCCTGCGCGGACTGGTGGAGGCCGGCGCCCTGCTGGGGACGCCCACCGGCTGGGTCGTGCAGCCGGCAGCATTCCAGCGAGCCCAGGCAGCGAGGCAGTCCGCGGCCTTCCTCGTGCAACGCCTCGAGCTGCTGCCGCCGGCGGCGATCGAGCTGCTCTCCGTCGGGGCCGTGTTGGGCAAGGCGTTCGACCTCGACACCGCCGTGGCACTCGCGGGCAGTCCCGCCGACGCGCCGGCCGTCATCGAGGACGCCCGCCGCAGACGGCTGCTGTGGGTGGACGACCGCACCGGCCGCTGCAGTTTCTTCCACGACAAGATCCGCGAGGCGCTGCTGGCGCGGCTGGACGCCGACGTACGCCGCGATCTGCATGCCCGAGCAGCCGACGGACTGGCTGCCCAGCCCGATGCCTCGCCCTTCGACCTGGCCTATCACTACGACGCGGCCGGGCGACCCGACGACGCCCTACCCCACGCCCTGCTCGGCGCACAGCTGGCCCGCACGCAGCAGGCGCTGGACAACGCCGTCCTGCACTACCGCATGGCCGCCCGTGCCGCCACGACTGCCGACCTGCCCACCCGACTGCGCATCGCCGAGGGACTTGGTGACGTGCTGACGCTGCAGGGCCGGTACGTCGAAGCGGAGCAGCAGCTCAGCCTGGCTCGAAGCCTGGTCCAGGACCGAACCCACGCCGCCGAGCTCGAGGGCAAGCTGGGCGATCTGGCCTTCAAGCAGGGCGACATCCCGACCGCCAAGCTCCACCTGGAAGGGGCGGTAGCCAAGCTCGGCCGGCCGGTACCCCGCTGGACCGTCGTCCTCTTCCTGCGCCTGGTGTGGGAGCTGTTGGTGCAGACCACCCACACGCTGCTGCCGAAGTGGACGACCGGCCGCCGCGACGCCGAGGGACCGGATGCGGCGGTCGACTTCCTGACGATGCGGCTGAGCAGCCGGCTCGCCTACCTCTACTGGTTTCACAGCGGGAAGGTCCCGTGCGCGTGGGTGCATCTGCGCGGGATGAACCTGGCCGAGCGGTACCCGCCGTCGGCCGAGCTCGGTCAGGCCTGGTCCGAGCACGCACCGGTGATGACGATGCTGCCCTGGTACTCGCGCGGCATCAGCTACGCACACAAGTCCCTGGCGGTGCGGCGCCAGCTGGACGACGTCTGGGGGCAGGGGCAGAGCCTGGGATTCGCGGGCGTCGTGCTCTATTCAGCGGGCCGCTACGCCGACGCGCAAGCCGCGTGCGAAGGCGCGATCTCCTACCTCGAACGCAGTGGAGACCAGTGGGAGGTCAACACGGCGGGGTGGAACCGCGCCCTCGCCCTCTACCGCCAGGGCCAGCTGACTGCCGCCGCCGACGCCGCAGCAGTGGTGCACGCGGCCGCCCTGGAGATCGGCGATCAGGCGTCCGCAGGAATCTCGCTGAGCATCTGGGCCCGCAGCCGGTCCGGCGATGTGGACGCGGCCCTCATTGACGCGCAACTGAGCAAGGGCACGGAGGACGCGCACACCGGGTGCGAGGTGCACCTGGCTGCTGCCCTGCGCGCCTTGCACGACGACCGGCTGGAGGACGCCGACGAGCAACTGCGCGCCGCCCGGGCCCTCGTCCGCCGCGCCGGCCTGCGGCAGGAGTACGTCGCGCCGATTTATCCCTGGCATGCGACGACGCTGCGGCGCCTGGCCGAGTCGACTCCGGCGCACAACCCCGGGCTGCGCGGCGCGCGGCTGAGGCGGGCAGCAGCGACCAACCGGCTCGCCCGCGCCTGGGCGGTGAGCTACCGCAACAACCTTCCGCACACGCTGCGCGAGGCGGGTCTGATCGCGTCACTACGCGGTCGCGGTCGATCGGCCGATCGGCTCCTGCACAAGAGCTTGCGTCTCGCCGAGCAGCAGGGGGCAACGTACGAAGCCGCTTTGACGAGACTGGCGATCGCCGAGCTCGCCGTGGCCGCTGGCGCCGAGCAGGCGACGTACGACGAGGCATTCGTTGCCGTACGTGAGCTCGACACGGCCCCGGAGCAGATCGGGGTCGACGTCGACAGTCGGTCCATGTCGCTGTTCGACCGCTTCACCACCCTGCTCAAAGTCGGCCGGGCGATCACCGCGGCCACCTCCCTGTCCGCCGTTGACGAGGGCGTGCGCGAAGCTGCACTGACCCTCTTACGTGGCGAGCGCTGTCACCTGATCCCGGTGAGCCGGCTGACCGATGAGGCGCTGACAACGCAGTCGGGTGAAGCCGTCGACGAGGTGAGTCGGAGCCTGCTGCTGGCAGCGGTGAGCAGCGGTGGGCCCGTCGTCATGGGCGATCTGTCCACCAGCGACAGCGACAGCCTTCTGCTGGCCGGCCTCAAGTCCGTCCTCGCCGCACCGATCTCTGCCCACGGTCAGCCGGTGTCGTGCTTCTACGTCACACACCGACAGATCGGGCAGCTCTTCGGGGACGAGGAGACCCAGCTCGCGGCCTTCATCTCGACGCTGGCCGGCGCCGCCTTCGAGCACCTGGCCGGCAGCGAGACCCGCTTCCGCTCGCTGGCCCAGAACAGCAGCGACGTGATCACGCTGGTGGGCGCCGACGGCCTCGTGATCTACCAGAGCGCAGCGGCGGCGCAGGTCTTCGGCAATACGGGTTCGGTCGTCGGTCTCGCCGTGTGTGACTGGGCCCACCCCGACGACCTCGCTGCTTTCGAGGAAGCGCTAGGTGGTGCACGAAGCCGAGAGGGCGTGCGCATCGAGTGCCGCCTGCGGCACGCCGACGGCACCTACCGCGACGTCGAAACCGCGATCTCCAACCTGCTGGAAGAGCCGACCGTTGCGGCCCTGGTGCTCAACAGCCGTGACGTCACCGAGCGTCGGCGGCTCGAGGACGAGCTCCGGGAGCGCGCCCTGCACGACGCCCTCACCGGGCTGCCCAACCGGGTGCTTTTCATGGACCGAGCCAGACACGCCATGGACCAGTCGATGCGTACGTCGTCGTCGGTGTGCGTGGCGTTCCTTGACCTCGACGACTTCAAGGCCGTCAACGACACGTTCGGGCATGCCGTTGGCGACGAGCTCTTGTCCATCATTGCCGAGCGGATCACCACGTGCGTGCGTCCGTCCGACACGGTGACGCGGCTCGGGGGCGACGAGTTCGCCGTCCTGCTCGAGAACACCGATCTACCGACCGCCGTCGGTGTCGTCGAGCGGATCCTCGCCGCCGTCTCCGTGCCGATCCACCTCGCGGGCACGATGATCCTGACGAGGGCGAGCATCGGCCTGACCTGCACCGAGGGCCACTACACCGAGCCGGACCAGCTGCTCGCGCACGCGGACACCGCGATGTACGCCGCCAAGGCCCGAGGACTACACGGTTACGAGCTCTTCGCCCCTGAGATGCAGGCTGCTACCGAGAAGCGGCTGGCCCTGCGGAACGAGATCGACCTTGCTCTGTCACGCAGCGAGTTCCGCTTGCACTACCAGCAGATCATCGACGCCTACACCGGTCTGCCGATGGGGATGGAAGCGCTGATCCGCTGGGAGCACCCGCAGCGTGGCCTGCTCGCGCCGGCGCTGTTCATCGACTTCGCCGAGGACAGCGGGCAGGTGGTGGAGATGGGCCGATGGGCGCTGGTGACGGCGTGCATCGATGCTGTCGGACTCGGGCGCGCAGGTCACATCAGCGTCAACGTGTCAGCCCGGCAGCTTCAGGACAGCCGGTTGGTGGGCGACGTGGAGGCCGCGCTGAGCGAGAGCGGCATCGAACCGGGTCGCTTGATCCTCGAGATCACCGAGACCGCTGCGATGACCGACACCGAGGGCACGATCGGCCGGCTCCATGAGCTCAAGGCCCTCGGCGTGCGGCTCGCCCTGGACGACTTCGGCACCGGGTACTCGCCGCTGAGCTACCTGCGCCGCTTCCCGGTCGACCTGCTCAAGATCGACCAGTTCTTCGTGCGGCACATCACGACCAGCCTCGCCGACCGGGCCATCGTCAAGGGCGTGGTCGACATGGCGCACGCACTCGGGCTGCGGGCGGTGGCGGAGGGAGTCGAGACGCAGGAGCAGTACGCCGTACTGTCCGAGCTCGGTTGCGACCTCGGTCAGGGCTACCTGTGGATGCGACCGGAGTCGCTGGCCGACCTGACGGCGCGGGTCGCGCTCGCGGGGCCGGGCGAGCCTGCCCCTACCGTGGGGTGACGAGGCAGCAGCCGACCTAAACCGAGGAGCGCCCTGACCATGGCCCCCACCCCCCAGCCCGTCCACGCCAGCGGAACCTTCGCGATCGGTGGCGACCTGCCCGTGCACCGTCTCGGCTTCGGGGCGATGCGCATCACCGGCAAGGGAATCTGGGGTGCACCCGCCGATGTCGACAAGGCAAAGCAGGTGCTGCGCCGCGCGGTGGATCTCGGCGTCGACTTCATCGACACCGCCGACAGCTACGGCCCGTACATCAGCGAGGACCTCATCCGCGAGGCCCTGGCGCCGTACGGCAACGTGGTCATCGCCACGAAGGGCGGGCTGACGCGGCACGCGCCGGACAAGTGGGAGCAGCTGGCCCGACCCGAGTACCTGCGCCAGTGCGTGGAGATGAGCCTGCGTCGGCTCGACGTCGAGCGCATCGACCTGTGGCAGCTGCACCGCATCGACCCGCAGGTGCCGGTCGAGGAGTCCCTCGGCGCGATCAAGGAGCTGCAGGACGCCGGCAAGATCCGCCACGTAGGGCTGTCCCAGGTGTCGGTGGACGAGATCGAGCAGGCCCGAAAGGTCATCGACGTCGTCAGCGTGCAGAACCTCTACAACGTCGCCGACCGCTCGTCTGAGGAGGTCGTCGACTACTGCGACCGGGAGGGCATCGGCTTCATCCCGTGGTTCCCGGTCGCGTCCGGTGACCTGGCCAAGCCCGACGGCGTCCTTGACGTCATCAGCAAGGAGACGGGCCATGCGCCCGTGCAGCTCGCGTTGGCCTGGTTGCTGAGGCGCTCCCCCGTGATGCTGCCGATCCCCGGTACAGGATCGGTCGAGCACCTCGAGGAGAACTGCGGCGCGGGCGCCGTGCAGCTGACCGACCAGCAGTACGACGACCTCACCGCCGCGGCCGGCTGACCGACGCATGGCCCAGCTGCGGATCGGGCTGGCCCAGGTCGACGCGGTCGTCGGCGACCTGTCCGGCAACGCCGACACCGTCAGCACCTGGGTCACGCATGCCGTCGAGCGGGGCTGCCATCTCGTCGCGTTCCCGGAGATGATGCTCACCGGCTACCCGCCGGAGGACCTGGTGTTGCGGGCGTCGTTCGTGCAGGCGTCTGTGGACGCACTGGAGCTTCTGGCCCGTCGGCTCGCCGACGAAGGCGCGGGCGATCTCGTCGTCGTCGTGGGCTACTGCGGCCGGGCCGAGCACCCGGTGCCAGCCCTGGGCCGACCGGCCGGCGAGCCGCAGAACGCCGCAGCGGTGCTGCACGGTGGCCGCGTCGTGGCGTCGTACGCCAAGCACCACCTGCCCAACTACGGCGTGTTCGACGAGTTCCGCTACTTCGTGCGCGGGGATCGGTTTCCCGTCGTGCGGGTGCACGGGGTCGACGTCGGTGTCGTCATCTGCGAGGACCTGTGGCAAGACGGTGGACCGATCGCCGCAGCTCGCGCCGCCGCCGTCGGCCTGGTCGTCTGCATCAACGGCTCGCCGTACGAACGCGGCAAGGATGACCTGCGCGGTGCGCTCGCCTCACGACGTGCCGTGGAGGCCGGTGCGGCACTGGCCTACGTCAACCTGGTCGGTGGCCAGGACGAGCTGGTCTTCGACGGCGACTCGCTGTTCGTCGACTCGGACGGGACCTTGCTGGCCCGCGCCCCGCTCTGGGAAGAGGGCTTGGTCGTCTGCGACCTCGACCTGCCTCTCGCCGGGGCTGTGATGGAGGGGCCAGCAGCGGGTACGACGATGACGGTCGATCACCAGGTGCTGTCCGCCGACCCACTGCCGGCGTACGAACCGGTCGACGTCGGGATCGCGCCTCGTCTCGATGACGAGGCGGAGGTCTGGGGGGCCGTCGTCACGGCCACGCGCGACTACGTGCTGAAGAACCGGTTCTCCTCCGTCGTTCTCGGCCTCTCCGGCGGCATCGACTCGGCGCTGGTGGCGACGATCGCCTGCGACGCCTTGGGCGCGCAGAACGTGCACGTGATCGGGATGCCATCGCGGTTCTCCTCTGAGCACTCGGTCGCCGACGCCGAGGAGCTGGCCAACCGTCAAGGCCTGCAGTGGCAGCTGATCCCGATCGCTCGAGTGGTGGACGCGTGGGAACACACGCTGTCCCTGACCGGGCTCGCCGTCGAGAACCTGCAGGCTCGGGTGCGCGGCACGACCCTCATGGCGCTGTCCAACGAGCACGGTCACCTCGTCCTGACCACCGGGAACAAGAGCGAGCTGGCAACAGGCTTCTCCACGCTGTACGGCGATTCGGCCGGTGGTTTCGCGCCCATCAAGGACGTGCCGAAGTCCCTCGTGTGGCGGCTGGCCCGCTGGCGCAACGCCCTGGCCGAGGCGCGCGGCGAGACGCCACCCATTCCGGAGAACAGCATCAGCAAGCCACCGTCGGCGGAGCTCGCTCCCGGGCAGCTCGACAGCGACCGGCTGCCGCCGTACGAGGAGCTCGATGCCCTCCTCGACGACTACGTGGAGCACGACCTCGGCCGGACCGAGCTGATTGCGCGCGGGCATGCAGCGGCGACCGTGGACCGGGTCATCGCCTTGGTGGATACTGCGGAGTACAAGCGCCGGCAGTACCCGCCCGGCCCTAAGCTCAGCCCGCGCGCCTTTGGTCGCGACCGACGGCTGCCGATCACCTCGCGCTGGCGGGAGAGCCCGACGTAGGTTCAGGCAGTGAAGCGACTTCGCCTGTTCGCCGTCCTGCTCCCGCTGCTGCTGACGCTGATCCCCGGGCCGGCGACGGCGGCGAGCACGCCCCAGGTGGTGACGTCCGGCAAGAACATCCCGTGGGGGCTGGCGTTCCTGCCCGATGGCAGTGCGCTGTTCAGCGAGCGCACCGGCGGCATCTGGGCCGTCGCGCCCGGCCGGCCCGCCCGCAAGATCTACACCGTCACCGAGGCCCGGCCGAACGGCGAGGGTGGGCTGCTGGGCATCGCCGTCGGTCCGACGTACGCCGCGGACGGCCGCGTCTACCTCTACTACTCGACCGGGGCCGACAACCGGATTGCCTTTATCCGCAGGGGATCCGCGGCCCTACCGACGCCGATCCTGACCGGGATCCCGGTGGCGTCGACGCACAACGGCGGGCGCCTCGTCTTCGGTCCGGACGGTTTCCTGTACGCCGGTACGGGTGACGCGCAGGTGTCCTCGCGCGCGCAGGACACCCGCAGCCTGGGCGGGAAGATTCTGCGGATGACGCGGGACGGCAAGCCCGTCGGCACCAACCCGTTCGGCTCGGTGGTCTTCTCCTACGGGCACCGCAACGTGCAGGGCCTGGCGTTCGACCGCAACCGCACGCTGTGGGCGACCGAACTGGGCCAGAACACCTCCGACGAGGTCAACGTCGTCGTGTCGGGCGGCAACTACGGCTGGCCGACCGTCGAGGGGCGATCGTCCGACACCCGCTTCCGCAACCCGGCCTGGACCTGGACCACGGACGTCGCATCGCCGTCGGGCATCGCCATCAAGGGCGACAGCCTGTACGTCGCCGCGCTGCGGGGCCGACGAGTCTGGCGGCTGCGCTTCTCCGGCACGACCATCAGCTCGCAGACAGCGATGTTCACGAGCACGTTCGGGCGGTTGCGCACCATCGGCCAGAACCCGCGCGACGGCGCGATGTGGCTGACCACGACCAACAGGGACCGGTCCGGAGCGGCGTCGTTCGACGACCGCATCCTGCGCTTCACCACCTTCCCGTGATCAGCCGATTCGTCCCGATCGGGCGCGGGCTGGCAGTGACGCGAAGCACAGGGTCGGGCGCCGCGGAACGTGCCACCATCGACGGGTCCGGGGACGCCGTACGAGCGCCTCGAGTCGAAGGAGCCCGTCATGACCGAGCCCACCTTGTACGGCGGGGTCACCAGCCGCCGGATCACCGTCCGCGACCTGCAGGCTGCCAAGGAGCGCGGCGAGCGCTGGGCGATGCTCACGTCGTACGACATGCTCACCGCCGCGCTGTTCGACGAGATCGGCATCCCCGCGCTGCTCGTCGGTGACTCGGCCGGCAACAACGTCCTGGGCTACGAGACGACGGTGCCGGTCACGGTCGAGGACCTGCTCCCCCTGGTCCGCGGCGTCGCTCGCTCGACGAAGCGGTCGCTCGTCATCGCCGACCTGCCCTTCGGGTCCTACCAGGGATCCCCCGCCCAGGCGCTCGAGACCAGCGTGCGGTTCCTGCGCGAGGGAGCCCAGGCGGTCAAGCTCGAGGGAGGGCGCCGGGTGCTGCCGCAGGTCGAGCTGCTGGTCGAGTCCGGTGTGCCGGTCATGGGGCACCTGGGGCTCACGCCGCAGAGCGTCAACACCCTCGGCGGCTACCGGGTGCAGGGTCGCGGCGAAGCCGGCGACCGGCTGCTCGAGGACGCGCTCGCGTTGCAGGCTGCCGGTGCCTTCGGCCTGGTCCTGGAGGTCGTCCCGTCCGACCTGGCCGAGCGGGTGACCAAGGAGCTGACGATCCCCACGGTGGGCATCGGCGCCGGTCCGGGCTGTGACGCGCAGGTGCTCGTGTGGACCGACATGGCCGGCCTCACCCCCGGGAAGGGGCCGAAGTTCCTCAAGCGGTACGCCGACCTGCGCACCGTGCTGGGCGACGCCGCGGCTGCCTACGCCGATGACGTGCGCGCCGGCACCTACCCCGGCGAGGAGCACGGGTACAGCTGAACGTGGTTCAGACGTCGGTCACGCGTAAGCCGGCGTGCGCCTTGTACCGGCGGTTGACCGAGATCAGGTTGGCCGTGAGGGCCTCCACCTGGTGGGCGTTGCGCAGCCGCCCGGCGTAGATCCCGCGCATGCCGGGGATCCGGGCGACCAGTGCCTGCACGAGGTCGGTCGCTTCCCGGTCCTCCCCGAGCACCAGGACGTCGGTGTCGACGCTGTCGACGGTCTCATCCAGCAGCAGCACGGCACTGACGTGGTGGAAGGCGGCGACGACGCGGCTGCCCGGCAGGACGGCAGCGGCTTGCTCCGCGGCGCTGCCCTCCTCGACGGGAAGAGCAAAGGCGCCCTGCTTGTCGAAGCCCAGCGGGTTGACGCAGTCCACGACGACCTTGCCGGCCAGCTCCTCGGCCAGGCCGCTGAGCAGCTCGCGGTGTCCCTCCCACGGCACGGCGACGATCACGATGTCGCCAGACGCTGCGGCGCCGGCGTTGTCGGCGCCGCGGACGTCCCCGGGCAGATCGGCCGCGGCGGCGGCGGCCCGCGCGGCGTCCCGGGAGCCCAGCACCACGGGCAGTCCGGCCAGCGCCAGCCTTCTGGCCAGCCCCCGACCTTGCTCTCCGGTGCCGCCGAGCACGGACACGACCAAGCCCTCGACGGCGTCTTCGCTCATGGGCCAAGTCTGTCAGCGTCCACCGGTCGGCAGGAGTGCGGGTCCCGGGGTCGAAACAGGCCACAAGAAAGCCACAAGATGGACATCTTCGCGCGGCAGGAGATCTTCGTCGTACGGCGAAACTGACTGGCACGACCGACGAGAGGGACACGGTGAGCGAGCGCCCGGCAGACCCGGCGGGATCCTCCCGCCGCGCTGTCCTGCGCGCCCTGCCGACGCCCGTCGATCTGCCTGACGCGCCGGTGGGCGACGACCTGTGGATCCAGGATGCCCCGCCGCTGCTCCAGGTCATCGACTCCCTGACCGAGCCCCGGATCGCCGACCTCGACGCTTTCCTGCGCGAGGTCGACGACCTGCGTACGACGATCCGGCACGACCTCACGCTCGCCGCCACGGCCGCGGCCGCTGGTGAGGACGAGCTGGCCGGCTGGCTGCTGCTGGGCGAGGACGGTCAGGTGCGCTCCTTCGAGGAGCGGGCGTTGGCCCGACTGGGAGCCCTCGAGGCCAGCGAGGCAAACGCATCGATCGAGGCGCCCATCGTCCCCGCCGTCCCGCGGTCCCGCCGGGTGTTCTCCGCAGCACCGTTCGCCGCGGCCGCGGCAGTCGTGTTCGCCTTCGTGGCCGGAGCCGTCCCCCTGCCCGGCGGTTCCTCGGAGCTCGCTCCGGGCACGCGCAACGTCGCCGTCTCGTCGTACGCCGAGCTCACCCAGCTCGCCCTCGAAGGCGCTTCCGACAGCGACATCAGCGCGGCCGCGCAGAAGTTCCACGACGACCTCGCCCCGCTGGTGGCCGCCGGTCTTACCGACCGCATCGCGGCGGAGAACGCCATTCGGATGCTGCAGAGCGAGCGGGCTGTTCTGGCCGCCGGTGCCACGTCGTCCCAGGCGCTCCGGGCGGTCCTGCGCGAGGCCGACCGGCTCGTCGCCAAGCTCCGCGCCAGCCTGGCCCGCGTCCCCGTGCGGCCGGTCCTGCCGGTCAGTCCGGAGCAAGAGCAAGCTCGCAGGGAGCAAGCGCCCGAGCGCCGGGAGAGCTCCACCAAGAGTTCCAGCTCGACCAAGCCCAGCCCCACCCCCACGGCCAAGCCGTCTCCCACGCCCAGCCCCACGTCGACGTCGGCCAGCCCCCAGCCGTCGTCGTCGCCCACGCCGACCGACCCGCTCCCGAAGGCGCCGACTCCTCCAGGCTGACCGTTCAGGCGAGCGCGAAGATCACCTTTCGGCTGGCCGGGTCTGCAGCGGTGAGCCGCACCCGCACGGCTTCGCCCAGCGGAAGGTCGGAGCCGTCGCAGCGGGCCCGCACGGCTGGCTCGACCAGCTGCACGACACCGCCCTTGTCGGTGCTCTCCACGACCACGGCGTCGAACTGCTCGCCCACCCGCGGGGCCAGCACGATGGCCTCCGCGAGGTCGACCACCGCACGGTCCACGGCCCGCGCCCGCCGGTCTGACCCGGCCATCTCCTCCGGCAGGCTCGGGAGCGCGGCCCGCACCCAGTCCGGGATGGGCTCGTCTGCGCACAGCGACAGGCAGATCTCGTTGACATAGCGATCGGCCAACCGTCGCAGCGGAGCAGTGCAGTGCGCGTAGGGGGCGGCGACCGCGCTGTGCAGCGGCTGGTCGGGCGGCGCACCGTCGAAGGCGACATAGCCAGCGCCGCGCAGCAGCCGGGTGGTCAGGGTGAGCAAGGCGGCCGCCGCTGGCTGCCGCGGGTCGAGGGCGGACACCACGTCGCCGTACGGCGATCCCTTGGGCCAGGGCAATCCGAGCGCGAGCGCGCTGCGGCGCAGGCTGGCCACTGCCTGGGGGTCGGCAGGCGGCAACGTGCGCAGCAGTCCCACGCCCGCCTCGAGCATCAACGCAGCGGCAGCCATGCCGGTCAGCAGGCTGATCTGCGCGTTCCACGCCTCGCAGGGCAGCGGCGCACGGAAGGACAGGCACGGTCGGCCGTTCGGCCCGTCGTCCACTTCCTGGTCAGGCGTGGGGAGGTCCACGGCGTCGCGCGCCCGGGCCAGCGCCTGCCGCCTGGTGCCGATCTCGCGGAGCAGGAGCAGCTGCGGCTCCGCCGTCCCGGCATCGAGGTCTCGCTGGACCCCGGCGTAGCTCAGCTTGCGTCGCGACCGGATGACCGCCCGCCGTACCTCAGTCCTGGTCAGCGTCCCGCTCGCGTCGAGGGCCAGGGTCCAGAGCACCACCGGGCGGGTCTGGTCGGGCAGGAGACTGGCCGCCCCCTCCGACAGCACGGGGGGGTGCAGCGGCACGCGCAGGTCAGGGAAGTACGCCGTCGCGCCGCGGCGGTGCGCCTCCAGGTCGATGGGCCCACCAGGGCGGACGAACGCCGCGACGTCCGCGATCGCGTACCGCACCGTGAAGCCGTCGCC
>Ga0136633_1001710_pt1 | contig 15830 bp, 16 predicted proteins | sample AntDrymeUQ832206_2_FD_105494 | JGI IMG/M metagenome (GOLD analysis project Ga0136633, IMG submission 105494) | Polar desert sand microbial communities from Dry Valleys, Antarctica - metaG UQ83 (22.06) | ecosystem: Environmental > Terrestrial > Soil > Desert | place: Antarctica: Dry Valley...
CCGAGCTTGACCTCGCTCTTTCCCTCGGCGCGCAAATAATCGGAGTCAACAATCGCGATCTCGAGACGCTGGCGGTCGATACTTCCACGGTCGACAGAATTCTTTCTCTGATTCCGCGATCGTGCTGCGCCGTGGCCGAGAGCGGCTTTGAAACCAGAGCCGATGTAGAGCGGGCGGCGGCGAGCGGAGCGGACGCCGTACTCGTCGGGTCGGTGCTTTCGCGCTCCGCGGAGCCCGAGGAGGCAGTTCGCTCGATGGCCGGCATTACGCGAATTCCAGATGCTCGCCAGAATTAAATTCTGCGGCCTTACACGCGCAGAAGATGCGGCGTTCGCGGCCGAGCTCGGGGCAGCATATACCGGTGTGATCTTCGCTGAAAGTCCGCGCCACCTGACGCCGGCGGCCGCGCGAAATGTCCTCGACGCCGCTGGAGAGGAAGTGAAGCGCGTCGGTGTGTTCGGCACGAACTCGCCCGATTACATCGCGAGGATCGCCGATGATGTAACCCTCGACGTCGTTCAGCTGCACGCCGATCCGACCGCGGCTGATGTGATCGCTCTCCGGGAGCGCTTTTCCGGGCATATCTGGGCGGCGGTGAGGATGGGGGATGCTCACATCCCCGACGAGACCGGCATTCTGCTGGAGGCCGCGGATGCGATCGTGCTCGACGCCCGGTCGCAGCATGTCCTCGGAGGAACGGGTCAGGCACTTCCATGGAGCGACCTCGCCGCGGATCTCGCCCGGATGCGAGGGGCCGTTTCGGTCGTGCTCGCGGGGGGATTGACCGCGGGGAACGTCGAGACCGCGATCCGTACGCTCGCTCCCGAAGTCGTGGACGTGTCATCCGGGGTGGAATCTTCGCCCGGCATCAAGGACCGCCGGCTGATGGAGTCCTTTGCAAAAGCGGTCGGCGGATCGCCCCGGCGGAAGAATGCCCGCTGACACCGTGCACCGGTTCGGGGCGTTCGGCGGTCGCTACGTGCCTGAGACGCTCATACCAGCGCTGGACGAGCTCGAGGCTGCGTTCGACGAAGCCATGCGTGACCGGAGGTTCACCACCGAGCTGGACACGCTGCTCAAGGATTACGTCGGGCGGCCCTCGCCGCTCGGGATCGCTCCCCGCCTCTCGGAATCGGTGGGGTGCTCAGTCTACCTCAAACGCGAGGACCTCAATCACACCGGCGCGCACAAGATCAACAACGCCCTTGGCCAGGCGCTGCTGGCGGTGCGGATGGGGAAGCGGCGCATCGTCGCCGAGACCGGGGCTGGGCAGCACGGTGTGGCGACCGCAACGGCGTGCGCGCGCTTCGGCCTGCAATGCACGGTCTACATGGGCGAAGAGGATATGCGTCGCCAGCAGCTCAACGTGTACAGGATGCAGCTGATGGGCGCGACGGTGGTGCCGGTGTTGTCGGGAACGCGAACTCTCAAGGATGCAACCAGTGAGGCCATTCGCGACTGGGTCACCAACGTCGGCGACAGCTATTACATCATCGGGTCCGTAGTCGGCCCGGCGCCCTACCCGCGCATGGTGCGGGACTTTCAGGCTGTGATCGGACGGGAGGCGCGGGATCAAATGCTCGAGTCGGCTGGCCGGATCCCGACGGCCGTCGTAGCGTGCGTCGGAGGCGGCTCGAACGCGATGGGGATCTTTCACGCGTTCATCCCCGACGAAGCCGTGCAACTGATCGGGGTGGAAGCCGCCGGACGCGGTCTCGCCACCGGCGAGCATTCCGCTTCACTGTCAGAGGGGGTTCCGGGAGTGCTGCACGGCTCGCTCAGCTATCTGCTCCAGGACGAAAATGGCCAGGTACATCCCGCGCACTCGATATCTGCCGGTCTGGACTACCCCGGGGTCGGGCCTGAGCATTCCTATCTCAAGGACACGGGGCGCGCGACCTACGTGTCCGTCACGGATGACGAAGCCGTAGAAGGCCTGAGACTGTTGAGCCGGCTCGAGGGGATCATTCCCGCGCTCGAAACGTCACACGCGGTCGCCTGGGTCGTCAAAGAGAAGGAGCGGTGGCGGCATGACGATGCCGTCCTGATCTGCATCAGCGGCAGGGGCGACAAGGATCTCGCGCAGATAACGGACATGGGACTTCCCGGATGACAGCGTCGGTACCACCAAAAGTCGGCCATGACGGGCCCAGGGAGCCGTCGTTCCCGATCTCTTTCGTAACCGACTTGCTGAAGGCGTTCGTCAAGTCGATGCGTGCCCACCAGCTTTATCTCGCCAACAACCCAATGCACGCGCGCACCCTCGAGGCCGTGAAGCAGGCGTTCGGGGCTCTCTGGGCCCATACCAGCAGCCTCGAGCTCCAGGTGGTCGAGACGGAGCTGAAATGGGAAGGTCGGGTAGTGCTCGACGAGGGAGAGCGCACCAGTGACAACCTCGCCTGGCTGTTCTACAAGGATGGCATCCGCGAGCTGACTTTCCTGGAGGGATTCGAGAACGAGGATCTGGGCAATCTCTTCGATCTGATGCAGCGGGTCCGCAGGGCATCGGTCGACGACGACGACCTCCTGACGCTGATGTGGGAGCGTGAGTTCAGCACCCTGCGCTACAAGTACGTCGACCTGCTGGTAGAGGCGGGGCCGGGCATCGAGGCGATGGAACGCTCGGAGCAGAAGGATAAGATCCTCTCCCCCGCCGAGGCGGAAGCCGGAGCGGCCGACAGCGGTCAGGTGACCCAGAGGAGCGACTTCGACTCGGCGCTCTACTTTCTCGACGACACCGAGGTGGAATACCTCCAGAACGAGATCAAGCGCGAGTTCTCGACGGATGTACGACCGGCGGTTATCGCGTCGCTGCTCGACACCTTCGAGACACAGAAGGATCCGACGGTTCGCGAGGAGATCTGTGGACTTCTCGATTATTTCCTGCTGATTCTGCTTTCCACCGCTCAGTATCGGAACGCCGCGTACCTGCTGCGAGAGGCAACCGTCACCTCCAACAGGGCGCCGGACATCCTCGAGCCGCAGAAACAGCGGCTCACACAGCTCGGCGAGCTGATGAGCGACCCCAAGCCCCTGGGCCAGCTTCTGCAGGCGCTGGAAGACACTCCGCTCCGGGCGCCGCAGACGGAGCTGGACGAGCTCTTCGCCATTCTCCAGCCAGGGGCTCTCGAGACCGTCCTCAGCTGGATTTCCCGGAGCAACAACACCGAGCTGAGAATGCTGCTCGAGCTGGCGGCGACGCGTCTCGCGTCCGGTAACAGCGCTGAGCTCATTCGCCTCATCGGCTCCGACGATGAGGCGGTCGTGCTGCAGGCCATTCGCCGGGCCGCCGCGCTCAAATCGCCCGCCGCTGTTCCCGCACTGGGGAAAATGCTGACGGTGGGGGAGCCCGATATGAGAGTGGCGGCGGTAACCGCGCTGACCGATATCGGGTCGCCCGGCGCCATGCAGATGCTCGAGCGGGCGATCATCGATGAAGACCGCGAGGTGAGAATCGGCGCTGTCCGCGCTCTCGGGGCGCGCTCGACCCGCAACGCGCTGCCGCGGATAGAAGCGGCAATCAAGGGCAAGGATCTACGCGAGAGCAACCTGACGGAGAAAATGGCTTTCTTCGAAGCCTATGGCCTTCTCGTCGGCGACGCCGGCGTAACGCTCCTGGACGGGCTGCTACACTCGAAAGGATTCATGGGCAAGCGCGACGACTCGGAGATCAGGGCCTGCGCGGCAATGGCGCTCGGAAAGATCGGATCCCAGAAAGCGATGGATTCGCTCAATCGTGCGGCATCCGAGAAAGATGTAATCGTGCGAAATGCCGTCAGCCGCGCCATCCGGCGGGCGCCGGCATGAGCGGGGGCGAGGCGTCAAGGGAGGCATGGGGCGGAGAGGGTAAATCCGGCTCCGGTGTGCGCCGCGGCGGCCGCAACTTCATGATCGCCTTTCACGGTGCGCTGCGATCGATCAAGCTCTATCCGCTCGAGCACAGCGCCGTGCAGAAGTCCCTCGCCGATCTGGCTCAGATCGCCGAGGAGATGCGTGCCGACGAGGGAGATCTCGAGTTCCGCGTCGCCGGCGAGTTCATATTCATCAACTCGACGCGCCTCCGGCTGGATCTGAGCAACTACGCGACGTTCGGCCACATACTCAGCCTCTGCAAGGGCGCCGGAATCGGGGCGATTCACGTTGGTCCCCGGGGCGGGGCGCGCGACTGGTCGCTTCTCCTTTCGCTCATGGGAGGCGAGAGCAAGGTTGGACCGGCCGAGCGGCTCGCGCAGATCACGTCACGCCTCAAGGAAGCGCGGATCGAGCTGTTCCAGCTCGATCCGCCGATGGAGACCGAGAGCGACCAGCAGTTCAACGAAGAGTCGAAGGCCGCCGCCAACCGCACCTATTCCCAGTCGGTGGCGGTGACCAAGGATGTCATCAACTCGGTTCGTATCGGGAAGACGCCCAACATCAGGAAGATCAAGCGCGTGGTCCAGGGAATCGTGGACCAGGTCCTGAACGAGGAAACCTCGCTCATCAGTCTCACCGCGCTCCGCGACTACGACGAGTACACGTTCACGCACTCCGTGAACGTGTGCATCTTCTCCGTCGCCCTGGGCCGGAGGCTGGGCATGACCAAGCTCCAGATGTACGAGCTGGGTCTCGCCGCGCTGATGCACGACATCGGGAAATCGAGAGTGCCTCTCGACATGCTTCAGAAAAAAGGGGAGCTGACGGATGAAGAGTGGAAATGGATGGCGTCCCACCCCTGGCTCGGCGTGCTGGTTCTGTTCCAGTTCCGGCGACAGCAGGAGGAGCTGTCGTACCGTGCGATGACGGTCTGCCACGAGCATCACATGAAGATCGATCTCACCGGTTATCCGAAAACGGTGCGCTCCCGACAGATGAGCGTGCTGAGCAAGATCGTCACGATCACCGATGGCTACGACGCCGCTACCTCGCGGCGGAGCTACCAGACTGAAGGGCTGAGCCCGGCGGCGGTTCTCGAAGAGATGCGGGACAACCCGAGGCGCGGGCTCGACCCGGTGCTCGTGAAGGCGTTCATCAACCTCCTGGGGATCTATCCCGTCGGTACGCTGGTAGTCCTGGATACGTTCGAGCTGGCGGTCGTTTCCTCGACCAATCCGAGCCCGGAAGCATTGTCGCGGCCAATCGTGAAGATCATCAGTGATCCGCGGGGCAACGTGATCAGTCCGCCCCTGGTCGTGGACCTGGGAGTGCCGGAAGCGGGCGGGCAGTTCAAGCGTACCATCATCAAGACGGCGGATCCGGACCGCTATGGCATCACCGTCGGCGATTATCTCGCCTAACGCGATAACGCGGCGCTTCGACGCCCTTCGCGCGGCCTCCCGCCGCGCTCTGGTCTGTTATGTCACCGCGGGGCACCCGGACCTTGCGCGGTCACGCGAGACATTGAGTGCGGTCGAGGAAGCCGGCGCTGATGTAATCGAGATCGGCGTTCCTTTCTCCGACCCCATTGCCGACGGCCCGGTCATCCAGAAGAGCTCCCACCAGGCGCTCGCGAACGGAATGACGTACGAAGGGGCGCTCGAGCTGATCGAATCAGCTGGTCTCAAATCACCCGTCGTCCTGTTCTCCTATCTGAATCCGGTTCTTGCGGCGGGTCCGGACGCTCTGACGCGCGCTTCCGCCGCGGGCGTCAGTGGGATTCTCATCACGGACCTTCCCGTCGGCGCCGACCCCGTCCGCGAGCAGTGGCTTGGGTCCAGCGATCTCGCGTTCATCCGGCTGGTCGCTCCCACCACTCCCACGGAGCGGATGTCCGAGATTGCCCGGCACGGCAGCGGATTCGTTTATTTGATCAGCCGCCTCGGTGTCACCGGCGTGCAGGAGAGTGTAGCATCCTCGCTGCCGGAGAGTATTTTGCGACTCCGTTCGACAACCACGCTGCCGATCTGCGTCGGATTCGGCATCGCGACCGCCGATCAGGCGCGCGCGGTCGGACGTCTTGCCGACGGAGTCGTGGTCGGCAGCGCGCTCGTCAGCGCGGCTGAAGAAGGCGTCGAAGCAGTATTCAAACTTGTCCGCAGCCTGCGGGAGGGCCTTGATGGCTAGCACGCGCTCTTCGATTAGCGATGTCGTGACGTTGAAGGGGATGCGCTTTCATGCCCGGATCGGGGTCCTTCCCCACGAAGCGGAGATCGCCCAGTCCATCGAGGTCGATGCATCGCTGTGGGTCCGGCGCGGGGATTCCCACGTCACATCCCGCGACATCGTCGACTATCGCCGTGTTTACGATCTCGTCGCCGATGTCGTGACCGGCGGTCACATCAACTTTCTCGAGGAAGTCGGCGAGCGCATCGCCGACCGCGCGCTGGCGCTGCCGCTCGTGGAGAGGGTGGTGATTGCGGTGCGCAAGCCGCACGTGGCGCTTCCCGGACCGTTAGCCTACGCCGAGGTCGCGATCGAGCGAGAGCGTGCGTGAAGGACATCGCCTACATAGCGCTTGGCTCCAACCTGGGCCGGCGCGAGGTATTTTTGGCGGATGCACGTAAGGCCATCGCCGCGCTGCCGCACACCAGTGTGCTGGCCGAAACGGAAGTAGAAGAGACCGCCCCCCTCGGCCCGGTGGCGCAGGGGCCATTCCTGAACCAGATGATCGCCGTTCAAACCGAGCTTTCCCCGACCGAGCTGCTCTGCGCGCTGCAGGTCATCGAGCAGGGAGCTGACCGAACGCGAGGCGACCGTTGGGGACCGCGCACGCTGGATCTCGATATCGTGCTGTTCGAGAGGCAAACCGTTTGCGAGCCGGGGCTGACGGTTCCTCACCCGGAGCTTCCGAATCGCGTTTTCTGGCAGCGAGAGCTGGCGGAATTGCGGGTAACGGCAGTTGGCTGATGATGCCCCGGAGACCAAACCGGTCTCCATCGCCGATTTCGTCGCGCGCAAGAAGAAAGGCGAGAAGCTCGTGATGGTCACCGCGTACGACGCTTTGTTCGGCCGGCTGGTGGACGAGTCCGGAGTCGATGCGATTCTGGTCGGCGATTCGGTTGCGACCGCCGTGTTCGGCCACGAGTCGACACTGCCGGTGACACTCGATCAGATGATCTATCATGCGGCAGGGGTCAGGCGAGGGGTAAAGCGCTCCCTCATCGTCATCGACATGCCGTTTCTCACTTATCAGGCAAGCATAGAGCTCGCAATCCTGAACTGTGGACGCGCCCTTCAGGAAACCGGCGTTGGCGCGGTCAAGGTCGAGGGCGGCGGTCCGGAGATGGTCGACACCGTTCGCGCGCTGGTGCGTACGGGAATCCCGGTGATGTCCCATATCGGGTTCACGCCGCAGTCGGTGAAAACCATCGGTGGAGCCCGGGTGCAGGGCAGGCAGAAGCTCGACGCGGAGAGACTTCTCGCCGAAGCCCGGAGCCTCGAGGAGGCGGGCGCGTTCGCGCTGGTGCTCGAGCTGGTGCCGGCAGGCGTTGCTTCGGGCATCACCAGAGCCCTTCAGATCCCGACCATCGGCATAGGTGCCGGACCGGACTGCGATGGCCAGGTACTCGTGCTGCCCGACCTGCTCGGCCTCAACGATACTTTTTCTCCCAGATTCCTCAAGCGCTACGCCGAGCTCGCGCAGGATGTCCGCCAGGCGGTCGGGAGCTTCGCTGATGAGGTTCGCAGCGGCGCCTACCCAGACACCGCACACAGCTTCTAGCATGAAGTCCATCGACACGATTCAGAAAATGACGTCGACGGCGTACAAGGCGCGGCTGGACGGAGAGCGTATCGCCTTCGTTCCCACGATGGGGGCGCTGCACGAAGGACACCTCACTCTCGTTGACGAAGCCAGGCGCCGGGGTGATCTCGTCGTGATGAGCATTTTCGTCAATGCCTTTCAGTTCGGTCCCGGCGAGGACTACGAGCACTACCCCCGCACGCTGGATGACGACGCGCGTCTGGCGAAGGAGCGGGGAGTGGACATCCTGTTTACGCCGTCGCACAACGAGGTTTACTCGTCTCCTCCGGTCGTGACACTCAATCCGGGAGCGCTCGGAAAGGAATGGGAAGGCGCCGCGCGGCCTCACCATTTCGAGGGCGTCCTGACCGTAGTCGCCAAGCTGTTCCACGTCGTGCAGCCGAACGTCGCGGTTTTCGGGCAAAAGGATTTGCAGCAGGCCTCGATCGTGCGAGCGATGGTCCGGGACCTCAACTTTCCCGTCGAGATCGTGCTGTGCCCGATCGTGCGCGAAGCGGATGGTCTCGCGATGTCGAGCAGAAACCGCTACCTCTCCGCGAAAGAGCGGGAAATCGGACTGCTGCTGTCGAAGGCGCTGTTCGCGCTCCGTGACGCGTTCGCGAAAGGAGAGCGGCGCGCCAGCGCGCTGGAGGCAATCGGCTGGCGAATGCTGGAGCGGGTTCCGGGGCTGACTCCACGGTATCTGGCCGCCGTGAACGCGGTGAACTTCCAGCGCGTGAACCTGGTCAGTCCGGGCGATGCCGCCATCGGCGCAATCAAGGCGGGCGTCACCAGGCTGATAGACAACATTCTTTTCTGATGGTGCGGCTACTGGAATCCGGCCTTCCCGTCTGGGCGCAGGTGGGCGAAAGGCGGATCGCGCACATCCAGCGTGTTTCATCGCTGCTGCGTGCATGGGGCGCGGCGATGCGGCTGCCCGCGGAAGAGGCGAACGCCTGGATCGATGTCGGCACATGGCACGACGCGCTGCGCGACGCACCCGAGTCCGAACTGCGGGCGATCACCGCCGACCATACATCGCCTCTGGGCCTGCTGCATGGACCTGCGGTCGCGATCAGGCTCGAGCAGGACGGCGAACGAAGACGAAATGTTCTTGAGGCCATCCGTTACCACACCGTTGGCTGGGCGGACTGGGCCAACACCGGCCGCGCGCTCTATATGGCCGATTATCTGGAGGCGGGACGGAAGTTCCTCGCGGAAGACCGCGGCTTCCTCGCGAGCCAGGTACCGCACAACTTCGATGGAGTGTTCCGCCAGGTCGTACGCTTCCGCCTCGAGTGGTCGATACGCGAAGGCAATCACATCTTTCCCGAGACGGTCGCACTCTGGAATAGTCTCCGGTGAAGCTGACTGGCCGTCGCTACGGAAGGATGATCGTGGCGGCGCTCGTGCTCGGATTCCTGGGTTGGATCGCCTGGCGCGAGTGGGCGAAGCGTGCCGCCGAAGCCGAACGGTATGGACCCGCGGATGCGAGAGCGCCGAAAGGAACGCGGATAAAGGTCGAAGTTCTCAACGGGACGAGGACGCGTGGCCTGGCAAGGCGCGCGACCAGATACCTGCGCGATCGGGGATTCGATGTCGTCGGCTCGGGTTCTGCGTCCGAACAGCGAGACAGCACGCTCGTTATCGATCGGTCGTCGCATCCCGAATGGGCGTACCTGGTCGGGCGCGCCATGAAGGCGAAGGTCACCGCCCAGCCGGACAGCTCACGCTACCTGGATGTTACCGTCATCCTGGGGGCGGACTGGAGACCTCCTTCCAAGCCTTTCTACCCGTAGCTGCCCGCACGCCGCGGCGATGTCCATACCGCGACTCTTGCGTATCGCTACTTCCACTCCGGCCGCGCGCAGCCTGCGGGCGAACCAGTGAATCTGCTGTGCGGAGCTGGGGGTGAAATCTCCGGCGCCCCCGGGGTGGAGTGGAATCAGATTCACGAACGCGCGGCATTCACGGGCGAGCACCGCCAGCTGCGCCGCGTGCTCCCCGGCGTCGTTCACCCCGCCGAGCATCACGTACTCGAACGTCACGCGCCGGTCGAACACTTTCGCCGCCTCGATGACGCTGGCCAGTGGATACTTCGTGTTGATCGGCATGAGCGTCCGCCGCAATTCATCGTTGGGCGCGTGAATCGACAGGGCGAGCCGGAACTGCTCGGGGCGCTCCCCGAGAGCAACGATTCCGGGAAGAACCCCAACCGTCGACACCGTGATGTGGCGCGCTCCGATTCCGAATCCCGATGGAGAGTTGAGCACTGTCAGAACGGGGTCGACCGCTTTCCAGTTCATCATTGGCTCGCCCATCCCCATGAAAACGATGTTGGTGGGAGCGAGGGCCGAGGAGAGGAGCTTGACCTCGCGTACCTGAAGGGCGATCTCGAACATCGCGAGGTTGCGCGTAAAACCCATCGCGCCCGTCGCGCAGAACGCGCACTGAAGCGCGCAACCGGCCTGGGACGAGATACACAGCGTCAGTCGCGCTCCTTCGGGAATCGCGACGGTCTCGATGAACTCACCGTCGTGCATCCGGAAGAGAAACTTCTCGGTTCCGTCTGTCGATGTCTGGCGGGTGACGAGCTGCAGTCGGGGGAGCTCGAAATGCCCGGCCAGCAAGGCCCGGAACGCCACCGGGAGATCGGTCATCTCGGCGAAGCTCGCCGTCGGATTCTGCCACAGGTGCCTGAGGACCTGAGATCCACGAAACGGCCGTTCCCGGTGCCCGACAGCAAAGTCGCCTACGGCACGCTCGGCTTCTGACGGGAGCATGTCCAGAAGATTCCGAGCGCTCGCGGATGCCTCTCGACGACTCTTTTTCTCTGTCATGCTCCTTCCACCAAGTATATGCAACTACTAAATTTAACCCCTCTCGATGCCTTATTCGACCCGTCCGACTTGGCGCTGACGCCTTCGCCCTCATCCAGCTTCAGGACCTCCCGGCGCTCTCACCTCTGTGGTGAGCTCAGAACGGCCCACGTCGGGGGAAAGGTCAGCCTCGGCGGCTGGGTGCATCGGACGCGGAACCTCGGTGGTATCGTTTTTCTCGACCTGCGCGACCGGGCCGGCCTGATCCAGGTGTCCTTCAATCCGGAGTGGACCCCGCCCGATATGATCGAGCGAGCGGGCAGGCTCGGTCTGGAGACCGTGGTCATCATCGAAGGCGAAGTCGCCGAGCGTCCCGCTGAGATGAGAAACGCGGAAATGGAGACGGGCGACATCGAGCTTCGCGCACTCACCGTCGAAGTTGTCGGCCCGGCAGAAACGCCGGCGATACCGGTTGCTCGCGGGCGGGGCGAAAAGCTCCCCGCCGAGGAGCTCCGCCTCAAGCATCGGCATCTGGACCTCCGCCGCCCGGAGCTCCAGCAGAATCTGATTCTTCGCCACCGTCTCCAGCAGGCGACGCGCCGGTTCCTCGACGAGCAGGGATTTCTCGAGATAGAAACTCCCATCCTCACCAAACCGACCCCGGAAGGCGCGCGCGACTACATCGTTCCGAGTCGGGTGCACCCCGGCGAGTTCTACGCGCTCCCACAGTCGCCACAGCTGTACAAGCAGCTGCTGATGGTGTCAGGCTTCGACCGCTACTTCCAGATAGCGCGGTGCTTCCGTGACGAAGATCTGCGTGCCGACCGGCAGCCCGAGTTCACGCAGATTGACATTGAAGCCGCGTTCGTCGGGCGCGAGGACATTGCCGCACTCACCGAGGGCCTGCTTCAGCGAATCTTCGCCGAGGCGGGCGTGGAGATACCCGCCAAGTTCGACCGGCTCGCTTATCATGACGCCATGGAGCGATTCGGCTCGGATCGGCCCGACACCCGATACGGTCTCGAGATCTTCGACGGCACGGAGATGTTCCGCGGCTCTGGCTTCGGCATCGCGACCGGCGCAATCGATGCCGGTGGAAGAGTGCGAGGGATCAGGATTCCCGGCGGCGCGGCGCTTTCCAGGAAGCAGGTCGACGAGATCGAATCGATCGCGAAATCGGCAGGCGCGGGCGGACTGATTCGCCTGAAGCGGGGAACCGGCGGGATTGAAGGGCCGGCCGCGAAGTTCCTGAACGACGCGGGAATCGAGCGGCTCGCACTCGACGAGGGTGCCCTCTGTCTCCTCGTGGCCGGGCCCGAGCACGTGTCCAATCCAGCGCTCGATCGGGTGAGGCAGGACGTGGCCGCCAGACTCGGCGTGGTTCCGGCCGCCGCGCGCGCATTCCTGTGGGTCACCGATTTTCCGCTTTTCATTCGCGAGCAGAACGGAGCTCTGAGCTCCGTCCATCACCCGTTCACGTCGCCCCACCCCGACGACCTGCGTTTGCTCGACAGCCAGCCGGAAAAAGTGCGCGCCCTCGCCTACGACGTCGTTCTCAACGGAACCGAGCTGGGCGGCGGCAGCATCCGGATCAACGACCCCGCTCTCCAGCGGCGCATCCTCGCGCTGCTTGGAGTGGATGATCAGACGGCCAGAAAGCGGTTCGGGTTCCTTCTCGATGCTCTCAGCGCGGGGGCGCCTCCGCACGGCGGAATCGCCCTGGGGATGGACCGGCTTGCAATGATGCTCGCTGGCGCTTCCTCCCTCCGTGACGTGATCGCGTTCCCGAAGACGACCGCCGCCCGTGCTCTGTTCGAGGATGCGCCGACCGTCGTCCCAGCCGAAGATCTGCGCGATCTTCATTTACAGCCCACCCCAGCCTGATGTGACCGAAGAAACGACGATTCAGCGGCTCTCGACCGAAGGCGCCGACATGCTCACCCTCGCCGGTGTCAACGACGAGAACCTCGTGGAGCTGGCAAGGCAGACGGGCGCCAAAGTGGCGCTCCGCGGCGATACGCTCGCCGTAAGTGGTGGCGCGGACGCGGTCGCGCGCGCGGTACCCATCGCCCAGCGGATGATCGACACCGCCAAACAGCAGATGCCGCTTACCGCCGACGATGTGCTCCGCATGAGCATCGAGGCGCCGCGCGACGGGAACGGCACCGGGAGTGCGACAGACAACGATACCCGGATCGTTCTGCCCGGCGTCCGCAAGATCATCCAGGCCAAGACGGCGGGTCAGGCCGAGTACATGAAGCTGATGGCGGAGAACGACATCGTCGTCGGAGTGGGACCGGCAGGCACGGGCAAGACCTATCTCGCCGTTGCCGCGGCCGTCGATGCGCTCGCGCGCAAGCGGGTTCGCCGCATCGTGCTGGCGCGGCCGGCGGTGGAAGCCGGTGAGAGCCTCGGATTTCTTCCGGGAGACATGCAGGCGAAAGTAGATCCCTATCTGCGGCCGCTCTATGATGCCCTCGAGGACATGATGCCGCAGGAGCGGGTGCAGAAGGCGCTCGAGACGCGCACGATCGAGATCGCGCCGCTGGCATACATGCGCGGCAGAACCCTGGCCGATGCGTTCGTCATTCTGGACGAGGCGCAGAACGCGACCAATGCGCAGATGAAAATGTTCCTCACCCGGCTGGGAGTGAACTCGAGGGCCGTGATCACCGGCGACAAGACCCAGATCGATCTGCCCAGGCGCGAGGACTCGGGCCTGGTCCAGATCGAGCGAATTCTCCCCGGCATCGATGGAATCGGCTTCTACTATCTAACTGACGCTGATGTCGTTCGTCACCGGCTGGTGCGGGAGATAATCAAGGCGTACGCAGAGGATTCCGGAGCCTGAGTCGCGCCGGCATTGACACGACGTGAAACGATCAGCCACCACTCACGCCATCGATATCTCCGCGACCGTACGACGGCTCAGTGTCTCGCGCAGCCGTATCAGACAGGCAGCTGTCGCGGCGATGAACGCCGAGCGAGTGAAGGATGCGCTGATCTCCATAACGTTCGTGGGACGCGCGACGATCACCAGGATCAATCGGCGTTACCTCGGACATCGCGGCCCGACCGACGTCATTTCATTCGGGCTCGGCCGCATCGGCAGGCGGGGCGCGGTGATCGGCGATATTTATATCTGCGCCGAGATCGCCCGCGAGAATGCGCGCCGGCAGAACGTCAGCGCTGGAGAAGAGCTTCTGCGGCTGGTGATTCACGGTACCCTGCATGTCCTCGGGCACGAGCATCCGGAAGGCTCCGAGCGTCCTGCATCTCCGATGTGGCGGAAACAGGAGAGGATCCTCGCGCGTGTCCTCTGAGCGGCTGCTCGCCGAGTTCGATGCGGGGAAGCCGGCCGCGCTCGCGCGCGTGGTAAGCATCGTCGAGAATCATCGCGATGGCTTCGAGCCGATTCTCGCCTCGCTGCATGCGCGAACGGGGCGAGCCCGGCGCATCGGATTGACCGGTCCCCCTGGCGCCGGCAAGAGCACCATCACCGCCCTGCTGGTGAAAAGATTTCGCGATGCGGGACTGAGAGTGGGCGTCATCGCGGTGGACCCGACATCCCCGTTTACCGGAGGCGCGCTTCTCGGCGACAGGGTTCGCATGGAGAATGTCGCACTCGACCCCGGTGTGTTCATCCGCTCGATGGCGACGCGCGGATCTCTTGGCGGGCTGGCCGCCGCGACCCGCGAGGTCGCTGATGTCCTCGACGCGTTCGGCTTCGACAGGCTGCTGATCGAAACCGTGGGCGTTGGACAGTCGGAGCTGGATGTGGCGCGCACCGCTGACTCGACTCTTCTCGTCCTCGTCCCGGAATCGGGCGACTCGATCCAGACGCTCAAGGCCGGGGTGATGGAAATCGCCGACGTATTCGTGGTCAACAAGGCGGACCGGCCCGGCGCCGACCGGCTTCGCAACGATGTCGAGCTGATGCTCGGACTGCGAAAGGGTGTAAGCTTCGGAAACGTCCCGGCGCACCATGGGGTGGACCTCAAGCGGATGAATCCGGCCCGCGCCGCGCGCGAAGCAGCGGGAGAGGGCAACCCTTCCGAATGGACTCCGCCCGTCCTCAGCGCCGTGGCGGTGAAGCAGGAAGGAATCGATACCATCCTCGCCGCTCTCGACCGGCACTTCGCTTATCTTGAGCGCAGCGGAACTTTACGCACCCGGCGCCGCGAACGAATGCGCGAGCGCGTACGGGATGTGGTCGCGCAGAAGGTGAGCGACCGCCTGTGGAAGGACCAGCGCACCGTGGCGTGGCTGGAAGAACAGCTCCCCGCTGTCGAGGACGGGAGGGTGACGCCTTTCGCCGTGGCCGACCGCTTGCTTCGTGAGAGAGCCGAGCTCGTACGTGGAGACGAGAAGACATGACCAGACTGAGAAGCCCTCGTTCCGAGGCAGCCGACGATAGTGAGCTTATCGCGACCATCGAGGAGCAGAGCGCGGAGCTGCGGCTGCTACGAAAGGAGGTCGAAGAGTGGCGGAAGAAGTACGACAAGGGTGAGCTGCGCGAGATCGCGTTCACCAACTCGTCGAAGGAAGTACGGCCGATCTACACCGCGCTCGACGCCGCCGAGACCGATGCCGAGGCGCTCGGAATGCCGGGCTTTTTTCCGTACACGCGCGGAGTCCATCCCACGGGCTATCGTGGCCGGCTCTGGACGATGCGCCAGTTCGCCGGCTTCGGAAGCGCGCGCGACACCAATGAGCGCTACAAGTTTCTGCTCGCTCACGGCCAGACCGGGCTGTCGGTGGCGTTCGATTTCCCGACGCTCATGGGCTACGACTCGGATCATCCCCGGTCCGAAGGCGAGGTAGGGAAGTGCGGAGTCGCCATCTCGAGCCTCGCCGACATGGAGACTCTGTTCGATGGGATCCCGCTCGATCAGGTCTCGACGTCGATGACGATCAACGGCCCGGCGGTGATCCTGTATTGCTTCTACATCGCGGCGGCGGAAAAGCACGGAATCGACCCCACGAAGCTGCGCGGCACGATTCAGAACGACATCCTCAAGGAGTACATGGCGCAGCACGCGTGGGTGTACCCGATCGAGCCCGCGCTCAGACTCATCGTCGACTGCTTCGAGTGGTCGGCCAGGCACGTCCCCCAGTGGAACACCATATCCATCTCCGGCTACCACATCCGGGAGGCAGGCGCGACGGCAGCGCAGGAGCTGGCGTTTACTCTGGCGGATGGCTTCACCTACGTCGAGCGCGGAATCGCGCGCGGCCTCGACGTGGACAGCTTCGCGCCAAGGCTCTCCTTTTTCTGGGACATCCACAATGATTTCTTCGAGGAGATCGCCAAGCTGCGCGCCGCGCGGCGAATCTGGGCGCGCCACATGAGA
>Ga0136633_1001712_pt1 | contig 15827 bp, 9 predicted proteins | sample AntDrymeUQ832206_2_FD_105494 | JGI IMG/M metagenome (GOLD analysis project Ga0136633, IMG submission 105494) | Polar desert sand microbial communities from Dry Valleys, Antarctica - metaG UQ83 (22.06) | ecosystem: Environmental > Terrestrial > Soil > Desert | place: Antarctica: Dry Valley...
TAGTCAGCGCGAGCCCTCTCAGCCCTAGACGCCTTGCCTCCTCCCTCTGCCTCTAGCCGGACGATAGCCTCAAGGATGCGCTCGGCCATGGCATCACTCGGGTGCTGCCAGCCCTGCTCGTATCGCGAAATTCGAGAGGCGTCCGTCATGGTCGCATGCGCGACCTGTCGGTGAGTAAGCCCTGCGAGCCGGCGGCAACGGCGGATGAATTCGGCAACCCGCATATGGCGGGCAAAGCGTTCCTGGGACGTTTCGAGCGAGCGCCGGTCAGGCGCGCGGAGTTCGGACGGAAGATGCAACAACGACGGCCTCCATTCAGGCCGTCGCATTCCTTAGCCCCGCCCTTGCAGGGGGGCGTCCTCGGGGCTCGCCCGCGCTCCTGGCTCAGGCCGGCAGCACGTGATCCTGGCTGCCGTTATGCATGCCCCACTCCTCCGCGACGGAGGGTTTTGGATGCCGCCCCGCCTAGTGCGGGGCGCGCTCAGAGAGGGAAACACCCAGCGGCGCGAGCGTCAAGAGGAAACATTTCGCTGTGGGTCACATGGCGGGGGTTGCACCGCCCGCAGCCGCCCTCCCAGATTCACTCGCGTCGCTGTGCGTGCGCGGGCGTTGCCCGGGTCTCCGTCAGGTCCCGTGACCCGCGCCCTTTTCCTTCGTTCTCAGCGCATTCTGCTGTCCGGATCCCGGCCTCGGCCTCAGCGGCGACCGCCGCCGTTCCATCGTGCCGCGGGTAGCTCTGATGGCCGGAGCCGTGTCTCCTCTAGACACTCCGCGACAGCATGTGACGGCGGCCCGATCCGAGGTCGCGTTTCGAAATAGCCCACATCAAGGAGTAATACGGAAATGGAAGAATTCCATCTCGCGGAGCAGGCCGGAAAGGAACGACAGTTGGTCGCAAACACCCCCCCACCGACCACTTCTGCCCACGCCTGGAAGCGCGATGACTGGGCACGATACCTCGCTCGTGGGTGGCAAGCGACGTGGCTGCTGCCGGGGCTTGCACCAACGGCGCGAGACGAGGCCGAGGTGAAGCGGATCCAGGCGATCTACGCGCTCCTTGTCGACAGGACGCCGGATGCGCGAGCCTGGACCGCCCCGGAGGAAGATGATGCGCCGCGCGCATCCGACGAGCGCGACCTCGTGATGCTTCGGCGACTGCACCGCCGCCACGGCTTCGGCCGTCCGTGGAAGCACGGGTGCGACACGCCGGCTGGCTACGCGAACTGCCACGAGGACATGATCGCGAATGCGGCGGACCTCGTGGCGGAGCTGCGGGCCGACGGTTTCGACATCGAGGAGGCCGAGCTGCGACGGCTGTGGGAGGTCGATGGCTGGTTCGCCGGTGATTGCCCCTGCGCTTAGGGCGGTCGCAGCCGCGGGCACTGAACACGCACTCGCGATGGCTGTCGTACGAGAGCGGAGGGGGCCGGAGGAACCTGATGGGCTCAGGGCAGTCTCTTCTGGGCCATGGCCGAAGCCTGAAGTGCGACGGAAACAGGTCCTGCTCAGCGTCCTAGCCGGAGCGTGCGGCTCCTACCGGCATGATTTCGAGTCGCCAGGCCGGTCGCCGGCCGTTAAGAAGCAATGAGGAAGCACCCTACGCGCGCGCGTTACGGGCGATGTCATCCCTTTCGCCGCTCAGGCTCGGCTCTGTCATGGGCATCAGCGGCCGATGGGCACTCTCCAGAACCGTCCCGTCGGCACGCAGTTGTTACTCGAGCGTAGAGGGGGGCGGAGGGTCCTCAGGCCCACCGGACAGCAACAGACCATCGTGCTTGATCTCATGCGCCTGCGCGCGTGGGTGCGCGGGACTCGCGCGTGCGCGCGTAGACCGACTCCTGGTCGGCTTCGTGGTGGGCAGCCCCGGAGCCGCCGCGCCTTCGTACGACGGCACGTGAGCGCTGCGCGCGTCGCTCGACCTCGCTGGTAGCCCGCCGAAGTCACTTGACCGCAACGTCCTGATCGCGACCTGGAACATCCGCGGGTTCGGCAAGGTGCTCGACAAGTGGGCATTGGCCGAAGGCGACTCGCCTCGACGCAACCAGCGTGACGTGCTGTGCCTGGCCGCCAGCTTCACGGGCAAGTTCGCGCGCATTGTCGACATACTGCCCGGCCAAGGGTGGGACGCCGTTAAGTGAAAGTCACGCGGGCGGTCCAGCGGCTCGCCGTCTTAAAACGCCAAGGATCTGAGGGGAGGATGGAGAGGAAGCGCGAAACGCCGCTGACCCGGACGCAAGGCAGGGTCAACCTGTCTTAGCTCCGGAACGCCCCCGGCCAACCGCCATGGTGCTCGATGACTTCGTCGATCTCGTTCATCAGGCGGATGGTCTGGGCAAGGGCGACGACGATTCTCTGATAGTGGGCGATGTCGCCGGCCGACAGCGTGCGACTCTTCCGATCTTTGAGCCATTTCTCGCAGACCTGGTAACCGCCTATGTGGAAGTTCCACACAGCCTCGGGCACACCGTGGAAACCGACCGAGCCCGGCTGTGCGTAGTGACCATTCTTGGCTGCTGCGGCATCGAGCCAAACCGTGTCGTCGGACCAGCCGACCCGCCCGACCCGCGGCTCCTTCGGACCTGCATAGGTTGTGATGTGATCGTCGATCGCGGGCGACTCCATCAGATGGAGGGCGACAAGACTAGTCCCTAGCGCAGCCAACTCACGGAAGAGATCTACGGTCCGGGGCAGCGGTAGATGCGGGAAGTCACTCTTCAGAAAGTCGGCATAGCGAACCCGATATCCCGGACTATGAAACACGGCATAGGCGAAGCGGAGAACGTCCGCCGGCGCGGGACCGCTGCGAATGCCGAGGTTGTCCCGTAGTTGGCGGAGAAACTCTGGACTCAGATTCGCAGGCCGGTCCTCATGAAGCGCAAGCCCTTCAGCCTCGGGGAGGATGAAGAGCGGGAAGTAGTAGTTGATCTCGCGCGTGCGCAACGAAACCGCATTCTTGTCACCCAATTGCTCGGTCACGAAGACATGATGGAAACCGTCCTGAGATTGCTGTCTGAACGCGACCAGGGCCTCGTTCCCCCCGGGAATGAGATGCCTCATGACCTTCTGACTGTTGGTTTTCAGATACTCCTTCTTGTAGTAGTAGACCCGTGTATCGAACACGCGATACATGCCAGGCAAGCAGTACTGGGACGCCCGGTGCTCAAAGTCATCTCTGAAGTCAGTCCTTGCATTGAGGAGCTTGCGCGCCGTTCCTCCGGCGATGGAGAACTCTGCCTCCACCTCTGAATTTGTCTTGCGCGGGTCCAGAAAACGCCGCAGCTTGGCAAGGAGTTCGGGCTTAGTAAAGTCGACCATCAGCGCATCGAAGCCCGTCTCTGTTCCGCTCGAATAGAAAGAGGCATCACGTCAACCAGGCTGGGATATGCCGAGTACTCCCCTTGCAGGTCAGTATCAAGCGCAAGGAATTAAAACAGCGGCGGAAGTGGTGTAATCGTCTTCCACGACGTTGACCCTGCAGTCTCGGTCGAGAGATAGCGGTGCTTCCGCTCACGCCCCCCGACCAAGTCTGCTCTCCTGACTGGCGGCTCCGTCGGAGCACCTGGCGACTTGGCAAAGAGGCTTATCGAGACGCCTTGCTGGATATCAAAGACATTCTCGTCGCCCGCAATTGGACGCTTCGTGCTGCCGTGCAGGTCAAGAATGAACAGAGACGAGAAGTCCGCCAGTAACTGCCACCGCATCCCACGAAGCGTTGGCGTTTCGAGGAAGCCGTTATTGGTGATGAAACCGAGTAGCCCTACCCCGGTGGCGGTAGCGGTTCGTTCCGACCACGCAAAGAACTTGACGTAGTCATCTTGCAGATTCTTTTCGAACTGCAGGGCGCCCTTCTCTTTGATCCGGTCATCGCCAACAAATTTGTAGCGCTGGACTATCGCCCGCGCTGATGGGGTTAAGTTCGCCGATAAGCCAGAATAGGGCGGATTCCCGATGACCACGGTGAACTGCTTATCGCGCTTGACCTGGTTGACGGCCTGCGCTTCGTGCGCCAGAGCCGGGAGGAACCCCTCTAGCTCTGTTTGCCCTACGTCGCTGGCTTGCTCCAGCGTGTTCGTCAGGTAGACGCGCGCCCGCTCATCACTGGCAAAGCGGTATCCGGTTTCATACAGCTTGAGCCCGATCTTCAGGTGTGCGATTGCGTACGGCGCCATCAATAGCTCGTAGCCGTACAAGCGGGAGAGCAGGTGTTTGGGCACGTACTCGTTCCATAGTCTTCCGATGCTCTCGCCCTGGCCCGCTTTCCTCCACTTAGCGACCATCGTCCTATAAACGACGTCGATCACCTCAACGAGGAATGTGCCGGTGCCGGCTGCGGGGTCGAGGATCTGAACAAAGTCCTGCTCGGCCAGAGCGGTTTCGGGAATTTTCAGGTCCCATTCGCGCCCTGCGATCTCACCCCAAGTGGTCGTGTCGGCCAAGCCGTCCACGAGGCCGAACTCAGTGCGAAGCATCTCGTCCACCGAGTGAACCATGTAAGAGACCACGGGACGCGGGGTGTAGAAGACGCCGCGCTGCATTCGCTTCCGAGGGTCGTACTCCTTGAGGAATAGCTCGTAGAAGCTGATGACCGGATCTTCCTGTGGATTCTTGTCACCGAAGTCCCGGACGACAGATTCCATGTTCGCGGCCTCGAGCAACGCCACCACATCACTGATGCCAAGTTCATCGAAATCGACGCCTCTCGCGCGAGGCGCACCCGGACGCAGGAATGTTTCCATCAGCTCCTTGAGGAACGGGTTGGTCATCGGTAGTTGGCTTAGGAGATCCTCTCCGCGCTCGGAGTCTGGATGCGCGATCCTCGCCGTCAAAAGCCCGTAAGCGATCGTTTGCGCGTACATGTCAGCGAAGTCATCTTCGGTCAGGTCGTGAATCAGCGACTCGCGAAAGGCCTTCAGCAGCTTTGATATCGGGCCGTCCGCGATTTCCACGGTAAGGACTGCCTGGATCCGATCGCGAATGACGCGAGCCAACTGGGCGAGGCGCACGGCGAGGGCTCTAGAGGTCGTAATGGCCTCGCGGTGTCGCACGGTGAAGGCAGAGCGCCACCTGTCGCGCCATGCGGCCACATCCGAATCATCCGCAGGCCAGCTCAGCTTGCTGCCAAGCGTGTCGGCGACGTAATCCATATTGAGCGGCGTGTCCAAGTTGTTCCAGCCGAGGACGTTGAGCGTTGGGAATGTGGCTTGCGCGGGGTCCTTGGAGAAATGGGCGAAGTTGATTTGGCGTTGCTCGCCTTCTCCGTAGTTGGAGATGAAAAGGAGATCTTCGGTGTCCCATGCAGCACGCTCGGGGTGGTTGGCGGACGCTCGCTTCCTGACAACGACCGAACTCAGAATCCGCCGCAACGCCACTACTGGCAGTCGCTTGGGCTCGAACTTTACGAAGAAGACGCCCCAGGGCTGGTTGACAGTGAGCGGTCGCAGCCGCTTGATCTCCTGGATCTTGGCCACGTTCCGGTCATGAATTCCTAGCTCCTCGGCGGAATAGTCGAAGGTGAGATCGTCGAAGTTGTCTCCGTCGATTGGCCAGTCGAGTTCATCCCGCAGGTACTTGATGAGCTGTGGATACGTGTGAATCTCCGCCAGCATCTCGCCCGAGCTCATTCCCCGTTCAGCTCCATCCAGCAAGCGAGCGTCGGTCGAACCCCAACCGGCGCGTCAAGGCGCTTCAGATAACTGTTCTTGATGTGCCTCGCGACCTTGTCGCGGATCTCGATAAGAAGACGTTCCTCCATCGCCAATCGGCGCGGCGTAGTGGCAGCGGATCGGATGCTCTCGACGATTTCGCCGGGCTCCTCAAAAATAGCCTCTCGGTCGAGGTCATACAGGTACCAGCGCGCCGTGCCCGCTGCTTCAGTGAACGCTTCCGCTTCCACGTCAAGAGCAGGCAATCGGTAGCAAAAGAACACCCCCCGAGCGCTTTTTGACACGTACTCACGCCCACTGAACACAGCTCGTGGGAATCCATCCAGGTAGTCGACAAGGGCAGGATTGTCCTGGAGCAGAGCCTGATACTCCAGGTGCAGGCCCTCAACTGCGGTGCGGGTCCCCTCGTACTCGTGGTTGAACTCGCGCAGTGCTTCGTAGTCGTCTTCCGGCCGGAGCAGTTTCTTGCCCTCGATACCCAGTGTGCTAGAGATGAGCAGCGCCTTGCCACTGACAGTGCGATACAGCGACAAGATCTCATTGAGCTCGTCCGGCGGTAAGAAGTTCCAGAACATGACCTTTCGCCGCGAGTCGGCTATCTCGGGGTGGTCCGCGGCCAGGCGCTTCTCGACCTCCGGGTTCAACCTACGGTCAACACGGCCTATCCGTTGCATCAGGCGCACCGGGTTCCAGTGAATGTCGTAGTTTATGAGGCGAGAGGCATCCTGCAGGTTCAGCCCCTCGGACAGAATGTCGGTCGAGATCAGGACACGTATCTCCGTCTTGCGCCGCCGCTCCAGTCCTTCAGACGACGAGCCGTTGTAGTACGGAGAGAAGCGCTCGATCACGTCGGCACGATTGACCTTGGTGCCGCTGTCGACCTGCGCTAGACCTTGAACGCCCGCGTTGCCCAATTCACGGGCGAGATATCGGGCGGTGTCAGCGAACTCGGTAAAGATCAGCGCCTTTCGCCCCTGAAGTTCCTTGGAGTCAAGCAGGCGCTTCAGCTTGTTGAGCTTGTCATCGTGCCTGGGCTCGAACTTGTGTGTTTCGCCCATGAAACGCACGATCTGCTCTATATCGAGATACGTTTCGTTGACGATCGTATCGACGTCATATTCGACCCTTGAGAGGTGCGGCACCTGCCGCGCCAGCTCGTCCGGGATGACGTCTTCGTCGACCTCGTCGTCATCGTCGCCCCACAACAAGAGTTGCCGCTGGGCTGCAGACAACAGGACTCCCTCATTTTGTCCTATCCAGCGCTCGAGCCGCTTCTTCTCGACTGGGTCGTCAGCGTGCCACTCGATGAAGGCGAGTAGCTTGCGAAGCAGGCGGTTGCACGAGATCTCAAATGCTGCCACCGAACTCTCGAAGCGCTTGAGGAACTGGGTGCGAATTAGGCTGACGACTTGCCTCTGACGGTTTTCCTCGAATGCGATCACTTGTCTCTGCGGGTTATCGTCGAGTGCATCAGCCTTCTCTTCCGGGCCAATCGGGTACGCCAACGGGTAGTACATCGCGAGGCTGAACAGGGGGTCCTTCTTTGCGAAGGCCTTCTCCACCATGGCGAGCAGGTCACCGTAGGTCTTGCGCACTGAATACTCGGCGACCTTGGGATCTGATCGCTGCGGAAACAGGGCGGCGGAGCCACGTTCGCGCCTTTGGCTTTCCTCCACATATGACCGGCTGCGCTGCACCACCAGGCTGGCAAACGTCGAGTCTCTGGCGAGAAGCTGTGTGGCCTCGCTCACACTGTCGGTCAGATCTTCTCGCTCGAGACCAAGTCGAGCACGTAACGCCTTCTCGAGCTGGTTGAAGTAGGCGGTCAGGTTGGTCACCCCCAGCGTCCGCGCAAAGTAGGAGTCATCACGCCGGGAAAAGAGCTCCGCCATGTGACGGAAGTCGCTGAGCCGATTATTGATGGGCGTCGCCGTCAGGAGATAGACAGCTTTGCGATGGGCGGTGGGATCGAGCATGTCGAACAGACGGTAATAGCGCGAATCGCTCACGCCCGCCGTGGGGTCTCCGCGCCTGCCTGGGTTGCGGAAGTGATGAGCTTCATCGATGACCACTGCGTCGGCCAGTTCGCCGATGCGACGCATGCGCTCGGGGAACTCACCCCCGCGACTCAGGTCGGTGTGGCTCAGGATGGTGAGATTGCTGAAGTCGGCGCTCCTGCCGACCCCGCCAATGTGAGCCAGGTATTGGCGGAGGTGGGGCTCCCAAACTGCTTCCTTGGCACCCTTGGGAGCTAGCAACACCACTCGCTTGCGCTCGTGGAGGACCAGCCGCTCAATGAGCATCAGCCCAACGAAAGTCTTCCCCAAGCCGACGCCATCACACAGGAAGGCGCCACCGTGTTGTCGTGCGATCTTCAGCAACGCCCAATAGGCCTCGCGCTGGTAGCGATCAAGCAGCGGAAACATCAGCGACTTGGTCTCGTCCCACTCACTGGCGGTGAGCTCGTGCCCCCGAAAGAACTCATGCAATGCCTTGGCATAGATGTCGAACGGCGTGTAGGGACGCGTGTGGCGTTCGATGACCGCCAGGACGGCATCACCCACATCGACCGCCTCGGCCCAATGTCGATCGAACCAGTCCTGCAATTGCGCAACGTCGCCAGGACTCTGGACTTGAATGTTGAGTTCGACGTTCTGCGTCAATCCGGGTCGCGTGAAGTTGCTGGAACCGACGAGGGCCTTGGCACCCACGACCTCGAGTTTGGCGTGGGTGATGTACGCCTTGGCATGGAACTTGGCGCGGTTATAAACCTTGCATTCGATCTGGCCTGACTTGAGCGCGGCCACCACGGCCGGCACTCCGGATAGGAACGGGTCAGTGTCCTTGTCCGCATCGAGCCCTTTGTCGAGCGCCTTCTCGGTCTTGGCCTGGACGGCATTGAGCATTACCTTCCGGGTGCCACCGGTCACGTCACCGCCCATGAGGATGCGGATCTTGCCAAGGCGTTGCCAAGCGCCATCAAGGGCGAGGAGTGACCCGACTTCGAAAAACCCGGTGGCAATGTCGAAGCTCGTCGCGAGCTCTGTCCACTCCTGCAAGTAGCGGAGGCCCGTCCACCCGGGATCGCTGTTGTCGACGACAAACAGGTTCCCGCCGGTGGCATCGGTCGACACTGATATCAGGCTCCATCTAGTGGTCAGAGTTGCAGGGTACCGTCGGATGTTACGCCCCAACCATCAGGCGAGCACTCTCCTTGGGCTAGATCGGACGCCGACGACTGGGATCGGATCGGGAGTCGTTCCACGAACGCAGGCGACCCGCCGCTTCCGTGCGCCTCCGCTCGGGCGTCAAGCAGTCCGCCAGCGTGGCCCAAAGTCAACGGCGCGGGCGCCCTTCGACGATTTCAACGGTCCCGAGGGTCTCCTCTCGCCGATTCATGTCTTCCGTCCACCCGCGCACGCGCAGCGCCGGATCGATGAGGTGGACGCGAGTTTCGGCCTCGTTGCGGCTCAACTGTGTGCTGAGGCTGTCGATGTCAAATTCACCGGGCACTTGCCACAGAACGCCGCATGAGGGATAGTGTCAACCGTCTTCTCCGCTCGGGGAGGTCAGCGGGCCCGAAGGGCCGAAGAACACCAGCAAGTCGGATCCGAGCGGCCAGTCACGTTCAGTGGCGGGCCGCTTTCTTGTGCCCGCCGGAAAGGAGCAGCGTGGACACAAAGGTCCGCCCTTCTCAGACGGCGCTCGACGACCTGATGCCTTCCGCGCCGGCGGTCCCCGCGGCTTGCCGCTGTGGTTGCGGCAAGAGGCCGAGGCTCGACACGAGCCGGTTTGTCGTCGGTCACGACACCGGTCACTACTTCCGCTTCGCCAAGCGGCACGGAGCAGATGAGGAAGCGGAGTGATGGACGGGAACAATGTTTCGTCCGACAACACCGGGGAGCTCCGCCTTCTTGCGGCCACCGGTGTTACGGCGCTGCGGCGTCTTCGCGACGGCGCTGAAGCCGCGCGAGATGCCTACGAGGTGATGAAGTCGATCTCCGCGATCGGGGACCTCGACCACATCGTTTACCGGCTGCAGGTCCTTGCCGGGATCGACGATCCCGAGACTCCCACCTACGAGCCCGACGAGGGCTAATCTGAGTGTGCCGACCTCAGTCGGCTGTCTACGATCAGCATCACGAGAGCCGGGGCGCGTCGCCCCGGCTCTCCACTGTCTATCCGCCGCCTGGCGATGTCGGAGGCTTCCACACGAGCCGAGTCATGGGGGTGGTCCGGGGTAGCCTCGACGCGCGTCACCACGGGGGGACTGTCAAATAGTACGATCGTGATGACCCGGAGCGAAAGCCGACGTCCGAGAGCCGTGATGCGCGAGCGATTCGAGTCTGCCCAGTCGGAGACGAACACATGGCAAACCGCGAGGGAGACGTTGAAAAACTCCAGCAATTGGCTCTGCTCGATCTCAATGGCGACGCGTTCCAGATCGAGATCACAGACCCGCTGGCGCCCACGCCCCCCAACCAGGAGGCGGACCCGGCCCGTCTAAGACGGCTTTGGTTCGGCAACTTCAAGGGGTTCCAAGAGTTCGAAGTCGAACTCGGCGAATTCAACGTACTGGCAGGCCCGAACAACGCCGGGAAGTCCACGCTGCTCCAAGGTGCCGACCTGCTCTTTCGCCTCATCGACCTCCACCGCGAGGGGTCGCACCTCGCGTCGGGACGGAACGTCCCGCCTCACATTCTCCCCGTAGCGGTCCTGCGCGACCTGTGGTACGCGCAGCGATACCGGAATCAGAACAAATTCGTTCCTGCGAGGCTCGGTGGAGAGTTTGCAAATGGCGGCCGTGTGGAGTTCGGGATTATCGGTCCCTTTGGCGCCGCGACCAGCAAGGTGCTCAGCGCGAGCGCGATGGATGAAGCGCTCTTTGACGCCCTGGCGTCCCGTCCGGCCGTGTGGGTCCCGAGTAGTGTCGGCGTGGTACGGGACGAGGAGTACCGGACGCCTGCCCGTCGGTCAAGCCTCGTCAATGCGGGCCGCCACAACGAGGTCCTACGCAACCTCTTGCTCGAGCTGAAGCGAGGCAACCAGCCTCGATTCGCGGAGCTTCAGCAGATCCTTGAGCGGTACTTCAGCGGGCATTTTGCGGAAGTCGATTTTGACGAACGACTGGACCAGTTCGTGACGGCGACATACGAGGAAGCAGGCGTTCGCCACGACCTCTTCTCGGTTGGCGCCGGATTTGTCCAGGTGGTCCAGTTGCTGGCCTTCATCCTTATCCGAAGCCCGGGATTGATCCTGCTCGACGAGCCAGACGCGCACCTGCATAGCAGCCTCCAGCGGACAGTGGTTGATGTCCTCGATGCCCTGTCGCGCGATCGGCGAATCCAAGTAGTGCTGTCCACTCACTCCAAGGAGATCATCAACTACGTTGATCCGACGCGCTTGATCCTGATGGAGAAGGGCACGACTAAGGCTTCCCCGTTTGGACCCGAGGTCAGCCAACTCGTAATCCTCTCCTCCCTTGGCTACATCGACAGCGTCGATGCTTATGCCCTGTTCCGGAACCGCAGGTGTCTCTTCGTCGAGGGGACGAGTGACAACGGGCTGCTACTCCGAATGGCGGTCAAGCTCGGCGTCTACGTCCTGACCGGCGACGAGCGCGTCGTCATAGTTCCAATCGGCGGGGCAGACCGGTTCGAGCATGTCGAGCAACTAAAGGTGATCGAGTCGCTGTTGGGTGGGCCCATCGACTCGCTTGAGATCCGTGATCGCGATGGAATGATAGACGAGCACCGAGAGGGGCTCATTGCTGCCGCACCGCGTCCGCTTCACATCCTGGAGAGGGACTCGATCGAGAGCTACCTACTGGAGCCGACAGTCATCGCCCGCGTGGTGGCCGAGGTCGCTGCGGAGCGTGGGGCGACCGTGGAAATTAGCGCTGAGGATGTCGAACGGCTCGTCATGGAAGAGACTGAGGCGATGAAGGTGGACGTCATCGACCGGGTTGCCGCTCGGTGGGACCTCGACATAGTCCGGACCTCCTCGAAGCACCTTGGGATCGCGGCAGCGAACGTCGCAGCACGCGACTTCGTGGACGCTAATTGGGACTCACCGTTGGGTCGCCTCAAGGTGGTACCGGGCAAGAGACTACTGGCAGCGCTCCGAAAACGACTTCAGGACGAGCACAAGGTGAGTTTCGGAGACAAACGCCTCGTCGAGGCATTTACGCCCACCGAGATTCCCGCCGAACTCGTCGAGATGATGGGCCGAGTAGCGGCCCTCGGTGGTGTGACCCTCAATGTGCCTTCTCCAGAGGAAGAACCGCCGACCGCCGCTGCCGATGCAGCCGCCGAGGGGGCGGGGGCTCCTGAGCAGGCGTCCCCCTAAGCCGCATACCAGCGGAGCGGGTCATCCCAGTCGTCGCTGTGTCGGGATGGGCCGTCGGCCCACCCGGCCCGGTAGCCATGCGTTAATGGGTTGAGTTGCAGCGCGTCCCACACGAGGGCCGAGAGGACCTCCGGCCCACGCTACGCTCTCGTAACAACCAGGTCGGCCCCCGCGCATGCGCGAACTGGCCGTAGAGCTATCGTTCCGGCGGTCGAGGCTCGAGCACGACCTCCACTTGGCCGTCCGCAAAGACTATGAAAAGTCCGATGCCAAGTTTGCGGAGGGGCTCGCGCGTCTCCTCGATCAGCGACCGGTAACGCGGCGCCTCGGGGAACGCCATCGCCGCAGCCCACTGGGATCGCGTACCCCGAATCCGGACGAGCTTAAGGAGCGCGTCGGCGAACCAGTGCTTGGCCTGCAGGGCGGGGTTGGTGCGCTTGACCTCTCCGTCCCTGCGCGGATCGCGGTAGCCCACCGAGGGGTAACCCTTGACCTCGACCACCAATTGCCTACCGTCCCTAGTCGCAGCGATGTCGTCACCTCGAGCGCGGATCGCGGTATTGCTCTCAGCTGTAACGGTCCAGCCCTCTCGGCGGAGGTACGAGACCATCACAGTCTGGACATGCCCCTCCCAATACCAGTCCGAGGGAACGTCCCCGTGGCCAACAACGGGCGAACCCCGAGCGAAGCAGCACAGGTGGTAGTTGCAGGTCTTGCGCTCTATGCCGACGGCGGCGTAGACGTCGCTGACATCGCCCGCCACGTCGGCCACTCCGACCTCGACTACCGCCGAGTACGCCAAGCGCCTCGGCAACCGCCCGGTCGACACCGCCCGCCGCGCCGCCGAACTCCTGGACCCCACGATCGACTGACGCACCCGTGCGCTCAAGTCCTGTGCACCTTCGTGCACAGGAGCCGACGCGAGTCGCAGGTCACTCTGACTGGGGGTGGAACTCGATCGACTCGATGATCGGTGCGGTCTCTTCGATGACTTCGTCGAAGCGCTCCTCGGTCGCCACGACCGTGATTGCCAGGGTCTGAACCGACATGCCTTCGGGGAGATCGACGAGGTAGAGACGCAGACGCCACCCTGGTTCCCAAAGCGCGTGGATCCAGCGGCTGATGTCGATCATTCCTACCCCGCAAGGCCTGCCGCCGGGTGCGAGGGTGACGTCGATCGACACGGCCTCGACGCCACCGACGCGCGCGGCGACCGGCGCAGTCGTCTCGAAGTTGGGATCGGCGATGACCTCCTGCGCAATCGCGGCTGCATCGGCTGGCGCCGAGAGCAGCGGGGACCCGCCGTTGGCTGCGCACCACGCGTCGTAGGCGACTGGGTCGACGAGTTCGATGCGCTCGCCGCTGCCGAAGAACTCCTCGGGACGCCACAGGCCCCCGAACCACACGTCCGGGGCGAGCTCCTGGGCGCCCTTCCCGGGCAACCACATCTTCCATGTGCTCGGCGCCGAAACGGTGACCTCACCGTCGGAGGAGGTGTAGGACAGGACGACCGGCTGGCCGTTCTCGGTCGTATTGGCATTCATCCACAACCCTTCGCTCCCCCCATTGATCTCCTGCTCGACCACGGTTGCGTCGCCGTCCGCGAACAGCCGGACCCTGAAGGTGGTCCCGTAGCCGTACGGCCACCGCGGCCCGTCCACGCGCTCGATCTCGTATCGCTCGTACGGGGCACCCGAGGTGGTCGCGTAGAGGAGCGGAACGGCTATGTCGGGGCTAAAGACCTGCACGTGGCCCTCGGCGCCGTTGCCGGCGATGCGTGCGGCGAGGAACTCCTCCAGGCGCTCCGTGAGCCGTGCCTCGACAGCCACCGGGTCGGCTTGTGCGAACGGCGCCGTCAGCCTCCACCGGTTCACCACCCAGATCCCGTCCGGGCCTTCGCGGGCGAGCTGGACGAGGTCGACGCTCACCGTCTCGTAGCGGAGGTCGTCGAGCGTTGGCGCGCACAGCTCGCCCATTTCCGGCTCAGAGCCGGGCGGGTAGAGCGGGTTGGTGCGGCCCGGCGCACACCGGTGGAACCGTTGGTCGGGGAGAGCGCCATCGGTCCGGCCGTCGGGGGCCCCGCCTTGGTGTGGGTTGAACAGATACGCCTCCCAGCCCAGCACCTCGCGGAGGAACCGGTCGACGAGTTCGACCTGGCCAGTTTCCCCGATGGTCATCTCCTCGTACAGCGTCAGTTGCGGGTCGACCTGCCACTTGTAGTCGGGGTCGCCGGCATCGGCGCGCTCCTGGGCGGCACGGACCTCGTCGAGCGTCGATTGCGGCCACATCCCACCCGACGTCTCGGCGGAGGTCGTGGGCCTGGGGCTCGGCTCCTCCGCACCCTCCCGCACCCACACGCCGCCGCCGCCGTCCGTGAGGGTCTCGGTCTCGGCATCGAGGACGAATGTCAGGTTGCGGAGCTGCTCCTCGAGAGGCGGGCCGCTCAGGGCCATGGGCTCGCTCCCGTCGTCACACGTGTAGTCGGGCGCGGGGATGACGAGGCTCGTGCTGCCCTCGATCCGACCCGTCCCCGTCATCGTGGAGGGGGTGCCCGAGCACACCGTGGCGATCGTGTCGTCCACCTCGATCTCGACGGCGCCATCCGCCGAGGGTCGCACGGTCATCGTCTGCGTGCCGCCGTCGGCGTCGGTGGTGGAGACCCAGGTGCCCAGGAAGGGGTTCCTGGGGTCGCCCGCGGGAACCGTGCCCGAGGCGAAGGCGTAGAAGGTGGCAATGCCAGCGACCGCGACGGTCGCGATGATGGCGGCAACGCGCAGGTACGACGTCATGAATGCGGTCCTCCACGGGATTCGAAAATCCCGTTCCTGTCGCGTGCTCCTGGCGGCCAGCAAGACGGCGCCGATGACCTCGGGTGGTGTCGCATCCGAACCGTCGTCCAACCATTGGGCGACTGCTCGATCGAAGCCACGGTTATCGTTCATGCCGGTCGTCCTTCTCTGAGATCCTGCGTCGCCTGCGCCTGCTCGAAAGCGGCGCGAAGCGCCCGGGTTGCATAGTGCAAACGTGATCGCGCAGTCCCGTCCGGGATGCCGAGTGTCTCCGCCACCGCCACTAAGGGCAGGCCCACGTGGTGATGCAGGACGAAGACCGCGCGCTGGTCGAGCGGGAGCCGGCGAAAGGCCTGCTCCAGCTCGTCACGATCGGAGATCGTCTGGATGTCGTCGACGTCGCTCGCGACATCGACGTGAAGCACGCGAATTGCTGATGCCCATCGCCTGTTTCGCGGCGCTTCTGCGTAGCATGCGCGCACGAGGATTCGGAAGGCCCATCCCTCCAAGTGGTCGGCATCTCGCAGATGCGGGAGCTTCCGCCAGATCGTCAACAGGGCGTTCTGCAGCGCGTCCTCGGCGAGAGCGGGATCTCGGAGGATCCGCCTGGCGACGCCCAGGAGGGTGTCACTGACCTGGTGCGCCAGATCTGCGAACGCTTCCTGATCGCCGGAGCGGGCTCGCTCCACCACATCTCGGTCCAAGAGACCCTCCGTGAGGTGGTCATTCGACCACCCTCTACCAATGATGAGGGCAGCGACCACCGAAATCGTTCAGTGCGGCCGACGCTCTCCGCCTCGGCCTCCCTCGCAGACCATCGGCTTCCAGATGCGTCGCGACTAGGCGACGTACCATCCGAGGGTGTCGTCGCTCGCCCCGTCGTGTCGTGAGCGCGGGCCGCCGGCCCACACGGCCCTCTCTGACAACACGCGCCGGAGAACGGAGCCGCCGGGGCGGTCCACTCGAGCCCGGTCATACCGCATCTGCACCCTGACTCGTACGGCGCCGGCGTCGTCCGTCCGATGCA
>Ga0136633_1001713_pt1 | contig 15821 bp, 28 predicted proteins | sample AntDrymeUQ832206_2_FD_105494 | JGI IMG/M metagenome (GOLD analysis project Ga0136633, IMG submission 105494) | Polar desert sand microbial communities from Dry Valleys, Antarctica - metaG UQ83 (22.06) | ecosystem: Environmental > Terrestrial > Soil > Desert | place: Antarctica: Dry Valley...
ACACGCCGTTCTTCAACAACTACCGCCCGCAGTTCTACTTCCGCACCACGGACGTCACGGGCGTCGTCGACCTGCCCGAGGGCACCGAGATGGTCATGCCCGGCGACAACACCGAGATGAAGGTGACCCTCATCCAGCCCATCGCCATGGAAGAGGGCCTGCGCTTCGCCATCCGAGAGGGTGGCCGCACCGTCGGCGCCGGTCGCGTCACCAAGATCACCAAGTAGTACGGCGGTACGGCGGCCGGCTCCACAGTCCTTTATGGGCTCGTCTCCAACGAGACGCACCGGCCGCCGCACCGCACCGCACCACCTCCGCAGCGGCATAGAGACAGGACGTACGACCACCATGGCGGGACAGAAGATCCGCATCAGGCTCAAGGCCTACGACCACGAGGTCATCGACTCCTCGGCGCGCAAGATCGTCGAGACGGTGACGCGCACTGGTGCGCAGGTCGCTGGCCCGGTGCCGCTGCCGACGGAGAAGAACGTCTACTGCGTCATCCGCTCGCCGCACAAGTACAAGGACTCACGAGAGCACTTCGAGATGCGCACGCACAAGCGGCTCATCGACATCCTCGACCCCACGCCGAAAACGGTCGACTCGCTCATGCGACTCGACCTGCCGGCGGGCGTCGACATCGAGATCAAGCTCTAGGACGTAGGGACATGGCAGCCAGCTACCTGAGCTCCCCCAAGCCCACCGCGCGCGCTGTCGCCGGTGTGCTGGGCGAGAAGCTCGGCATGACACAGGTCTTCGACGACAACAACCGGATGGTCCCGGTCACCGTCGTCAAGGCCGGACCGTGCGTGGTCACCCAGATCCGCACGCCGGACAAGGACGGCTACAGCGCGGTCCAGATCGCCTATGGCGCGATCGACCCGCGCAAGGTCAACAAGCCCGAGGCCGGCCACTTCGCCAAGGCCGGTGTGCCTCCGCGCCGCTACCTGGTGGAGATCCGCACCGGTGACGCGTCGTCGTACACCGTCGGCCAGGAGATCAGCGCCGACCTGTTCCCCGCCGGTGTGAAGGTCGATGTCGTCGGCACGAGCAAGGGCAAGGGCTACGCCGGTGTCATGAAGCGCCACAACTTCAAGGGCCTTGGCTCCTCGCACGGTGTGCACCGCGCGCACCGCAAGCCCGGCTCGATCGGTGCCTGCGCGACCCCGGCCCGCGTCTTCAAAGGGACGCGGATGGCCGGCCGCATGGGCCACGCGCGCACGACCACGCAGAACCTCACGGTCCACGCCGTGGACGTCGAGCGCGGGCTTGTCCTGATCAAGGGCGCCGTGCCCGGCCCGACCGGCGGCGTCGTTCTGCTGAAGACCGCTGTGAAGAACGGCCTCGGAAAGGGCGGTGTCGTCAAGTGAGCACGCCTACGTCCACGCTGACCCTCGAGGTCCGTACGGCGAACGGCCCGGCCGGTCGCACCATCGACCTGCCGGCCGACGTCTTCGACGTCCAGGTCAACATTCCGCTGATCCACCAGGTCGTCGTCGCGCAGCTCGCGGCGGCCCGCCAGGGCACGCACTCCACGAAGACGCGTGGCGAGGTCCGCGGTGGTGGCAGGAAGCCGTACCGCCAGAAGGGCACCGGCCGGGCCCGTCAGGGCTCGACCCGCGCGCCGCAGTTCGTCGGCGGTGGCGTGGTGCACGGTCCCAAGCCGCGCGACTACGCCCAGCGGACACCCAAGAAGATGAAGGCGGCCGCCCTGCGTGGAGCGCTGTCCGACCGGGTCCGGCACGGCCGGATCCACGTCGTCGACAGCCTGTCGGGCAGCGATGTGCCGTCGACCAAGATCGCCATCGGGCTCCTGACGGCCATCAGCGAGCGCAAGCACGTGCTCGTCGTCGCCGAGCGGACCGACTCGGTCAGCTGGAAGTCGCTGCGCAACGTCGACAGCGTCCACCTGCTCTCGCCCGGCCAGCTCAACACCTATGACGTCCTCGTCAGCGATGACGTCGTCTTCACCGAGTCCGCGCTGCAGGCGTTCCTCGCCGGCGCGCCGAAGGGCAAGACCGCGAAGGCCACCGCGACCAGCACCGAGGCCGAGAGCGTTCAGCCCGACACCGAGGAGGGCTCGGCATGAGTGACCTGACCGACCCGCGCGACGTGCTGATCGCGCCGGTCATCTCCGAGAAGAGCTACGGCCTGCTCGACGAGAACAAGTACACGTTCATCGTTCGCCCGGACGCCAACAAGACCCAGATCAAGATCGCGGTCGAGAAGGTCTTCGGGGTGAAGGTCAGCGACGTCAACACGCTGAACCGGCAGGGCAAGCGCAAGCGCACCAAGGGCGGCTTCGGAAAGCGGGCCGACACCAAGCGCGCGATCGTCACGCTGCGCGAAGGCCGCATCGAGATCTTCGGGGGCCCGGTCGCTTAGGCGACCGGACTCTACGAGCTGAGGACATAGACATGGGCATCCGCAAGTTCAAGCCGACCACCCCGGGCCGTCGTGGCTCGTCCGTCGCCGACTTCGCCGAGATCACGCGCAGCCAGCCGGAGAAGTCGCTGGTCCGTCCCCTGCACAGCAAGGGCGGCCGCAACTCGACCGGCCGCATCACGACGCGGCACCAAGGTGGTGGCCACAAGCGCGCCTACCGCGTCATCGACTTCCGTCGCCACGACAAGGACGGCGTACCGGCCAAGGTCGCGCACATCGAGTACGACCCCAACCGCACCGCCCGCATCGCGCTGCTGCACTACGCCGACGGCGAGAAGCGCTACATCGTGGCGCCCAAGGGCCTGTCCCAGGGCGACGTGGTCGAGGCCGGCCCGACGGCTGACATCAAGCCGGGCAACGCCCTGCCGCTGCGCAACATCCCGACCGGTACGACCGTGCACAACATCGAGCTCCGGCCCGGTGGCGGCGCGAAGATCGCTCGGTCCGCCGGTGCGAGCGTCCAGCTCGTCGCCAAGGAGGGCCCCTACGCGCAGCTGCGCATGCCGTCCGGTGAGGTCCGCAACGTCGACATCCGCTGCCGCGCAACGGTGGGCGAAGTCGGCAACGCCGAGCAGTCCAACATCAACTGGGGCAAGGCCGGCCGCATGCGCTGGAAGGGCAAGCGCCCCTCCGTCCGTGGTGTCGCCATGAACCCGGTAGACCACCCGCACGGCGGTGGCGAAGGCAAGACGTCCGGTGGTCGCCACCCGGTCAACCCGGCCGGCAAGCCCGAAGGCCGCACCCGTCGCCGCAAGCCGAGCGACGCCCTCATCGTCCGCCGCCGCAAGTCCAACAAGAAGCGCTAGGGGTAGTCAGCGATGCCGCGCAGTCTGAAGAAGGGTCCCTTCGTCGACGACCACCTGCTCAAGAAGGTGGACGTGCAGAACGAGAAGGGCACCAAGAACGTGATCAAGACCTGGTCGCGCCGTTCGACGATCATCCCCGACTTCCTCGGGCACACGATCGCCGTACACGACGGGCGCAAGCACGTCCCGGTCTTCGTCACCGAGGCGATGGTCGGGCACAAGCTCGGCGAATTCGCACCCACCCGCACCTTCCGCGGTCACATCAAGGACGACCGGAGGGCCCGTCGTGGCTGAGAACAAGGTGCGCCACCTGGCGCCCAACGCTGCCCTTGCCCAGGCCAGGTACGTCCGCATCTCGCCGATGAAGTGCCGCCGGGTCATCGACCTGGTGCGCGGCATGGACGCTTCCGAGGCGCTCGATGTGCTGCGCTTCGCGCCGCAGTCAGCGAGCGAGCAGGTCGGCAAGGTCCTTGCCAGCGCGATGGCCAACGCCGAGAACAACAAGAAGCTCGACATCCGCGACCTGTTCATCGCGCAGGCGTATGTGGATGAGGGCCCGACACTCAAGCGCTTCCGGCCGCGTGCTCAGGGCCGGGCGTTCCGGATCCGCAAGCGCACCAGCCACATCACGATCGTCGTCGAGGCAGCCGCCCCGGCAGCAGCGACAGCCAGTGCGTCCAAGAAGAAGGCAGGTGCCCGCTAGTGGGTCAGAAAGTCAACCCGCACGGGTTCCGGCTCGGGATCACCACCGACTGGACGTCGCGCTGGTACGCCGACAAGAACTACGCCGAGTACGTCAAGGAAGACGTCGCGATCCGCAAGCTCATGAGCAAGGGCATGGAGCGGGCCGGCATCTCCAAGGTCGAGATCGAGCGCACCCGTGACCGTGTCCGCGTGGACATCCACACGGCTCGCCCGGGCATCGTCATCGGTCGTCGTGGCGCCGAGGCCGACCGTATCCGCGGTGACCTCGAGAAGCTCACCGGCAAGCAGGTTCAGCTCAACATCCTCGAGGTGAAGAGCCCGGAGTCCGACGCGCAGCTCGTAGCGCAGGGCGTGGCCGAGCAGCTCTCCAGCCGCGTCAGCTTCCGCCGTGCGATGCGCAAGTCGATGCAGTCAGCGATGAAGTCCCCGGGCGTCAAGGGCATCCGGGTGCAGTGTGCCGGTCGCCTCGGCGGCGCGGAGATGAGCCGTTCGGAGTTCTACCGCGAGGGTCGGGTTCCGCTGCACACGCTGCGCGCGGACATCGACTACGGCATCTACGAGGCCCGCACGACCTTCGGCCGCATCGGTGTGAAGGTCTGGATCTACAAGGGCGACAAGGTCATGTCCCGCGCTGAGCGCGAGGCGCAGGAGGCCGCGCAGCGTCAGCAGCGTCGCGACCGCCCGGCCCGCCGTGGTCCGCGCTCCGGCTCGACCGGCACCACCGCCGGTGGCACCGAGGCCGGCCGTCAGGCCGAGACGGGCGAGAGCGTCGAAGAGATCGCGACCGACGACGCCGTCGAGGCGACCGCCGCTGTCGAGGCTCCGATTGTCGACGGCCCGCTGGCCGCTCCGGCCGAGGAGGCCGCTGCCCCCGAAGCCGCTGCTCCCGAGACTGCTGCTACCGACACTGCTGATCCTGAGGCCGCTGCTCCTGAGGCCGCCGAGCCCGTCGCCGAGACCACTCCCGAGACCGCACCCGACACGACCGAGGAAGGGGCCTGACCATGCTGATCCCCCGCAGGGTCAAGCACCGCAAGCAGCACCACCCGGACCGCACGGGTGCGGCCAAGGGCGGCACGGCGCTGGCGTTCGGTGAGTACGGCATCCAGGCCCTCGAGCCGGCGTACGTCACCAACCGTCAGATCGAGTCCGCGCGTATCGCCATGACGCGGCACATCCGTCGTGGCGGAAAGGTCTGGATCAACATCTACCCGGACCGCCCGCTGACGAAGAAGCCGGCCGAGACCCGCATGGGCTCCGGCAAGGGCTCTCCCGAGTGGTGGGTGGCCAACGTCAAGCCCGGTCGCATCCTGTTCGAGCTGGCCGGACCTGAGGAGCCGCTTGCCCGTGAGGCAATGCGCCGCGCCATGCACAAGCTGCCCATGAAGTGCCGCTTCATCGTCCGGGAGGTGGGTGACTGATGGCCGACGTCGACAAGGTGGCGATGGTCACCGAGCTCCGCGAGCTGGCTGACGACGAGCTGGTGCTGCGCCTGCGTGACGCGAAGGAAGAGCTGTTCAACCTGCGGTTCCAAGTGGCCACCGGCCAGTTGGACAACAACCGTCGACTGCAGACCGTGCGTCGCGACATCGCGCGCATCTACACGGTGATGCGTGAGCGCGAGCTCGGCATCGTCCGCACCGGCGGGATGACCGCATGAGCGAGAGCCCCACAACAGAGAAGCCAGGGATGACAGAGCAGAGCACGACCGTTGAGTCCGATGAGTCCCGCGCCTTCCGCAAGACCCGCGAGGGCCTCGTCGTCAGCGACAAGATGAACAAGACCATCGTCGTAGCCGTCGAGGACCGGGTCCAGCACCCGCTCTACAAGAAGACGCTGCGCCGCACCAGCAAGCTCAAGGCCCACGACGAGCAGAACTCTTGCGGTGTCGGCGACCGGGTGCTCCTCATGGAGACCCGCCCGCTGAGCGCCAGCAAGCGGTGGCGCGTCGTCGAGATCCTCGAGAAGGCCAAGTAAAGGCCGTACGGCAGCTCATCCGTTAGACCGCTCGTACGACCTCAGAAACTCAGGAGAAGCAGTGATTCAGCAGGAGTCGCGACTGCGTGTCGCCGACAACACCGGTGCCAAGGAGATCTTGTGCATCCGGGTGCTCGGCGGCTCCGGGCGGCGCTACGCCGGCATCGGCGACATCATCGTCGGCACGGTCAAGGACGCGCTGCCCGGCGCCGGCGTGAAGAAGGGCGACGTCGTCAAGGCCGTCATCGTGCGCACCGTCAAGGAGCGCAGGCGCCCGGACGGCTCCTACATCCGCTTCGACGAGAATGCCGCGGTCCTCATCAAGGACGGCGGTGACCCGCGTGGCACGCGCATCTTCGGCCCGGTCGGCCGCGAGCTGCGCGACAAGCGCTTCATGAAGATCATCTCGCTCGCACCGGAGGTGCTGTAGCCATGGCCGGCCTATTCGTGAAGAAGGGCGACACCGTCCTCGTCATCGGCGGCAAGGACAAGGGGCTGCAAGGCAAGGTCATCTCGGCCATGCCCGACAGCGACCGCGTCCTGGTCGAGGGTGCCAATCGCATCAAGCGGCACACCAAGGTGACGCAGTCGACCCGCGGGTCGCAGCAGGGCGGGATCATCACGCAGGAGGCACCGGTGCACGTGAGCAACGTGCAGGTCGTGTGCCCCTCGTGCAGCAAGGCCAGTCGCATCGGTCACCGCCGGAGCGAGCCCGACGCCAACGGCAAGACGCACAGCGTGCGCGTCTGCAAGCGCTGCAACGGAGACATCTGATGACGACCGCCACTGAGTCGGCAGCCACTGAGTCGGCAGCTGAGCCGAAGACGTTGCCGCGCCTCAAGCAGCGCTACCGCGAGGAGATCGCCCCGGCGCTCACGACGGAGTTCTCCTACACCAACCCGATGCAGATCCCCGGCGTCGTCAAGGTCGTCGTCAACATGGGTGTCGGCGATGCCGCCAAGGACTCCAAGCTCATCGACGGCGCGCTGCGCGACCTGACCGCCATCACCGGTCAGAAGCCGCAAGTCCGCAAGGCCACCAAGTCGATCGCGCAGTTCAAGCTGCGCGAGGGCATGCCGATCGGCGCGAAGGTCACCCTGCGCGGCGACCGGATGTGGGAGTTCCTCGACCGTCTGGTGACGGTCGCGCTGCCCCGCATCCGTGACTTCCGCGGGCTGTCGCCCAAGCAGTTCGACGGCAACGGCAACTACACGTTCGGGCTGAACGAGCAGTCGATGTTCCACGAGATCGATGTGGACCGGGTCGACCGCCAGCGCGGCATGGACATCACGGTCGTCACCACCGCGGCCAACGACGACGAGGGTCGCGCGCTGCTGCGGGCGCTCGGCTTCCCGTTCAAGGAGCTCTAGAACATGGCCAAGAAAGCACTGGTCGAGAAGGCCAACCGCAAGCCGAAGTTCGCCGTACGCGGCTACAACCGGTGCAACCGCTGCGGCCGTCCGCGCGCGGTCTTCCGCACCTTCGGGCTGTGCCGCATCTGCTTCCGCGAGATGGCGCACGCGGGCGAGCTGCCCGGCATCACCAAGTCCTCCTGGTAATCCACCCCACGACGTTCTTCGCTGCGCTCATAACGTCGCGGGGACCCCGGCACGACGAACATCAAAGGTCCCGCAAGGGAAACCATGGTGAGAGAGGCCAACAGGCCAACGAGATGAGCACCTCATGACGATGACCGACCCGATCGCGGACATGCTGACACGCGTGCGCAACGCCAACTCGGCGTACCACGACAACGTCCGGATGCCCTCCAGCAAGCTCAAGACGCATATCGCCGAGATCCTCCAGCAGGAGGGCTACATCGCCGGCTGGTCCGTGGAGGAGGGCGAGAAGGGCAAGGTGCTTCTCGTCGACCTCAAGTACGGCCCCAACCGCGAGCGGTCCATCGCCGGCGTACGACGGGTGTCCAAGCCCGGCCTGCGCGTCTACGCGAAGGCCGGCCAGCTGCCCAAGGTCCTCGGCGGGCTCGGTGTCGCGATCATCTCGACCTCGGCCGGTCTGCTCACCGATCGCCAGGCGAACAAGAAGGGCGTGGGTGGGGAAGTCCTCGCCTACGTCTACTAGGAGGCCCAGATGTCTCGAATCGGCCGCCTCCCCATCCCCGTCCCCAGCGGCGTCGACGTAACGCTCGACGGCCAGGACGTCACGGTCAAGGGCCCCAAGGGCACCCTGTCGCTGACCGTCACCGAGCCGATCAAGATCGAGCGCGCCGAGGACGGCACGCTTCAGGTCACCCGGCCCGACGACCAGCGCGAGAGCCGGAGCCTGCACGGCCTGACCCGCAGCCTGGTCGCCAACATGGTCGTTGGGGTCACCGACGGCTACGCCAAGGCCATGGAGATCCGCGGCGTCGGCTACCGCGTCGCCGCCAAGGGCTCGGACCTCGAGTTCGCGCTCGGCTTCAGCCACCCCGTCCCGGTGCTCGCGCCGGAGGGGATCACGTTCCAGGTGCAGAGCCCGACGAAGTTCGTCGTCAGCGGCATCGACAAGCAGAAGGTCGGCGAGGTCGCCGCCAACATCCGCAAGCTGCGCAAGCCCGACCCGTACAAGGGCAAGGGCGTCCGCTATGAGGGCGAGCAGATCAAGCTCAAGGTCGGGAAGACGGGTAAGTAATGGCGAACATCTCTGGGATCCGCAGACTGGGCAAGGCCCGTCGGCACTTCCGCGTCCGCAAGAAGGTCGCGGGTACGGCGACGCGCCCGCGCCTCGTCGTCACCCGGTCCTCGCGGCACATCACCGCGCAGGTCGTGGACGACCTGGCCGGCCACACGCTGGCCAGCGCGTCCACCCTCGACCCGACGCTTCGTCAGGCCGACGGCGACAAGAGCGCTCTGGCCCGCCAGGTCGGTGCCCTCGTCGCACAGCGGGCGAAGGACGCCGGGATCGCCGCCGTCGTGTTCGACCGCGGCGGCAACAAGTACCACGGCCGGATCGCCGCGTTGGCGGACGGCGCCCGCGAGAACGGGCTGGAGTTCTGATGACCGCCATCGAGCTCATGCGCCACACCGAGAAGAAGAGGACCGTCTGATGCCAGGACAGCAGCGTCGCGGAGGACAGGCTGGAGGGCAGGCCGGACAAGCCGGTGGCCCCCCGGCTGGGGGTGCCGCTGGCGGCGCCGCCCGTGACGGACGCGGTGGTCGTGGTGGTGCCGGTTCGGAGAAGACGGCGTACCTCGAGCGCGTCGTGAAGATCAACCGCGTGTCCAAGGTCGTGAAGGGCGGTCGTCGCTTCAGCTTCACCGCCCTCGTGGTCGTGGGCGACGGCGACGGCCAGGTCGGCATCGGCTACGGCAAGGCCAAGGAGGTGCCCGCGGCCATCGCCAAGGGCGTCGAGGAGGCCAAGAAGCACTTCTTCCGCGTCCCGCGGATCGCCGCGACCATCCCGCACGCCATCCAGGGCGAGGCAGCCGCCGGTGTCGTCCTGCTCAAGCCGGCCAGCCCGGGTACCGGCGTCATCGCCGGTGGCCCGGTGCGCGCCGTGCTCGAGTGCGCCGGCATCCACGACGTGCTGAGCAAGTCGCTGGGGTCGTCCAACCCGATCAACATCGTGCACGCGACGGTGGCAGCCCTCAAGGGCCTCGTCCGTCCCGAGGAGATCGCCGCCAAGCGCGGCCTGACCCTCGAGGAGGTCGCTCCGGCGGCCATGCTGCGGGCGCGGGCGTCTGCGGGGCACAGCTGATGGGGCGCCTGAAGGTCACCCAGATCAAGTCCGGTATCGGCGGCAAGTTCAACCAGCGGCAGACGCTGCGCTCGTTGGGCTTGAAGCGGATCGACGACACCGTCGTCAAGGAGGACCGTCCCGAGATCCGCGGGATGGTCAACACCGTCACCCACCTGGTGACGGTCGAGGAGGTCGAGTAACCACATGGGCGACAACACGTTGCTGAAGGTCCACCACCTCCGACCGGCTCCTGGCGCGAAGACCGCCAAGACCCGCGTCGGCCGTGGTGAGGCCAGCAAGGGCAAGACCGCTGGTCGCGGGACCAAGGGCACCAAGGCCCGCTACCAGGTCCCGGCCGCCTTCGAGGGTGGGCAGATGCCGCTGCACATGCGGCTGCCCAAGCTCAAGGGCTTCAAGAACCGGTTCCGCACGGAGTACCAGGTCGTCAACCTCGACCGCGTCGCCGAGCTGTTCCCCCAGGGCGGCAGCATCGGGATCGACGAGCTGGTCGCCGCGGGCGCGGTCCGCGACAACCGGCTGGTCAAGGTCCTCGGCGGCGGTGACCTCACGGTCGCGCTGCAGGTGACCGCGCACGCGTTCTCCGCGAGCGCCAAGGACAAGATCGCCGCAGCCGGGGGCACCGCCACCGAGCTGTAGCTGTTGCACGCCTGAACCTCGGGCCGCTCGCCCTCGTGGTGAGCGGCCCGAGGCGCGTAGATGGGCCTGCAGGGCCCATCCGCACCGGCTTGACCCCCCGCGCAGGCTGTTAGAGTCGGACAGAAGGACCAGAGCGCACGCGCTGGCCCGCACCGCGCCGCGCGGCCCGTATCACTGACCTGTTCCACCCGCCGCTCGTGCTCGGTGAGTCGAGCGCCACGACCTGACCCGGACACCCGGGCGGACTGCCAGGAGGAGCTTTGCTCACCGCCTTCGGTCGGGCCTTCAAGACCCCCGACCTGCGCAGGAAGCTGCTGTTCACCCTGGGCATCATCGGGATCTACCGGCTCGGGTCGGTCATCCCGGGTCCCGGCGTCTCGTACGTCGCGATCCAGCGCTGCCTTGACCAGGTCGAGGGCGACTCGCTCTACGGGCTGGTCAACCTGTTCAGCGGTGGCGCACTGCTTCAGCTGAGCGTGTTCGCGCTCGGGATCATGCCGTACATCACGGCGTCGATCATCGTGCAGCTGCTCGTCGTGGTCATCCCGCGACTGGAGACGCTCAAGAAGGAGGGCCAGTCGGGCCAGGCCAAGCTGACGCAGTACACCCGCTACCTGACCGTCGCGCTCTCCGTCCTGCAGTCCACCGGCATCATCGCCCTGGCTCGGTCCGGCCGACTCTTCCCGAGCTGCCAGGAAGACATCATCCCGCAGGACTCGCTTTTCCGGATCTTGGTCCTGGTCGTGACCCTGACCGCCGGCACCGCCGTGATCATGTGGCTGGGTGAGCTGATCACCGACCGCGGTATCGGCAACGGCATGTCCGTCCTGATCTTCACGTCGATCATCTCCTCGGTGCCGGGCCAGGCCTTCAACGTCGCCGGTCAGCAGAACGGCCTGTTCGTCCTCGCCGCGATCACGCTGCTCGCGCTGGTGGTCATCACGCTGGTCGTCTACGTCGAGCAGGCCCAGCGCCGCATCCCGGTGCAGTACGCCAAGCGCATGATCGGCCGGCGCATGTACGGCGGTACGTCGACGTACATCCCGCTCAAGGTCAACCAGGCCGGCATCATCCCGGTGATCTTCGCGTCCTCGCTGCTGTACCTGCCGCAGCTGCTGGCCAACGTCTGGTCCAGCAACACCGGCTTCAGCAGCTTCGTGACCCGCTACCTCGCGACCGGCGACCACCCGCTCTACCTGGCGATCTACTTCGGCCTGATCGTGTTCTTCACGTACTTCTACGTCGCGATCACGTTCAACCCGGTCGAGGTCAGCGACAACATGAAGAAGTACGGCGGTTTCGTGCCCGGCATCCGTCCGGGTCGGGCCACCGCGGAGTACCTCGACTACATCCTGTCCCGGATCACCACCTTCGGAGCGATCTACCTCGGCGCCGTTGCGGTGCTCCCGTACCTGCTGTTCAGCCTCACCGGCGGAGCCAACCGGCTGCCCTTCGGTGGCACCGCCGTACTGATCATCGTCGGCGTCGGGCTGGAGACCGTGAAGCAGGTCGAGAGCCAGCTGATGTTGCGCAACTACGAAGGCTTCCTTCGGTAGTGAGGCTCGTCCTGGTCGGGCCACCCGGAGCGGGCAAGGGGACGCAGGCCCAGTTCATCGCCGAGCACGTCGGTGTGCCGAAGATCAGCACGGGCGACATCTTCCGGGCCAACGTGAGCTCCGGGACGCCGCTCGGCCTCGAAGCCAAGGAGTACATGGATCGGGGCGACCTCGTCCCCGATCAGGTCACCATCGACATGGTGCGTATCCGGCTGGCTCAGGATGACGCCATGCGCGGCTTCCTGCTGGACGGCTTCCCGCGCACCGTGCCCCAGGCCGAACGGCTCGACGACATCCTGCGGGAGACGGTCAACGGCAAGCTGGACGTCGTGCTCGAGCTCGTCGTCGACAGCGAGGAGGTCGTACGACGGCTGTCCGGCCGTCGCACCTGCCGTACCTGCAACCACATCTGGCACGTCGACTTCGACCCGCCCCAGATCGAAGGCGTGTGCGATCTCGACCAGGGTGAGCTGTACCAACGCGACGACGACCAGGCCGAGACGATCAAGAACCGACTCGAGGTGTACGACGTCCAGACCGCGCCGCTGATCGAGTACTACGCCGGCCGCGGAGTGCTGATCGGGATCGACGCCACCGGTCCGGTCGATGACGTGACCACCCGCGCCATCGACGCGCTCCGCCCCATCGCTCGGGGCGAGTGACCAGGCGCGGGGCGCGGCGCCCTCGGGGGGTCACCGTCAAGACCCCCGAGCAGCTGCAGCTGATGCGCGCCGCCGGTCTCGTCGTGGGCCGCACGCTCGAGAAGCTGACGGCTGCCGTCGCTCCCGGCGTGACGACGGGGCAGCTGGACGTGCTCGCGGAGAGCTGCATCCGGGGTGAGGGTGCGATCCCGTCGTTCCTCGGCTACCACGGGTTCACCGGCTCGATCTGCGCCTCCGTCGGGCCCGAGGTGGTGCATGGCATCCCCCGTCACGACCGCGTGCTGGTCGAGGGCGAGCTGGTGTCCATCGACTGCGGGGCCGTCTTGGCCGGTTGGCACGGCGACGCTGCCGTGACGGTGCCGGTCGGGGAGTGCGCGCCGGAGCTGCTGGAGCTGTCCGCCGTGACGCGGCAGGCGATGTGGGCCGGGCTGGCCGCCGTACGCGACGGCGGACGCCTGTCCGACGTGGGCGCAGCCGTCGAAGGCGTCGTGCGGCCACGCGGCTACGGGATCGTCGACGGGTACACCGGGCATGGCATCGGTACGAAGATGCACGAGCCGCCGTACGTCCCGAACACCGCACCGGAGGGCCCCGGCAGGGGGATGGCGCTGACGCCCGGGATCGTGCTGGCCGTCGAGCCGATGGTGACGCTCGGCGACCCGGACGTCCGCGAGCTCGACGACGGCTGGACCGTCGTGACGCTGGACGGCTCGGCAGCGGCGCACTGGGAGCACACCGTGGCGGTCACGCCCGACGGTCCTTGGGTCCTGACGGCGCTGGAGGGCGACCGGCTCGACCGGTGATCAGCTCCCATCCTGGCAGGCGGGTGACCGGGCTCACACGCCTGCGCGGGTTGGAGCCGAGCGTGCGAGGGCGTAGACTCCTCAGGTCGGACTGCGATCCGGCCAACCAGCATGCCGTTTGGTGCCTGGTCGGCGCGCGCTCCAGCACCAGCCAAGCACGACCCAACGGACGTTAGCGGAGGACATGCCGAAGAAGGACGGGGCCATCGAGATCGAGGGCCGCGTGGTGGAGCCGCTCCCCAACGCGATGTTCCGCGTCGAGTTGCAGAATGGCCACAAGGTCCTGGCCCACATCAGCGGCAAGATGCGCCAGCACTACATCCGCATCCTGCCCGAGGACCGGGTCGTGGTGGAGCTCTCGCCGTACGACCTCACCCGCGGGCGCATCGTCTACCGCTACAAGTAAGAAGGAACCGGATCTGTGAAGGTCAAGCCCAGCGTCAAGCCGATCTGCGACAAGTGCCGTGTCATCCGTCGCAACGGTCGCGTGATGGTGATCTGCTCGTCCACCGCTCGCCACAAGCAGCGGCAGGGCTAGACCACCCAGCAAGCGCACCACCCCGCGTCACAACCGGCTGAACGAGCCGGACACCCCCGGTCGGAGGCCGGGGCCCGCCAGCCCCTGGGGGTAGGAGGGACGTGACGCACCAGACCTCCGCGTACTGAGAGAAGGAACCGCCCGCATGGCACGTCTTGCCGGCGTCGATCTCCCCCGCGAGAAGCGGCTCGAGATCGCGCTCACCTACATCTACGGCATCGGCCGCACCCGCGCGCTGCAGACCCTGGCCGAGTCAGGCGTCTCCGGCGACATCCGGGTCAAGGACCTGTCCGACGAGGACCTGGTCAAGCTGCGCGAGTGGATCGACGCCAACTACAAGGTGGAGGGCGACCTGCGCCGCGAGGTCGCCAGCGACATCCGGCGCAAGATCGAGATCGGCTGCTACCAGGGCATTCGGCACCGCCGCGGTCTGCCCGTGCACGGCCAGCGCACGCACACCAACGCGCGGACCCGCAAGGGCCCGAAGAAGACCGTTGCCGGCAAGAAGAAGCCGAAGAAGTAGTGGGCACCGAGCACCTGATGTCGCGGCCCACCGACCACCTCAGCATGGAGAAGTAGATGCCCCCCAAGACCCGCACCGGCGCCGGTGTCAAGAAGGTCCGGCGCAAGGAGAAGAAGAACGTCGCGCACGGCCAGGCGCACATCAAGTCGACGTTCAACAACACGATCGTGTCGATCACCGACCCGCAGGGCAACGTGATCGCCTGGGCCTCCGCCGGTCACGTCGGCTTCAAGGGCTCGCGCAAGTCCACGCCGTTCGCGGCGCAGATGGCTGCCGAGAACTGCGCCCGCAAGGCGCAGGAGCACGGCATGAAGAAGGTCGACGTCTTCGTCAAGGGTCCCGGCTCCGGCCGCGAGACCGCGATCCGCTCCCTGCAGGCCGCTGGCCTCGAGGTCGGCGCGATCCAGGACGTCACCCCGGTGCCGCACAACGGCTGCCGCCCCTCGAAGCGCAGGAGAGTCTGACATGGCCCGCTATACCGGCGCCGACTGCCGCCGCTGCCGTCGCGAGAAGATGAAGCTGTTCCTCAAGGGCAGCAAGTGCGAGTCCCCGAAGTGCCCGATCGAGATCCGTCCCTACCCGCCGGGTGAGCACGGACGCGGTCGCACCAAGGACTCCGAGTACCTCCTGCAGATGCGGGAGAAGCAGAAGTGCGCCCGCATCTACGGCGTCCTCGAGAAGCAGTTCCGCGGCTACTACGAGGAGGCGAACAAGAAGTCCGGCAAGACCGGCGAGAACTTGCTCATCATCCTCGAGACCCGCCTCGACAACGTCGTCTACCGGGCCCAGTTCGCCACGTCACGCGACCACGCCCGCCAGGCGGTGCGCCACGGCCACGTGCTGGTCAACGGCAAGAAGGTCGACATCCCGTCGTACCGCGTCACCGCGAGCGACATCGTCGAGATCCGGCCGAAGAGCCGCGAGCTCACGCCGTACGTCATTGCCCGCGAGACCGCCGGTGACCGGCCCTCGCCGGCCTGGATGGAGGTCATCTCCAGCCAGATGCGCGTCCTGATCCACAACCTGCCGGCCCGCCCGGTGATCGACACCCCGGTGCAGGAGCAGCTGATCGTCGAGTTGTACAGCAAGTAGCAGCACTACCCCGGCCGGGACAGACGGACGTCCCGGCCGGGTCTTTCACGCCGATCCGTCTCGGCGTGCAGCAAGACGCGACGTCATATGACGGTCGTCGCGGACAGTCCCGGAAGGACAAAACGTGCTCATCGCACAGCGCCCGACCCTCACCGAAGAGCCGGTCAGCGAAAACCGCTCGCGGTTCATCCTCGAACCGCTCGAGCCCGGTTTCGGCTACACGCTCGGCAACTCGATCCGCCGCACCCTGCTGTCGTCCATCCCCGGCGCTGCTGTCACCAGCATCCGGATCGACGGCGTCCTGCACGAGTTCACCACCGTGCCGGGCGTCAAGGAGGACGTCACCGACCTGATCCTGAACCTCAAGGAGCTCGTCGTC